>Ga0302312_10000196_pt1 | contig 55749 bp, 45 predicted proteins | sample III_Palsa_N2_1_FD_200529 | JGI IMG/M metagenome (GOLD analysis project Ga0302312, IMG submission 200529) | Peat permafrost microbial communities from Stordalen Mire near Abisko, Sweden - III_Palsa_N2_1 | ecosystem: Environmental > Terrestrial > Soil > Palsa > Peat permafrost | place: Sweden... | reverse complement strand
TATATCCCGAATGAGTGGACCTGAGGATATATACCGCATCCCCAGGCCGGTGGAAATGGAACGTTCCCAGGGAATCCGTCGCTGCCACTTCAACGGCGCTGGAATCTTTCGGGTTGAGGAGGGAAACGGTAACCCCAGGCATTGCCTTGCCGGACACCTTGTCCTTAACGGTACCTTCAATAAGGCGTCCGTCGGCCGGGGTTGGCTGCTGGGCGAAGGCGATTTTTGCCAGCAGAAGCGAAAGGATAAGTAGAGATTTCTTTATCATAACGGTTTGTATTTCATTTTTGAACTTCGACAGAACGAAAATGGGCATACAAACCCGGGTACGGAAAATTGATCCACGCATTAGATCTTTCCAGGTATGGATTTGGAATTTGCCTATGCGGATACTAAGGGGAAGGAAGGAAAATGATCAGGAAGGGTATAAAATACGAAAGCCGTCTCTTAGAGACGGCTTTTCGCAAAAGGTATAAAAAACGTAAGCTTAGTCGATACGCTTAACATTAACCGCGTTCATGCCTTTCCTTCCTTCCTGCAATTCAAACTCAACGTGGTCATCAGCCTGAATTTCGTGAACCAGGCCGTTAGCATGTACGAAAGTTTCTTTGTTGGATTCATCGTGCTTGATAAAACCAAAACCTTTTTCTTCGTTAAAGAACTTAACTGTTCCTTTAAATTTTGTGTCCATTGTAAAAAATAAATTAAATATTTGTATTATGCAAAGATAGCCCTAAATAACAGGCTGGCCAAATAAATTGCCAACAAATAATATCGGCTACCCATCAAAGAGGGGCAAATCCACTGACACTGAACGAAATCTGGGGATTAACCTGTACATTCATACGAAGCAATTTGTATGCCTTCACCCGCCCTGCAAAAAGTATTAAAACCTATTCACCTCTGGGCATTGGCAGTGGGTCTGGTGATCTCCGGGGAATATTTTGGGTGGAATTATGGGTGGGGAGCGGCGGGAACGGTGGGTTTCCTCATTGCCACGGTTGTCATTACCCTGCTCTATGTAACCTTTATTTTCAGCTTCACAGAACTCACCACCAGCATTCCACATGCCGGCGGCCCCTTTGCCTATGCTTTCAGGGCCCTCGGCGCCACGGGCGCCCTTTGCGCCGGTTACGCGACGATCATTGAATTTGTCTTTGCCGCCCCGGCCATTGCCTTTGCCCTGGGTAGCTATGTCCACTTCCTTTATCCCCCGCTGCCTGTGATGGGAACAGCCGTTGCCTCCTATATCCTCTTTACGGGGGTTAACCTACTCGGTATCAAAGAATCAGCTCGTTTTACACTGGCCGTGACCGTCCTAGCCGTCTTGGAACTTCTGACCTATTTCTGCATTATAGGCCCCTCCTTCAAAGTGACCAATTTCATGCAGCATCCAATGCCTTTTGGCGTCTGGGGCATATTTGCCTCCCTCCCATTTGCCATCTGGCTGTATGTGTGTATAGAAGGAGTGGCCATGGTCGCTGAAGAAACGAGAAATGTGCAAAAGGATATCCCTAAAGGCTATATCTCAGGTATCCTGACCCTGATGTTGCTGGCCCTGGGGGTAATGATATTAACCGGAGGCATTACTGATTGGCGCACCCTGGCGGCCATCGACTATCCGCTGCCCCAGGCAATAGCCATTGTCATGGGCAATCACAATGCATTGACCCGCCTGTTTGCGGGCATTGGGCTCTTCGGCCTGGTAGCTTCCTTTCACGGCATCATCATCAGTTATTCCAGACAGATCTTTGCCCTCGCCCGAAGCCGGTATCTCCCCGCTTTCTTATCCCGCGTCAGCCCCCGCCTCCATACGCCCCGGTGGGCGCTGGCGGCCGGTGGCCTGGTGGGTTTGATCGCGCTCCGGTATTTTGATACGGGAAAGCTGGTTATCATTTCCACCCTGGGCGCTGTCGTCCTTTATGTTATCAGCATGGTCAGCTTGTTTGTTTTGCGCAGGAAAGAACCGGGCCTGCACCGGCCCTTCAAAGCGCCATTTTACCCCTATTTTCCCGCCGCAGCACTTATATTATCTTTGGTGGCGGGCGCTTCCATCGTTTACTTTTACCCCTGGCTGAGCCTTTTGTTCTTTGGAGGCCTGGGAATCCTGCTGATCTTATTTTACGTCAGCGGAAAATACAAAGAAGGCATAGACCATGACGCCTCTTTTACCGAACTGATCCCATGAGCTACAGGCACACCATACGGAACCTTACCTATACCTTTGACGACCTGGCTACATTACTGGCCAAGGCCACTCCCTTTCGTTCAGGTGACGCCCTCGCGGGGCTTTCTGCAGAGAGTTATGAGCAACGGGTGGCAGCGCAGATGGCGCTGGCTGAACTCCCTCTGAAGGCCTTTCTGCAAACGGCCGTGATCCCTTACGAGACGGATGAAGTCACACGGCTGATCATGGATACGCACGACGAAAAGGCCTTTAGCCCCGTCAGCGGGTTTACGGTAGGAGACCTTAGAAACTGGCTGCTCAGTGACCAGGCTGATACCGCGAGCCTGCAATCCCTTTCGCCGGGTCTTACGCCCGAAATGACCGCTGCCGTCAGTAAACTGATGCGCAACCAGGACCTCATCCTGGTGGCCCAGAAATGCGAAGTGGTCACCCGGTTCAGGAACACCATCGGCCTGAAAGGCAGGCTATCTGCCCGTTTACAACCCAATCACCCTACCGACGATCCCAGGGGGATCTCCGCCAGTATTGTCGATGGGCTCTTATATGGGAGCGGAGACGCCGTCATTGGCATAAATCCTGCAACCGACAGCCTTCCTGGTACTGCCGCCCTGTTACACCTGCTGGACCAGGTGCGGGAACGCTTTGAGATCCCTACCCAAACCTGTGTCCTGTGCCATATCAGCACCACGCTGGAACTGATCCGCCAGGGAGCGCCGGTGGACCTTGTATTCCAATCTATAGGAGGCACGGAGAAAACCAACACCAGCTTTGGCATCACCCTGGCCATGCTGCAGGAAGGGTATGAGGCTGCGCTGTCCCTCGGCCGGGGAACCATCGGGCATAACGTGATGTATTTTGAAACCGGGCAGGGCAGTTCGTTATCAGCGGGTGCAAACGGAGGAGTGGATCAGCAGACCTGTGAGGCGAGGGCATATGCTGTTGCCCGGAAGTTCAAACCCCACCTGGTGAATTCAGTGGTGGGTTTCATCGGGCCCGAATATCTCTATGATGGAAAACAAATCATCAGGGCTGCCCTGGAAGACCATTGTTGTGGTAAATTAATGGGGTTACCCATGGGAATAGATATTTGTTACACCAACCATGCAGAGGCTGACCAGGATGATATGGATAGTCTGCTGACCCTGCTGGGTGTGGCTGGCTGTAACTTCATCATGGGCATTCCGGGAGCGGATGATATTATGCTGAACTATCAGTCCACCAGCTTCCACGATGCCCTGTACGCAAGAAAGGTATTAGGTCTGAAAGCAGCCCCGGAATTTGAGCAGTGGCTCTTCAGGCAAGGCATCACCGACGAACGCGGTAGCCTGCTTCCCGTCGGCCCGACACATCGTTTACTACAATCCGTCCATCCATGATACAGGAAGACGCCTGGTCAGCACTCCGCTCCTTCACCCAGGCGCGTATCGCTCTCGGCAGGACGGGAACGGCCCTCCCCCTGGCAGAAACCCTGCAATTCAGGCTGGCCCATGCACATGCCAGGGATGCCGTCTACTCCGCACTGGATATTGAAGGATTAAGGCGGGGGCTGACTCCTTTCGGTCTTCCCGTGTATATATTGCATAGCCAGGCGGTGGACAGGCATACTTACCTGCAACGACCCGACCTGGGGAGAGCTCTGGACAACGGATCCGTCTCCCAACTGGAAGGGGCGGTCAACCGGCCTTCAGACGTCTGCATTATTATTGCGGACGGGCTGTCCGCCACGGCTGTTAATCAGCATGCCTTACCGTTATTGCAAATAATGATACCCGCGCTCCTTTCATTCAACCTGACCATTGCTCCCTTAACTTTGCTGCAACAGGGCAGAGTGGCTACAGGTGATCACATAGGGCAACGTTTACAAGGCCGTCTATCCATTCTGCTCATTGGAGAAAGGCCCGGCCTCAGTTCTGCAGATAGTATGGGAGCCTATCTGACTTTCCAGCCTGCGCCCGGTCTGACGGATGTTTCCAGGAACTGTATTTCAAATATCCGCCCCGAAGGGCTAGCCTTGACCCTGGCCTCTTCCAAGATCATTCACCTTACAATGGAATCCTTACGCCTTGGCATATCAGGTGTGAACTTAAAAGACAATGCCCCCCTGTTATCCTAACAGTAAAGCAGATTAACAAACTCGTTGCAAAGACAGGATAGGAAAATTAAAAAGCGATTCCGATCTTTATCCCACCTATTCCAATAATATCTTCCCGTTCTGAAACCTTAGTCCTCCCTATTGTCTTTCGTACGCATAAAATGAACTGCAATCATGATTAAAAAAATTCGGAAGGATGGTTCCGGCAACCCTGACGCACCCCTGATTAAACGACTTAAAGAGGGAGATCGCATTGCTTATACCCGGTTACTGAGTAAATATTACGACATGGTATTCCTCATTCTGTCCGCGTTGGATGAGTCTGGTGATGAAGAACGGATCCGGGAAAAGACTTCGGGCGTGCTCTTTTCCATTTGGACTAACCGGGAATCGATCAGCGAAGAACATTCTCTGAAAAACCATTTGTTCACCTTTATTTACGAGCAATTCAAAGAAAATCGAGGAGAAATTTGATTTAATGAACAGTGTTCATTAAGTTTGCATTGTAATCATATCAACATGGGCATAACGGAAAGGAAGGAGAGGGATAAACAGGAAATGCGTCAGCGGATCATTGATGCTGCTATGCATATGTTCCTGGAGGAGGGGTATAATAAGACTTCCATCCGGAATATTGCCGAAATGATTGAATATAGCCCGGCTACCATTTATTTGTACTATAAGGACAAAGATGAGCTGCTGTATGAGGTGCAGAAGACGGCATTTGACAAGCTGCTGGAAACGTTTGATAATGAAGCGTCAGACCCTGATCCTATGTTGAGGCTGGCCCAGATCTGCCGGTCCTATGTGCGGTTTGGCCTGGAAAACCCGGAATTATACGACCTAATGTTCATCATCCGGGCCCCCATGAACGTGGATGAAAAGATCCACCAGACCAATGGAAGAGATTGCTTTAGCATCGTGCTGGAGTGCTTGACCGAATGCATGAGCAAGAACCTGCTCAGATTTGAGGATCCCCGGATCGGTATGCTGTCCCTCTGGTCCATGGGACATGGATTGGTCTCCCTCGAAGTCAGGTGCCGTTTGAAGGTCCTGGAAATTGCGGAAGGAGATGTGCGGGCCTTGCTGGATCAATCAATAGAAGATTATATACGCCTCATAAAGCGATAGTCGCTTTTTTTTTGGCCCTATCACTAAACACTGTTCATTATGTTGACTAGATTAATTTACATGTTGTCGTTCATTATAGGAATGGCGATCATTATCATTCTCCCTGCTTCGGGAAATGCACAGGGGCTGGCCGGTTTGCGGGATCCGGGCGGCTCCATCCTGAACGCTTACATCCAGGAGGCCTTTAAGAACAACGAGGGCCTGCACCAGGAGCAATTTGGATTGGAGAAATCCCTGTACGCGCTCCAGGAGGCACGCTCCCTCTTCCTGCCCAATGTCAGCCTGCAAAGCAGTTATACCAAGGCTGCAGGTGGCCGGACGATCGACGTGCCGGTGGGCGACTTACTCAATAGCGTGTACACTACCCTAAACCAACTGACTTCCACGCATAACTTTCCTCACCTCGATAACCAGTCCTTCCTGCTAAATCCGGATAATTACTACGATGCCCACTTGCATACCACCCTACCCCTGGTCAATGCGGAATTATGGTACAACCGCCAGATAAAAAAACAACTTATCACGGGGCAACAGGCAGAGGTCAATGTATACAAGCGAGAACTGGTAAAAAATATCAAAACGGCTTATTTCCAATATTACCAGGCCATGAGGGCGGTTGACATTTACCTTGGCGCCCTGGACCTGGTGAAAGAAAACATCCGGGTGAATGAAAGCCTTCTGCGCAACGGCGTAAGGAACAGCACTGCCCTCACGCGCTCATTGACCGAACAGCAAAAGACCATCTCCGAGCGTCTGCAGGCGGAAAATGAGGCCCTCAATGCCAAGGCTTATTTCAACTTCCTGCTCAACCGCTCCGCCAAAGACTCCATCATAATGGATACTTCCGGGTTTATGGCCCCGGACCAGGTAACAGAGGGGGCCGAAGGGGTCGGCAATCGTGAGGAATTGCAGCAGTGGCGTACCCTGGAATCGGTGCATGCCCTGGACCTGCACCTGGAGAAATCTTATATTATTCCAAAGCTCAATACTTTCCTGGACCTGGGCTCACAGGGCACGGGTACGGTGGATAATAAAACGCGCTATTATTTCTGGGGCGTCAGCCTGGAGTGGGACCTGTTCGCCGGAGGGCAGCACCGGTATAAAGCTAAACAGGCGGATGCAGACCTGCGTTCTGCGCAAGCCGGCTATAACGAGACCACCCAATCCCTGCAATTGCAACTGGAACAATCGATCAATAATTACCATAGCGCCGCCGCCACCTATCAAAGCGCCAGTTCGCAATTAGGCTTTGCGGAGAAATACTTTACCGATCAGTCCAAGGCTTACAGGGAAGGGCAACTCCTGTATGTTGAATTGCTGGACGCAGAGAACCAGTTAACTAATGCCCGCCTGCAACTGGCTCAGGCCTTTGCCGGCGTTCAGATCTCTCTCGCACAATTGGAACGCGACCAGGCCACTTATCCCCTAAACACTAAATCATAACATATGCAACGGATATTTATACTCCTTGTCCCCGTCGCCGCCCTGCTGTTCCACTCCTGCGGGACCCCGGCCTCCGGCAAGAACAACAGTACCACTTCTGATACTATTCCCGTGCGCGTCATGACCCTCGGTCAGCCTTCTACCTTGCAGGGGATAGCGGTTTCAGGACAATTCACCACGGACGATGAAACGCTACTCTCCTTCAAAACGGGCGGTATTATCAATACGATCCAGGTAAAGGAAGGAGATCACGTATACAAAGGGGAACTGCTGGCCACCCTGAACCTGACGGAGATCAACGCGCAGGTTCAGCAGGCGCAATTAGGACTCGAAAAAGCGCAAAGGGATTACCAGCGGATCCTGAACCTTTATAAGGACAGCGTTGCCACGCTCGAACAATTGCAGAATGCCAAGACAGCCCTGGACATCGCAGGCCAACAGAACAGTTCGGTCCGATTCAACCAGAACTATTCAGAGATCCGGGCCTCCCAGGACGGGTATGTCCTGAAGAAAATGGCCAATCCCGGCCAGGTGGTCTCTTCAGGTACCGCGGTACTGCAAACCAATGGGGCAAGCGGGCATGACTGGATGCTGCGTGTGGGACTCAGCGACAAAGAATGGGCGACGATCCGTTTGGGTGACAAGGCCAGGCTGGAAACCAGCGCCTTCCCCGGGCAGACCTTTGGCGGATCAGTCAGCCGTAAATCTGAAGGAGTAGACGCGGCCACGGGTACATTCACCGCAGATATACGCCTGACGGGCGCTGCCCCGGCCAGCCTCGCCACCGGTCTGTTCGGAAAAGGAATGATCCTGCCTGCTCGTGCACCTGCAGGCACCAACCGTGACACGAGCCTCTCCCGGACCTGGTCGATCCCCTACGAGGCTCTCCTGGACGGGGATGGCAGCAGTGGTTACGTCTTCGTAACGGATGACGGAAGGACCGCACATAAGATCAGGGTCACCGTGGCAGGAATGGAAAAGGACAACGTCATTATCAGCGATGGCCTGCAACACGCGGGCTCCCTGATTATTTCAGGGTCCGCTTACCTGACCGATAGCAGTCCTATTAGTATCACGCATTCAAATAACGTCCCATGAAACTGCGCATATCGGAGTACGCCGTTAAGAATTCCTCCTTTACCCTGGTCATCTTCATTATGATCATTGTCCTGGGCATCACCACCATTTTAAGCATGCCCCGGTCGGAAGACCCGGAAGTACATGCACCCACATTCCCCATTATCATTGTCTACCCGGGAACCACCGTCAAGGACATCGAAGACAGGGTGGTCAACCCTTTGGAAAAAGTCATTTCCGCACTGGACGACATTAAGCGCATCCGCACCAAAATTGCCAACGGGGTAGCCGTCATCCAGGTGGAATATAAATACAGCAGTAATGTGGAAGCCAAATACCAGGAGATCGTACGCGAAGTCAACAGCGAGCGCAGCGAACTCCCGGCGGACATTTACAGCATTGAAGTACGGAAATTCCAACCCTCCGACGTAAACATACTCCAGATCGCTCTGGTTTCCGAAAATGCGCCCAGGGGACGTTTGCAATACTATGCTGAAAAATTGCAGGATGAACTGGAGAAAATATCCGCTTTAAAAAAGGTGGACATTTATGGACTCCCCCACCAGCAAGTCCGCATCGAACTGGACCTTGAAAAGATGGCCCAGATGCACTTGCCCCTCTCTGCAGTGACGGGCAGTCTGCACAGCGAGATCACCAATATCCCCGGAGGCAGTATTGATGCCGGGCATCAAACCTTCAACATCAAGACCAATAACTACCACACACTGGACGAAGTGGCGGGCACCATCGTATACGCGGCGGGCGGCAAGAATATCCTGCTCAAGGACGTTGCGCGGATCTATTTTGGGTATGAGGACGATAACTATCTGACCCGGCTCAACGGGCACCGCTGCATATTTGTAACGGCCGCCCAAAAGGACGGAGAGAATATCAGTAAGACCCAGGTTTTGTACAAACCGGTCCTGGCTGCATTTAAAAAAACATTGCCCTCCAATATAGACATGGTCGTTCCTTTTGACCAGGCGGACAATGTCAACCACCGCCTGTCAGGATTGGGAAGGGATTTTCTGATAGCCATCCTGCTCGTCTCCATTACGCTCCTACCTCTCGGAGCAAGGCCCGCATTGATCGTCATGATCTCTATCCCCCTTTCACTGGCCATGGGGATCGTCCTGTTGCAGGCTTTTGGCTATAACCTGAATCAACTGAGCATCGTAGGACTCGTCGTTGCACTGGGCCTGCTGGTGGACGATAGTATCGTGGTGGTGGAAAATATTGAACGGTGGATGCTGGAAGGGCACAGCAGGTTAGAGGCCACCCTGAAAGCCACCAACCAGATCGGCATGGCCGTGCTGGGATGCACCGTGGCCCTGGTTATTGCCTTTATGCCCCTGGCATTCCTGCCCGAAGGGGCCGGGGATTTTATTCGCAGCCTGCCCCTGGCCGTGATGTTTTGTGTGGTCGCCTCGATGGCGGTATCCCTGACCATTATTCCGTTCCTGTCCAGCAAACTGCTCAAACAACATGTAGGCAACCCGGAAGGGAACTTGTTCATGAGGGGGCTGAAAAGGTTGATCCATGGCAGTTATTCCCGCTTACTTGATAAGGCGCTGCAAAGACCCGTGCTGACCATCCTGGCCGCCGTGCTGATATTCACCGGTTCCCTGTTCGTCTTCAAGATCATTGGCTTCAGCCTGTTCCCTTCTTCGGAAAAGCCACAGTTCCTCGTCAATATCACTGCTCCTTCCCAGTCGAACCTGCCTTATACCGACAGTATCGCCAGGACCATCGAGCAGCAGTTAAAGAAAGAACCCCTGGTCAAATATTATATGGGGAACGTAGGAAAGGGGAACCCAAGGATATATTATAATGAGGCACAGGAAAACGAACGTAGCGACTTCGCACAATTCTTCGTAGAGCTGAAGGAAAACACTTCTCCCGCCGCCAAACTGGAATTAATACAGCAACTGAGAAGCCGATGGAACGACTTCCCCGGCGCCAAAGTAGAGGTAAAGAACTTTGAGCAGGGCCCACCCGTCGTAGCCCCGGTTGAAGTACGCCTCTTCGGAGACAACCTGGACTCGCTCCGGGTACTGGCAGGACGTGCGGAAATCATGCTCAAACAAACCCCCGGTACCTTCTACGTCACCAATCCCGTAAGCCTGCTCAAAAGTGACATACGCGTGGATATTAATAAAGAAAAGGCTCAATTGCTGGGCGTTCCCACTTCCAATATCGACCAGACCGTCCGGCTGGCAGTTACCGGCCTGAACCTTGGTAAATTCTATACGGACAGTAAAGACGATTATGATGTTCTTGTGACCCGGGAGAAACAAGGAAGGCCCACAATGGACGTATTCAGGGATCTGTATGTCAATAGTGACGCAGGAACCGCCATCCCTTTAAACCAGGTAGCCGACCTCCGGTTAGAAACTTCGCCCTCTGTAATCAATCACCAGGAAAAACGTCGCGTGGTATCCGTACAGGCGTATGTGCAGAAAGGATTCCTGATAGACCCCGTATTGAACAACGTCATCCGGCAGATGAATGCCATGCACCTGCCCCCCGGTTATTCTTATGAAATGGGGGGGGAAATAGAATTGAGGAATAACTCCTTCGGAGGGTTCGGGAGCATCATTATCATCACCGTCTTTATGTTCATTGCGGTACTCATCCTGGAATTCCGCACCTTCAAGAGTACGCTGATCGTCCTTTCCGTCATTCCCCTGGGAGTAGTGGGGGCCGCCGTAGCCCTCTGGCTGACAGGATATACCTTGTCCTTTGTCGCCATCATTGGCCTGATCGCCCTGGCTGGCATTGAAGTGAAGAATACCATTTTGCTCGTAGACTTTACCAATCAGTTACGGGCCAAGGGTGCTTCCCTGGAGGACGCCATCCGGGAAGCGGGGGAAGTTCGCTTTCTCCCTATCGTTCTGACTTCACTGACAGCTATCGGAGGGTTGATCCCTATTGCTATTTCCACCAATCCCCTCATTGCGCCACTGGCCATCGTGCTCATCGGAGGGCTCATCAGCTCCACCTTGCTGTCCAGGATCGTCACGCCTGTAGTCTATAAGCTGATGCCGCCGAAAGTGGAGTTGGAAAGTGCGGTTTCATAAAAGCGGAGCGTGCCCATGGCGGCAGTCGGTCATGGGCACAAAAAAGCGGGCCAAGTGGCCCGCCAGGTGTACATCATAGGCTGCCGCCCGAACAGGGCGGGCCACCGGCCCTCCGCCGGCCCGCCAGCAGAAAACAGTCAGGCCGATGAACAGAGGTAAGCATTACCAGTCCACCGGCCCAAAGAAACTATGCAAGGCTGTAATTTGATAATCAAGAACTTAGCTGACCCCAGCAAGGCAGGACTCTCTATTATTGCAGTGCGGCTGCAATATAGGGGTACGCCCTAATATTTAAACAGGTATAAATACCCGTTTAAAATTCGGAAAATTTTACATGGGGGGGTCTTAAACGATTTTTCGCGGGTCCCGAAACAATTTCATGGGTTCTGAAACAATTTCATGGGTTCTGAAAAGGCCTTTTTTAGGAAAGGAGGTTGAATATTTCGTATCGGATGGCGAACACCACGAGTCCGGCGGTGTTTTTGCAACCCGTTTTGGCAAGCAGGTTATTCCTGTGCCCCTCCACCGTCCGGATGCTGATGTTAAGCATGTCCGCCATTTCAGCATTGGTATATTCCTGGCAGATCAGCTTTAATACCTCGGTTTCCCGTTCGGTTAATTCGATGGGTATATGATTCAGGTTACGGATGTTCTGCGTTCGGTATTGCCAGGCGTTGCGCATAGCGGCAATGCTGGCCTGGTTGAAATAAAACCCGGTCTCGTGTACCTTACGGATGGCCGTCAGCAACTCCGATACTTCGGTATTCTTGATCAGGTATCCACTGGCGCCCGCTTCTATCATCTTGCTGATAAAGCGTTCCTGGTCATAGACAGAAAGGATCAATACCTTCGTATCGGGGAATTCCTCGTGTAATATGTCATTTAATTCCACACCGTTCATGACCGGCATATGCATATCGATCAATGCCACGTCCGGATGTATCGGTAACTTCCTGATCTTTTCCAATAACTCCTTTCCGTTTTCGGCCTCTGCCAGCAATTCAAAGTCCCCGGAAGCTTCAATTAATGCTCCCAGCCCTTTCCGAAACAACAACTGATCATCCGCAACAATCAAACTGATCTTTCCCATATATTCTTATAATGTCAAAGGTCAATTGGTATATTCATTTTAATGCCAAATCCAGGCATCCCGGGGTCCTGTATCTGGAATCCTGCACCGATCATACCCAGCCTGCTTTCTATATTACGCATCCCCATCCCTCCTCCCTTTCCGGGCTTCCATCCAACCCCATCATCGGTATAGAGGCAAACCAACCCGTTACCTTCTTTCAAAAAAGATAACGTTACCTGGCTGGCACCCGCATGCTTAATAGTATTAGTGAATAACTCCTGCAACACACGATATATGGACAGGGCCCTCTCATAGGCCAGTTGTCCCATGGGCTCCGAGGCCTCATTGATGAACATCACGGCCACCTGGCCTGATTGGTGGATCACCCTGCACAATTCTTCCACTGCGTCCTCCAATCCAAATAATTCCAGCTCTGCCGGGGACAGCATATGAGAGATATTCCGCACTTTTCCCATGATCCCGTCGATCTGATCCCTGAATGCCGGATCCGGCGCGTGCAGTTTTAAAGTAGACAGGGTACTCCCCACATCATCGTGCAGATCCCTTCCTATCCTTTTGCGTTCCTCTTCCTGGGACTGAATAACTGCATAGGTCAATTCTTTCTGATGCTGCAGTTCGGCTTCCTGCCTTTCCCTGAGCTGTTTTTGCATTCTATGCTGGTTACGGATATAGAATATCACCACGGCCAATGCCAAAAAAAACATCCCAGCGATGCCAATTAGCAGCAATACATAAATATTATCTGTATTTGTGGCTAATTCCGGCATTGGAGAAATCCTATCGTAAATAACACGTACATCAGCAGCACAAATGTAGCATGACAAACGATAATAAAAAGGCTAAAAGCGTTGCCATGCACCAGATAGTTGGAAAAAATAAAAATAAAGAAGGCCGCCGAAAAATATAACAGAATTCCTGCATTGAACCAGGAAATAGCCTTTTGCAGGCCAAGCCTGGAATCAACGGGAGCCTGACTCCTTTCAAAGAAACAGGTAAGCCCCATGTAAATCAGTATCAACGCCTCCACAGGCCGGGTATAAGTATTGTACCTGAGCATACCCTGTCCCCAAATAATATTGGCGGCGCAAACCAATGGGAACAATACCATCAGGTAGTCGATCACCCTTTTGACCTGCCCATTCACAAGAATGGATCTGTAAAACCATAGCAGCATTACTGTTTCGACCGCCGTATAGACGTGTAATAACCAGAGATTACCAATACGGTGAACGGACATATAACTACTTACCCCATCTACAATGCCCGCAAAAATCAAGTAGAAAAAAATAGCCTTTTGCGGTCTCTCAAGTCTCTTATACGTGAGTCCTGCCACGCAGATTGGAAGGAGGACAGATGCAGGAACAAGGACCGCAATGTAAAAAAATTTACCTGACATTTTATATTTTACTTCACGACGTTCGTGGCACTATACAAAATACTCGTCGTATCACACACGGTCGGGCACGGATTAGTGAAATCATAAATAGTGCTGGTTGCTCCTGTCTCCGCCAAGCCAGGAGGAACTTCCGTGACATCCTTTCCATCCGCAGTTACCGGAACCAGCAACATATCTACGTCAAGATCTTCTGTAACCGGACCGAGCGGGTTATGCCCGATATAACCCCTGACACCGGTGATGTTCAGGTCAGTATGTTCCTTATAAAAATTATACAACTCTATAATGTCCTCAATCGGAATAAGAAAGGCTTTTAAGACGTGCTTTTCTTCACATTTCATTTTTTGCATGTAGAGGCTACGCCATTGAGTGGTCCTGAAAACGGCTTCTTCAGAAGGGATAGTGTGCTTAAGGAAATTAAGTGGGGAGGGGGTTTTTTCCATGTGAATAGAGTTTTAAAGAGACTTCAAATATATGAAATCACAAGCCTTTATAAATTATTTTTTTCTCATATTTCTATATTTTAATAACAAAATAACAAGGGGTAAAAGTGGCGCTTTCCTTCAATTCCCTATTTTCGACCAAAATGCCCCGTATGTCAATCGTGGAATGGCTGATACACGCAGATAAACAATGCTTTATATTCATCCAGACCCATTTGACCAGTACTTACCTGGATCCAGTCATGCTATTTATCAGGAATCCGCTGACCTGGATTCCCCTGTATGGCTTTATGCTCTATTGGATATTAAAAAATGATCCCGGGCGGTCGGTCTCATTTATATTATTGACCCTGATCACCGTCGGCATTACGGACTACACTGCCTCCGAATGGATCAAACCATTCTTTGGAAGATTAAGACCTTGCTATGATCCGGATACTTCCCCTTATCTCCGGGAGTTGATCTCCTGTGGCGGCTTATTTTCTTTTCCCTCCAATCACGCGACCAACCATTTTGGGCTGGCTGCTTTCTGGTTTGGGGCTATCTGGCATATTAAGAGGGAAAAATGGCGCTGGCTTTGGTTTTGGGCCGCCCTGGTATGCCTGGCGCAGGTATATGTGGGTAAACACTTCCTCCTGGACATACTGGTGGGCTCGCTTTATGGAACAAGCCTCGGCTCGATAAGCGTTTGGATGTTCCGGAAGTGGCCGTCTCTGCGGCCAAAACTCATTGCCTGGTTGAGACTTCACTTGCGTTCAAGTATGTAAACGGGTGTCAGCTCTTTATTCCGTGTATCCGGATTTAAAAAAGGCAGATCCAGGGTGGATACATGGAAATACCCCCCTTTATATACGACTTCCAGGCCAGGATGGGCACCCAGGGAATCAAGCTCCTGCTGGTTTGTCAGGATATAAGACCCTAAAGGCAGCATTGAAGGGTCCGTCACATGCTGGTAGAGATGGTCCGTGTAAAAATCCAGGGCCCTCTCTTCGTCCATTTTGTAAGGATATAGCTGCTCAGGGTGGATGTGTTGCACCTTCATGCCCCGGGACACAACAGAACCCAATTGGTAATCCAGCAATGCCGGATAAAAACCCAGGTTCAGGAAAAAATTAATAGCGATGATGGTGTAAACGGTCAGCAGCAGCAGCCTGGGATATCTTGTTTTCCTTCGGATGAGCAGGTAGACCCAGACCCCCGCAGCGATCACTGCCGTGACGCCCAATAAGCGGCTGATGCTCGCAAACGGCAGAAAGAGCAATAGCAGTACCCCCACCCATAACAGGCTAAAAATGACAACATGCACAATGTACAAGGCCCGCCTGCCTTTCGCCGGCGCCGTGGAAAAGAAGATCTTGTAAAAAGCCTTCGCGCTGATAATGGCTGCCAGCGGAAAGACGACGAATATATAATGTGGCAATTGGTAATGGCTCATACCGAGCGCACAGTAGGTGATCAGAAAGCCGCCTGTGGAGATCCACTCTTCCTGTAAAGGCAGTTTTCCCCTGTTCCGGATCAAATGGCGGATATCCTGCAACAGGCCGATCACAAAGAATATGATCCACGGAAGGAAACTCCATAACATATTCTGGAAAAGAAAAAAGAAAGAATCGTTTTCGTGCCACTGACTCTCTCCGGTCACCCGCCCAAAGCTCTGGGTCCAAAAAAAGAAGCGCAGTCCTGACCGGATGGTCAGGCCGTCTATCACCTTGCCCGGATGCAGGTCATATTGTTTATAAAGTCCGATACACATAGGGATCAGCAGAACGCCGACCACAAGCAGCATCAGTATATATTCCCGTCGGAAGAATTGCCTGTAGGACCTTTGCAGCAGGAAATGCGCACCAAAACAAAACACCGGTACCATCAAGGCCAGCGGGCCTTTGGTCATCATTCCTCCAGCAATAGCCACCGCAGCCAAACCCAAATTTGCCCAGGAGCGCGTCTTATACCATGCAGCCATTTGCCACAGCGTCAGCGTAACCCAGCCCATCAGCATCGTATCTGTCTTCACGTCGTGATTGATCAGGAACAGGGCCTGGCAACTGGCCAGTATCACCGCACTTAATATGGCAATTTCTTTACGATAAAATAACAATGCCAGCCGGTACGTACTATAGATGGCTATCAATGCAAATACAAAGGAAGGCAACCGATAGGCCCACCCGGATACGCCGAATAATCTCATGCTGAAGGCGCTCATCCAGAACAGCATCGGCGGCTTGTCCAGGTAGTCCTTGCCCCTGTCATAGATCTGCAGATAGTGTCCGGTACGCAGCATTTCGCGGCTGATATTAGCGTACTGAACGGCATCGATCTCCATCAGCGTAATAGGCCAGCCGCAGAGATACACCAAGGCACAAGCCCCTATCATTGTGATGCCCAGCAGGGTAAACCCTCGTTCGTTTATTTGCATGGTTAGCTAAAGTACGGAAACGCCGCCTATTTCTTATCTTCAGTGCTTAACTGAGGGTTCCTATGTCTACAAGTAAAAAAATTATATTTATGGGTCTACTTGCCTCTTTATTTTCCTTCCTGAAAATTAATGCCCAATCCGTTGTTCCTCTTTACGGGGACAATATTCCCAATGCCCGACCCACTGCAGACACAGAAAAATCAGATAGTTCAGACGGCATCCTTCAGATTAGTAATGTCAGCAGGCCTATGCTGAGTATTTATCTCCCTGCAAAAGGTAAAGCCACCGGCACAGCAGTCGTCATTTGCCCTGGTGGCGGATATTCCATTGTAGCCGCCGGGCATGAAGGCAGCGAAGTGGCTAAACGTTTCGCTTCAGCGGGCATCGCAGCGTTTGTTTTAAAATACCGGCTGCCCGATGACCGCACTATGCTGGACAAGACGATCGGTCCCCTGCAGGATGCACAACGGGCCATTCAATACGTAAGGGAAAATGCCGTACGCCTTGGCATTAAATCCAACCGGGTCGGCATCATGGGATTTTCGGCGGGAGGTCATCTGGCTTCCACGGAAGGTACCCATTTCAATAAAGCCTATATCGCCAATCCAAATGACATCAGCCTCAGGCCTGATTTTATGATCCTTGCCTACCCGGTGATCAGTTTTACGGATAGCCTGGGACACATAGGGTCACGGAACAACCTGCTCGGCAAAAACCCGCCGCAGGATTCCATTGTAAAATATTCAGGGGAGCTGCAGGTAAACGCCAACACACCTCCAACCTTCCTCGTGCACGCCAAGGATGATGAAGTAGTCAAAGTAGAAAACTCCCTTGTCTTTGCCGATGCCTTGCGCAAATACCATATTCCCGTGGAAGTCTATCTCTACGAGCATGGAGGCCATGGATTCGGGTTACACAACCGGACGAGTAACGTAGATTGGCTGACCCTTGCCATCACCTGGATGCACGGGCAGGGATATTAACGGTCAGGGGCGAGGGCGTCGGGCAAGTATAGGAAGGCGGCCCTGGATTACAGGGCGCCCGCCCAGGTCACTTATAATCAAAATTCAAAGGGAAGTCGACTTTAAATTCAATATTCCTGCCCATATTATAAATACCATGATAGGGTATGGGAGAAGTAGGATAAGGTTCAAAATATTTCAGGCGGCTCAGGGCATCCTGATAGGCCACATTGAACAGGTTATTCCCCATGACATAGATATTGAAGAGGACCTTTCCTTTTTTATTGGTCACTCCCGTGCCTATCCCTGCATTGAACAATGAATAACACGGCGTGGGTGTTTCCGTATTGTCTTCCAGGTAAGCCCTGTTCTGCCTGGCATAAATATCCAGGCCTACTTTCACAAACCCGTTCACTAAGTGATGCTCTGTGGACGCAAAGTCATACCGCAGTTCGGAAAACCCATGCACCGGGGGAATTGTTGGAAGGTATTTATTACTATCGTTCCTCAATTTAGGATCGATCCCTTCATTAAGTGCATATACGGCGGATACTCCGTTTTCAAAATGCAGGAATTTGAATGGATGAATGTCGATGCTCAATTCACCTCCATACAGATCAGCCTTCCCCTGTTGGAATTTAAAGGTTTCGTTGCCCGGTACGATAATGGAATCCTGTCCCTTGCTGTTGAGTACTTTCTGATTGAAAATATAATTAGAGATCACATTATTAAATATACTGAAGGTGATCACTACATGTTTGGACAGATAGGTAAGGCCGATGTCTTCCTGCAAGCTAAACTCCGGTTTAAAGTCGGGATTCCCGATCTGGTAAACATTGGTTCCGGGGTGTACGCCGTTTGCCGAAATCTCAGAGATATTGGGCGCCCTGTAGCCCCTCGCCAGGTTGGCTTTGATGGAAAATTTATTAGAGAAATTATAGGTAGCCCCTATGCTCCCCGATACCCCGGTGAAGGTATGGCTGTAATCTGAAAACACATGATCGGCCCCTATCGTATCTGCTCCGTAAACGGGAGTCTGGATTGTAGTAAGGGGATCGGTCTTTGTATATAACCCATTATTCCTGAACGACCGGCTATCATATCTGACTCCCCCGGCTATGTCCAGTTTGTTAAAGGTCTTCTTTACCATAGCGAAGGGTCCGATATCGAATTGGTGATAGGAAGGGATGATAAAATCAGTTCCTTTTGTCACTGTATTCGCCTGGTACATCCCGTTGGTTCCGACTGTTACACCCCACCCGTCAAACTCGGGTAGAAAATATTTTACGTCATAGGAATACGTATTCAGTTGCAGGAAAAGCCCTGCGATATCAGGTTGCTGAGGAAGGTCATATTCACGCCTGACACTTCGTTGGGCGCCTAAATTCACAGCCAGCCGTCCTCCCCCGATATTGAAGCTATTGGTCATATAGGCCCGGTAATGCTGTACGTGCTGATGCAATGGAGTGATCGTATAGGAATTAAGTTCCTGTGGGGATACGATGGGCCGGTAGGTATCCAGGTCCGTAATCTGCTGCGTGAATTGTCTGGTCACTGAGTCCCGACTGCCATCCGGTATTTCCTGGAGGTCGTCAAAAACAGAGAGGCTTAAATGAGAGTACCCCCACTTGCGATGCAAGCCCAGCGACACATTTCCATCTTTTTCTTCAAATGCCGTATTGTATACCCTTCCGTCGATGGGGTCCTGGTAATTTTTGGCCCTCTTATATGATACGCGCCCCATCCACTCAAATCCATTTTTTGTCGCGCCGAGCATACCCGATCCACCATATTCACCGTTGTTGGTCGCATATATTGTCTGGATATCTCCTACCATTTTTCCTTCCGGAGCAGGAGGAGTAGGGATCAGATTGACCACGCCCGCTAATGCATCGGATCCGTAGGTAAGGCTTGCCGGTCCCTTTATCACTTCAATTCTGTCGATACCAAATTGATCTACTTCGATACCATGCTCGTCTCCCCATTGTTGTCCCTCCTGTCTTACGCCATCATAGAGGGTCAGGATCCTGTTATACCCCAATCCCCTGATAAAGGGCTTAGATACATTGGGTCCGGTTGTCAGGGCCGTCACTCCCGGCACTTTTGCGATCGCATCAATAATATTGGTGCTCAGGTTATTGGTTAAGTAGTCGTGGCTGATGGAAACAATAGGCACGGGATTACGGACAATTTGAATGGCCTTTGAGGTACCCGTTATGACAATGGGACTCTCTTCAATGGTCTGATCTGCCAATTGAAAATCGCCGGAAGTCGCCCCCCCGATATGGATATTGCGGGTCGTCGTGGAATATCCGATAGAATGCACTTGTACCAGGTAAGTCCCCGAAGGCAGTGATCCTATATTGTAATGCCCGTTTGAATCAGCTACCGCGCCTACTTTAAGATCGGGTATGGAAATCGAAGCCTGGGGCAATGGTTTATTGGTCTGTTTATCAGTAACAATACCACTCAGGGTATTCGTCGCACGGGAAGAAATGCTGCTCTGCGCCGTCGCATGAAAAGGCCCTGCAAAAACATATAGGAGAAAAAACAAGCTCAGAAAACGCTGATTCATGTAAAAATATTAAAGATTCATGCACCACCCGCCCATCTGAAAAGACAAGCAATGGCAAATAGAAGTTGGAAAATGACCGTAAAGGATTAACACTGAGTGGAGGGGGGACCTCTCAGACTGGATAACAGGGGGACGGAATAGATAACGCCCGGCAGATTGGGCCATTCCAGCAATTGGAAGCCGGAACGCGGCGCCTGCAGTTTAAATGTGTCTACCTGTTCCATGGGCATGAAAGCGTCGTCAAAACAATCACACCTGATTTCCCAGTGGGGTAAGCCCGGCTTATCCGCCGCCCGGGAAGCACTGGCCTCATGGTACCAGTGATGCATCCATAGGTTCAATCCCAGCCTTTGTGAAAAGGCCAGGACGAGCACAAAGGCAATTACCTTCATATTATACCTGCGATGCATATGGTACAAAACTAAGATAATTGCAACTTTATATCAAAAACAAAAGGGCGCTCCGCGCCCTGCCCGAAGGGCCATAATCAGACGTATTCGGCATCAGGGCTACATTTCACATGAGCCCTGATGCCGAATACCGAACTTACCGCCTGTGTAATAAGGGAATTATGCGGCCGAAGCGGCCCCTTTTGGCCCCGTTCCGCGCTCCCGGAACAGGAACAGGAACAATACCAGTACGACTGCGGCAAAAACCGACGGGATCAACCAGACATGGCGCCAATCGGTAATACCATCCGCGGCCGTGTAGGCATCTTTCACAAGCCCTGCGATATAAAACCCGACCATCATGCCCACACCGTAGGTAGCAAGGGTAATCAGGCCCTGGGCAGCGCTTTTGTATTTTTCTCCCGCCTTTGAATCAGTATAGATCTGACCTGTCACGAAGAAGAAGTCATAACAAATGCCATGGAGCGCAATACCGGTAATGAGCATCCAGGCCCCGTCACCCGCATTTCCATAAGCAAACAATAAATACCTTAAAGCCCACGCGGCCATAGCCAGGAGAAGCGTTTTTTTCAGCCCGAACCGCAAAAAGAATACGGGCAGCATCAACATAAAGATCACTTCCGACGCCTGTCCAACGGTCATCTTCCCAGTGGGCTTGGCCAAATGTATATTTGCCAGGAAAGCATTGGCGTATTGATAATAAAAGGCCAGGGGCACGCAGATCAGCACCGAGGCCAGGAAGAAAATAACATAGTTCCTGTCCTTCAGCAATTTCAGCGCATCTAGTCCTAATATCGAACTTAGTTTTACCTTTTCCTCCCTATTTACCTTGGGGGGTGTTTTGGGTAAAAAGAAACTGAAGATGCCCAATAAAAGGGAAGCGATGGAAGTCATCAGGAAAGTGTTCTTCAACATCCCGGCTTTCACATTCTCTTCGCTATCCCAGAAAAGTACATAACTGATCAACAGGCCCGCCACAATCCATCCAACCGTACCGAATACACGGATAGAACCAAACTCTTTCTCAGAATCCTTAATTTGGTTGAAAGAAACAGAGTTGACCAGCGCCAACGTGGGCATGTATAACACCATATAAACAAATACCAACGGATAAAAGGCCGTAAAAGTGGGCGTCTTATACATCAGATACATCAACACCGCACCCAACAAATGCAATATGCCTAATATCTTCTCCGCATTAAAATAGCGGTCCGCAATCAGCCCAATAATAAAAGGTGCAATAATGGCTCCGAATGATTGAGTGGCAAAAGCAGAACCGGTCTGGGTGCCATTTGCCTGCAGGTTGGCGGCCAAAAAAGTTCCAAATGTAACAAACCAGGCGCCCCAGATAAAAAATTCCAGGAACATCATGGTGGATAACTTGATACGGGTTGTTGCAGTCATGTATGTTGGTTAAGTGATTCGCCGGAAGGCTCGTTTAGGAATTTAGCCTTCCGGCGAATCACCTTTAATGATCGGCCTTCGGCCAGGGCCCTCCGGGCCCTTTGGTTATGGTCAAACAATCGTTTCAATGGTAGCCTACTAGGTCGCCCAGGCCTTGTCTCCTTTCTTATAAGGAAAGTTCCCGTCGTAATGACCCGGCACCGCCAGGTACCGCAAGGCTTTGGTTGCCCCGGGTTCGGAAGTGAAATATCCCCAGATCGTGAGCTGTTTCATCATGGTGAAATAGTGATTAGGATCATTTTCTTTTTTCGTGCCTCCGTAGTCCTTGGCCTCTTTGTCCAGGTCTACCAGCAGGTCGTGCTTCTGATCGGCAGAAAGGTCCATGAAATCCTTGCTGAATTTCTTATTGCTGGCGTCGTTCAGTTTCCCGATACCGGCGGTAAAGGCGTTCTGATCATCCGGTGTATAACAGTCTGTCACGATCACTTTCATAAATTGTCCGATCTGAGCGGCCTTGGCGCCCGGAGAAGCGGCAGTGGCCGGGAGAATGGTCTCTCCTACTTCATCCAGGAAGGCAATATCGGAATCTGCAAACAGTCCGGTTTTCCTCGCCGGGGTTTTGCACCCGGTTAAGAAGGCTTCTGCACCGATGATGGTGCCACCGACTAATACGGCAACGAGCCCGAGGGCTTCTCTTCTTTGCATATGATAAACTTTTAGAGATTCATTTTTTTCAATTCACTGACGGCATGATCGGCGGCCCTTGCGGTGAAGGCCATATAGCTCAGGGATGGGTTCACGCAATTGGATGAAGTCATAAAGGCCCCATCGGTTACAAATACGTTAGGCGCATCCCATACCTGGTTCCAACTATTGAGTACGGAGGTCTTGGGGTCTCTACCCATGCGGGCAGTCCCCATTTCATGGATCCCACGCCCCAGGAAGCCATTGGCCTCGTGACCGGTCACATTTTTCACACCGGACTGGGTCAGCATCTCGACGGCGTCGTTCTGCATGTCCTTACGCATCTTGATCTCATTGTCCCGGATCACGGCATCTACTGCCAGGACGTTCAGGCCCCACTTATCCTGCTTTGTCTTATCCAGGGTAACCTTATTATCGTGATAAGGCAGGGTTTCTCCAAAGCCACCCATACCCATCGACCAGGGACCCGGTTCGGACAAGGCATCCTTGAGATCCACACCGATATTTAATTCGGCAATATCACGACCCCATCCCTGCCGGCTGGCTCCGCCCTGATAACCAAAGCCCCTGATATAATCCCTCTTATCGCCAAAAAGGTTCCTGAATCGGGGTATGTAAATCCCATTCGCTCTCCGGCCAAAATAATATTTGTCATCGTAACCTTCTACCAAACCAGATGCGCCTACCCCCAGGTGGTGGTCCATCAGGTTATGCCCCAGTTCTCCGCTGCTGCTGCCCAGGCCGTCGGGCCAGACATCCGTGGCCGAATTCATGAGCACCCATGCGCTGTTCATGGTGGAAGCATTCAGGAAGACAATCTTGGATTTGTATTCGTAGGTCTTGTTGGTTTCTGCATCTATGACTTCCACTCCCGTGGCGCGTTTCTTATCCTTATCATAAAGGATCTTCGTCACAATGCTCCAGGGGCGCAGGGTCAGATTACCGGTGGCCATGGCAGCGGGCAGTGTAGACGACTGGGTGCTGAAATAGGCGCCGAAAGGACAACCCAGCCAGCACTTATTGCGATACTGGCAATTCGTCCTGCCGGGTAAAGGTTGGGTGATATTGGCCGTACGGCCTATGATCATCGTGCGCTGGTTTTTGTAATACGCTTTGAGGCGGGCGGCCACATCTTTTTCTACCACGTTCATTTCCATAGCGGGCATGAAATGACTATCGGGCAATTGAGGCAGTCCTTCCATGGAACCGCTGATCCCCGCAAATTTTTCCACGTGTGTATACCATGGTTCAATGTCCTTGTAGCGCACCGGCCAGTCCACCGCAATGCCATCCTTGGCATTGGCGTCAAAATCAAAATCGCTCCACCGGTAACTCTGGCGACCCCACATCAACGAACGACCTCCTACGTGATATCCCCTGAACCAATCAAAACGCTTGACTTCCGTGTAGGGAGATTCCTTTTCATTCACCCAATAATCCAGGTTGGTTTCGTTCAACGGATAATCCCTGTTCAGTACGGGATAATCCTTGATCATTTCCTGGGTCTTGGAACCCCTGTGCGGAAATTCCCAGGGCGCCTTATTCGCATTGACGTAATCTTTAACGTGTTCGATATTACGTCCGCGCTCCAGCATCAATACCTTAAGTCCCTTTTCAGTGAGCTCCTTGGCAGCCCATCCGCCGCTAATACCGGACCCAATGACGATCGCATCAAATACATTGTCAGCCATGATACATTATTATGTTGGAGTAATAAATACAGCAATGGAGAGAATCCCTGGAGAACCTCATATTGCAAACAATCTAAAAAAACGAATTTAAAAGTAGTGAAATATTGGCAAACACCCTTCCTATTTAAACAATTTGGCAACCGTTCGTGTAATCGTTATAAACCCAATACTTTCCTGTTGGCCGCTGCATCCGTTCCCGAAGACGCAAAGTCATCGAAGGCTTTATCTGTGACCCGGATAATATGATCCTGTATAAAACGCGCTCCTTCTTTTGCTCCGTCTTCCGAATTCTTCAGGCAACACTCCCACTCCAATACTGCCCAGCCCGGAAAATCATACTGGGCGAGCTTGGAGAATATTCCCTTAAAATCCACCTGTCCGTCTCCCAATGAACGGAAACGGCCCGCCCGATTGATCCAGCTCTCGTAGCCACCGTAAACGCCTTGTCTGCCGGTCGGATTAAATTCCGCATCCTTCACATGGAACATCCGGATGCGCTCGTGGTAGATATCTATATATTCAAGGTAATCCAGGCACTGCAATACAAAATGAGAAGGATCATACAAAAGGCATGCTCTTGCGTGGTTATTCACGGTTGCTAAAAATCGTTCATATGTAACGCCGTCGTGAAGGTCTTCGCCAGGATGGATCTCGTAACACAGGTCCACGCCCGACGCTTCAAACGCATTCAATAAGGGTAGCCAGCGCCTGCCCAGTTCCGCAAAGCCTTCTTCCACCAGTCCCGCCGGCCTTTGTGGCCAGGGATACATCATAGGCCATAATAGTGCTCCGCTGAAGGTAACGTGTGCAATGAGTCCCAGATTTTCAGACGCTTTCGCGGCATATTTCAATTGTTGTACGGCCCATTCGGTCCTGGCCTTGGGATTGTTCCTGACGACTTCGGGCGCAAACCCGTCGAACAGGCTGTCATAAGTCGGGTGGACAGCCACCAACTGCCCCTGCAGATGGGTGGACAGTTCTGTAATTTCCAGGCCATGTGCGGCCACCCTGCCCTTTAACTCCTGGGCGTATGTCTTACTTTCGGCTGCTTTTTGCAGGTCGATGAAACGGGTATCCGTCGTTGGCAATTGAATTCCTTTGTAACCCAGGCTCTTAGCCCATGCACAGATCGCATCCAGGCTGTTAAACGGGGGCCGGTCGCCGATGAATTGCGCCAGGAAAATGGCAGGTCCTTTAATGGTTTGCATAGCGGGGAATCAGTTATATTAAAGAGTGAATGGAATCCATTTCTGTTCTGAGCGGCCGGAGGCAATGACGTGTTCGATAAAGGCCATGCCCCGCACACCTTCGGCTACTCCAGGGTAGTCCAGGGATTCGGGCGCAGGTTCTTTCCCCTCCAGGTCTGCTGTTATGCACTCTGCAAAATTGCGGTACAGGTTGGCAAAGGCCTCCAGGTATCCTTCAGGATGCCCTGCAGGCGTACGCGTATTATGACTGGCGAAAGAACTCACATATCCTCCTCCTGTTCTCCATATTTCCATAGGCCTGTCCAGCCATTTGACCTGCAGGGTGTTGGCGTCGGATTGCTGCCATTCCAGGCCGCCCAGTTCTCCGTATACCCTGATACGGACATTGTTCTCTTCCCCCGCGGCAATCTGGGTGGCCATCAGCACGCCGCTGGCGGCATGGCCGCCGCCGGTTGCACTGGCGGAATTCCCTGCGCCGGTCGCGTTTGCGGCAGCCGCGTCTGCGGTAGCCGCCGGCGCAAAGCGCAGCAGCACGGCCCCGTCGTCATCCAGCCTGCGGCCCGGAACCACCGTATGTATGTCTGCATTCATCTGTGAGACGGAAAGTCCACTCACATATTCCGCCAGGTTGAAAGCGTGTGTGCCGATATCCCCCATGGCGCCTGCGATGCCGCTCTGTTTGGGATCTGTTCTCCAGGAAGCCTGCTTATTATCTCCGCCTTCTTCCAGGCGGCTCAGCCACCCTTGAGGATACTCCACATACACCTTTCTCACCCGGCCTAAACGACCTGCGGCCACAAAGGCCCTGGCTTCCTTTACCATAGGGTAACCTGTATATGTATGCGTCAGACAGAACCGCTTGCCGCTCTTGTCCACTACCTTTTGCAATTCCCTTGCTTCGGCCAGGGAGAACGTCATGGGTTTGTCCAATACGACATGATACCCATTTTCCAAGGCCAGCTTAGCCGGCTCAAAATGCAAATGATTGGGCGTGACAATACTGATCACCTGCACCCGCTGGCTTTCAGGGAGTCTCGATTCCTTTTCAAATAATTCCTTGTAAGAGTTGTAAGAGCGGAGGGGATCAATCCCCAAAGCTTCACCACTGATCCTGGATCTTCCAGGGTCACTGCTGAAAGCTCCGCATACCAGTTCATATGCATTGTCCATTCTGGCGGCAATACGATGGACAGCTCCGATAAAGGCGCCTTGTCCGCCGCCGATCATTCCCAGTCTTAATTTGTGCTGCATAAATGTGCGCATTAGAGCGTTTAAAACTAAAGGAAAATTGGGAAAGGGTCAAAAAGCATCCCCCTGTATCAGTCCCGTCAACTTCGCTAAAGACATTTCAGCCGCCCCGTTCAGGAGCCCGTAGGGCATGGCTTCCTCCTGCACTACCCACCCGCTATCAGGCTGCCATTGGGAGTCTCTGCCCTTTAGTTGAATACCTGTGTTGAAGGCATGATCCCTGCTGGCCCTGGCCAGTGAAAAGACGGTAATATTTGCCGCAGGAGCGGACGCTTTGATCACCCGAATAATGGCCGACGCCGTGGCGCCGGTAGTGACAATATCGTCGATTAACAATATCCGGGAATGGTCTCCTTCAGGCAGAGGAGCTGTTAGGGAATACACATTTTGTAAGGCAGCCTCCCGCTCCCGCTTTGTATGTTGGAATAATCCGAATTTCCTCGTGGTTTTGCTCTTGGCAAGCAGGGACGGCTGGTATTTGCCCCCGAACGTCCAGGCTATATCCCTTCCCAGCATGTCCAGGCCGTTTTTTTCATGACCCGTCAATTGCCTTTCGTCATTGTGCAGGGCGCGCAGTACCAGGGTATTTTTATACAAGGGAATCGATCCGAGCATTTCCAGTGCGCAATCAATCCATCCTTTCAGGTGCGTGGGGTTCCCTTCCTTAAAGAGGATCAAACTGTCTGACAGCTCGTCGGGACCGGTCATTCTGGGGCAGTAATGGCAAAGGTAGAAATGCGGGCAACTCTTGCTGCTCACATAAGAGACCCCGTAGGATACCTCATATGGTAAGATGGTTTTTTGCAAACCCACGATAAAGAAAAGATACGCTATTTTTGAGCAAATTAAAATAAAGCGACTTGCCAGACAGCGTCATCAGGTATGCAAAACTACCCCTTCCATTCGACCTTTCGCTCGCACAGGAACAGGTGAGGGCGCTTCCCTCCCATTGGAAGTCCCACCTCAATACGAACCACTATGAAGGCGGTTGGACGGTCTTGTCCCTGCGGGCGCCCGGGGGTGATCCTGAAAATATAGCTGGCGACGCCATGGGAAAAGGAGCTTACGCTGATACGCCGCTGCTGGACCATACTCCTGCGCTCCGGTCATTGTTGGAGTCCTTACCATGTCCCCTTCTGTCAGCCAGGTTGCTCCAACTGGCGCCCGGCTCCGTGATCAAAGAGCACAGAGACCCAGAGCTTTCTTTTGAAGCGGGGGAAGCCAGACTGCATTTTCCTTTATTCACCCACCCCCATATAGACTTCACCATCGACGGAGAACGTATCCAAATGCAGGAAGGCCAATGTTGGTACATCAATGCCAACCTGCCGCACCGGGTATCGAATCCCGGCCCTTCGGGAAGGATTCACCTGGTCGTAGACTGCACGGTGAATGAAGCGTTGAAAGACCTTTTTGCGCGATCCGAACGGCAATACAGCACTACAGGCACTATACCGGATTCGCAGGCTGAGATCATACGGGCGCTTCGCTTGTTAAACACGGATACCGCCTCCAGGCTGGCCGATGAGATGGAACAACAACTTGAAAAGACCCATCATGCGTAATTGGATCCCAGGTGAGCTTGTCAGGAGCGAAAACGAATGGTTGTGCCGTTGGCTGGATACGGAGACCCTGCCGTTTACGGACCCCTTCTTCCATGAAACACTTAACAAGTGCCACTACCTGCCTGTCAACTCCCGTCGTTACCAGTGTGTAGGAAGCATCCCTTCGCTCATTGAATGGGCGGACGCCCTTCCGGCTGTCCCCCCTTCAGCCTTCATCTTTCATGTTTCCCGCTGTGGGTCTACGCTGGCGTCCCAATTGCTGGCGTTGGATCCGGATCATATTGTGCTGTCCGAAGTTCCCTTTATCGATGACCTGTTACGGTTGCCTTATAAAAATGCGGCAGGCCCTGCGTTGCCGCCTTTGGAACAATCCGTAAAGGCCGCCATCGGATTTTATGGGCAGCAAAGGACCGGGCGGGAGCGCCGCCTTTTTATAAAAACCGATAGCTGGCATATATCTTTTTACCGGCAACTTCGCGAGTGGTATCCGGGCGTTCCTTTTATCCTGCTTTACCGGTCTCCGGATGAGGTGCTCTATTCCCAGCGCCGAAAAAGGGGCATGCATGCTGTCCCTGGCGTAATAGAACCAGCGGTCCTCGGACTGGAAGAAATGCCGCCCCTTCCCACGGGCCCTGACAACCCCGCGGGCCCTGACAATCCGGAGGCGCCGGACCATCCCACCTTCCTGGACGGTCATATGACAAAAGTGCTGGAGCGATATCTGGCCCGGTTCCTGGAAATAGCCCGTACAGACCGCCACGCGCTGCTCGTGAACTATAACGAAGGCATTCCCTCCATCGTCGAAAAGATCGCTATCCTAACCAATACGGAATTAAGCGGAACCGTCCGGGAACAGATGGAGCTCAGAAGCCGCTACCATGCCAAATATCCAGGGCAGGTGTTTTCGGAAGCGGGACCTTCGGTCGATCCCCCCTTCTACCTGGCCCGGGCAATGCAGTTATACCGGCAACTCGATAGGGAAAGGAATCATATGGCTGAGAATAAACCGGGTTAACTTTTCTACGGACTCTTCCGGTGTTTCCTGGCCGGTATGTAAGACCAGGTCCGCATTCTCCGGGGCTTCATACCGGTCGTTGATTCCCGTCAGGTTCATCACCTTGTCCGGATGCCCGTCCGGCAGCAGCGCCTTCCGGTACAGCCCCTTGGTATCTCTTTCCATCAGCACGGCAAGGGGGCAATCCACCCATACCGTCTTAGCGCCGTAGGCAGCCTTGAGCCGGGCACGGGCCGACTCGTAGGGATTGATCGCCGATATGATGACCGGTATATTGCGGAGGCTACAGCTGTGCGCAAGCGCCCCCAGCCTGCGGATATTCTCCATCCTGTCCGCCGGGGAAAACCCCAGATCCTTACAGAGTGTTTTCCGGTAGATGTCCCCGTCTATTACTTCCAGGGGCACTTGCAGGGCGGCTAGCCATTCCATTGTTTGGGTAGCAATCGTCGTTTTTCCGGCCCCGGATAGCCCAGTCATCTGTATGATCATTTTTTGGTAGGTTTGTCCACGCTAAAAGGAACAAAAATACACTATGCAGTTTAGGAAAATAAACAACATTACAGGCTGGATCATCGGTATCATCGCCTGTACCGTCTACCTTATGACCATGGAAGCTACCGGTAGTTTCTGGGACTGCGGCGAATTCATCTCTTCCGCCATGAAGGTCCAGATCCCTCATCCGCCGGGGGCCCCCTTGTTCATTCTGCTGGGAAGGATATTTATCCTCTTCTCCGGCGCTCATCCTGCGACCGGCGTCAATACGCTCTCTGCATTAGGGAGCGGATTCAGCATCCTCTTCCTGTTCTGGACGATCACCCATTTCGGAAGGAAGCTGTATGGGAAGACCGAGGATCAACTGACACCCGATGAGATCTTCACCATTATGACCGCCGGCGCCATAGGCGCCCTGGCCTATACCTTTTCCGATTCCTTCTGGTTCTCCGCAGTAGAAGGAGAAGTATATGGAATGTCAGGATTCTTTACCGCCATTGTCTTCTGGACGGCCCTAAAATGGGAAAACAGGGCGGACCAGCCGGGGTCCGACAGGTGGATCGTGCTCCTTTTCTTCCTGGTGGGCCTGAGCGTAGGCGTTCATTTGCTGAGCTTGCTGACCATTCCCGCAGTGGTTATGATCTATTATTTCCGGCGCTTTAAAGCCACATGGCTGGGTGGGATCATCGCGTTTTTGATTGCTTGTGCGTTGACGGGTATCGAACAGACATTTGTTATACAGAAGACGGTCTACTGGGCAAGCGATATGGACGTTTACTTTGTGAACAACCTGGGACTTCCTTTCTTTTCGGGTTTTGCTTTCTTTTACTTACTGCTGGCCGTGCTTATATTCATTGGTATACGCTGGGCCAATAAAAAGAATTACGGGTTTTTAAGATTGGGATTGTGGTGTTTGTCATTCATGCTCATCGGCTATTCCACTTACATTACCACCATGGAACGATCCAACGCGGATCCGGCTATCGATATGTACAATGTGGATAATCCTATCAGCCTGGCAGGGTACCTTGGCCGCGACCAGTACGGGGATTTTCCCCTTATCAAGGGACAGAACTTCACTGCCAAACCGCAGCGACACTACCACTATGATGGTGACATGTATGCCAAAGGTGCCACGAAATACGAGGTCGTTGGGAAAAAGAGCCACCCTGAATACGATGAAGAAGACCAGATGTTGTTCCCCCGTGTCTGGGACAACGGTAACGAACAGGGGCACGCCGACTTCTATGCCCAATGGCTGGGCATCAACAAACTGAAGAATTCCCAAACGGGAGAGGAAACATATGAGCGGGCGCCCACGTTTGGGGACAACCTATTCTTCTTTATCAGTTACCAGTTTAGCTGGATGTACATGCGGTACTTCTTTTGGAATTTCGTCGGCAGGCAAAACGACCTCCAGGGATTCGGAGACCCCAGGGATGGAAACTGGATTTCAGGGGTACCGCCCCTTGACAATGCCCTTTACGGCAACCAGGATCGGATGCCTGACAGCGTTCATAACAAGAATAAAGCCTATAACCGCCTGTTTGCACTGCCCCTGATCCTGGGGATCCTGGGATTTATCGTACAATATAAACGGAACCGGAAAGATTTACTGGTGACAGGAGTGCTCTTCTTCTTCACGGGGATCGCCATTATCCTGTACCTGAACCAACCCGGGAATCAGCCCAGGGAGAGGGACTATGCCTATACGGGCAGTTTCTATGCCTTTGCCATCTGGATAGGGCTCGGCGTATTTTTAGTGAAAGACTGGCTGAGCCAGCTAAAGTTCCTAAAAGGCCCGCTTTCCAATTACGCCACGGCGGTCCTCTGCCTGAGCGCCGTTCCGCTGCTCATGGCCTGCCAGGAATGGGATGACCACGACCGCAGCAGTAAAACGCTCCCTTATTCCATGGCCAAAGACTACCTGGAAAGCTGCGCGCCCAATGCCATTCTGTTCACATTCGGAGACAATGATACTTATCCATTGTGGTTTGCCCAGGAGGCCATGGGCGTCCGGCCCGATATCCGTGTCATCAATACGAGCTTATTGGGTATAGACTGGTATATCAATCAATTACGCTACAAGGTCAATCAAAGTGACCCCATCGACCCGATCTGGTCCGCGGAACAGATCGCAGGAGACAAGCGGAATGTGATTTACAACCAAACCTATGTCAGTCGCAATCCCAACCCGGAGACCGGCTTTACGGATCTGGAAACCATGATGCGGGCGGCCGGAAAAGACGATCCCGCAACGACGGTCCAAACCGAAGACGGTGATTCCTTTACCGTATACCCTGCCCATAAAGTCAGCGTTCCCGTCGATACCGCACTGGTACTCAGCAATGGAACGGTCAATAAGGGAGACAGCGTGGTCTCCCAAATGCAATTTGAGATCTACCAGGGATACCTGGCTAAAAATGACGCGGCCCTCCTGAACATCATCGCCGCCAACCATTGGAAACGTCCCATTTATTTTACTTCTCCGGACGGACACCTGGGATTCGGGGAATACCTTCGCCAGGACGGCCTTACCTACCGGCTGGTCCCCGTCCGGAACCAGCCGGTGAACCAGGATTGGATGAAAGACAAGCTCCTGAACGTGTTTACCTTTGGAAATGCACGGAAGCCCGGCGTCTATTTTGATGAGGAAAACCGCCGCCACCTGCTGACCATCCGGGATGCCTATGTGAACCTGGCCACCAGCCTGACCCACTCAGGAAGGAACGCAGAAGCGAGGCAGGTGCTTGAAAAGTGTGATCAGGGTATGGACCCGGAAAACATGCCTTATGGCATGTGCAGCCGATACGGGAACTATCACAACCAGACTTCCGCCAAATTCGCCTTTGCGGCTTATGACGCCGGAGACATTGAACTGGGGCGGAAAGTATCCGCGGCCGTCCGGAAAGATTGCCAGCAGCAGATGAAATATTTCGAAGGCCTGCCTGAACAATGGAAAGCGCCTAACTCCACCCTGGAATATGAATACCAGACGGCCAAACAGCTGATCGCCGGACTGGACCAATTGAAAAAAGTGTACGATAGATAGCCGCTTATCGTCATCCCGGAGTCACCTTGTCTCCGGGATTTTTTTTATTGGGGTTTATTCAGGAAATTTATGTTCTGAAAAGATAAGGAGGCGTTATGATTGGATACCATTTTACCCATTTTGACCCCAACGACAAGGGGAAAACCACCTTCGATCAGTTATTGGAAATCTTCCTTCAGTTAATTACCTACACCAGTGGAGAAGTAAGCGAGGCCCTTAGCTGGCTTACCCAATTGGACAAGGAATACGGACTGACCAATAAAGATTACGGGCTGGGGGATTTTATAGATGAACTCAAAGAAAAGGGCTACCTGGATGAAAACAAGGTAGACGGGACGATTAAGATCACCCCGAAGAGCGAACAAACCATACGCAAGCGCTCCCTGGAGGACATATTCGGCAAGCTGAAGAAAAGCAAGCAGGGTAACCACCAAACATTTAAACCGGGTAACGGAGACGAACTCAACCCGGACACCCGGCCTTACCAGTTCGGGGACACGGTGGAACAGATCGACTTCTCCAGCAGCATACGCAATGCCCAGATCAACCATGGGTTGGAGCATTTCCGCCTTCAGGAAGACGACCTGGAGATCCGGGAGACGGATTACAAGGCCCAGACCTCCACGGTACTCATGATCGATATTTCCCATTCCATGATCCTGTATGGGGAAGACCGAATCACGCCGGCTAAAAAAGTGGCCATGGCCCTGAGTGAATTGATCACGACCAAGTATCCCAAGGATACCATAGATATTGTCGTCTTTGGAAATGACGCATGGCCGGTGGAGATCAAAGACCTGCCCTATTTGCAAGTGGGGCCTTATCATACCAATACGGTGGCCGGACTGGAACTGGCGATGGATATTCTGCGCCGGAGACGCAATCCCAACAAGCAGATATTCATGATCACGGATGGCAAACCTACCTGCCTGAAGATCGGGAAAAGGTATTATAAGAATAGCTTCGGACTAGATCAGAAGATCACTTCCCGTTGTCTTAACCTGGCGGCCCAGTGCAAGAAGCTGAAAATCCCCATCACGACCTTCATGATCGCTTCTGATCCTTACCTGCAGCGGTTCGTGCAGGAATTTACGGAGACCAACAACGGGAAGGCTTTTTTTGCTTCCCTGGACAAGCTGGGTTCATTCATATTCAAGGACTTCGAGAGCGGAAAAAGAAAAACAGTTTATTAAAAAGCAAAGACACACATGACTATATCAAAAATCACGACGCTTGGCAAGTTAAAGAAGAGCGGATATACCCAAAAGAGCATTAAAGAAGAAATTCGTCAAAACCTCATTCTTAAATTACAACAAAAAGAAGTCACCTTCCCGGGTATCATCGGCTACGATGATACGGTGATCCCCGAAACGGAACGTGCTTTATTATCCCGCCACAATATCCTTTTCCTCGGTTTGCGGGGACAGGCCAAAACCAGGTTGGCCAGGCAGATGACGGACTTACTGGATGAATACATCCCTGTAGTGGAAGGCAGTGATATCAATGATGACCCTTTCGAGCCCATCAGCCGTTATGCAAAGGCCCTGGTAGCTGAAAAGGGAGATGAGACACCGATCACCTGGCTGCACCGCAGCGAGCGCTACGGTGAAAAACTGGCTACCCCGGACGTCACGGTGGCAGACCTAATCGGGGATATTGACCCCATCAAGGCCGCCAACCTGAAACTGAGCCTCGACGACGAACGTGTACTGCATTACGGGATCATCCCCCGCAGTAACCGGAGCATTTTTGTCATCAATGAACTGCCTGACTTACAGGCCCGAATCCAGGTATCCCTGTTCAATATCCTCCAGGAAGGAGATATCCAGATCAGGGGCTTTAAATTAAGGATGCCCCTGGATATCCTCTTTGTATTTACAGCCAATCCTGAAGACTATACCAATAGGGGCTCTATCGTCACGCCCCTGAAAGACCGTATTGAAAGCCAAATCCTTACCCATTATCCTAAAACACTGGAAGCGTCCCTGCTGATCACTTCACAGGAAGCCGATATCCATCCCGACCAGGAAGCCCGTATCCATGTCAGCGACCTCGTGAAAAGGCTGATAGAACAGGTCTCTTTTGAAGCAAGGAGCAATGAATACGTAGACAAAAAAAGCGGCGTATCTGCCCGTCTGACCATCGCCGCTTACGAAAATGCGGTGAGTTCAGCAGAGCGCAGGGCCATCCTCAATAATGAAAAAAAGACCTTCGTCTGGATTGGTGACCTGGTAGGCATTATCCCCTCCATCACCGGAAAGATCGAGCTGGTATACGAAGGAGAGCAGGAAGGCCCGTTCCAGGTTGCTTATAACCTGGTGGAGAAAGCCATCCGGACGTTGTTCACGCAATACTTCCCCAATCCAGAGCAAAGCAAGAAGAAAAAGGCCAAAGAGGAAGCCGGTGATACAGGGAATCCTTTCCGCCCGGTCATTACCTGGTTTGACAAGGGAAATCAACTGAATCTCTTCTCCGACATGACCGATGAAGCCCGGATCAATCAGCTCTACAAGGTGGATGGCCTGCACGCATTGGTCAAAAAATACTTCAAGAACGCCAGTGATAAAGAAGCGGCCTTACTGATGGAGTTTGTGCTCCACGGATTGTCCGCCTATTCCCTCTTAAGTAAAAAAGTCATTGACGGTAAGATCGAATTTAAAGACCTGATGGGCTCTATGCTGAGCTTCAATACGAAGGCAGGGGGATATGAGGAGGATGCGGAACTGAACGAGGAAGACTTTTAAGAAACTTCCTCAAAGCAACCCGGGAGCCGTCCCCCGCGTATTTACTAGTCTGGAAATGAAAGCTATTATCATAGGTGCCGGGCCAGCAGGATTAACTGCTGCCTATGAGCTATTGTATAGAACAGACATCCTTCCTGTTATCCTCGAGCAGTCCGGCGATATAGGTGGCATTTCCAAGACCGTTCACTATAAGGGCAACCGCATGGATATCGGGGGCCACCGCTTTTTCTCCAAATCCGACAGGGTCATGCAGTGGTGGCTAAACATCATGCCTATGGAGGACGCGGGAGAGAGCGGCGCGACGATCCACTACCGGAACCAGTCGAGGAAGGTGGCGGCCGGCGATAAGGCTGCAGCCGGCCCAGGGGCGAAGGCGGACGGCGGGTCCGACACGATGGCGGACGGCAGTTCCGGCGCGATGGCGGCGCCTGACCCCGATAAGGTGATGCTGCTCCGTAAGCGCGTTTCCCGTATCTACTTCCTGCATAAATTCTTTAGTTATCCCGTCCAGCTCAGCCTGGATACCTTGCGCAAACTGGGGCTGCTCAGGACCATGGGCATCCTCCTTTCCTATACTCATGCCCGCCTGTTTCCCCGTAAACCGGAAAAGAGCCTGGAAGATTTTTTTATCAACCGCTTTGGCGCCAGGCTCTATATGCTCTTCTTCAAAGATTACACGGAAAAGGTATGGGGCATCCCCTGCACGAAGATCTCGGCAGAATGGGGCGCCCAACGCATCAAAGGCGTTTCGGTGAATAAGGCCGTTGTTCACGCCCTTCAGTCGCTTCGAAAAGGGGGCTCATCAGCTGATATTAGCCAGAAGGATACGGAAACCAGCCTGATAGAACGCTTCCTTTATCCCAAATGGGGACCCGGTCAGCTATGGGAAGAAGTGGCCCGCCTCATCCGGGAAAAAGGGGGGCAGATCCTCATGCATAGTGAAGTGCAAAGGATACACGTGAATGGCGACAACCAGGACGTTCCGGCCGCCGGTGATCACCGTATTACTGCAGTGGAAGCCATCAATACCCAAACCGGTGTGGTCTCGTATATAGAAGGCGCCTACTTCTTTTCTACCATGCCCGTAAAACAGCTAGTGGCGGGAATGACACACGCCGTTCCCGCAGCCGTCCGGGAAGTGGCCGCAGGCCTCCAATACAGGGACTTCATTACGGTCGGAATATTGCTGAAGAAATTATCTGCTCCTGTAAATGGAAGCGAGGAAAGAACACCCCTTCCGCTCAAGGATACCTGGATCTATATACAGGACCGGAATGTGAAAGTAGGGCGCCTGCAGATCTTTAATAACTGGAGCCCTTTTATGGTCAGGGACCCGGGAACGGTCTGGATCGGCATGGAATATTTCTGCAATAAAGGGGAGCCCTTTTGGGAGCAATCGGACGAAAGGATAAAAAAGACGGGGATAGACGAACTGGAGAAAATAGGCCTGGCTGCCCGGGAAGACTTCCTGGATGCTACTGTCCTTCGCATGGAAAAGACGTATCCGGCCTATTTCGGGACGTACGACCGGTTCTCCGAAGTGCAGGAATACCTGAATAGATATGAGAACCTGTTCCTGATAGGACGCAACGGGATGCACAAATACAATAATTCCGACCATTCCATGCTGACAGCCATGGTGGCAGTGGATAATATCGCGGCCGGGATCACCGATAAATCAAATATCTGGTCTATCAATACGGAGCAGCAGTATCACGAAGAGAAAGCGCCTGAAAACAAGCCCAAAGAGCGCGTAGCTGTTTAGCAGATATTGACTTCCCGCTCCAGTGTCACTTCAAATTTTTGTTGCACACTCCGCAGGATGTCTTCGGACAGATCATAGATCTCTTTCCCCGTGGCGTTCCCGTAGTTGACCAATACGAGGGCCTGGCGTTCATGACAGCCCGCGTCGCCCCTTCGGTAGCCCTTCCATCCGCATTGCTCTATCATCCAGCCTGCAGCCAGTTTTGTCTGGCCGGGAGTACCGGGTCCAGCCGGTGATTCGCCGTCGGGTTCGGCCGGGTATCCCGGAAGGCCCGGGAATTCATCAGAGAGCGCCCTGTATTTCTCAGCGCCCACCACGGGGTTCTTGAAGAAGCTCCCGGCGTTACCTATTTGCCGGGGGTCCGGCAATTTCGCGCTGCGGATACTGATCACGGCATCGCTCACGGCCTTTATGCTCAATTCCTTAACGCCCATCTTTTTCAGCTCCTGTTCAATCGCCCCGTAGGAAGTATTGAACCGGGGCCTTTTCCGTAACTGAAAGGTCACGTGGAGGATGACGAACTGGTCCTTATATTTTCTTTTAAAGACACTATCCCTATACCCAAATTGACAGTCGTTCAGCGTGAACCGTTCAACGCTGCCATCCCGGAGGTGGTATGCCTCTAAGTCATGGAAGACTTCTTTGATCTCTACCCCATAGGCGCCGATATTCTGCATAGGAGATGCGCCGACGCAGCCCGGGATCAGGGATAGGTTTTCGACGCCTGCCAGGTTCCCGGCAATACAGTGCTGTACGAAGCCGTGCCAGTTTTCTCCGGCACCCGCCTCCACATACACATAGTCGTCGTCTTCCGCTACAATGCGGATTCCCTTGACTTCATTCTTCAGGACGATGCCGTCAAAGTCCTGAGTGAATAATAGGTTACTGCCTCCGCCCAGGACAAGATGCCTGTCGGAGGGATGCTCCGCTAAGATCCCGGACAAGATTTCCTTGTCCGAAAAGGTTGCCAGTCCGCGGGCAGCAACGTCAATACCGAAGGTATTGTAGGGCTTTAGAGAAATGTCTTGTTGTATGATCATACGACTAAAATACAAAGTTAGACGGATCTTGCGGGCAATCCCGACAGCCGGGCTACACAGGATCCACGTCCGGGATGATGCTCAGGCTTTTGTAGCGCTTGTCGGCATGCAGGAGCGCCTCCGCTGATCTGATGGTCTGCTTACACCGGTTGATGGCGTGTCCGTCCTTGGGAAGCTTGATAAGCAGCTCCATCAGGAATTGATTGCGCACCCGCTTTACTACCGGCGCCGCGGGCCCGGTTAAGTAGGACCCAAACTCGCTTCGAAGGTATCCCGCAAACATTTCAGCCCCCGACATCACGGATTCTTCCAACTTGTGCCGGAAGGTCAGGCGGATCAGCCGGGAAAAGGGAGGATAAAAAAACAGCTTGCGCGTCTCTATCTCAAAATCATATAGGGCCCGGTAATCATGCGCCTGTACAAATTGCAGGACAGGGTGACGGGTATCGATCACCTGGATCATGACCGTCCCTGTGTCGGCCTTACGGCCCGCCCGGCCACTCACCTGCTCCATCAATTGAAAGGCCCTTTCGTGTACCCGAAAATCGGCAAAGTGCAACATAGAATCCGCATCCAATATACCGACCAGGTCCACATGCTCAAAGTCCAGTCCCTTGACCACCATTTGGGTCCCCACCAGTATATCGACCCGCCTTTCTTCAAAGAGCCGGATAAGCTGTTCATGCGCCGTCTTGCCCTTCACCGTATCCAGGTCCATACGGGCCACCTTTGCCTCCGGAAAGGTCTCATTCAGCAATTCTTCAATCCTTTCCGTACCAAAACTCTTTTGAACAAAGTCATGGCTGCCGCAGGCAGGACAGGTATACAACACAGGGTATAACGTGCCGCAATAATGGCATTGCCATTTATGGGCCGCCTTATGATAGGTAAGTGTGACCGCGCAATTCCTGCACTCCGGTATCCAGCCGCAGTGGGTGCAAACCTGGTAGGGCGTGTACCCTCGCCGGTTCTGAAAGAGGATGACCTGCTTGCCTTTGGCAATGGTGGCCGTGATCGCTTCCTGCAGGACCGGGGATAACAATACTTTTCCCTTTTCCTCCCGGACGATCTTGCGGGTATCCACCAACTGGATCACCGGCATATCAACTCCCCCGTAGCGTTCTTCCAACCGCACCAGCCCATACTTGCCCTGCACGGCATTGAAATAACTCTCAATGGAAGGGGTGGCGCTTCCGAGCAGCACCTTTGCTGAATGGAGATGGGCGTAGTAAATAGCCGTGTCCCTGGCATGATAGCGGGGAGCGGGCTCTTGCTGTTTGAAGGAGGGATCGTGCTCTTCGTCCACAATGACGAGCCCCAGGTCCCGAAAGGGTAATAACAGGGACGAGCGGGCGCCCAGGATCACCTTTATCTCTCCCTCTTTCACCTTGTTCCATATCTCCACCCGTTCATTCTGGTTGAATTTGGAATGATAGACGGCGATATTTCCTCCGAAGTGTTTCTGTAATCGGCGGATGATCTGCGCCGTGAGCGCAATTTCGGGCAGCAGGTAGAGTACCTGTTTGCCTTCGCGCAGGCAAGCTTCCATGAGCTTGATATAGACCTGGGTCTTGCCGCTGGAAGTCACGCCGTGCAAGAGACAGACAGGCTTTTCTGTAAAATGATGGGACACTTCCTCCAACGCCTTCTGCTGGGCGGGAGACAGGGTAAAATCCAACTGGATGGTTTTGGGAAGGTATTGCAACCGGTCTACCTGGCGCTGTTCTATAAACAGGACTTTCTTTTCGGCAAGTCCCTTCAACTGGGCCGCACTGGCGCCTGACTTATGCAGCAACTCCCGCTGTGTAACGGCGCCGTCTTTCTTTATCAAAAATAAATAAGACAATAACAGTTCCAGTTGTTTGGGGCCCTTGGTCCAATTATTCATCAGATCAGCCAGCCGGTCTTCATCCTCATATTCGGGATTAAGGATGACATATTTTTCCTGCCTGGCTTTGTAGGTCTCCTGCAGGGCCTCCCAAACAAAACAAACCTTCTTGTCGATCAGGGATTTGACAACCGGGTACACGTGCGTCACGTCCAGCAGTTGTTGCACTTCCCCCATCCTGAGTTCTTTCCGGATCAGGAGTCCCTCAGCTACAATATATTCATCATTGTCCAGGTCCGAAAAGTCTTCCCCGTAGGCCTCGTTGAACAGGAGGACCGATTCGCTGCTCAATTTAAAATGTGCAGGAAGGGAAGCCGCCATGACTTCTCCTTCACTGCACATATAGTATTCCGCCATCCAGGCCCACAAGGCCAGTTGTGCGGGATGGACAATGGGTTGTGTGTCTATAATACCTTCTATAGGCTTGGGATGAAAGGCCTCCGGCGCTTCCCGGTGCAATGTCCTGACGATCCCGGCATATTTCTTATTCTTCAGCGACACCTCTACCCTGCACCCCACTTCGACCTTGGGAAGGAGGTGGTCGGGTACTGACCAGGTGTAATTTTTGGGTAATGCCAGTGGTATGATGATCTCAGCGTACAAATGAACTCCTGCTATTTAAGTGCAATATCCGCAAATTATGGCAGACATCACTTTGACAGCAGGCCCGTCGGGATATGCCCTTTTGCCGAAGGGAAGGGTATTCCCAATAATGCAGCCACCGTGGGGGCAATATCCGTCAAATTCATCACCCGGATCATTCCTCCTCTGGTAATGCCGGGACCATAAGCGACGAACCCTGTCTGGATCTCCCTGAAATCAGGGAAATAACCATGGGTGCCTCCGCCGGCGGGTTTGATGGCCATCCCGGCGGCATCGTTCCCAAATGACGCTCCGGCAAGCCCGCTCAGGGCCAGGGCGACTTCCGGGTTAGCCCCTACCCTGTCCAGTTCCGACCTGTCGATGATCCTGAAATAGTTTCTGTCTTCTTCAGGAAGTCCGGCCATCAGCTCCATTACCTTGTTCAGGGTGGCTTTGTCGTTTTTATCTTTCAGGTATAGATAAGAGGATCCACCGGCAGCGTTAAATTGCGCCTTCCAGTCGTCTCTTTTTATGTCGGTGATCAAACCGGCCCCGGCAAGCCATACATTGGGATTCACGCTTTCCGTCACGTTCAGGAATCCATGGTCCCCCGTTACGATAATGACCGTTTTATCCCAGATGCCCGCCTGCTTTAAAGCGCCCACGATGATCCCTACGGCACTGTCCGCGTCTGCAATGGCAGCCCTCACCATCGGCCCGTTCCTTCCCTGTACGTGTTCGGAATGATCCACTGAAAAGAGGTGGATGGTCATCAGGGAGGGCTGGTCCTTTTGGATGACGTAGGCCGCTATGCGACCGATATTTTCGTCTTTGCCATATTCGATCTTCGTGGCTCCGCCGAATACTTTTTCCCTCAGCTCCGCAGTAAATCCCGCAGGCTTTGAATACGCTTCCCGGACACTGTCTCCCATCCCCCCGATATCCGGGATATCATACAAGACCGGAGCCTCGGCGGATACGGGCCAAAGCAAAGACGCCACCTTCAGTCCCTTCTTTTGAGCGGCTTCCCATAAGGTAGGCACCTTAATGGAGCTGTTATTCCAATACATTTTCCCCGTGGAACCGGTGGGCTCAAACATATTATTGTAATAAATGCCGTGTTGAACAGGCATGACTCCTGTCACGATAGTGGTGTGAGAAGGGTATGTAATGGAGGGGAAATCGCTGTTCACACCATAGGCATACGTTCCTCCTGCCATCAGTTGTTTGATGTTAGGGGTGTTCCACACGGAATCCAGGTAGAAGTCCGGACGAAATCCATCTACGGTGATCACAATAACGTGCTCCGCCGTCTGAGCCTCACCTATAAGGGCTGGTAGCAACGCCAGCGCCAGGAATAAATATGATTTCATGTAACAATTTTGTTTTTCCAAATATCATCATCCCATGTTACCGGACTGTTACTGCCAGCCCGGGTTTTGTCCCAGGTTAGGATTAAGCTGCAGCTCAGAATAAGGTATGGGATAAAGGTACATGTAATCCTGCCAGGTCCTCGGCACGTTATCGAGCCAATGCAATTCCCCGTAGGTATCATTGGACAATGTCTGGGGGTTCACCCCCGCGCTGATGGAAGGAGACACATTGATATAGGTGACGCCGCTGATCTGGTTGGCAGGCAGCGTCTGGTAGAAGCACACATCCGGTATCCCGTCCCCGTTCAGATCCATCGGCTGGTCAAGGGCCGGCACATAGAGGCCGTTCCATGTTTTTGTCAGCAGTTCCCCGTGCTTCCACCGGGCGAGGTCATTGAACCGGAACCCTTCGAGGGTCAATTCAATCCCCCTTTCCCTGCGGATCTCCAGCAAGGCCGGGTTCGATATATCAGAAAAATAATTGGCCTGCAAGTAAGGATCCGCTACCGCCGGCGGGGCAGTCAAACCGCCCGTAATACCGGCCCTGGCGCGCAGGGCGCCAATAGTAAGGGCCCAGTCGGCATTTGTCAGTTGCCCCAGTTCCGCCCTGGCTTCCGCATAGTTCAGCAGGATTTCCGCGTAACGCATGAGACAGATGGAATTGGTATTGTTGGCACCGTTGTCATAGAGTTCGTCCTGCAGACACCACTTGATCGGCTGGTACCCGGTATACGTGTAAGAAAAAACAGGCGGGGCGGCTACCGTCTGACCGTTGTCGGTCCTTGTGTAGCCGGGGGTCCGAATGGTCTGCGAGAGTCGCAGATCCCGTCCCTGCGTCTCATGGATAAAAGTCATCGTATCATACCCAGGGGTATTGGTAAACGGCGTACCGTCTGCATTAAGGAACGTGTTGATAAACGTCCGGTTAAAACTGAACCGGTTACCATAGGTAGCGCTGGTAAAAAACCAGTTGGCGTCGTTGAGGACTGCAAGGGCCTGGCTGGCCACGTCAGCCAACATGACTTCCTGGGCTATAGGGCCGTTGCTGATGAAGAGCTGGCGATAGGACTGACTGGTCCCGCTGCCCGTGTACAGGCTGAAACCGCCGCTGTCAATCACCATTTTGGAAGCGGTAGCTGCCAGTTGCAAAAAGGCGTTGGCGTTAGCCGTCAGGTTATAGGAAGTCTGATATTTCTCAAAGGTGCCTTCATACAAACAAACCCTGGACAACAATCCATAGGCCACATACCGGGTGATCTGGCTGGACGTAGGGTCCGAAGACAGGGCGATATGGGTTGTGGCATATTGCAGATCGGCCACTACGGAATCCATGATCAGGGTACGCGGAGCCCTGGGGCCATACAGCGCGGAGTCGTTCACATTCAGCGGAGTATTGACCCAGGGCACGTTCCCGTACATCTGCACCATACCAAAGTAAAAGTAGGCCCTGAAAAACTTGGCCAGCCCCAGGAAATTTTCCTTGTCCGCCTCATCCACCGGTGAACTGGCGAGACCCTGGATAAAATAGTTGATATTCCTCAGCGCGGTCCAATTCCATCCGGCGGTAGTCCTTGAACTATAGGCCCCTTGCAGATAAGTGGGGCAGGAACTCTGCGCCCCGAGATCCGACAGGTTGGCGTCTGTCTTATAGATCGAACTTATATTCGGCAGTCCATCGTCATAAAATGAATTGGCATATAGTTGTAAGCCCTGCGTGCTGCCGAAGATCGCCCCTTCGTTCGCCGTGGACTGAGGCACCTGGTTAAGTTGTTTGGTACAGCCGCTGAACAATCCCACCAACAGCAGGCAAGCGCTCCACAGTATGTAATGATTCTTTATCTGATTCATCCCTCAAATTTTTAATATGGGTGATTAGTTCTTATGTAGTCGATGACATCAAAAGCCTGCACGGACTAAAGCGTCAGTGACATACCTACCGTCATGCTCTTGAGGATCGGGTAATTGTTGGCGTTTCCGGAGCTGCTGGTGCCTGTCAGTATCACGTCCGATTGGCCAATGCTTTCCGGATCGATATTCCGGGTGAGTTTGTAGATCGGGGACCAGGACCAGAGATTCTCTCCGGAGAGGTACACACGCGCCGAACTGAAACCGGTCTTCCTGATTAACCGGGAAGAAATATTATACCCAATCTGAAGGTTCTTCAGGCGGATATAGGCTACGCTTTGCAGATACTTGGTCTGAGGATTCACCAATTCACCCGTGCTGCCATTCTGGGCTACGTATCCGCGATACCGGGGGAAATATGCATTGGGGTTATTGGGCTCCCAGATCTTGCCCAGTTGGTATTGCAAGAGGTATTCGTAAGGCCGGTTGTATTGACCCCAGAACTCGTCGTCCTGCGCACCAGGCCACCACTTCTGCTCGCCCACACCCTGGAAGAAGGCGCTGACGAAAAAGTTATCCCAGTCTCCGCCGAATCTGAAACCGTAGGAATACCGGGGCGTTGAATTCCCGATGATCTTCATATCGCCGGGGTTGATAGCGGTATTGTTCCCGTTATTGATCACTCCCAGATTATGGATGTCCTTGTACTTGATATCTCCTGGTAACCACTGGTTGCTGGTGGAAGCCTGGAACGTAGGCTGAGTAGTATACGCCTGGGCCACATTTTCCGCCGTCCAGTATTTGTCGTTCACATATCCCCAGATCTCTCCCACCTTCATGCCTTCATAATAGTCGGTCAGGGATTTGTTGACATTATTGTATTTGGTGATCGTGGAAGAATAGTCGGACATCCAGAAAGCGATGTTATAATGCAGCGGTTTGGTGGCTACGGTGAATTGATCCTTCCATGATACCGATGCTTCCCATCCCTTCGTGTTCATATTGGCGTAGTTCCCATAAGGCACCGTCGTACCGAATATGGCGGGCAGCGTTTTACCGACCGTAAACATATTGTCGGTGGCCCTTTCATAGACGTCGCCGGTGAATGACAGGCGGTTGGACAGGAAGGAGGCATCCAGCCCCAGGTCTTTGGTCGTAGCCCTCTCCCAGGTGAGACCGTTTGGCAACACATTGGGCTGACTGGTTTCCTGCGGCCTTACGCCGTTGATGATAAAGGCGGACTCCTGGATGGCAAAGTTCTGCTGGAACAGGTAGGAGGCGATGCTTCCGTTACCCAGGGAGCCATAAGAGCCCCTGATCTTCAGGTCGGAAATAGCCTGGGGAGATACGTGCCAGAAGGCCTCCTTGGAGATCCTCCACCCGGCGGACCCGGAGGGGAAGAAAGCATACCGCTGGTTGGACGGAAATTTAGAAGACCCATCGTAGCGACCATCGAACTCCACCAGGTAGCGATCTTTATAAGAATAGTTCAACCGGCTAAACCCACCCAGGATGGCCCATTTGTTATACCCGCCCGCAGTAGTGATGTTCGTACCTTCTGCCAGGCTGATGTCTGTAGCGTCGCTATATACTAAGCCGTTCCGCTCCGTATTCAGTGAGTTGAACACGGACTGCTCATAGTTATATCCCACCAGGGCCTTGAAATAATGGTCCTTACCGAACCTGGACTCATATTGGCCGTACACGTTAGTAGCGAGGTAATTGGTTTGGTTATAGTTCTCCCGGATATCATTGGTGCTGGCGCCCACGTAGTCAATCACTCCAGGGGCAGGACTATAAGGTACCGGTACCTGTATTTCTTTCACCGTGGAGTCCGTGTTCACAAAAGTCAAATCCCCTTTGATCTGGAGTTTGTTCTGAAAAAACTTTGCCGTAAAGGAGGCCGTATTCCGGATGACGTTGTCATTAAAATCCAACCCGTTCTTGCCATAGTAGAAGTCACCAACCGTATAGGCGGCAGATTCCGTGAGCGTGCCGTCCGGATTGAGGAGCATAGAAGAGGGATGTCCCTCATCCGCCATGTTCCTCCAGATGCCTCCGCCTTCTGCGACGTTCTCGGGATTATGATAGAAGCGGCTGCTAAATTGCAGGTTGTCGCTAACCGACAGCCATGAAGTCACTTCTATATTTCCCTTCGCCGTTAGATTATACATATGATACTTGTCCGAGTTATACCGGAACAATCCATCCTGTCCATAATACCGGCCGGTCACATAATAGGTCGCCTTGTCGCTTCCGCCGGATACGGCTAAGTTCTGATCAATAGCGGTCGTATTTTTCTTGTACAGAAGGTCATACCAGTTCGTATTCCCGTAATACACATAGTTGCCATTGACCAGTTGTACCTTTGGCAGGCTGGGATTGGCGTTGACCAGCGCATATTCATCCAGGTAGGCCTGTGAAAAGGGCTGCGTCTTATTGATATTCTGCGGGACCTGCGAGTAGTTGTTCCAGGCGGACCAGGCAGAATCAAACATAAGGGCGTATTCGTACCCGTTCGATACGATCTTGGGAACAGTGGTCGGCTTCTTAGTGGAGTAATTGGCGGAATAACTAATGGAAGCCTTTCCTTTCTTCGGGACCTTCGTTGTGATCAGGACTACTCCAAAAGCGGCCCTGGCCCCATAGATAGCAGAAGAAGAGGCATCCTTCAGCACCGTGACCGATTCAATGTCATTCGGATTGAGCAGGCCCGGATCCCCTTCAACCCCGTCGATGAGCACGAGCGAAGTACCCCCGCCCGCACCAATGGAAGTACCGCCCCGTATATTATAGGTGGGTGACTGAACCGGCTTGCCGTCCATCATGACCAGGTTCAGGTTGGGAATGACGCCCTCCAGGCCCTGCGTTACATTAGGAATAGAACGGTTCGCCAATACTTCTCCGCTCACCTGGGCCACAGCCCCGGTCAGATCGCCCCGTCTCTGGGTACCATAGCCGACCACCACGATTTCGTTCAATGTATTGGCCTGGTCTTTTAATTTTACCAGGATAGAGACCGAACCGTCCGCAGTCAGCGTGTAATCAGAAAGCGTCTGTAACTGATAACCGATAGAAGAAAAAGAGAAGCTGTAGTGACCTGTCACGGGTAATTTTGCAAACCGGAATATACCAATCGAATCTGTTTGTGCCCCTGCGGATAAACCGGTAGCCAGGTTCTTGGCGATCACGGATACTCCGCTGACCGGGGAACCGGATTCATTCCTGACAATACCATTAACGCTTCCCGTGCGGTCCTGGGCGGTTGCCGAATGCAGTACACTGCAGCAAAGCGCCAGCAGGGCAATAAAAAGCCTGAATCTCATTGTTTTAATTTTTAGTCAGTTTTGGAAAAAGTTTCTCCTGTCGCTGTTTTTTGCAGCGTTTAAACGATTTAGCCGATGTGCATAAAAATGATTACCTGCGTTTGCCGGCGAACTGATGGCTCTTTTGAAGCCCTGTTGGAAGTGCCTGCCGTTTTGTGATTACTTTCCTTTCCCGATAAAATACCTGCCGTTTTGTATGGTTACGGTCAGGTGATTGAGCAGCGTGATGTCCCGTATGATCTTATCTACCGAATCGCCGGGTTCCAGCTTCCCAATAAAATACATGTTGCTGACTTCTCTCTTAGAATATTGGATTTCTACATTGTAAATGGCGGATAATTGGTCGAACACTACACCCAGGTTCTGGTCGCTGAACATATACCAGTTAGACAGGCTGACAGTCTTACCCTTCAGCGGTCTCCAGCTCTTATTGTTGCGCCCGTTAAAATTACTGACGACTACGTGCCCGCTCTGTTTTTCAAAAACCAGTTCCTCCCAGGGTGAGAGAAAGTAGCCTTTCTGTGCTGTTCCGGCTCCCGCGCCGGTTCCGACGCCTGCTCCAGTTTCGGTTCCTGCTCCGGTTTCGGTTCCTGTCAGCTCAACCACCACCTTGCCTGTGAATAATTGTACACTGATCTTGTCACTGCTACTGTCATCCTTTACTTCAAATGCGGTCCCGAGAGCGGTCGTATGGATGCCGTCGCTATACACAGTGAATGGCATCTCCTTTCTTTTGGCCACCGCAAAGAAGGCGTCCCCTCTCATTTGAACTTCCCGCTTGTCATAATGTCCAAAATCCTTCCGGTAGCGTATATATGACCCAGGCGACAATATCACCGTGGAACTGTCCGGCAGCAACACAGAGGCCTTCCGTTGATCTGTATTTTCATTCGTTATCCATACGGGTTCGAGGTTCGGCAGGGTGCCTGTTTTTACTGCCAACCTGGGCTCTTCCCTAAACCGACCAGTGTATTTAACCAAAAACCAGGAGCTCAATGCCAGGAAAACACAGGCGGCCGCCCATCTCCAAACAGGTTGTATCACAAATCCGTTCCCCTTTTTCCCGGCCGTCTTTTCCATGATGACCCCGAGCATGGATTCACTAAATCCCGTGGGCAATGGAGTGCCCCCGTCTGTTTGCCCGTATTCATCCTCCAGATAATCCCCGTCGGGGTTTTCCTGTAAATACGCCAAAACAACCGCAGCTTCTTCTTTTGTGCAATGTCCGTTCAAAAATTTTTCTATCAGTTCACCAGTAACTTTCTCCATGATCCGGATTCTACCTTATATATACAGTTGAAATAGGTGTTTCCCCCTGCTCTCTTAAAAAAATAAAGTTGTCACCACCTGCTTGAGTTGCCGGAAGGCTTTGGTGACGTGGTCCTCCACCGTTTTTACGGAGATTTCCATTTGTTCAGCCACTTCTTTATTGGAGAACCCGTGAAGCGCCTTGAGTATTACTATCTTTTTCCGGACGGGGGGAAGTGTTTCAATGGCTGCGCTGACTTCCTGGGATATTTCCAGGTGGGCGCTGCTGTCGGGAAGGAAGTTTTCTTTTCCAAAGGATTGTGCGTGGCCGTTTTTCAACCTTTTCTCTGTCGTCAACTTATGGATATGGTTGATCAGTATACTACGGGCAATAATAAAGACTTGTTTTTCCAGGGGGTGCAACTCCGAAAGGGTATGCCTGAATTCCCATAATCTAATAAAGCATTCCTGAGTCAACTCCTTAGCGGTATCGTGGAGGAAAACCCTTTTCAGAAAAAACCGGAATACCTTAATGTGCAACTCTTTATATAATTCTATAAAGGCCTCGTGCACCCCTTGTTTTATAGCGGTCAGTCTGGGAGAAATGACAGTATTCAATTCATTTTCCATACAACCGGCAAGTTGCGGAAATCTTTTACACGATTTGCTTCGTCGTTGTACAGTTAACCGAAAGATAAGATGAGCCGATGGTTAACCAGGTACGCTATTTTATATTCCGGCTTTTTGCCCCGGCGTCATTCCCCCGTATTCCTCAAGCTTTGCGGCCATGATATGCTGTACCCTGTCGCGGAGCATAGCCGCGTCCTCCAATGTCAGGCCATCTACCGGTATCTGCTGCAGGAATACCGCCCTGCTTCTTCCAGGATTGAGCGAAAAAACGCCCCGTTGAGGCATGCGTTCCCGGGCATCCAAGAACACAACGGGCTGCAAGGGCCTCCCTGTTTCTATGGCTATCTTGAAAGCTCCGTCATAAAAAGATTTCAGGGGCTCTGCCGTGAGGTTCCGCGAGCCTTCAGGAAAAATAAAAATGGAAATCCCCTGTTTCAGGTAGGCGATCAACTGTTTTACGCTCGCCGCCCGGTGCTCTTTGTCCGACCTATCCACCACCACAATCGTCTTGCGATACACAAACCCGAACAGGGGTATCCGGGTCATTTCAATCTTTCCGAGGGGCCGCACCGGAAAACGCACCGCCTTCACAATAAGGGCCGCATCCAGGTAAGAAGTATGGTTGGCCACGTAAATACAGGACTTAGCCGGATCGGGCCGGTATTCGAAAATATTACGGTGCAGGATGCCCGCAACCAGGAACCAGACGTCCGCCCATGTCCTGCAAATCCTGTAAATCATCTTACCACCATGAATATCCCCCAGGAATGAAGCCAGGACCGATAAAAAGAAAACGGGGACCAGTGTAGCCACAAACAGCGACGCCGCGTAAACAAAATAGAGTAAGCCTAAAATCCTTTTCACAGGCGCAAATTAGCCCATTCCCCGGGATTTTGTAATTTCGCAGCCACTATGGCAGAAAAGAGAACCGTGGCATTTCATACACTCGGATGCAAACTCAATTTTTCAGAGACTTCCACCTTGTCCAGGATGCTGGAGGCAGAAGGGTTTGAAAAGAAGGAATTTGAAGAAGTGGCCGACGTGTATGTCATCAATACCTGCTCCGTGACAGACAATGCCGATAAGGACTGCCGCTACCTGGTCCGTCGCATCCAGCGCAAATCTCCCGAGAGCCTGGTGGTCATTACCGGCTGTTATGCCCAGCTCAAGCCCAAGGAGATCGCGTCCATCCCAGGCGTAGACCTCGTGCTGGGCGCGGCCGAAAAATTCAATATCGCGACTCACCTCCGCGAACTTGCCAAGGGTGATAGCGCAAAGATCTCCAGTTGTGATATTGAGGATGTTTCCGGGTTCAACGCCTCTTATTCCCAGGGAGACCGCACCCGCGCATTCCTGAAAGTACAGGACGGCTGTGATTATACCTGCTCCTTCTGCACCATCCCCTTGGCCAGAGGGAAAAGCCGGAGCGATACCATAGAGAACGTCGTGGCTAATGCCCGCCACTTGGCCGAAGGCGGGGTTAAAGAGATTGTACTGACGGGGGTTAACCTGGGGGATTTCGGGAAAGGGGTTCCCGGGACTTCCGGCGGCCCGGGCGGCGTGGCCGATGACCTTGGCGCCCGGCCTGCGCAGGCTTCCCGCCAGCGGGATTCTTCCTTCTTTGAGCTGGTAAAGGCCCTGGAACAGGTAGACGGCATCAACCGCTATCGCATTTCCTCCATTGAACCCAATCTGCTCACCGACGAGATCATCCGCTTTGTAGCCACCAGCAACAAGTTCATGCCCCATTTCCATATTCCCCTCCAAAGCGGCAACAATCGCCTCCTGGGCCTTATGCGTCGGCGATACCGCCGGGAATTGTATGCCGAACGTGTGCAACTGATCAAGGAACTCATGCCCCATTGCGCCATTGGCGTGGACGTCATTACCGGCTTCCCCAGCGAGAGCGAAGCCGACTTCAGGGACACCCTTGATTTCCTGCATGGCCTTGACATCTCCTATCTTCATGTCTTTACCTATTCTGAGAGGGACCATACCCAGGCCCTGGACATCCAGCCCGTCGTCCCTATGCACTTACGCCACGAGCGGAATAAGATGCTGCGCAACCTGTCTTACATGAAGATGCAGGAATTCACCCGCCTCCACCAGGGGCAGACCCGGCCCGTCCTCTTTGAAAGCATTGACAAACAGGGGATGATCGAAGGCTATACCGATAACTATATCAAAGTGACCACGCCCCACCGTGCAGAATGGGTCAACCAATTAGTGGATTGGGTGCTATAGATTGCCAATTTGTTCCACCCAATTCGAAAAAAATCACAAAAAAATTTTGCAGGAATCCATTTCCGGTTATCTTTGCACTCCCAATCAACGAAAAAGCCGGTAACGGCTGTCTGCGAAGAAGGTAATGGGAGCTTAGCTCAGCTGGTTTAGAGCATCTGCCTTACAAGCAGAGGGTCACTGGTTCGATCCCAGTAGCTCCCACGGAAATCAAGCACTTAGGATGTAAATTCTAGGTGCTTTTTTATTTTGTGCCTAACAGTCTCTTCCACTAAAATGCCTTCCAGACTTCGCCCGAAAGGCGTTTTAGTTCGCAGATTATTAACCGCTACCACAACACATGAAAAGGAACCGCCCAGAGATTTTTACCAAATGGTACTGCATCTTTCCCTGAGTATAGAACGATGCCGCCTATGAAATCATCTTTTGTTAATGCAGCAAATTCCGCTATGCCTTTGAAGTCTGCAATGGTGACCGATTCCGATCTTTTTACTTCGATGGCAAATACAGACCCGTCAGGTTTTTCCAAAATAAAATCGACTTCTTTCCCGTCACTTGTCCTGAAATGGTATAATTCAGCCTTGGTATCCCCGTTGCTCAATTGCTTTATGATCTCAGTTGCTACGAAATTCTCAAGTAAGTGGCCGAACAATTCAGGTTTGTTTTTGGCTGTATCATCAACATCAAGATCTAGTATGTGACAGGCCAACAACGTATCCAATAGATATCCTTTGGGAGCTTTTACCAAACGCTTACCAATGTTCCTGTGCCAGGGCCTGACATCGAAAGTGAGGAACATCATTTTAAGGATGTTCCGATAGGATTTACCGGTCACAGAATTTAGACCTACATCCCTTGATATGTCCGAATCATTCATTAAACCACCTGTTCTTGTCGCCAAGACTTGAAGCAAATGTGGTAGAACGGAGATTTTCTCCAACTCGGCAAGTTGTCTGACGTCGCGTTGCAGAATGGTAGTTAAGTATCCATCAAACCACGTTCTACGCTTTTCTTTGTCAAATGATAGTATCTCCGGAAAACTCGCTACTTTGATGGCCTCTATCAATGATATCCCGCGATCATTTAGTCCATTAAAATCCATTTTCAAAATACGTTCAATGCCACCACCCAAATTATGTGTTGCTTCTGCTGCAGTAAAGGGGTATAGGGTTAAAACGCTCATTCTGCCTACGAGAGGGTCTGACAGTTTCGGCAATGCCAAAATATTAGCGGAACCCGTCAATAAGTATCTACCGTTCGAATTGGCTTTTTCAGCAATACGCAATTCATCTACGACAACCTTTAATGCACGGAATAACTCCGGCACCATTTGAACTTCGTCAATGATCAAAGGCAGATTGTAGCCCGTCAAAAAGGCTTCAGGGGCAGCTGATGCAGCGGCCATATAGGTAGGACGATCAAAGGTCACATACTGCGCAGGGTGATCAGATTTGCCGATCTGGGGGGCTATCTCCTGCACGAGCGTGCTTTTACCTGTTTGTCTTGCCCCATTCAGGAAGACTATGGGGGTGACTTCCAAGGCTTTTTTCAGTCGATTTGTAATATGACGAGGTTGATAGCTCATTTTGTCCAATTTGGAAATTTAAAGACATGCTTTAAATATTTTAAAGGTACACTTTAAATTTGCAAAAAAGCTACATAACTGCCTTTAATTCATCCAGTAAGGCTATAGAAATAAAACGCACAATAACAAAGCTTATGTCATTGTACATATACTAAGTTATCAATACATAAATCCAAATAATTGATAATCATAAAATTACAGATCGCGGCTAAGATTTGTAAACGAGACCCCCCTCATTCGGAAACCCCGCTCAAAAAGTCTTCCTCTTAATCATTTCCATCAACCCGTCGCGAAATTTCTCGCCGATAGGTATCTGTATCTCCCCGATATAGATGTGATTATCTTGTATCTTATTCATTTGCCTGATATTGACGATATAGGAATTATGCACCCGGGCAAAAGGCATAGCAAGCTGCGCTTCTATATCCTTTAAACGCCGGTACGTCAACACTTCGAAGGTTTGGGTGACGACACGCACATATTCCTTCCGGCTTTCGAAGAAAAGGATCTCGGGCAACAGGATCTTCCGCAGTTCGGTACCCGATTTGATAAAGAAGTATTCATGGCCGGTTTCCGCGGCTTTGTCTGTAACAGGTGTAACGGGCATGCGTGGCAGGAAGTAGGCGTCGATCTTCTTAGTAGCCGCCAGGAATCGTTTCAGTGTAATGGGCTTTAAGAGATAGTCGATGGTATTGAAGGAATAGCTTTCCGCGGCATGCTCCGAGTGAGCGGTGGTAAAGACGATCGCCGTCTCCCCGGATAGCAGGCCTGCCAGCTCCATACCCGTCAGCAGGGGCATATTGATATCCAGAAAAATAAGGTCCACCGTGTTGTCTTTCAAAAAAGCGATCGCTTCCAGCGCATTATAGCACTTTGCCAGAAGCTGCCAAGGCGTACTTTGCCCTATCAGCACCTCCAGCAGGTTTACCGCATTAGGTTCGTCATCGACGATCATGCACCGTAGATTCATCGACCGGTATTTTTAGTGTAGCCGTAAAATAGGACCCGTCGTCGACGGTATCCATGTCAAAATCATCCTTATACAAAATAGACAGCCGTTTACGCAGATTTTTCAACCCCAGGCCGCCCGGCATGTTCTTGTCGGCATGCCTGTTGATCGCATTGACGGTACTGAAATAAAGGTACCCCTTTTGCTGAACCAGGGAAATTTCGATCTTATTGCAACCGCTGATCTTATCCACCCCGTGCTTGAAGATATTCTCCACAAAGGTCATCAGCAGCATGGGCGGAATAGACACTGAAGCATCAAACCGTTTTTCAAATCCGATCTCGGGTTCCGGCCTGATCCTTATTTTCTCCAAGGCGATGTAGTTGTCCAGGAACTGCACTTCCGTAGCCAGCGGTACTGTCTCCTGGTTGCTCTGGTCGACAAAATACCGCATGATCTCCGACAATCTTTCGATCAGCAGGGCGGTACGCGGGGAGTCCAGGTAGGCCTCATAATACATATTATTCAGCGTATTGAAGAGGAAATGCGGCTGGACCTGCGCCCTCAGCAGCTTCAGTTCGAACTGGCTGCGTTGCAAGAGGGCCTCCTCCGATGCCTGTTTCATCATGAAATAAACAATGGCCAGCCGGAAGACGAAGCTTAAGACAAAAACCGTGATGCCCGATAAAAGGAAAGTCACATACGTGCCCGGGTCCAGTAGCTTGGGAGGGGCAGTGAGATACGTATGGTGTATCACAAGCCACATATATGTCTTCCCGGCGCCGGCCAGCAGGAGCAACAGCACAGAGCCGATTGCATAAAGCACATAGCGCTTCTTCTGATAGAACCGGGGATACAGGAAGCGGATATTACCGTAAATGATCAGGGCGTAAAAGCAGGTATTGTTGATCGCGTAAGCCGCCGACTGCTTCACGCCGTCGCTTGATATCATGGCAACAAAGCTGATCAGGAGTATAGTCGCCCACACCAGGTATTGCAGCCTGGAGAGCGTAGCCTTCTCCTTCAACAACTTCATTTTATCCATTCCTACTGTAAAAATACCTGATTTTCCACCGGCGTCGGGAACCCGTTCAACAGACCTCCCTTTTTCCTCAATAAAGGCTCTTTGGGGCGATTATTTAGCCTATCGGCCACCCGGTTGAACAAATTATTTGACAGGGAAGATCCGGCATTCTTTTGTGGAAAAAAAATATGAAAAAATTACAACGTCTGCTATTGATCGCCACGGCCGTAACGTGTTCCGTTACCGCATCAGCCCAGCACACCAAACCAAGAATAAGCCCGGCCGACTCGGCAACGGGCAAAATAAGACAGGCCACCCTGACTATCCACTACAGCAGTCCTTCGGTAAAAGGGCGGACTATCTGGGGGGCGCTCGTACCCTATGATTCGGTCTGGCGGGCGGGCGCTAATGAAGCCACCACCTTTGAGACCGACAAAGACATTCTGGTGGAAGGCAGGCCACTGCCTGCGGGCACCTATAGTTTTTTCCTCCTCCCAAGGAAAAACGCCGCATGGACGGCTATTTTCAATAAAGATGCCAAACAATGGGGAGCCTTTAAATACGATGCATCAAAGGACCAACTGCGAGTGGACATCAAGCCAGCCATGCTGCGCGACACCATCCAGGCCCTCAACTACCGGATAACAGCCAAGGGATTTTCGCTCAACTGGGAAAAGGTCTCCGTCCCCATCACCATCAATCAAAACCACTATGACTAGTCTTTTTAAAAAATGGTTTTTGATCACAGCGCTATCGGTGGGGGCTGCCCCTACCCTGTTCGCACAGGACAAAGGCAGACTGGAAGGAAAAATAAAAGACGAAC
>Ga0302312_10000195_pt1 | contig 55759 bp, 48 predicted proteins | sample III_Palsa_N2_1_FD_200529 | JGI IMG/M metagenome (GOLD analysis project Ga0302312, IMG submission 200529) | Peat permafrost microbial communities from Stordalen Mire near Abisko, Sweden - III_Palsa_N2_1 | ecosystem: Environmental > Terrestrial > Soil > Palsa > Peat permafrost | place: Sweden... | reverse complement strand
CGACTATTCACTTGCGGCCAGTACACGGCAAAATGCAGTGGACAAAGCGTACCTGCAGAAGATCAAAGCCATCTCGGATGCGGGCTTCCCGGAGCAGGATCGCATCTCCCATGACCTGTTTATTCAGGTCCTGGAAGAACGGATCATCGATTACGAGCTGAAACAGTACGAGATGCCAATCTCTCAAATGGGCGGAGTGCAGAACAGCCTTGCCGATCTTCCAAATGCCGTGCCACTAGATTCTGTCCAGCACTATGAGGAGTACATTGCGCGCTTGCGTCAGATCCCGCGTGTCTTTCAGCAGACCATTGCGGTGCTGCGGCAGGGAGAAAAAGATGGCTTGATGCCGCCACGTGTTCTCCTCGATCAAGTGCCTGCGCAGTGCCAAGGGGTGATCGCCGAGAACCCATTCGTGGAACCGACGAAAAAGTTTCCGCCTTCAATCGGCGCTGCCGACCAAAAGCGCCTCACCACCGAGATCAATGCGGTCGTCGGTGCAGAGGTTTTGCCCGCCTTTCAAAACTTTGCTGACTTCATCAGCAAGGACTACGCTCCTCACGGCCGTGCAACGATAGGCCTCAGCGGGTTGCCAGACGGCGCTCGCCGATATCAACAAGCAATCAAGGAGCAGACCTCGACGGACATGACGGCAGCTCAAATTCATACGCTTGGCCTTCAGGAAGTAGCCCGACTTACCGGCCTTCTCACCGATCTGGCTCACAAGCAGGGATACACCGATCTCGCCAGTTTCAGAGCCGCACTGAACGATGATCCGAAGTACATTCCGAAATCTGCGGACCAGATCGTTGACGATTTCCGAAAGTATGTAACGCAGATGCAGCCGAAGTTGTCCGAGCTGTTCAATGTATATCCCACGACCGCACTGACCGTAGAAGCTGTTCCCGCTTCGGAGCCGGGCAATGCGACGCACTATATCGGCGGCACACCGGATGGCTCGCGACCGGCGCGGGTTGTGGTTGCCACCTCAAACTACGCACAGCGACGTCTGCTTAGTGACGAAACTATTGCGTACCACGAAGGCATTCCGGGTCATCATTTGCAAGTCTCGATACAGCAGCAACTGAAAGATCTGCCAGAGTTTCGCAAGCATCTCTTCAGCGCTGCCTACGCCGAAGGCTGGGCTGTCTACGCTGAGGCATTGGGCAAAGAGATCGGCTTCTTTCAGGACGCCGGCTCCGATTACGGACGGCTCAATACTGAGCTCATGCGCGCGGTTCGGCTGGTGGTCGACACCGGCATCCACGCAAATGGTTGGACTCGCGACCAGGCAGTGGCATATTTTCGTGAAAGCGGTTGCGCGGACGAGCCAGTGATTCAGGCAGAAGTGGACCGCTACATTGCTTGGCCGGCGCAGGGTCTCAGTTACAAGATCGGACAACTCGAGATTCTCAAGCTCCGCCAACGGTCGCAGCAGGAGCTTGGTTCTCATTTCGACATCCGTCAATTTCACGATGAAGTTCTGAGTGCTGGAAACTTGCCGCTGAATATCTTGGAGACGCGGGTTGATGCGTGGCTAGCAACTAAGAAGAAAGAGTAGATAAGCTCGCCTTCAAAAACGAATAGAAGATCCTTTAGTTTGAGAAACTCCTCTTCACCTGTGGGTTATTGATATGAAATTCAGCCGACTTATCCACCTCAGTCTAACTCTCGCTGCAACGAATTTAGCCCCACCCGCATTCGCGCAGTCTACCCCGGTGCCGAGCATCATTGAAGCCTGGCGTCACGCGGTCGGTACGGCGACCCGCCACGGCACGCTTCATCAGCGCTTCACCGCCAAAGAGGAAAACGTCTCCGCCACCGTCGATCAGTGGATTACTCCCTCGGGCATCCTGCGCCGCGACACCGAGCGCGACTTCGACAGTAATGAGCTTCTCGTCACACCCGCCATCGCGCAAACCCGTGATTGGAATGGCTTCGTTCGGTCCCTTGATGGCGTCGAACTGGCACGCCGCCGTTCGGAGGCCTTTATCGCCGCCGTTATTGCTTTCGGCCCGGCGGCAGCCATGCATCGAGCGACGCTCACCTCGACCTCGGAACCCCACAGCGTTGCGTTACTCTTCACGCCTTCCCATGGCATCAGCATCAAGTGGATCATCGATCAAGACACCTCGCTTCCAGTCCAAACCATCATCCGCGGAACTGAGGCCGATCAGGTCACCACATACGGCGAATGGCAGCATTCCGGCGGCGTCTTCACTCCGCAGCACATTGTCATCAAAGAAAGAGACAAGCCCGATTCGGACTACCACATCGCAGCACTAGTTCAGTTCGAACCCGCTGGTGCGTCCACCTTTGCCCCGATCAAACAGGAAGGCTCCGACGTCATCATGGCCAAGTCTAGCGTCAAGCTCCCGTTTTCTATGGAGGCAAATCACATCATCCTTCAAGCGCGAGTCAACGGTACCGCGCCAATCGGCTTTCTTGTCGACACCGGTGACGACCACGAATCCATCAACACTCCGCGTGCTGCCGCCTTCAAACTCTCCAGTTACGGCGCAACCGCAAGTTACGGTGGCGGGAACCTTGCGCAGTTTAGCTTCGCATCTGGCGCAAGCTTCACCTTTCCCGGTATGGAACTGCACAATCAGCACGTCGATCTGCTCGATCAAACCGGCCTCGAGAAAGCTCTCGGCATCCCTCTCGGCGGCATCCTCGGTTACGACTTTCTCAGCCGCTTCATTGTCGAAATTGACTATGAGGCCAAAATCATGACTCTCCACAAACCTTCAGCCTGGCAGTACACGGGTCACGGCTTTGTCGTTCCGATCACCTTCGATAGCGGCATCCCTTATTTCGAAACGCAAATTTCAGTACCTACCCAACCCGCCATCCCCGCGCATATGTGCATGGACTTCGGGGCCGCCGACACGATGACGTTTAACTCACCCTTTGTGCAGAAGCACAGTCTCGTTCGGCTCGCAGGCACCGATACTCGCGCCACGAAGCCCGCCGGCCTTGAGAACCAGTTCTTCGCCCAAACCAACATGCGCGGTCACATCGACGAGTTTCGGGTCGGCGGCTTGGTTGCCCGCAGTATTCCTGTCAGCCTCTCCGCCAACACTGCGGGCGCATACAGCGACGACATCTTCGACGGGACGGTTGGCGAAGGCATCTACACTCGCTACCATGTCTTCCTCGATTATCCGCACCACCGCGTCATCTTCGAACCCACCGCCAAGACCTCTGCCCCATTCCCTGAGCGCAAGACCTTTGGCCTCAATCTGATCGCCAACGGCGATGACCTACACATCTTTCTCGTCACCGGCATCCGCGCCGGCTCACCCGCAGAGAAAGAGGGATTCCTCAAGGGTGACATTATCACCGGCCTTGACGGCAAACCAGCCACAAACTTCACCCTAGGCCAGCTTCGCGACACGCTCTTACGCACAGACGAAACCCATAATTTCAAAATCCTTCGTGCTGGCAAGCAAATATCCATCCTTGCCACGATAACCGTTGTCTCCATCGATCAAAAGCCCTCCTAGGCGATAAGCGCGTCTCGATGAGCGCATTGGCGATTTTGTAGTGAAATGAATACGTTGTGGTAGCCAGTATGCAGCTAAGGGATGGAACCCGGCGCACAGGTGCTGCGTAGAAACTGGAACAAGGAGTGGACAGCCCTATGTCTTATTGCAGCGGTCTAGCTGGTTCAGTGTTACTCGCCTTCCTTGCGGTTCCCCTTCATTCGCAGAGCCTAGCCGTCTGGAAAGACCCATCACCCCACACTACGCGATTCGTAACCGTAGACAACGACGTTCGGCTGGAAGTGCTCGATTGGGGCGGTTCTGGCAGACCGCTCGTTCTATTGGCCGGAGGCGGCAATACGGCTCACGTTTTCGACAATTTCGCGCCAAAGCTCACTGCTCACTATCATGTCTATGGCATTACCCGCCGCGGGTTCGGTGCGTCAGGTTATGCCGCGACGGATCATGCCGCTGATCGCCTCGGCGATGATGTAGCGGCGGTGATTGATGCGCTCAATCTGAAGAGACCTATCCTCATTGGACACTCAATCGCAGGGGCGGAGTTGAGTTCTGTGGCAAATAACCATCCGAACCAAGTTGCGGGGCTGGTGTACCTCGATGCCGCGTACTCTTATGCTTTTGATAACGGCACGGGAGTGAACGCCATGGAAATGCAGAAACTCCAGGGACCCCAACCGCCGGCACTCAGCCAAAAGGATTTGGTCAGCTTCAGCGCCTTGCAGCAATACTATGAGCGCGTGAACGGATTCCGATTTCCCGAAGCAGAGCTCCGCGCGCAGCGGGAAAGCGCTCCCGATGGAGGGGTAGGAAAGCAACGTAATCTTCCCGGTACCGCCTTGTTCATGCCACTTATGACGGGCGCGAAGAAATACACTGCTATTCCGGCACCTGCGCTTATCATCTTCGCAAATCCGCACAGCCAAGGAATCTGGGTTGACGAGAATGCAGATCCCTCGGTGCAAGCCGCAGCCAAGGCTTATTCAACCGCACTAGAATCTCTAACCGAGAGACAGAAGAAGTCGGTGGAAAATGGAGTTCCAACGGCGCATGTGATTACGCTGCCAGGTGCGAATCACTATGTATTTTTGTCCAACGAGGCCGAGGTGCTGAAGGATATAAATGTGTTTATCGCTAGTCTGCGTTAGACCATAGCTCCGCGAAGCGCGATGGAGCAGTCCGATTTTCAAAGAACTTCGTTCCAAAGATGACGAACGCCCAGTGGTCGACGCAACCTGCCTAGAGGGATAGTATGACTTCGCCCTCATCTGGCTCTCAGGCAACGCCGGGCCACTTCCGCGACAAACTGTCGCCGGGCCTCTTTGAACACCAAATCATTTTTGCCGCCGTTCGCGAACAGCGAGGCGTAAAGCTCGCCGCATAGCAAGGCCCTGGGACGTACTTCGTTGTCGATCACATCAGGCGTCCTACCGAAAACTGGGCGAGAGATTGGAACAAACTGGCGCTTTAGATGGTCGTGTTTTTGGAGGGGATATAGATGTTTTACCGAGTCGACTACACACTGGCTGTAATGTTCGTTGGTTTCATTGTCGGTGCTCTGTTCAGTGGACCGACTGCAAATGTATCTCCGTCTCGATTTGAGCGTGGCTACTACGGAGTTGTCGTATGCCTCCTCGTGTTGCGGACAGGCGCTTTTGCCGGCACTATGCTCATGACCCATGCGAGCTCCTGGAGCGCCGCGAGCGGCTTCATTGGCGATCTTCTCGGCTTCCTATTCGGCGCTCTATTTGGATTGGCGAGTCGGCGGAAGGATGCTCGCGAAATTATGACAAGCTCGCCTGTTTCCGGCGCACTGTGCGTCACGCTCGCCTTTACATTTGCCCTCGCTGGCATCGGCAAGGCGTTCTCTGTGGCCGCGATGACTGAATTCTTCGTCCAATCAGGTTATTCAGTGGCATTCCTTAAATTCATCGTAATCGCCGAGATCTTTGGAGGGATAGGGTTGCTTCTTCCGTGGGCGATCGTCCCAGCGCTGATCGGCCTCGCCGTGGATATGTTTGGGGCTGTGCTGACACACATTCATAACGGAGACCCGCTCAACGACAGTACAGGCGCGATCGGGATGCTTATTCGCCTCGCGGCTGTCGGATTTCTCGTGGGATTGCGTCAACGGAATGGAGGGACGCTCCCTACAGTTCGCGGCTCAGTACTGCGTGCCACCGCGGCAACGATAGCCTGTTTCCTCATCGCAGCTGGAGGCAGTGTCGCTGTACGGCATCTGAGTCCACCAGTTCCCGGAATCGCTTCGCCTGCCACGAAGTAAAGGCTTTGGGCTCATACATGAAGGAGGCGAGGCGTCGGCCATGTAAAGGAAACAGCCGCGAACCTCAACGATTGCGCAAGCGCCGAGTGATCGAGCCGGATTGGTAAAGATATGTCGGCTTGCGGGAAGTAATCCAGCCGGTCGATGAGTGTATCCGCCATTTGTCATCAACGATAGCCGATTTTTCCGAGGGGCGTCCTTCGATACAAACTGCGACAACAAAAAGTCACTCACAACCATACTGTCCGGGAACCTTTCCTGCTCATACCGCGTATCCCGGGCATGTTCAGATCTCTGGCCGTCGTGTGCCCTCTCGCCGTCTCCCTATTTGTCACCGTCGCCCCGGCGCAGCAGGCGCCCCCAGCGAAATCGCTCCCCAATGGCATCGTCTGGAGTCCATCTCTGACCGGAAAGCCCCCGATGGGTTCCGCGGCTTTCGGCGGGCTATACGCCGATATGGAGAAAGAGCAGCACCACGATCTGAAGGGTATCGTCATCGTCCAGAATGGCGCTCTGCTAAGTGAACACTACTTCAACGGCGACTCGGCGACGACGCTCCATGATATCCGGTCAGCTACGAAGAGCCTCACCTCTCTCCTAATGGGCATCGCCATCGACAATCAGGTAGTCCATGGTGTCGACGAGTCGATCTCGCAGTATCTTCCGGGGCTGCCGCAAGACGGTAAGGAAAAGATCACGATCAAAGACCTTCTCAACATGCGTTCCGGACTCGATGCGGACGATGAAGATCCTGCCACTCCCGGCAACGAAAACCGGCTCGACGAATCTTCGGACTGGATAAAGTCGGTCTATGCCATCCCCATGAAGCGCACGCCTGGTGAGAAATATCTGTACTGCTCAGTAAACGCATTCCTCACCGGAGTGATCGTCGAGAATGCTGCCAAGACTTCTTTGGATGAGTTTGCCCGAACCAATCTCTTCGGCCCTTTAAATATCCAGAACTTCCGCTGGAGGCATGTTCCTATCAAGCGGACGACAGGACAGGGAAACCTCGAAATCACCGCCCGCGCCGCCGCAGCTCTTGGACAACTCATGTTGAACGACGGCGTTGTAGATGGCAAGCGCCTTGTCAGCCACGATTGGGTCACGGCCAGCCTTGCGAGTCAGGTCCCGATCAGCGATAGAGACCCCTACTCGGACTTCTATGGGTATATGTGGTACACGAGGGCCGAGCCTGTGGGCGATCACAAAGTCCTAGTTCACTTTGCCTCAGGTAATGGAGGCAACAAGATCTACATCGTGCCTTCTCTACACCTGGTGGTTGCGATCACCTCAAGCGCATACGGCACCGGATGGGGTCAGCGGCGGTCACAGGACATTCTCCTCAGAATTTTGTCTGCCGCGACGACTGAATAGCATCTGATTCCTCTGCAACGCTGTGCTCGTTGGATTGATAGTGTGCAATCGTATTTGCGTTTGCTTACCCCAGGCACTATGAAATCTAGATGAGCGACAACAGGCCAAAGCACGTTTGCAGCTCGGCCTATGCTCTATGAGCGCCTTGGCGATTTGGCACTCGCCGAGATCATGACTGACGCAATCGGCGTTTCGCATTACCAATCTGAGCGGAACACCCATTTAGCGCACAACTACATATGTGAACAAGACGGCCGCGACGGCGAGAGCGACAGTTCGGACACGGTGTCTCTTGTCCCAGATTCGATGTATGCGTTGCCAATCGGCATCACCCTTTGCCACGCGAGTATTCAGCGGAACCAGGAAAAGGATCGATCCGACCGAAGCAAGGAGCCAGATCGCTGTAGCTGTAAGGAGAATGCCGCGCCCCGACGAGTGCCAAGATAGCCAGGTCTGGATAACAAGCAGTAGAGCACTCACGGGATACCAGACCGGCATCACTTTTCCAAGCACGGAAGCCAAACGGCTGAGTAGGATCAGCTGCGGTTGGGGATCAAGTCGCCGCGCGGCGGGGTCTACGAAGGCAGCAACGGAGAACTCGACGCTTACCAGAAAAACTACGATGAAGACAGTTGCCATATTGAACAAGTGCATGAGCGGCTCCTATTGATTCCTTCGTTCAATTTGCGAGTGATGTGATGCGCTTCCTTAAAATGCGTGAATCAGTAGGATGCCCGCGAAGAGCATTACCGCGCAGGTCACGCCATGTACGGAGAATGCTGTGACTTTGCGACCGTCCGATAACAGCACGTTGGACATGTCGCCGAATGGGATGATGGCGAAAACAAGGAGGACTATGCCTACGGTCCGGTGGTCCGTGGTCAACATCAGGGTCAGCACGGCCAATCCATCTGCGACGTCCCGGACTCCCTTGAGACGGAGCCACGCGCGAGTGTCAGCGTCGGATGCAGGTGGCTTAAGCCCAAAACCTCCTACAATTCGCTCCGGAGCGGCAACGTAGAAACATCCGATCACAATGATCCCAACAGAGACGAGTACGGCGATAGCGAGTGGGAGGGCGGAGTGCATGAACTTCTCCTTGGTATAGAATCTAGCAACGCTATATGTGATGATCCTTTTAGTGGCCGCGTTCCAATAAGTTCTAGCAGCGCTATAATATCTACATATGGCGACAACGTCAGTCCCAACCCGGATCGCGGAACGAAAACTGCGGGACAAGCAGGAGCGCCGGTCAAACATCGTCAGTGCCGCGCGACGCATCGCGGAGCTTGAGGGGTGGCCTAGCGTGACAGTTCGACGGCTGTCGGACGAGATTTCGTATAGCCAACCTGTCCTTTACGCTCATTTCGGAAGCCGTGACGGAGTTGTTGCCGCTGTTGCGATCGAGGGATTCCAGGAGCTTGCCCTGGCCATGGAGCAGGCGCGGAAACAGGTCAAGCGAGGAAGTGCCGTGAAATCCATCGCGGACGCATATCTGGAGTTTGCAACGTCATCACCCGCATTGTATGAGGCGATGTTTTCGCTCAGCCTGAGCGTCCCGTTCGGTAAGGCGGCGACTCCTCCAGAACTGCGATTCGCATTTTCCCAGATTCTGCAGTTGTTTGAGGGGCAGCGCTCAAGACCAGAAGTTATCTCTGAGCTTTTTTGGGCGGCTCTCCACGGCATCGCCGAGCTTACAAGAACCAAGCGATTTCCGCCCAGCCGTCAGAAAGAGCGCGTCAGGACGCTCGTGGATCTCTTCAGCGTTTCGAAGGAAGAACCGGCAAAGGCATAGAGGCGAAAATGACAGAGCTCATGAGTGGTGCTCATGCGTCCTTCGGTGATCGCGATCAGCGCACAGCTTCAACGTCCAAGTTGCGGATCGGTCCCTATAGGTCGGTTTCTCGTCAGCAATCGTCGACTGATGGGAACGGCGTTTATCGGGACGTATCCAGACTCAATGAGCGCATCGGCCTGTAGTCACCGACTGACGCTCAACTTGCGATCGGCTTTTGGTCGAGGGAAGACTGATGCGCGGCTGAATGACGGCAAGTAGGTTCGCGGATTCCCAGGCACCTTCAGCGTTCTCACCCAACCGATGCCGCACTCTCGGTGATGAGACGGCTGCTTCAACCTCTAATTACTCCCAGTGGAAGGCCCAGAGTGATGCTCAATTTCGAGCAACCTCATGGGAGGAAACTCTATACCCGGTTTACCGTTTCTCTTCTCCACCATCGCATTCATCCTGTCCCAGTACTGCCGGATTGTAGGCGGAACGTTGTCGGGCGTATCCTCGCTCTTCCAGGTGAACACTTGGACAACAATCGGCTTACCATCTTCCTCTCCCTGGAGGAGGAGATGCGGTTCTGTATCGACCAATCCAAGCTCTCGCAATGCCTTCCAGTATTCCGGCATCATCGCCAGAAACGCCGCAAGTTGGTCCGGCTTTACTCGGAATGTGGCCAGCACGGTTTCCGGCTTAGCTTGATGTGACTGCGGCGCAGCTTTGCCCTGATCGGTAGAGGCTTGCTGCGCGGTTAGAGTGAGGGAGCCGCTTCCGATCGAACAAAGCAGTATGCAAAGCACAAGTCTCATCATGTCAGATCTCCTTGATACCGCTGGGTGGGACTTCATTCATCAGTCCGATCGTGTTTTCATCTGGATCTTTCAGGAAGGCCATCCAGAGGTCATGGTCGGGCATTTTTGCAACGAGATGCGGTGGCTCTGAAAATTTAACTCCCCGCGCCAGCAGGATCGCGTGAGTTTGCTTCAAATCGTCGACCCTGAAGTAGAGAATGGTTGAGCTACCAGCGAGAGGTGCATCGCATTGATCACCTTCAGCCGTCCCAAGGAGCAGGCGCACAGATTCGCATTGGAAGAAGGTCATGGAACCCGCATCGAACAGAAACACCATTCCTAAGGTGTCGCGATAAAAAGCCCTTGAAGCCGCCAAATCGCGGACAGTGATGGCGATCTGACCCAGGGTTCTCAGTTTGACGGTTGCGGTCTCGGCAGTTGCAGTCATTGCGTCCTCCATAAATTATCGTTAGCCCAGCTAACGATATATCATAGAGCATCTGACTATGGCAAAGGAAATCTTGATCGATTCGGACAAAATTGCGGATCAGCTCCACTCCGTGGCGATTCACCTGCTGCGCCGCTTACGCCGAGAAGACGATAGCAGTGGATTGAATGCTCCCCGATTGTCGGCACTTTCGGTCATCGTCTTCGGTGGCCCGATCACATTAGGAGATTTGGCGGCAGCAGAGCAGGTCCGTCCTCCCACGATGACGCGTCTCGTGAACGCGCTCGAAGAACTGGGCTTAGTCACCAAACAAAAGAGCTCCCATGACGGGCGCAGCGTCATTCTCCTGGCGACCGCCTCAGGACGGCAGTTGCTGATGGCCGGACGCCAGCGCCGAGTGCGCGCGTTGGCCTCGCAGGTTGAACTCCTGAGTCCCCTTCAACAAGAGATTCTCCAGTCTGCAGCGCAGATCCTGCAGGACGTTATCCGATGTATGCAGACGGATGCGGAATAAAGGCATGCGCCACGTCTGCTAGTCTGCGGCTCCCAACGACACTGGTGGGATTATCCCAGCCCTACGTTTTCCATCGATTGGCTCGATGAGTGCATTATCGCCAATCCACTCACCGACGCCGGATTGGTAACGAGAAGTCGGCATAGCGGAAGCTTGACGCGAGATGCCGTTTGGAGCACGGGCTGGCCGTCAATAGGCGTGCGCGGCGTTGGCAGTACTAACCGACCACCCGCATCCATTCGTCTTCCGCGACGGGGACTAGGCATCTCGAACAATTGTTCAATGCACAGTTGAATGACCCTTTGTCTCGCGTTGTGAAGAGATGGGTGCAGCGCAGCTCAATGTAGAGCTCTATACGAGTAAAGGTACTCCCAACAGGTCGAGCCTCGATCCAATCGATTGCAGCTTCATATGGGGTCATCTTAAGTGGTCCCTAGAGGAACAATCGATAGCGGTTAGCTTGGTTTGGAGCAGCTCCGGGTGTTCATTCATTAGTCAGTGGCGTACGCGAGCAGGAGTGATAGAAGTCGAGGCCAAGTGGCGTAATCACTACATAGTGATACAGGGGCTTGCCCCCAAAGGTTGCTGAAGCAGGCTCCACTAAGCCGAGCCGGGCTAGGTTGCTGACCGACACCGCAACTCTCACCTCGGGCAACAGATCGTAATCCTTCGGCTCGTCAAATGGCTCCGCAGTGTTTGGAAGCTTGCCAGTAACTATCAGGGCGGTCTCAGTCTTGCCCTGATGTCTGAGTTGGGCACGGACCAAGACTTCCAAATTTTGCGCGTCGAGCGATGTCATCTCAGCCAAAATTTCGACGTACGCAACGCGCGGCTCGATACCACTTCCCGCATCAGCCGCGTTCGCCAGAAGCCGAGACCAGATGTCTCGAAGATCATCGCTCTCTTCGAGTTCGCCATTTTGGAGTAGCTTCACAGCGAAAGGCATCGGGATATCTCGTGTTGCACCTGAGAGGCCGCGGTCTTTTAGATATTTATGTGCATCGATCACGAGTTTGACACGCTGCTTCCAGCGTTGCGCCTTCCAGCGATCTTCGAGCATCCCAACTCTCTCGCTGATTGCCCCTTTGAACAAGGCTCCGAAGGACGTGCCAGCATCAATAGCTTTGGAGCCAAGTTCTGCGGACGCCTTGATAGCTTCAGCCCCTGCCTTAAAAGTTTCCTCACTCATTCATTGCCTCACACCCAAATCTTAATGCCGAACCTCAGATGTGAACGCCTGAGGCGCTGTCGAATCGGATTACTGACCGGAAGTGGCCTTCGCACCGTTGATCTATCTAGGTTTGATGACAGATCGTCAATCCGCTCATCGAAAGATTGGTACCGACAAGTCGGCTTATGGGAAGTAATCCAGCCGCTCAATGAGTGAATCGGCGATTTTGCTTGAAGCGAACACCGCACACAGGTGCAAGTAGGAGCGGGCTATTCGCCTTATATGCGACCCGCGGCCCTGTCCCGCTCATACGCCGCTGCAAAATAGGCCCTCGCCTTGATGTGAATGTAGGTATCAAAGGCGAGTTTTGCCCGAATGGCGTGTTCGAGCGTCACAGGCTGCGTCAGATTGTGGTGATCCACTTCGCCGGCTATCCGTTCCAGATCGAGAACCATTGCGACGAACTCGTCGCGGCCTTCCTTCTCCGGGACCATCGCTGTGTGTGCGTTTTCGAATGTCTGCGGGTTGCCGTCCCAATCGCCGTATGACTGCATCGCCATCTTGAGACACTCCATGAAGTCATGGACGAGGTGGTGTTCGAACTGGAAGAACAGATCATTCTTTGCCATGAGGCCGAGTACACCGAAATAACGATGGTAGACAGCCATGTGCTTATCCAGGTCGTGGATGACAAATGAGAAGATCATCCCGAGATTTTGCCCAAGGACGTCTTGCTTCAAAGCCTGTTGCGGCCAAACGATCTTGAGTTCTGGAACGCGGTCGAGGATGACTTCCATGTTGGTCTCAAGATCCGTGATGGACTCGTGATAGCGCGAGGTGAATTTCGGCAGATACCACCAAAAGAAGCCGAACGACGCAATATTGAGGGATGTGACAAACAGAACGTTGTTCTGCATTCCAGCATTCCACAGACCATGTACGGTGATGCTCTTCGGAACGGTGAATTCAACCGTCAGGTCATTGTGTTCGGCGCCTTTGAAGAGCTTGATCTTTGCTATTCCTTCATTCCACTGAAGGAGTTGGTTCTGCCGGATAGAGTGCGACCACGATTTGAGCTTAATCCGCAGCCTCCACTTATCTTTCTCATCGTCGCCTTCCTCTGAATGTTTGCGGGCCATTTCGCGCTGAACGATCTCGTTTGCGGAACGCTGCGATTCCTCAACGGATTCGCGAAGCCATCGAATCCATTCCTTGCCCCCTCCGAGTTCCTTCTGTTTCTCCAGGCTTGCCTTTGAAAAAACGACGAGCTTCAACTGAGGGTCGTTGGTGGCGTAAAAGAACCACTGGATGTCATTGCGATCCTGTTCACTAAGCTCCCGATACTTCTTCGCTTTCTCCATCCCCAGGCGTGCCTCCGCCAATTGAAGGCTGCTTTCGAGATAGCTATCCTCAATCTCGCCCTGTGCGTTGGGCTGTGTCGGGTCGAAGTAAAGTACGGCGAGGCGCTGAAAATGCAGATGTGAAGCGACCTCCATGCTTTCTCCAATGGTTCTCCAGTCGAGACTGTCATTCCCGAACCAGATGGCCCAAAACAACTTCCGTTCGTGATCGTCGATCCATTCGAGCGGACGCTTCGCCTCTTCGCCGTTTTTCCGCGAGTGCTTGACTTCGAGCGACTCCTGAAACAGGAGAATCGACTTCCCGATCTCTTCAAGGGCTAATACGGCGAGATTGAAGGCGATGTGGTTGCAGCCTGGTACGGACCGAACAGCTTTCGCGGATTCAATCAGACGTTCGGCGTTCGCAAGACAGGCCTCAAGGATTGGTTCAATTTTCAAAGGCATGACAGAATTCTAGTCCGCAACAGCGGGCGCACCGAGGAAGTTCGCGGCGCGGGCGAGCGTTCTTGTCGAATCGACTTTGCACCATTGCGAGGCTCGGATCTTCTATCTCTCGATGGGTTCGCCCCTGTACTCTTGATCTATGCAAGTGCATTCGGACATGGTTCGTACGGTAGCTTTCGTCAACATCCGTCAGTTAGACGGGCAACTTCTGCCGAAGGGCACGGCGTTCTTCACCGGACACCTAGATCGGAAGACCGCTAAGTTTCGTCTCTACGTGGTGACCGCAAAGCACGTTTTGGACATGATCCGGGACCGGACTGCCGCAGATGCGGTTGTTCTGACCTTCAATGGTAAGGGCGGTAAGGAAGAACGGGAGTTTCCGTTGAGCGCCTGGCACTTTCACCCAGGACGGGACGGCGAAGTCGTCGATGTGGCGGTCGCCCGGTTTGACTACCAGCTTCCCGATCTCAGCCGACCGCATGTCACGAATCCGAATGAGATTCGGTGCTGGATGCCGGAAAACATCTTCACGGTGAGTGTTTCGAGTCGTGCGCACATTCTTCCCGGCCACGAGGTGGGGCTTGCTGGACTGTTCGTGCATCACCAAGGCTTGGAGAAAAACATCCCCATCGTTCGGGTCGGGAACATTGCCGCATTACCGCAGGAGCCCATTCGCACCAAGATGGGATTAATGTCCGCCTTTTTGGTAGAGGTTCGGTCGGTGGGCGGCCTCAGCGGTTCTCCGGTCTTCGCCACAGGAAGTGATAGCCGCATCGGCCTGATCGGTCTGGTTCATGGCCACTTTGATCAGCGATCGAGTGATCCTGACGGAGTTTCCGAGGACGCGAATTCGGCCTTTCAAGAAGAACGGATTAATGCCGGAATTGCCATTGTGGTGCCAGCGGATCGCATCCGCGAAACGTTGCGTCCTCTTGTCGAGGGAGATTTTGGCCCGAGTGTGGCATCTGCCGACGTACATTCATAAAGCTTGCGGCTGAAGCTGACGATCTCCGGGCATGTCTGACGAGTGCCAGTAATTGTGGGTAGGCGATATCAGGTCAATGCACGTTTCCAAGCCGCACTTGTTCGAAGGCGCACTTGCAATTTCGCAACGATTGAGTGTTTCTTCGCTTTCACTTCACAGCGCTGCGCTGAGGCATCTACCGAGAATTCTCACCTTTCCAAGTGGTGATCCATAATGTGCAAGGCGTGCCAGGAGGCGCTATCAGCGGCGAGTGACGGATGGTTCAGCGATGGTAATTTGAGACGTCCGGCAATCGACTCCGGACTTGGCGCCGGAGTCATAAGGCCTGCAAAAAGGTTGTGGATCGCGGTGAAAGTCGATCCGATTGTCCTTTTGCGGAATGCGGAGCGAGCAATGTACCGTCGAACGGTCGTTTCAAAACCCTCAGCCTCCACGCCGCCCACCTCAAGCACCGCATTCGTCGGCGCTCCGAGCCCAAAGGAATTTCGCTGGTAATCGCGCAAGAACCAATACAGCTCTTCAATGACGAAATCGTCGATCTTGAGCGATTTTGCTACCTTCAGAAATAGCTTGATGGGCGCATTCTGATACTTCACCTTACGCCCGAGCACCTTGCCGATTACCGCGGCGATTTCTTCCGGCGCTAATGACTTCGGCCCCGTCGGACGGTAGGTCTTGCCGATATGAGGCGCTGGATTAACAAGTGCGCCGACGATTACCCGGGCGATGTCTTCATTGGAAGGGGGCGCATTCAGTCCGTCGCCCAAGGGCATGGCCATTAGCCCAAAATGAGCAATCGGCTCCAGCGCCAACATGTAGTTGTCGGCGAAGAATCCTGGATTGATCGTAACCACGTCGAGGCCCGGATTCCATTGAAATACTTTCTCACTAAGCCATTTCTCCCGCGCATGAATCGCCGGATGGCTTGCGTCTGCCAGCCATTGGCTCATCACGACGACGGCTTCCAGTTTGCTCTCGAGCGCCACAGCTGCAAACAGCGCTGCGCGCCGAAGTGTTCCCGGTTCCAGCGGTGGGCAGTAATAGGCCCGCTGCACTCCAGCCATCGCTGTGCGCAGGTCCGTCGCATCTTCGAGCGACCCCACGACGACTTCAGCCCCGGCTTGTTTGAGCCGCGCGCTACGTTCATCCGCCCGTCGTGCCAGCGCCCGCACTGGGTATCCCTGAGCCAAGAGTTGCTTGATGGTTGCCGCACCAGTCTTACCCGTCGCACCAGTCACCAAAATGAGAGGCTTCCGCATGAATTGACTCCTCACGATCTCTAATTTTTCTCTTCGCGGACTTACAAAACCCGCGACTGCGTCAACGATAATGAGAAGAAATTGGCCCCGCAATTACCTCGTAGATAATTGACCTGTGTAGCCGAGGAACTATAGTGGGGAAAGTGAAGAGCGGATTTGGATCGATTCTTAGCGAATGGCGGTCTTTTCGACGCGTGAGCCAGCTCGACCTCGCTCTTGCAACCGGTGTCTCACAAAGACACATCAGCTTTATCGAATCGGGACGCGCACAACCCAGTCGCGAGTTGATCCTGAAACTCGCGGGCGGTCTTGACCTCCCATTGCGCACCCGGAATGAACTTCTGCTGGCAGCCGGTTACGCGCCAATGTACCGTGAACGTCAACTTGACTTGGCGGAGATGCAGCCAGCGCGTGAGGCGTTGGAACGCATCCTAAAACATCACGAACCCTATCCGGCGATCGTCACGGACGCGGCATGGAACATCGTAATGCGAAATTCAGCCGCGTCGCGGATCATCATGGCTTGCGTAATAACGGATAGCATGTTGAAGGTGGCGCCAGACTTGCCTCTGAACTTAATGCGTTTGATGTTCGGTATCGACGGCCTACGTCCCCACATCCTCAACTGGAATGAAACCAGTGCTGTACTGCTCAACAGATTGCAACGCGAGGTTTCCGCAAATCCGAACTCTCCTTCCGCCGAGTTGTTCCGAGATTTGCGCGAAACCCCGGGAGTGCCCGGCGAAAGAGCCTTCAGGCAGAGTGAACCGTTTGAACCCGTTCTGCCACTTGAGCTACTCGTTGGCGGCACACACGTCCGGCTCTTCACCATGTTCACGACCTTTGGCACATCGCAAGACATCGCGTTGCAGGAACTCCGTATCGATATGTCCTTTCCAGCCGACGAACCAACTCGCCAATTCCTCATGAGCACGGCCGCAAGCGAGGTTTGCAATGGACCACAGGATGTAGTTAAAAACGCACGCCTAACGATCTGAATGAGCTGATCTAGTTGGGAAAGCCCGCCTGGCGAAGCTCGCGGCGGACGGTACGAAAGACCTCATCATACTGAGGCAACGCTTCCATCTGATGTCCGAGACGGCCCTTCCATAGGGCCATCAGACGAGCTTCTTTTGCGAGAATGCGGCCTTCGACGCCAGCAATGTCCTTCGCCCGAAAGCGCAGTTTTTCCGTAATGGCTCCTATGAGATGACCGATGTCTATGCCGGCATGAGAAGTCAGGAACCACAGATCGTAAAGGTCGCGCGGCTCGTTACGAGCCCGGTCCTGGAGAGCCACGATCTTTTCGGTGGCGATCTCGTGCAAGCTGTACACAGCGATGGGGCGATCTTCCGGTACATCCCCAAACTCTTGATAGGTGCGTAGGACCGGAAGCTGCTCCACGGGAAAAAGCAGAATCTCCTCGACCGTGATGTCCACCTTGACTGTGTTCGATGTTGGGAGCGGTCCTTGATATCGGAGATAAAAGGTGTAGCTGTTGACGTGCGTCTGGCGGTCTTCGGCCTCGAAGGAGAAGCGTATACCCGAGCCTTGGGCCACCAACTCATAGACCTTTTCCAGTCCTGAGCGGATCTCCGCGAACTCCACTCTTCTTGCAAGCGTGAAATCCAAATCTTCGGAAAAACGATAGTTTCCGAAGTGGCAGCGTTTGAGGGCGGTGCCGCCTTTGAAGATGAGCAGGTCGCGGAGCTTGCTTTGGCTCAGGCCGACCAGGAACCAGGCTAGGCAGTAATCCCGCTCCAGTACGGTCTCGGGAATGCGACGGCCACCATGTTCCTTATACAGCCGGTTTGCGAGAAGGGAGAGATTGCGCTGCGGGATCATGTGAGCGGAATCGCCTCCAGTTCGTCGATACCGATGTTGAGTTGCAGACGCCAGCGCGCCTGAAAGGAACCTGACTTCGGCAGCGTTGGATCGAGGCGGTCATATGTGGAGGTCAGCTTCGAGCGCAGGAGTTCGAGTTGATCCGATGAGGCCATTGCATAAAGCTCCAGCAGGAAGCCGAGGCGCCGGCGCAGAGCGCCACTGGAGAAGTGCTGCGCGTAATCAAGAAGCTCCGGGATCTTGATGTCATCACGGCTCATCCAGAGCGCCTTCGCCACCTCCGGGATGCCGCCCGCGTATTGAGGCTGGCGCAGGGCGTCGAGGATAGTCCGTTCCTTGTCGCTGACCATGACGGACTGCTGCTTCGTAACCCACACTTTCATCAGGCCAAAGAAATCCGTCGGCTTGACCGTGACGAAGCGGTAGTCGTGTCCATGCACCGAACGTGGCGGCGTCCGCATCGTTGAACTGACATAGATGGTGAACTGAGGCTGGGTCACCATACGGTGCAGCTCCATCGCCGAGGCGTGCGAAAGGAAGTAGGAACGTCCCTCGCACATCTCCCGGGCGATGACGTAGGGATCGCCGACATACTCCGTCGCCCGGCCCAGCTCAAAGGGAACGAGCGTGTAGAGGCCAGAGCGCAGCCGGGTCACAAGTCCCCGCCGCTCCGCCTTGTGGATGAGGGTCCTCGCCGACGATCCGCGCAATCCGGTGATCTCTTCGGCCTCTTGGAGGGTGAACGTGGTCTTGCCGCGTTCGTTGAGTTCCACCCATAAGGCAGACGACTTCGGCCCCAAGGTTTTAGATCCGGGTCCGGCAGTCTTCGAGTTGTATTCTGTGCTCATATTGTTCCCCCGGAAGGAACGAAACAAGAACACAGTATCATAACCCAGTGCTATTGTCTGCATGAAACGTTCCTTCACAGGGAACAATTCGTGATTCGGATATCATTTGGACCCACGGCCTCTGCCTTCTCGCGAAAGAGGTAGAGGTCGAAATCAGACGCAAAAATGGCCCAAATTCCATCAAAACTAAGAATAGGGCAAAGGTTTAGAGGGCAAAGGTCACGGGTCCGGTAAGGGTCCAATAACCGTTCCCGTGGGTCCAATAAGGCGCTCAGAGAGCCATCCGCTACGCCTAGTATCAACAAGTTACGCGTTTCCGGTTAGCTGTCACGGCAGAGGTCGCGGGTTCGAGCCCCGTCGTCCCCGCCACTAAGCCTCAGAGAAACAAGGGCTTGTGGCACTAGACCAAAGTGACAGTCAAGAATAAAAGCGCTTTCTGTGGAGTCATTTCACCATGCTCCGTTGCCGCCACTTAGAGGCCAATGCCTCATCGCTGAGCGCCTTGATGAAAACCCCTCCCACTACACTTCTTGCCTGAAAACCGATTTGCTTTCCAGTCTTCGTATCGTACCAATCCGTCAGTGGGACGCGGCTCTTCGTTTCGTTCGTCCAACGATAGATTGGATCGATGATCTGTTGAAATTCCTGTGGCTTGTCAGCGAGCGTCGCCGTCCAAAGTTCCCAATCCAGCTTTGTGTAATCTGCTCGGCTGTCCAATGGAAGTCCGTACATGTTGAGCTTCGTCAAATAGAAAGCGATTTCCGCGTTACGGACCTCCGCAGGGAATAGTTTCAAATCGAGCAGTTTGTCCCACACAAGATTGTATTTTTCACTCCAGGTGCCGGGGCTGTTGAATGCAAGTTTGTAATGGTCACCCTCTTGCGCCATCGTCATCCACTGGCGCGCCATGCTGCGGGCCGAGGAAGCGTTCTCCTCAGCATCCGGGCGGTGTAGTCGCTTCGCGAGGTCAGCATACGCCGCAATACCTTCCATCGCCTTGATTGAGAGATTAGCGTTGTGAGCGACATGACCAGCAAAATCATCCGTCGTCAATTGATTTTGTGGGTCAAGCCCATTGGCCTTCAGATAATTGGCCCACCGTGTGAGTTGAGGCCAAAATCGTGTCGCCAGCGTACCATCGCCGCCGAATCGATCCAAAGCATCCACCAGGATCAATAGGTTGCCACTTTCCTCAATCGGCATTTGGTCTTCTTCGGTGACTTCCCCTCCGCCGTATTCTTGACCGTTTGCCAGCGGATACTGGCCGAGATCGTGCGGCGCAAAATCGAAGTGCCAGCGATCACGCATCGCCGCGTATTCCAGCACTGGCAGAACTTGCGCTTCGAGCAACTTTGGATTAAAGAACAGGAATAGTGGAGCAGAAGGATAGAGCACATCCACTGTTGCGATGTCATCATTGGAGAAGTTTTCCTTCGCAAAAAGCATTGGATTACCCTCTGCATCGGCAACGAGCATGTGCGCAGCGATGGCCTGGCGATAACTGAGTATGGCTAGCCATGCGTAATGTTCGCCGCCGACTCGGGTCAGATCCGCAGTGAGTTCGCTGTCAAAGGCACTTCCGCGCTGTTCAAGTCCCGCGTAGTCGTGTTCCGCCTCATCCAGCATGGTGGAGGTGGGTTTGCTATTCCGCTGCCAATACGGCCGCAGATTTTGGTGCATCAATTGAATGGCGTAATCCTGGGTGTACGCCACCAACAGGTGTCGCGCAACTGGGGCAGAACCTACGCTACCGAATGCCAATGAGACCGCGAGTTGGGGAGCAAATCGGCTCGCTGGCGTGGGGCCTTCCATCATGTCGGTAGAATTCAATTTGCCGTTGCTCTCGAAGGACTCCCAAGGTCGATTTGAGATTGTCGTCTCGGATGATTCGGCATCGGGAATAGCGATATCAAAATAGCCCCAGTCGATGCGCAAGTCGTCACCGGAGCGATTGAGAATGGCCTGATCCCGCGTGCCTACACTGAGAACCTGCGTACTGGCTGTCCGATGCCGTGAGAACACAACCGGCTGTCCTGAGTAACTGGTCGCCATCTCCGCGCCCGCCACAAGCAGAACTTCCACATCGTGCCCGGTACCGTCCGTGGAATGTGCAGTCCACGTAAGGTAGGTTACCGGTCGCGAAAGAAGATCGAGGTCGTGAGAAATGCGGGTGTGAAAAAACTAAGCTCAATCTCTACATCGTATCCCTGGAAGGTATACCGCGTGTGCATTGGCGTAAGAACAAGTGACGTCTGTTCGAGTGCCGGCACCAATCTTGGATCGCCTCCCATGATTCGGAAACATTTGGCATCGATACGCACCAATCCCATCAACGGCTGCGGGGGACCTGTCCAGTGCCTGGTCGGCGAGTCGCTAAGCTTGTCCGAATTGGACCAGACACTAAAGTAAGGATTATGCGTAATTAGCGGCGTTGCAGGGGGGCGATTTTGCGCGTGTACCCGTGGCATAGGCACAATTGCAGCGCACATGAGGCATGCGAGACCTACCAAAAGCTTCATAGGACTTGATTATCGCGCTCTTCGGCTACCCCTCCAAATTCAACCTTGCCAGGTCCGTTCGAGCCGTCCCTCTTTCATTTACTATGACGCATGGCCTCGCGACGACCTGCAGTTGACAAGGCATCTCCCCTGTCGCAGCATTCCCGCCTCCCCGTCGTATGCGTTGTCACCGTAGATGATCAGTTCGTCGAAGACCTGGGTCCAGAACTCATCCCCTGGTTTCAGGTCGTATTTCGAGAGACCTACGAGGACCTTGCACGCTGGACGCGCGAATCCAACGTCCAGGCCGTTTTGCTCGATATCGATACTGGCGACAGCGACGACGAGCGCACCTACGGCGGCCTTTCTGTCCTCAACGAATTGCGCAAGCTAAACAGTGAGTTCGTACTCATCTCGCTAAGCCGCTCTCGCACTCGCTCGGTCGAAAAACAGGCGCTGGAAGCTGGCGCCGATGCCCACTTTCGAAGTCCCGTCGACATCTCGGAGCTTCGACTGGCTCTGGTTGACCTTCTTCGCACACGAAGCGAGGAATCTGCCCGTCAGTCTATGCGGCAGCAGGTCTTTGAGAACAGTCGATTCCAGGATTTCATCGGCGGAAGTGAATCGATGCGTACCGTCTACGATGCCATTCAGCAAGTCGCCGGAAGCAACGTCAACGTTTTGGTCCGTGGCGAAAGCGGCACCGGAAAAGAGTTAGTTGCTCGCGCCATCGTGGCTCTCAGCCCTCGCGTAAACAAGCCATACATCCGCCTGAACTGCGCCGCCCTGCCTCAGGATCTTATCGAGTCCGAGCTCTTCGGCAGCGAGCGCGGCGCTTTTACAGGAGCCACCGAAGCCCGCCCTGGCCAGATTGAATTGGCCGACGGCGGCACTCTCTTCCTCGATGAGATCGCAACCCTTACCCTTTCACTTCAAACCAAACTCCTCCGCGTTCTCGAAGACCACATGGTCCAACGACTCGGTGGCCGCACACTGCGCAAGATCGATTTTCGTTTGATCTGCGCTACCAACGAAAATCTTGAGGAGATGGCCCGTACCGGGCGCTTCCGCGAAGATCTTTACTACCGCATTCACGTCGTCCCGATACAGCTCCCCCCGCTGCGCGAACGTCTCGGCGATATCCCCCTGCTTTGCGAACATTTTCTCCAGACCCACTGCATCGCCAACGGCGTTTCCACCAAGCACATCGACGATACGGCCCTCTCTGCTTTTGAACAACACAGCTGGCCCGGCAATGTTCGCGAGTTGGAGAACCTCATTCAACGCCTGATAATCACGGTACGTGGTGAAGAGATCCATGCCACCCACCTACCGTCCCGGCTACTCGTAACCAACCTCGCCGCAAGTGAGGCGGCTCTCCTGCCCGAGTCGGGTGCGGACTTCGACCATGAGATTCAGCAGATGGAAGTTGCTCTGCTCACTGCTGCCCTTCGTCGAACCCAAGGCAATAAGGCAGGCGCGGCCCGCCTGTTGAATCTTGACGGGCAACGCATCAAATATCTTTGCCGCAAATATTCCCTCGCGTAACGACTTTAGCTATAAGTAACTTTTTCACCTATGGGTAATTTATTTTTTACCTATTCTAGAAACAGTACCTGAACGGGCTTCTATAAGCTCCGCTACCCACCGCCCTTGTTTTCAATGATATACGCAAATAGATTGACCGCCCACATGTTTGGCACGCGGGTTGCAATTGATGTTGCCGTACAGCAGTTCAAATTTATACCCGAGGTTACGATCATGGCAGTTTCCAAAAAGTCGCTTATCAAGTCCCCCACCGCCAAAACCACCACCAGAAAAGCTCCAAAGCCCGCGATCGCGTCTCCTGCAGCGCCTGCTGGCAAGATGGTCACCGCGATGAAGATGGCAAAGACCGCTACGCTCGCGAAGTCAATTACCGCAATGTAATGCCAACGCCGTGGAATTCACAGCGTGATTAGACGTACCCACTTAAGTTGAACTATCCATCTCAAAGAATGCGAGGATTTCACCATGGCCGTATCGAAGAAGTCGCTTACCAAGAAAGCTGCCCCCAAGTCGACAACTGCAAGCGCTCCCAAGTCGAGCAAGAGCCCTGTAGCTTCTACAAAGATGGTTACTGCGCTGCGGATGGCGAAACAAGCGCCAGCGGTAATGGCGCGCAACATCGGCGTGAATGCGAACTAAATCCGTACTTCAGTCTCGGGAGCTTTGAAAACCGATGGTCCGCAGTACATCCGAGTGAATGCACTACATAACACCAATGATCGGTGACCGAAAGGTCACCGATTTCCTTTTGCGCTACCAGACGTGTGCGCTAGTCACGTCCACCATAATCTGTCCAGCGCGTGCCGCTAGACTTCTTCGCGCACCGAACACCTTCGCAGAACCGACGGTACCCAGCGCCAAACGTGGACTTCCCTGCGCCAACTCCAGACGAGCACAATAGAACGTCGGCAACACTATCCCTTTATAGTCTTGATGCGCAACGAGACCCTCCGGCAGCGTAGAAGCTTCCCCCTCAATGGACGTCAGACGCAGCCGCATGACCGAGAAAACCCCTGGTAGCGCTATCGACACTTCATCGCCAGGCCTGATCCGATTCATCTCCCCTGAAGGAATGTAGAGTCGCAGGCGCTCCTCCGCGTGCCCTGGATCTCCTCCAGCAATGGTAAGCAATGGCTGGCCGGACCCGACTTGTTGATACATCAATCCAACCGGTTGCGGCGTCACCACGCGCCCGTCCACAGGCGCTCGCAATGTTAGGGAAGTTTGCGCTTCCTTCGCCAGATCCTCAGACCGCCGTGCGCCTGTTTCTTCCGCAGCGGATGCACCAATGGACCGCCCCCCAAGCTGCGCTTCGATTGCATGGTAGCGCGCCGAACCAATCGCCGCCTGCGAGCTCGACGTCATCCCCGCAACGTCCGTACTCGACATACGCAGCAGTAGCTGCCCGCGCCGCACAGCATCTCCCTCACGCACGTACACCGCTTCCACTCTACCGTTGACACCAGCATGCAGTGTCACAGGATTCGCCGCTTCCACAACAAAGTACGCATTCTGACGATCCCGTAGCGCCGGTGCAAACAGGACGACGAGCAATACCAATATTGTTCCCAGCGTCCACGGTTGCGTCCAGAATGCTCCGCTCAAATGGGTTTTCCAAAATTGCTTCGCCACGCCAGCGAGCGACTTCAGCCGTCCTCGAAAAATCGCAATCGCCATAGCGCCCGCGGGAATTAAAGCAAACTCCGCCACAAATTTGGAGCCCACATTGTAGGAAAACCGGATGACCAGGAAGAGAACCATGTAGCTGTATGCCCCCGAGACCACCGCATAGACAAGAAAGAGCAAGACACGCCGCCGCGGTACCGAGGGCACTTCGGCCGGCAGCCGCAGTACACTGCGCTGAAACCAGCCTGAAACAAAACTGGTCGACCGTTCCTTCAAATCAGGTATCCCAATCATCTCGGTAAGAAAGTAATAGCCGTCGAGCTTCAGCAGCGGATTCAAATTCATTACGATGACCGCTAGGCCGGTAATCAAAATCACCTTGTAGGCCAGATCATGCACAAAGGCACTCGGCTGCGTGTTAGTCCACACGATCATTGCCAGCCCACACACCACCATCTCCACCCATATACCTGCAATGATCGTTGCCAGACGTTGAATCTTCGTCGCCGACACCCATGTCTCGGTTACGTCTACAAAAAATGCGGGCGTCAGGTACAGAAACATGAGCCCCATATTGTGGACCTCCCCGCCATAATGTTTGCAGGTAAGCCCATGGGCCGACTCGTGAATGAACCCAAGCCCGAACAGGAGCACCCAGAACTCAGCAAAGTCCGCAAATGTCTTGTGAGTGAAGTTGTAATACAGCGAAATATCCGGACCAAAATCCTTCCACTTAGCCACGAAGACCACACCCTCGAAGCAGAACAGCAGCACCACCGCGAGCACACACCAGCGGCTATAGATGAATTTCCCCACCATCCCGTCCAGCCAGGTCAGATACTTATCCGGGTCCCACGCAGTAAAACTGATATGCGCCAAGTTAATCTTCGACGTTCGATTCGCCTTTCGTCCTCTTTCCGCCTTAAGCCGGGCACTGTACGCCATATTCTTTTCCTGCGGTGTCTTGAACCAGAAACCGGCCTCATCCAGGCTGGTCGCGAACTCCTCTACTTCGCGCGCTGTTAGCGTGCCCCCTTGTTCCTCGTTGAACCTCTGCGCTATTTCGTCGTAGCTGCGAATCCCATCAAACAACTGTGCCAGATGCCACTGCTGCGGCTGAAAACGAAAAAAGCTACCCCTACTACGCTGCAAAATCCCAACAACGGGTTCTCCGTCCAGCACGTCTTCACGTGTCACCAGCTCCGGATCAAGACGGGGAGGCCGTGCGCGAGAGAGCCGCGCTTTCGGAATCTCCGGTAGTGCTGCATCCAGCGCCTCACTGAGATTCATCGCACGTGCGCCACTGCGTCGTTTGCATTACCCGCTGCCCGCACTTGCATCGTCATTCCAGGCTTCAGCAGTGGCGACGGGGCGATGACCTCGCCGATCACCTGCACACTTCCGCTCGCCGGGTCTACCACCGGGCTTACGCGGTACACTCGACCCTTCTGTTTTAGCGCCGGATAATCCTCCGTCGTGAGCACCAAGCTTGTCCCACGTTCGAACGCTCGCATCGCCGATTCCGGCACAGTAAACATGACGTGCAGAGGCGCCGCCGCGGTAACCCAGAACAGCACGTCGCCTGCCTTCACTTCCTGTGCCATTCGCAGGGATCGTCGTCCCACAACTCCAGCGAACGGCGCAACGATCTGTGACTGTGCCAGCTGCAAATTGGCTGCCTGCAACTTCGCCTCGGCACCCAGCTCGTCTGCCTTATAGCGCGCTACTTCCGAAACGGTCTCCGCCAGCTTGTACTTCACGTGTTCCCAGTCCTCATCGCTGAGAATCCGGTCCGATCGCAGCGCATCCGCGCGCCGCAGATCAGCCTCCTCCACCTGCTGCTCCGACTGCCACTCCTTAACCTGAGCCTGCAATGACGCTACCTTCGATTTCTCCTCATCGCATGCCGCATGTAGCGCACGATCATCCAGGAGCGCCATGAGTTGGCCCTTCCGCACATGATCGCCAATATCGATCTTAACCTCAACGACGCGCCCATCGCGCTGCGCAGCTACATCAGCCTGCTGTTCCGCAACCAGCGGGCCAGAAGTGCTGAATGTCAACGGGCCATCGGGCATTGGCGGAGGCGTGGGTGTGGCAGTCGAGCTCGCTACCACCGCTGGAAGAACCGTTGGACGCGAGTCACATCCACACACAGTCGCAATTGCCAGCAGGGACAATGCGGACGCCGCACCAATACTCACCGGCCATCGAGACATCGACGAACCATTCATCGCATCACCAACCTATCCAGTTCCACAATGTCTGCCACGCCCATAGCGCCGGTTTTCGCAGCAGCACATACCCTGCGGACCGATAGCCAATGAAAATCTTTCCATGTCCGCTCATCCCAGCGCGCAGAATCGCGTCCCCGTTCCCCAGTGTGACCCGCGCCGCGAACGTCCGCTCATCATTCACAGTCTGCGCAACAGGACTAACAATGTTTACCACTCCGCGCCATGTCTGCTGCGGGTAGCTGTCCAGCTTGATGACGGCTTTATCCCCCGGCCGCACCAGCGCAACATCGCTTTGCGCGATCGAAATATCCATCACCACCGACGTCAGATCCAAGACCTTCGCAAACGGATCTCCTGCATTCAAGTGTTCTCCGGCCGCACTTTGTAGAGAGGGTGTCGCCACGAGGCCATCAATGGGCGACCGCAGCTCCGCACTAGCGACTCGACTTTGAGCCCTCGCAACCTCTGCCCGCAAATACTCCACCTGACCCCTGTCCTCACCGGCCTGCGCCGATCCGCCCGCCAGACTCGCCTCCATTCTCAACTCGGCCGCCTCGTACTTTGCCTGCGCTGCTGCAAGATCCGCCTTCCACTGTAGGTCATTCATCGCCCCCAGTTGTTCCCCCGCCGCTACGCGCTGGCCCTCCCGCACGGCCACCTCCTCCACATTGCCATCGCTGGGCGCTGCAATCGTCACCAGGTGCTGCGGTTCCACCGTCACCTCTCCCGATACCCTCATCGGTAGCGGGCAGAACAGCAGGAACAACAGCACCACTGCCGTCACCCCGCCGTAGAACAGTCTCCGACTTCCGCTGGTCCGCAGAATCTCACGCTTCTTCTGCATGAGTGGCTCCAGCAATCCAATCAGCGGCACTTCGCGGTACAGCAGCGCATTTCGAATAGCGACAGTCGCCTGCGCCGCCAGAATCTTGATCATCTCCATCTGTGCGGCATCCAGAAAATCTGGGTCGCTCGCCGCATACAGGAGCATTCCTACGCGTCCCTGGTCGTCTACCAACGGTAAGGCATACAGGGCGCGATATCCGGTGCCTTCGAAGTACCGCGCTACCGCATCGCCGATCTCCGCCGCACTTCGCTGCTCGGTTTGGCGGACATGCAGTGCGGACGATTCCGAACTCAGCCAACGCACAAGATCCTGTAGCCGGTCTACCTGAACATCCCCCATCGGAATGCTTGCCAATCCAGATACAGCCTTCAGCTGCAAGTTGCCTCTGTTGTCCAAAGCGATCGCGGATAGCTCATAGGGGAGCACACTCTGTGGGCTATTCACTATGATCTGGAGCAATCGATCTAACCTCAGTGTCGACGTAATCTCCGAACTGACGTGGACCAGCGCCTCAAGTATCTCCAGCTTTCGCTCTGCATGCATCAGGCTGGCGTTTTTCAGTGCATTGCTCACCGTCTCCGCCATCGCCGACAGAAAAAACTGATCGTCTTCGTCAAATACTTTGCCGCCACTTCGGTTCACCGCTTCAAGGACACCAATCTCTGATTCATCCTGCATCAACGGCACGACCAACGCGTTCGTGACGGGCTCAGTCCGCTGCTCCTCGGGAATCGATTCCAGGGCAGTATTCCGCTGCAACAACCGTGCGTCTTCGGCGTCATCAATGAGTAGCGCCTCGCCTTCCTCCGCCATCGCCGCTACGTACCCTTGATCCGGCGTCTGGATCGCACCCACTTCCACCGTGGCATCTTCACCATGTGCTGCCATCAGCCGCAGTTGATCACCGTCGAAAAGCCAAAGGTGCATCGCCTGGCACTCCAGCATCGCCGCAGTCTTCGCCGGCACCATCGCCGTTACCGCTTCCAGTTCCAGCGTCGCGTTCAAGGACTTTTCCAAGTCATATAGCTGGGTCATTCGGTGCACCGAATCCAACAGATCCTGCCGCTGTCGTTCAAACTCCTCCGCCGAAAGAATTGCCGGACCCGCCAGCATCCCCACCTCGGCCAGCCGCTCCAGCTCGGCCGCACGCATTGGCTCCCCGAACGTCATCACTTCAATGAGCCCCACCACGACTCCCGCCTGGGAAAACGGTAAATACGCCAGCGATGCAATTGACCGCGACACGTTCACATGCGCATACTCTTCCCGCGGCACCTCGGCCCCCAAGTACACCAACGACTCCTCACGTCCGGCCAATAGTGGACGGACCAGATCGCTTTCCGCCGACAGCATCTGCTCCCCCATGGACACCGGCCCCGCCATTCCCACCGGCAAAAGCATCGGTCCATCGTCCCCCTCAAGCAGCCTGTGCACCAGACAGGCGCTATCCGCGATCAATTCGACAACTGCAACAGCAATCAACCGCGCCCGGACAGAGGAATCGGTAGCGGCGAGAAGCTCATTCGTCAGTTTCAGGGCAGGACGGCTGGGCATTGACATGGGAGGATTTCAAACAAACGTCTACATAACATCGGGGACCCGGTGCTTGACGGAAACAAGCCTTAAGCGTCAATCTCTGTAGACGGAGTGTAGCAAGCGCTCTCCCCGTTGTGAAATCATTCTTTCCAGCTTGCAGGAGACTTCGTGGATCTCGACATAAAGCAAAGCGGAAACACCTGCTCCCTTCGCATCAAAGGCCAACTCAAGTCCTCCAACGTCCCGGAATTGGACGCTGCGCTCGAATCCGCGCTCTCTAATGGCTGCATCTACCTCGTTCTTGATCTGGAGCAGATGCCTTTCATCGATTCCTCTGGCATAGGAGCAATCGTCAATGCGCTTCGACGCACTCGACAGGTAGGGGGCGATACTAAGCTTGTCAACCCCTCATCTTTCGCCACAAAGACCTTCAAGATGGTTGGGATTCTCAACCTCTTCGGCGTTTTTGCGACGGAACAGGAAGCAATCGACGCCTGCGCAACGGCGTAACCTGTGCTGTCGTTTGAAATTCGCCTTTAGGAACCGCTGCCGGACTGAAGATGAAAGCGATCGGAGCAAGTTGTGGAGGCAAAAGCGAGTCCAGGCGCCCAGCCGGTGGCTCATTTTCGTAGACTAGGAACTTACCCACCTTGCCGCGGATTCGCCAGTTTTCCTTCAGATTTTTCTCGAATCCCAGCCCAACCGAATACACCGGTCGCCTGGTTCGATAGGGAAACGCAAAACCAAGCACAAACTTCAAGTCTTCCGGGCGCTCGACATATCCATATTTCCACCCTGCCGGGATCAAGGCCCACTTGGATTGGTTGAACTCCTGAATCTGTCGTTTCTCTGCATCCGCATCCAGGAGGCTCATGGAAAAGTGGAAAAAGGTTGGTGTGTATTGTCTCGACTCCCGAAGTGATTCTTCTACAGGTAGCGGAATCTCTTCGGGAGTTGCCACCGGGTCGCGCCCCACGATTGCCTGCAGACTTCCGAGATTGAATCCCCCATCATCTTGCGGAACGCTGACGGGTCGTCGCCCCTCCACTAGGTCTCGGCAGAGCATGGCTTCCGAACGGAGTACCGGCCTTATCTCAAACCAGTTCACGCGCCGATTTATATTGCACATCCAGAGAATCATGACAGCAACACAACTTCCCCAAGCGATCTGCTGCCACCGGCGCTTGGAAGAAATAGCCACTACGGACAAGAGAAACAAGGAGAGGCCGTTCCAAAAGAGATGGCCCGGGTCTGCTCTTCCGAATGCGGCCGGAAGGAGCGCCAGCGACATGAGATAGAGCGCGGCCAGTATTGGCGCCTCCGGCCGTTGCTGGCGGAAAAACGTCGCGAGGCCGATAGGAACGAGCCATACCAGCGCGAATAGAAACAGCACTACATAAGGCAGCGGCTCTATGGGAAAGTTATAGACCCCATGGGAAACCATGCCCAACATATGTAAATACGAGGGGCCGGCAATCCATAGAAATAACAATGCCGCGCAAATGGGAGCGACAACTGCCAATAGCCAGGATTTTCCGAGGGTGAAGCAGCGATACACTGCAAACCCTAGACTGCCCACAAAAAAGGCGAACCCCATATCCGGAGACAAGCCCAGGCATATCGCCTCGCCAGCGAGGATCCAAAGCGCGGCAGACCACGACCGCTTACGCTGAGAAGTCATCATCAGAAAAGCCATTGGCGATGCGAATCGCAAAAAAGTATGGTTCAGCCCCATATTGCCGACAAACATGCCCACTGCAAACAATGAAAAGATGACCTCTTTCCACCGTTTCGACATCGGCAGATGATTTATCAGGTAGGCCATCAGCAGAAGACCAATCGTGATCTCGAACACCAGCGTCGCTAAAAACGCACCTGCGTCCGAAACATGGAAAGGACTCAGCATCCACTTAACAGCTACTGGACCATAAAAGAGCAGTGGGCCGTAAGAGAACTCGATCTGGGTATACAGGCTGCGGCCGTAGTCGGTATACATACTGATTTGGTTGATGAAGTAGCCCCAATCGTTCGTATACCCCATTCTTAGCCGAATGATCTGCAACCCAAATAGAAGTGTCCCGACTGCCCATAGCAGAACAACGATCATTACGAGTAGACGCGGAAGCTGTGCGTATTCGTCGCGCGAGGACTCTCCTCCATCCTCCGGCCCGTCGCTTTGCGCCCCAAGAAGTTGCGGCCACTTCAAAGCTAGGAAAAAAACAAGCGCCCCCAAACCAGCTGCGGCCAGTACAGCAACTCGATTGTTGAACCCCGCCAGATTTGATGCAGACACGCCCTTGAAATATGGAGCAGGCCAAAGAAATGGTAGAACGAATACTGCAAGGCAGGTGGCGAACACGATCGCGAATCGAATGCCGCACACCCTCGACCTGATTGACATAGAAAAAGTGTAGCGTACGCCGACAGGGCTTTCACAATTGCTATCCTGAAAGCACCACAGCGTTAGCGGTACTGCTCGTCCCATGCGAATTCGCAGCACATCGATGGCCTTGCCAAAGGGGGTATATTGCAACTCGACCGCCGATCGCGTATCCCAGCCCTCTTCTGTTCCCTCGCTGTCCTTGTTTGCGCACTCATTAGCCGCCCCTACGCCAGCATGGGTATCTGCGATGACGGCCCCTATATTCTTGTCGCGCAAAAGCTCGCAGTGACCGGCCATATTGCCTACAACGGCTGGTCGGCAGCCATGCTGGTGTGGCAACTCTATCTGGGCGCAGCCTTCATCAAGCTTTTTGGCTTCTCGTTCACCAGCGTCCGCATGAGCACGCTGCTCGTGGCCGTCGCGCTGGCATTTTTTCTGCAGCGTGTGCTTGTGCTCGCCGGCATCACTGAACGCAACGCTACCTTCGGCACCCTCGCGCTCGTTCTTTCGCCGCTATACCTCCTGCTCTCCGTCACCTTTATGAGTGACATCCACGGGCTGTTCGCGGTCGTCCTCTGCCTCTACGGTTGCCTTCGCGCCCTGCGATCACCTTCCGCACGATCCACGATCGCTTGGCTGTGCTTCGCGGTCGTAGCGAATACCGTCTGCGGAACCTCTCGCCAACTGGCATGGCTCGGAGTCCTCGTGATAGTTCCATGCACCCTATGGCTGATGCGAGACCGGCGCCGCGTCCTCCTAGGAGGTTTGGCCGTTACGCTTGCAGGAATTCTCTTTATTCTGGGCGGCCTGGCGTGGCTAAGTCATCAGCCCTACACCACGCCTGAGAAGTTGGCGATCCATTTCCGCCAGATTTCCTTTCGCCATGTCGCGTCACTGTTCCTTGCCTTCTTCCTGGAGCTTCCCTTCCTGCTTCTTCCGGTCATGGCAATCTTTCTGTTTGCTTTTCGCAAGAGCCGGACCCGCATAAAATTCCTGATCGGCGGGTTGCTGATCCTATTTTTAGTTCTCGCCACGTACCCCACCCAGTTGCTTCACCATTTCAGCTGGTATCTGCAGCCGACGTTACGCGATTCTCCGGGCTGTGACTGGGTAACGATCCACGGAGAATATGAGAGCGTGAGCTATGGACTACCTCCGCTCTTTGTTCCCCTTTGGCTTCAGGGACTTCTCTCCGCCGTCTCTTTCGGTGGCGGCATCGGTCTGATCCTCTCTTTCTTTCGCCTACGCGAAATGCACGGGTCATCGGTCGACTCGCCTCCAACAATCTCGTGGAGAGAGCTCGGCATCCTGCTCGGTCCCTTCACCGCCGCATACATCGTTCTTCTCCTCTTCCGGGCAACTTCCGTAGCCAACGACAACACGGGTATATTGTTTGACCGTTATGCTCTTGGAATTCTAGTCGTAGCACTCATCTGCCTGCTTCGCATCTTCCAGGAACGGATTCAGCCTCGAATTCCGCTGGCCGGCGCCATCGTAGTCTTTCTGATGGCAGTCTACGGTGTGGTGATTACGCACAACACCTTTGCCCTTTATCGTGCCCGCGTTGCCGTAGTAGCCGAGCTCAGCCAGGCAAATGTGCCAGAAACGTCCGTGGATAATGGTTGGGAGTACAACATCGTGGCCGAACTGCATCACGCAAACCACGACAACAATCCTGGCATCGTACTTCCCGCACACGCGTACGTCCCAACACCTCCGCCCGGACCAGGCAACTGTTCCATGGTCTATTACGACGAAACCCCCCACATTCATCCTCTATATACCGTGTCGTTCGATACCAACGCGTGTTACGGTCCAGCCCCCTTCGCCCCCGTGCATTATTCCCGATGGCTCGCCGCTTCTCCGGGAACCCTTTACGTCGTCAAGTACACAGCCTTAGCCAAACCTTGAGTTCGTTTCGCACGATTATGATGGTTCCCAAGGCGCTCTATCATCCTTGATTGCATCCAACTCTCCACCCGACGCGAGGTTCCGTTGAAGACGATCAGCATTGTCACCCCCTGCTACAACGAACAGGACAACGTGGAGGAGCTCCATCGCCAAGTGCGGGAGGTCATGGCGGCCATCGGCCGCTACCCGTATGAGCACATCTTCATTGACAACAGCTCCCTGGACGAGACGGTCTCTATTCTTCGTCGTCTGGCTGCAACAGACCCCAACGTTAAGGTCATCGTCAACGCACGCAACTTTGGACACATTCGCTCCCCGATCCACGCCCTCCTTCAGGCCCGTGGCGACGCCGTCATCTGCATCGTCGCTGACCTCCAGGATCCCACCAACCTGATACCCACCTTCATCGAGGAGTGGGAATCTGGTAAGTACATGGTGCTCGGCATCAAGCGCACCAGCGAAGAGAACTCGCTCATGTTCTTTCTGCGCAAGCAGTACTACCGCGTAGCCGAAAGGCTCTCCAGCATCGAGTCCTTCCAGAACTTCACAGGCTTCGGTCTGTATGACCGTAAGGTGGTAGAACTCGTGCGCTCCTTCGGCGATCCGTATCCCTATTTCCGTGGAATGCTTGCCGAGATCGGCCTTCCGTACAAGAAGATCTACTACGACCAGCCTCGCCGTAAATTCGGTATCACGAAAAATAACTGGTACACCCTTTACGACATCGGGATGCTCGGAATCATCAACCACTCCAAGGTTCCCTTACGATTGGCCACTTTTGTCGGTTTCGGAGGCGCAGCCGTGTCCTTCCTGGTTGCGCTTCTCTACCTCATTCTCAAGTTGACGTTCTGGTACACCTTCTCCTACGGCCTCGCTCCCATGCTGATCGGCATCTTCTTTATCGCGTCCATTCAGCTATTTTTCATGGGCGTACTCGGCGAATACGTGGGAGCTATCTATACGCAGGTACAGAAACGCCCCTACGCCATAGAGCTCGACCGCATAAACTTCGACATCCCGCCCGGATTTGCCATAGCGACTCCCAGCCCCGAATCGCCGTCCATCCAACAGCCGCAATGATGCTCTCAGATTTCACGAGCCACCTTACCAACTGGTTCCCCATTTACCCCACAATCGATTCGCACGTGGTGTATGACATCCACGGAGAGAAGGGACTCCGCTTTAGTGTGCACTTTCCCAGACCAAACACTTCGGCCAATGCGGTTGTCTCACCTGGATACTCCGGGCAATTCAATTCATCAAACGCGAGCACGGAATTCTTTGTGAGATGCGGTCGCAGCGCCTCCAGGCATGCTTTCGTCGGCCCATAGATATCAAAGTCGAAATAAGCCAGTGCCACAATCGTCTCAGGGTGTTTAGCTAGATAGGCCGTAATCGACTGAGCCGCATCACCCTTGACAATCTCGAATTTCTTGCGGTGCGCGATCGGAGCCTCTGACTCGTGGTATGAGAGCACCTCGTCAAGGTGTCGCTCATACCCCGCTCCTGCGCTGTATGCGCCGTCCACGGCCAACCTGTCATCTCCGTCCTTCTCGTTCGTCCCATATAAACCAGCGAACGTATCAAAAATGATCAGCTTGCGCGTGAAGTTGAACGGTTCGAACATTCCCCGCAGATTTGTCAACAATGCGGCCGTCCGTCCATAGCACGTCCCAAACTCCATCAGCACGCCGTTCGTTCCTAACACGTGATCGCGGTACAGCTCGGTCATCGCATACATGCGCGATAGCTCCTGTCGCGTGAGGTACAGCGAAAGTTGCGAATAGACCAACTCCCGTCGCGGAATTGGCGAAGACTCAAACGTCTCCATAAATTTTGCGCGGCGATCCATTTCTTGACTGGAAGATCGAGGTGCAAAATCGGTGTTCGCGGTAGTGGACATAGATGGTTCTCCCTGTTCTCAATCGTATCAGCAGGCTTGGCATCGCTAGGCAAACCCGTAAGTGGGAATCCCTAAAACTATTTCGCCGAGAATGATCTTTCAGATGATTGGGGTATCCTCGTATTGATTTACACGGGGAGTTTGAATTGAATCTAACGCTATTTCCGCGCAACTGCCCTCTCTGCGGAGGCAACGGTTTCAAGGTCTTTGCCGAGTCGACGATTGACGAACACAAGCTCACCTCTTCGACGTTTGCTTCTCGCAAGTTGCCGGAGTACATGCATCCGCGGATGGTCGAATGCAATTCGTGCGGCATGCTCTATGCGAACCCCGCTCTTCAGCAGGAAACCCTCGGTGAGGCCTACAAAGAGGCTTCATTTGACGGCCAGCTCGAGTCAACGCTCGCTGCCCGAACCTACCGGCGCCTTCTCGAAGGCTACCGGAAGCCGCTTTTGCGTGGCGGGAGTGCACTCGACATCGGGGCTGGTGATGGCGCCTTTGTGGAGCAGCTATTGGCTATGGGATTCGATAATGCCTTTGGAGTAGAGCCATCGGATGCTCCCATCCAAGCGGCGAAACCGGAGATCCGAGGCCATCTTCGGCAAGGGCTTTTTGCTGCCAGCGAGTTTGGCCCTGAAAGCCTGGATCTGATTAGCTGCTTTCAAGTCATGGAACACGTCCCGGCCCCACTGAAGATGTCAAAAGATGCCTTTTCCCTGCTAAAACCAGGGGGGCTGTTCTTTGTTGTTGTTCACAATCGCCGCGCACTTTCAGCCAGAATCCTTGGAGAGAAATCTCCAATTTTCGATATCGAGCACCTGCAACTCTTCGATGAGCGGACGGGAGAACAATTGCTGCAACGAGCCGGCTTTCGATCGGTTTCCGTGAAATCTCTCAGCAACACCTATCCGATCGATTATTGGATCAAGCTTTTTCCTCTTCCGGCAGCGATGAAGACAGCTGTCCGCAACAGCGCGCGCATTTCCCGGCTCGGGAATATTCTGATTTCTCTTCCTGCCGGGAACCTGGCACTGATTGGCGAGAAGCCGGCAACCTAGCGGGAATTGCCTTTTTTGCCTTGCAGGCGCGAAGGCAATGATGCCTCACGCACCGAAATAATCTCGGAGCCGATCAAGCGGAAGTCGGATCTTGTGACGGCCGCTTCGCATCGTTCAGATCTTCGTATCCTGCCAGCCGATTGTAGATGCATTGTCGCAGCAGATCGGGGAGCGGCTTCGATGCGAACCTGAAAGATCTGCGATACCATTAGCACATGTCTGCCGATCCCCAACTTGCAGAGGAATTCTCCGCAAGAATTCGCGCACATGCCCTGCGCATGGCCAGCGGAGCAAACTCAGCTCATATTGGCAGTTCACTCTCGGTCGCGGATATCGTTAGCGTTCTGTATACGCAGATTTTGAGAGTAGACCCTACAAAGCCTGATTGGCCGGACCGGGACCGCCTTGTTCTAAGCAAGGGGCACGCCACTTCTATTCTTTATGCTGCCCTGGCAGAGCGCGGATTCTTTCCCCTGGATTGGCTTGGAGATTACTGCAAGGAGGGATCCAAACTTCTCGCCCATGTCAGCCATCATGTGCCCGGAGTCGAGGTCTCTACCGGTTCGCTCGGTCACGGCCTGCCCATCGCCTGCGGTATGGCTTTAGCAGCCAAGCGCGACGGAGCACCCAGCCGCACGTTCGTCGTTTTGAGCGATGGCGAGCTCGATGAAGGATCCTGCTGGGAAGCAATCCTTTTCGCCGGACACAATCGCCTCAGTAACCTTACAGCGATTATCGATTACAACAAGATTCAAAGCTTCGGCACCGTGAAAGAAGTCCTGGACCTCGATCCCCTCGCCGCCAAATGGGAAGCCTTCCATTGGCACACCGTCGAGGTCGACGGCCATGACCATTCGCAGTTGCAAAAGACCCTCAGTCGAGTTCCACTGGAAGCGGACAGGCCCACCGCGATCATCGCTCACACCGTCAAAGGAAAAGGTGTCAGTTTCATGGAGGATCGCCTGGAGTGGCACTACAGATCTCCAAACCCAACACAACTCGAACAGGCCCTTAAGGAAATTGGATACACATCGTGAGAACTGCGTTTATTGAGACACTGAAGGATCTTGCCGGCCAGGATGAACGCATTTGGCTCCTCTGCGCGGACCTCGGCTTCTCCGTTCTGGAGAATTTCGCGCAGGCCTTTCCAAAACGCTACGTGAACGTAGGTGTAGCCGAGCAGAATATGACTGGCGTGGCGGCTGGTCTTGCTCTCTCGGGTAAAATTGTCTTTACCTATTCCATCGCAAATTTTCCCGTCATCCGTTGTCTCGAACAGATTCGCGATGACGTCTGTGCCCACAATCTAAATGTGAAAGTCGTCTCCGTCGGTGGCGGCTTCGCGTATGGGTCCGCCGGATATACGCATCATGGAACGGAAGATCTTGCGATGATGCGCGTCTTACCAAACATGACCGTGCTCGCACCCGGCGATCCCATCGAGACCCGGTTACTTACAGTCGCGGCAACCGCGCGGCCCGGTCCCTGCTACCTGCGCCTCGGCAAGGCTGGCGAACCCATCGTTCACACCTCGCAGCCGGAGGTCACCATTGGCAAGGCCATCGTGCTGCGCAAAGGCGACGCCGGAACCCTGATCAGCACCGGCGGTGCTCTTGCAATGACTGTCAAGGCGGCAGATGAATTAGCCGCCCAAGGCATCTCGGTGTCCGTCCTCAGTATGCCTACACTGTCGCCGCTGGATAACGAAGCGATCCTTCGCGCCGCCAAAGATACCGGCAGAATTGTCACGGTAGAAAATCACGGCATAGGTGGTTTAGGCAGCGCCGTTGCCGAAGTTCTCGCGACCTCGACGTTCCACCCTCGCTTCGCACCCATGTATCTCCAGGCCAGACCGATCAAAGTCGCAGGCTCCGAAGCGAGCATGTATGCGAGCCACAACCTCTCAGCCAGCGAAATTACGTCGAAGATGATGTCGTTGCTCGCTTCTTAGTCGCCGGATCGCTCTACCTACTGAGTGAACCGACTCTGTGTGCGGATGATGACCCAGCACTTCACGATGAAAGGAATCTCAACCCATAATGCAGGAGCACCCCATTGCGCCGGCGGATCTCGATCTCATCTTTCACCACACCGAACCACTGTGGGACGAGATGCGCAATCAGCGCCTCTTCATCTCCGGCGGCACGGGTTTCTTCGGTTCCTGGCTCCTTTCTTCCTTTCTGCGTGCCAATCATGCTCTCGCGCTAAACGCCACCGCAACGGTGCTATCTCGCCATTCCGAACACTTCGCCGCGCGCGTTCCGCACCTCGCCAACCATCCCGCCATCACGCTCCTCCAGGGCGACATCCGCACCTTTCAGATGCCCCCTGGCAGCTTCGATTTCGTCATCCACGCAGCAACCGACGTCGTCACCATCGCTACCAACGTGCCCCCACTTGATCGCTATACGGCAATCGCCGACGGCACCGCTCGTATGCTGGACTTTGCCGCCACTCACGCCACTCGCAAGTTCCTCCTCACCAGCTCCGGCGCCGTTTACGGCAGGCAGCCCTCCACACTGAGCCACGTCCCGGAAGACTATGCTGGCGCGCCCGACGCCCTCTCCCCAGCCTCGGCTTACGGTGAGGGCAAACGCGCCTCAGAGCTCATGTGTGCCCTCTACGCCCAACAATCCACAATCGAGTTCAAGATCGCACGCTGCTATGCCCTCGCTGGCCCTTGCCTGCCTCTTGATAGCCATTTCGCCTTCGCGAACTTCATTCGCGATGTCATGCGCGGCGACACCATCCAGATCGCCGGCGACGGCACCACCATCCGCTCCTACCTCTACGCCGCAGACCTCGCCATCTGGCTCTGGACCATCCTCTTCAGGGGCCTGCCCATGCAGGCCTACAACGTCGGCTCCGAGGATGCAATCAGCATTGTCGACCTGGCCCATCTCACCGCTAGCACGCTCAACCCTAAAATCCCTATCCACATTGCGCAACGGCCAGTGGAGGGGGCGCCTGCGCTGCGCTATGTCCCCTCCACGCAGCGCGCGCAGCAGGAACTCAACCTACGCCAGACCATTGACCTTACCGAGTCCATTCGCCGCACCGCGGCATGGCATGGCTTCCCCAGCTAGAATCTGCCGCTCGGCGATTTTTCGATCTGCTCCTGACTGCGCAGTCAAACCTGATCGCTGAACTCTGCGCCCGATCAACCGCACATCCGAGCCAGCGGGGAACCCCTCCTCGTACCTTATAATCGGCTCAATATTGTTTCAAGGAATCCATCGGATGAAAGCAGTTATTCTCGCAGGCGGCCTCGGTACCAGAATCAGCGAAGAAACGTCGCTCCGCCCAAAGCCAATGGTTGAGATCGGCGGCCTGCCCATCCTCTGGCATATCCTCAAGCTCTACTCCGCGCACGGCATCAACGATTTCATCATCTGCTGCGGCTACAAGGGGTACGTCATCAAGGAGTACTTCGCGAATTATTTCCTTCACACCGCCGATGTCACCTTCGACATGTCCAAGAACACGATGACGGTACACAACTCAGTGGCTGAACCGTGGCGGGTGACTCTCGTCGACACCGGTGAGAAGACGGGAACTGGTGGGCGCCTCAGGAAGATCGCGAAGTTTGTCGAAGGCGACGAGACGTTCTGCATGACCTATGGAGATGGAGTTGCCGATGTGGATATCACCGCTTCCATTGCATTTCATAAGAGCCATGGTAAGAGCGTTACCATGACCAGCATTCAGCCCGTGGCTCGCTTCGGCGCGCTGGGCCTCGATGACACAAAGGTCTTCTCCTTCCGCGAAAAGCCGAACGATGAAGGCGGTTGGATCAATGGCGGCTTCTTCGTGCTTAAGCCAGAAATATTCGCTGACATTATCGACGACGCCCAGATGTTCGAGCAGGAACCCATTAACGCCCTGGTTGAGCGCGGAGAGGTCCAGGCGTTCTTCCACCGCGGTTTCTGGCAGGCCATGGATACCCTTCGCGATCGACAGCAACTTGAAGAACTCTGGAGCTCAGGAAAGGCTCCCTGGAAGACATGGTAGACTGGGCCAACTCCATCTCCGAACCCAACCCGACACCCTTCTCCTGGCGGGGCCGCAAGGTCTTTCTCACGGGCCATACAGGGTTCAAAGGCGGATGGCTCGCCCTCTGGTTGACGCAGCTTGGCGCCACTGTGCGCGGCTATGCACTCGATCCCTCAACCGAGCCGAATCTCTTCACCGTTGCCCGTGTCGCCTCTCTCGTTGAAGATATTCGCGGCGACATCCGCGATGCTGTCAGACTCGAGCGAGCCATGCAGGAGTTCGCTCCCGAGGTGGTTTTCCACCTCGCCGCGCAGCCTCTTGTCCGTTACTCCTACGAAGACCCCATCGGCACCTTCGAGACCAATATCATCGGCACGGCGCGCGTCCTCGACAGTGTGCGTCGAACGCCCAGCATAGCCGCTGTCGTGTCCGTGACCACGGACAAATGTTACGAGAACAAAGAGTGGGTGTGGCCGTATCGGGAGACTGACGCGCTTGGAGGCTATGACCCGTACTCCAGCAGCAAGGCCTGTGCCGAGATCGTGAGCGCCGCCTTTCGCCAGTCGTACTTTCCCGTCGAAGCACTTGGGAAACCCAATGGTCACGGTGTCGCAATCGCCACTGCGCGCGCCGGCAACGTCATCGGCGGCGGCGACTGGTCCACCGATCGCCTCCTCCCCGATCTCGTGCGCGGCTTCCTCTCCGGTAAACCCGTCGGCATTCGCCATCCCCACGCCATCCGCCCTTGGCAGCATGTGCTTGAGCCGCTGCACGGCTACATCCTCCTCGCCGAAAAGCTCCTCACCCACGACCCCCACTTCGCCGCCGCCTACAACTTCGGCCCTTCCGATACCGACGCCCGACCCGTCTCCTGGATCGCCGAACAGATGACCGCCTTCTGGGGCAACGGCGCTTCTTGGGTTCTCGATAGCACGCCCACCCCACACGAAGCCGGCTACCTAAAGCTAGACTCCAGCCGCGCCCATACCGACCTCGGCTGGTCCCCGCAGCTCAATCTCCAACAGGCGCTCGAGCTCCTCGTCGGCTGGCACCACTCCTGGCAGGCCGGCTCAGACATGCACATCTTCACCCTGGACCAGATCGAACAGTTCAGGTCCCAGTGCGAAAAATAAGGGTGTCGCGTCTGCCTGACCCGCTGTCAACGATCGAAGTTGCTCGGCATAGGATTAGATAGAGTCGAACTCTTAGCGGCACAATTCTGACGTGAATCGGCGAAGCTTTCTCTAGAATACGTTAGGTGCCACGTTGCTCTTTTCCGGCGTCACCGGTGGAGGTCAACGCGAAGAGGAGAATCCGGTGGTGCGCACTACCCATGGCAGGATCCGCGGCACTATGCATGGAGATGTCGCCATCTTCCTCGGCATTCCCTATGGTGGCACCACACGCAGCCGCCGCTTTCAACCGCCACTCCCTCCGACTCCGTGGGTGTGCGTGATGCCGACTATCTGCCACCAGACAAAGGAGCCGTTAGTGAAGACTGCTTGCGCCTCAACGCGTCGTGCCACAAGCACTACCCAGCCGCGCACCTGGGTGTATGAGATGGATTGGGATTCACCGGTCGCAGGAGGACGCTTCGGCGCACCGCATACCGTGGATATTCCATTCTTCTTCGATCATCTCGCCGCTGCGCCCGGTATGGTCGGGGTCGGCGCACAGGGTATCCACAATGCGCAGCCGCTTGCAGACATCATGAGTGAGACGTTGATTGCCTTCGCGCGCACCGGCAATCCGAATCACGCCGGCCTTTCACACTCGCCCGCATACAACCTCAGCACACGGCCCACCATGATCTGGAATACGACGGCGATCTGGAATACGACGGCGAAGACCGTCGACGATCCGCGAGGCACGCAACGACGGCTTGCCGCGCAGGCTCATTACCGTCAACCCGGAACGTGAGCATGATGGAGCATCCCGAACACGCGATTCGAAAAGGAGCAGTATGAAACGTACCGTCACTACCCTTACTCTTGCCGCCTGCATCGCAACGCTCTCCGCGCAGGATAAACGGCATGTAACAGAACCAGAGATTCCGTCCTCCTGCGTTGTGCTAAAGACGGATCTCCATGCTGCCGACAACGCCTTGGCTGCTGTTGATGAGACCAGGCTGGATACCCAACGCATTCAAGCAGCGCTCGACCGTTGCAGCGCGGGCAAGGCAGTCGAACTGGCGATCGATGGCGACGGAAACGCGTATCTGAGCGGTCCACTGGAACTGCGCTCGGGGGTTACCCTGCTCATCGATAAGGGGGTGACGCTTTATGCCTCGCGCAATCCGCGGGACTTTGACACGACGCCGGACACCTGCGGCATCAGTGGCCCCGAGAGTCGCCCCTGCAGGCCTCTGATCTCGGTGATGAACGTGACCAACGCCGCGCTCATGGGCGATGGCGCCATCGACGGCCGCGGAGATCGCGGAGTGCTTGGTAAGACCTACACCTGGTGGCAGCAATCACGTGCCGCTGAACCCACGAACGCGCGCTACTCGGCGCCTCGCCTGATCATTGCCGATCATGCCGACGGCCTCATACTTTACCGCATCCGTCTACACAACTCGCCCAACTTCCACGTAGCCGTCAACAATACCGACGGCTTTACCGCGTGGGGAGTTCATTTGCTCACGCCGACCGTGCAGGGAACCGATGCACGCAATACCGACGGCATCGACCCCGGCAGTTCACAGAACATCACCATCACCCAAAGCTGGATCAAGAATGGCGACGACAATATAGCCATCAAGGCCAACGTGAACCATATGAGTGTGATCGACAATCACTTTTACGATGGCCACGGGATGTCGATGGGATCGGAGGCGCGTGATGAGAGTGACATACTGGTCGACACACTGACACTCGACCATACCAGCAGCGGCATTCGCATCAAGAGCAACGTGCAGCGGGGCGGCACAGTCCGCAACATCACCTACCGTAACATCTGCATGCAGGACGTGGCCGTCCCTCTCTCTATCAGCCCGTTCTATAACGGCATGACAACCGATGGCATTCAGGATCTTGGCATGAAAGGCAACCGCATCCCCGACTACAAAGACATCAGATTCGAAAATATCCTTAGCCTTACGCCCGGCATCGCACAGGTAGCCGGCCTGAACGCTCAGCACCTCACTGAGATCACTCTGAATGGCGTCGAGATTCGGGGTATTCAGCCAGGCCAGGCTCATGCACAGTTTGCGAAGATTGCGGTCGGACCGAAGGGAGCCAACTTTGCCTTCATAGGCAACGAGGTCACGACCACGCCGCAAACCGTACCCTTAAAGACGTCTTTCTCCTGTGAAGGTAAGCTTGTTCCCTATCAGGAGTGACGAGATCAGAACTCGGGAGTTCTGATCTCACACAATAGTAGTCGTGATTTCAACGAAGAAAGGTAGGAGTCCGCATGCGTCGTCGCATCGTCTGTTTGACCTTGCTGGCAGCAACATTGACATTCTGCAGTGTTCACGCGCAGATTGCCCTCATGTCACGGAACGCTGCACGACGCAAGCCCGGCACCGTAGTGCGCATCGATCTCATCGGCGACTCGACACAGACCGACAGTGCTGGATACGGTCGCGGCTTCTGTGCGAATCTAACCGCGCAGGTTGACTGCGTGAATATGGCCATGGGTGGCGCCAGCACGAAAACATTTCGCGAACAAGGCCTCTGGCAGCTCAGTCTCGCCACCAGGCCGGATTACATGCTAATTCAGTTCGGCCACAACGATGAGGAAACGCCCGAGCACCTGGAGCGCCAGACCACCATGGCGCAGTATGAGCAAAATCTGCGGACCTTTATTAGTGATGCGCGTGCAATCGGCATCAAACCAGTGCTCGTAACGCCGATTACCCGCCGCTACTTTGAAGACGGCAAAATCCACAGCGATCTCTCTCCACATGCGGTGACGATGAAGCGCGTCGCTGTGGATATGCATGTTCCCTTGATCGATCTTCACAGCGACAGCATCGCGTACCTTGACCGCATCGGTGAATTGCAGGCACAAGCACTTGGCATCACCAAGAAAGATCCCGAAAGAAATACCATTCCCGACAAGACCCACCTGAACTGGGAGGGCAGTTATGTCTTCGGCCGTATGGTCGCAGTCGACGTCGGCAAAGCGGTTCCAATGTTGGCGAAATTTGTGAAACCCAAGGCGGCCGTGTTGCCTCCAGAAGGCCGACTCGCCATGCGTATCATCCAGAAAGCTCCCTTCGCCATTGTCCTGGTAGGCGATTCCACCGTCGCGACCAGCGGAGGCTGGGGCCCTGGTTTCTGCGCCACCTTGACCCCCAATGTCACCTGCCTCGACCTCGCAGAAAACGGCCGAAGTTCGAAGAGCTATATCGACGAAGGTCTCTGGAAAAAGGCGCTCGCCGAGAGGGGCCAGTACTATTTCATCCAGTTCGGGCACAATGACCAGAAGAGCGATCCGGTACGCCATACTGATCCGGACACCACCTACTCGGACAACCTGCATCGCCTTATCCGCGACACACGTGCCATCGGAGCCATTCTCATCCTCGTAACTCCGCTCTCCCGCAGAAACTACCGCGACAAGCAGCTCGTCATCGACGCGCTCGCAGAGTATGCTGTCGCCGCGCGTCGTGTAGCCGCCGAGGATAACGTGACGCTCGTCGATCTCTACGCGATGTCACCCAAGGTGCTGGAAGGCATGACCCAGGAACAGGCCGACGCTCTCGACGCGATAGCGCATCCCGATGCCGCCGTTGAGATGGGAGGCGCTGCCCAACCGGATCGCACACACCTCAACGCGAAGGGAAAGCGGGTCTTTGGTCGCATGGTTGCGGACGATACCGCCCGCGTCGAAGTGGAACTTGGTCCCAACATCGAAGGCGTCCCCGATCATCGCGGGTGCGCTGCGCCATGACGAAACGAATGTGACGTATACCCCTAGCTTTCGACAACGATTGCACGTTGGGTTCAAGGTGGCGGCCCACATGGGGCCGCAATACCTTGAATCACTGCGGGAAAACGAGGAGATTGTGGCGCGGAATGTGACGGCGAACTTGTTTGAACGGCATATCAAGCCTGTATTCCTGAGGGAACAGGCGCAGTTCCGATGCTGATGGGATTAGCGCGTCGCACGATCAATCCCTTTTCGACCGCGAACGATGATGGTTATCAGCGAAGCGCTACATCTTTTTGTCCTGGCTCGCGATGCCGGGACCGTCGATCAAAGAAATTCAGGAACTCACAGGCCGCTAGTCAATCATCGTGTTGGCACGATAGGGTCATCTGTTGCCTCAACACCGGCTCTCGGTCGCCGAGCGGATCTCTGGACCAGCACCGCAGAAACCAACAGCCACCAGAACGGTCACTGAGCAAGATTCCATTCAGATCTACCACGGCTAAGAAGCCATAACCTATTGATTCCATGGTCCCCGGAGGGGACTTGAACCCCCACGACCGGTTAAGGTCTGCGGATTTTAAGTCCCTTATCGGCACTTGGCAGGAGATTGCAGAAGTAAGCAGTATGAGCTAAAACATTATGAATAAAGGCTAAATTTATTTATCGTGTGGGCATGAGCTTGCTGGAAATCGCACAGTTTCACGGTACCAATAGCACCACAGTAGCACCAGATTTTGGCAGGAAAGCTAAGCAGTTGTGGTTCCTACTCGCGCTTCAACGGTGGATGCCAACCCAGAGTAATACGGTACCAGCCGCGATGCTCTCCTGATAACTCCCAGATGACAATCGGCCGCCCGAGAGTGGCATTGAAGGGATTGCTGCGGTCCCCTCCGAGAAAGGGCCAAGGACAAGAATGGCTACAAACCCGATGAGGTACGGGTTCCGGCCCATCAAATAGCCTTCTTTTGGTCCGTTACGCCATCTGACACAACGTTTAAACAGTTAAACAGTCCTCCGTTCAGCAGCCGGACCTAACTCTCGCCAGATCTAAAAGGGCGACGAGGCAACACTCAGACAGTACCTTGGTGCCGGGAGGGAGGGGCGAACCCCACGAGGTTGCCCTCGGCGGATTTTGAGTCGCGAATGTCTTTCCTATTCGATTATCTACCGAGTGTATAGAGGCCTAGGGTGCGCAATCACCCACCATTGCCGCAGCACGATTCGCAGACTCACCATGCTATCTGGGGCTATGTCTACCGCAATCTTGCAAACAGCCCCTCATTCGGCCCCCAAAAGCGATAAGCATAAACGCCTCGAGGAGGTCCCCGGGTCAATGCGGCCAAACCGAACCCGGGTCTCGAGAGTTCCCTGCTGAGATGTGAAATCGAAGTTGCCGAAAACGCCGTTTTGCGGGAAGTACAGGGGGGTGCTAGTTCTCGGACGGCTTCTCCACGGAGTCGACCACGATGACTTCTATCTGCTCCTTCTCAGGTTTGAGCTCCAAGCCGAGCTGCTCTTCGAGGGCGGTGAAGAGTGAGGGCCACTGCTCGCCGGAGTCGCTTGGTGCCGCTCCAGAACCGGGATCGACGGACGTCCAGTGCAAGGTGAATTCGTACTGGTCGGTGAGGCCGGTCTTGTCGACCACCGGGCGGGCGATGATCTCAGGCTCTGCCGTGAGCGACCTCGACAGGTTGCTCAGCAGCGCGAAGTGTCCCTGCATGTGGCCGCGGCTGTAGTAATTAATGCGGCTCTGCGGCACGCCCGCCTGCAGGTCCTTTTCGGGGACCGGCGGCTGCAGCTTCGAGCCGCCTTTGGCTACGATCAGCGCAAACGCCGGCATCTCGCGCAGCTCGCGATGGAGCTGTAAGTGGAATCGCTCAACGAGCAGCTCTCGCAGCACGACACGGCGCTCTTCGTCCACAGGTTGCTGCGGCGACTTGCTCCAACGCTCTGTTGTCGCGGGATCGACCTTGACCTGGACGTCGAATGCGTCCGAGAGCGTCCATGCAGGCCCACCCTGAACCAGACCTTTGACGCTGCTGGGAACGCCGTACGCATTGGCGATCATCCCGCGCAGCGTGATGCCTTCGAGCTTGAATCCGTCGGGTTGTCGCCAGTACATCCCCAGGTGCTCCTTCGCGGGATCGCTGGGTTTTACCGTCGCGACCTCAAGATGCGGCGCGGCTGTCTGAGCGTGGATTGGGAATGAGGTTGCGAAGATGGCTGTGAGAAGCGCCACCGCGCGACGGTACCGTCTGCACTGTTTACTTGCGGATCTCATTTTCACGCTCTCGCGTGGATAGCATGCACCCTTTAGATTGAAATGTTCCGGTTTTCGCGTCAAGCTGCTACCTGGTAACCGAACTGCATGCAAAGTCGCATTTTCGGCAACTTCGCTCTACGGGCCTTCCCAGTCGGGTTCAAGACCTATCTTGCTCATTCATAGCAGAGACGATCCGCTGACGTAGCCCAAGTAACGCTCTGTAGTCTCAACGGACCGATGTCCGAGAAGGAATTGAATTTGCTCAAGCTCGCCTCCAGCTGCATGGCAGAGCCTCGCGCCGGTGCGTCGTAGATCGTGTGGGGCTAACTTATCTATCCCGACAGCGTGTGCCTTCTGTTTTACGATTCACCAAATAAGCTTTTCGCTAATTCTCGAACCCCAGACGGTTCCTGTGCGGCTTACTCGGCGAAAGATGGCCCCTTCGGTGATCTCGGCGGCAATGAGCCATTGGTCGAGGGCCGTTTTCACCCAAAATGGCACCGGAATCGTTCGGATGTGGCCACCCTTTCCATATAGATTGACGATCGCCCAATGCTCATCCCTTTGTTGAAGGTGACCGAGCGTCAACCCGGTCAGTTCGGCTCGTCTCAAACCGCAGCCAAGAAGGATTGACAGGATCGCATAATCTCTCTTTTCACGAACAGAGTCAGTTGCCGGAACGGCTAACATCCTCCTTCCCTGATCCGCGGTCAGCCAGTTCCCGAGACGCAGTCCAAGGCGTTTGGACCTTTGACGCGGCGGATTCCTGCGGCCAGGTCAGGATTCAAAAGGCCGTTGTCGGATGCATCGTAGGCGAGTCTACGGACGGCGGCAAGCCGAAGGTTAATCGTTACCGGGGCAAGGCGACGTACCTCAAGGTCATAGCGATACCTGAGCACCACGGTTCGACCAAAAGCCAGGCGTGGCTCCGAGCAGTACCAAGTGATGAAATCTTCTATTGCGGCCCGTAGGTTCGCTTGGATGCGGCTGAGCCGAGGCTTTGTAGGGCAGATGACTTGGAATGATCGAGATCCGGTAAACGCAGGATCGGGCGCCGTCGCCCTTACCTGTGCGCTATCCACCAGCCGCATCACCTGCAGCGTAACGCCATCTGCAGTCACAGTGAATGGACAGGCAACCGCGACGCTCACCATCAACGTCGCTGCCGAAACGGCTGGTCGGCTGGCCACCCGTCGGCAAAGACAATCCGGCTGGCCAGTCGCTACGGAATGGCTCGCCTGCTGTTTCCTGTTGCTCGGCGGCCGACCCCATCGCAAGCTCCGTCGAAGCCTCTCGTTCGGTCTCTGCCTCTTTGCCGCGCTCCTTACGACCAGTTGTAGTGGGAATTCCACCTCCACCCTCCGCCGCCGCCACCCCCGCCAATACCAGTGCCGGCCCTCGTCACCTATGGCGTAGGGTGACAGGCACTTCAGGCAGCCTTGTACACAACACGAAGATCATCGTGGTCATTCCCTAATCCCATAGCTTGAGAAAATCTGGACGTCGGGCTGAACCTTGGCCAGTGGGCTGCAGCGTCGACCAATGAAACTTCGTTTGCCCCATCGAGGTAAAGTCAGGCACGAGGCCGCGCCGTTCAGTTCTCATCTGGCGGCAATAGGCATTTCGCCGAAGCTAACCAACGGGAAGCTTCCGAAGCACGGTGTTACCGGCAACTGTAGCGAAGTTGCCGAAAACCCGACTTTGCAGGAAGTTCGGCGCGTTAGCAACTAGAAGCGTTTCTAAGGACTAATTCTGGATTAGACCAATCCTTCGCATTGCGCAAGTTGCCGGACCCTCACCTCATCTCGGAACGGAACTGCCACGATTATCTACAGTTAGTAGCGAACCTCTATTCGTGCTCTGCACCGAAGGGTGATACGCCGCCGGCAGCGTCACCCATTCGGAAGCGCATACTCCGCTCCACGCCGGAACTCCAACCCTCTCCGCGATTCCATCATTCCGCTCCGAATAAACGACACATTTTCAAGGGGACAGCTTGCCGCTCCAAATCGGAAAGTCGCGTCGTATCCGCCTTGTTCCTCCAATGATCTAAAATCAACCCGATGCCTCTGGAAGGTCACTATGAGTCGAGTCCTCCTCATCGACAGTCAAGACCCGATCAGCCGGGAAATTGGAGAACGTCTGGCCGCCGACGGCTTGCCCATTGAGTACGCCGCCGGCCACATCGACGCGGTCCATCGGCTGCGCTGCCGGGCCTTTGGTCTCATCGTCACCAGTGCCGAGGGCGTAATCGAAGAAGCCCTCGCGCTGCTCGAGGAAATGAGACTTATACGCCCCAGTCTCAAGTGCATCGTGCTCGCGCCTTACAGTACACCGAACGACATCATCGCAGCTCTGCGTGCGCGCGTCTTCGGATGCTACACGCCTCCCTTTGACGCGGAAGAAATCGCCGGCGTCGTGCGCAATGCCGCCATGAGCGACGATTCGAATGAAGACATCGAAGTCGTCTCTGCACGCCCGGGCTGGATTGCCGTACGAGTCAACTGCCGGCTCGCCACTGCCGACCGTCTCATGTCGTTTGCAAGAGAGTTTGCCGCGCAGCTGCCCGAAACCGCGCGTCAAGAGATCATGTTCGCGCTTCGCGAGATCCTCATCAACGCGATGGAGCACGGCGCCAAATTCAATCCCGATCAGGTTGTCGAGGTGAACGCCATCCGCACCGCCCGCACCATGACGTTTCGGGTCCGCGACCCAGGCGCGGGATTTCGCAAGGAAGACATCAGCCATGCGGCGCATGCCAATCCTGCAGACGACCCCACGGCTCACATTGTCCTGCGTAGCCAGCAAGGCATGCGCGCTGGAGGGTATGGCATGCTGCTTGCCGCCGGCACGGTCGACGAACTCATCTACAACGAAACCGGAAACGAAGTCATCCTCATCAAGTATTTAGATTAGTGCGCACAAAGGCCATCCTCGTCGGCACCCCCGCTGGGTGCGGCACGGCTGAGGCGCTTGCACCAGAGGCGGGAGGAATGCCGATTGCCTGTTCTCGATGTACTACCGGCCTGTTGAGCCAGCGACTGTTGCCCGTTGACCGCTGAGACAATCGCGACGAGTGGTAAATCGCCAATGTGCTCACTGGCTTTCGAATAGCTACCTGAAAGTCGGCTTATCGGAAGCGAGCGGCTCACTCCCGTAAATCGGCGTTATGGGAAACTTGGCCGATCCGACGGCCAAAGCTCCGAAGTTGCCGAAAACCTGACTTTGCGGGAACTTCAACTCGAAGCTGCGGGACGAGTTCCTCAATGGCGAACTCTTTTACTCGATGAAGGAGACAGGGGCGCCGGCCAAACGATGGCGCGTCCACCACGACAGGATCAGGCCGCACTCCTCGCTCCGCTATCGAACCCCAGGCGCCGGAGGCTTGGACGACACAACGAGAATGAGGTGCGTAGAGCCGACAATCGCTACTCACATCCCGCCTCCACGCACCTCACGTGGCAACTGTCTTAACTCAGAGATAGCTGCTCTACATTATTAACAAACAATCTGGTAGGAAAGGTCAGGCAGACCATGAGGACGGCAACGCTTTGCGTGAAGCTGAGCATCTGCTGTCGTAAGCAACACCTGTTCGACATCCCCAATGAATACAACGAATTTGACACCCTGTTAGCCCAATGTCATGATGAAGCACGCACTGTATTATAGACCTGACCTCAGCAGAAGTAATCGTTAACTAAGTCAGAGCCATAAGCTTTTTGTCATCGACAGCCACGAGTTTAGATTCCGGGCTGATCGCTTGTCATCGTTCCTGGACGTGCTTTTCTCCCAAGTAGGTCATATCGAAGCGCCACTGACAGGTGCTAACGCAACGCCATTTCTGGAGGACATTTGATGAGACGCATTTGTGCGGTAGCACTAATGTTGGTGGGTTTGTGTTGTTTAACGGCCTACGGGCAGACGTCGACGACCTCTCTTCGAGGCGTCGTCACGGACTCAAGCGGCGCGCTGGTACCAAAGGCAACTGTGACGCTTTCGGACAAGGCGAACGGAACGGGCTATCAAGCGCTCACCAACTCGGCGGGGTATTACATTTTTCCGGTCATCACTCCGGCAACATATTCCATCGATATCACGTCGGCGGGGTTTGCTCCGCAAAGCAGGTCTGCCGAGCTGTTGGTGGACCAGCCGGCGACGATCAATTTCACGTTGAGCGTGAATGCGAGCAAGGAGACGGTGAACGTGAACGCGGCCGCGCAGGATCTAAACCTGACGGACGCGACTGAAGGAAACGCTGTTGGCAACGAGACGATTGAGGCGCTGCCGATGGACGCGCGCAATCCAATCAGCCTGCTGACACTGCAACCTGGCGTTCTCTACCTCGGACCGATCAATACTGACAGCCGCACGGGCTCGGTCGCAGGCGGACGGTCGGATCAGGGCAACATCACGCTGGACGGACTGGATGATAACGACCAGACGCAGGGCACGGCGTTCAGTGGGATTCTGCGATCAACGATCGACTCGACTGAAGAGTTTCGCGTTGTTACGTCCAATGGAACTGCAGAAGCGGGACGTTCATCTGGCGCGCAAGTGAACCTGGTGACGAAGAGCGGCACCAACCACTACCACGGTTCCCTTTACGAATACTATCGGCCGACAAATACCGTATCCAATAACTTCTTCAATAAGAACAGCCAGATCCTTCAGGGCCTTCCGAACATTCCGCAGAAGTACATCCAAAATGTGTTCGGTGGCAGCATCGGCGCGCCAATCATCAAAGATAAGCTCTTCTACTTCTTCAACTATGAAGGCACTCGCATAGGAACCGACACCGTGGTTGGAGCTACGGTGCCAACGGCGAGTTTCATGCAGGGCGAGCTGGGCTACATAAACACAACCGGAGCCACGGATTACTTGTCGCCAGCGCAGGTGACAGCCCTGGATGAACCTTGTACTCTGCCTGAAAACTATTTCGACGGAGCGACGGTTTGCCCGAATGGTCCAGGCCCGAACCAGGCGGTGCTCTCATATCTCTCGAAGGTGCCAACGGCTACGAGTACGATCCTTGGTGATGGCATCAACTCCGGCGCATATTATTTCGTCTCGCCGACGCCGAGCACACTGAACACCAGCATTGTGAAGATCGATTACGTACCGAACGCGAAGCATCACATCTTCGGGCGCGGAAACCTGCAAAAGGATACGGCGTCGGGCGCGGAGAATCTCCCAGGTCAACCACCGGCAACCTTGTACGACGACAACACCAAGGGAGCTGCAGGGGGATATACGTGGATCCCCAACGCAAACCTGGTGAACGACCTGCGTTACGGATATGTCCGCCAGGGCTACCAGTACGGAGGCGTGGGCTCAGGCGAATATGTCGACATCTATGGGCTGACACAGCCTACCGCCCAGACGCGCAACAGCTTTCTCCACGTACCGGTGAACACGATTGAGGATACGTTGAACTGGACCCTGGGCTCACACACCATCGCCCTGGGCGGCACCTGGCGCCAGATCACCGACGAGACAGGAACGGATGCGAACTCGTTCGGCGGTGCTTCGACCAACTATGCTTATGCCGATCAAACCGATTTGCCCGCACCCGCCAACATTTCACCAGGCTTCTACAGCGATTATTGGCCCATAGCGTATGCCGACCTCATGGGAATCGTTCCTGAGGTAGTGGGGGCCTACAACTACGCGATCACCAGCCCAACGACCGGTACAGCGCAGCCGGAGGGCGCCTTTCTCCTACGGGACTACCGCATCAACGAGTTTGAATATTTCGTGCAGGACACGTGGCATGCCCGCCCGAACCTCACGATAACGTACGGCTTCCGCCACTCGATTCTTCAGACCCCCTACGAGATTCATGGCCAGGAAGTAGCGCCGACCACCAGCACCAATGCCTGGTACAAGGGGCGCGAGGCGGCCGCGCTCCAGGGAGAGATCTATGAGCCGGATCTTTTCCTGGCACCGGCAGGCAAGGCGAACCATGCACCGGGGCTGTATCCCAAGCAGAAGGACAACATTGCGCCGCATATCGGCATCGTCTTCTCGCCCGATCCAAGGACGTCGATCCGCGCGAGTGCGGGAATCTACTACGATCACTACGGCCAGGCGCTGGCGCAGAACTTCGCCAGTGAAGGCTCGCTCGGCCTGAGTGCCCAATCAACCAATATTCCAGACGAGCTGGGCTTCGAGAACTCCCCACGCTTTACTGCTTACAACGCGATTCCGAATATCTCGTTGCGGCCGGTTTCGCCGACCATTACGTTCCCCTATGAGGCGCCGTCGGAAAGCTTCAATATTGCATGGGGTCTCGACGATAAACTAAAGACTCCCTATGCCGAGGCCTTCAATCTTTCTTTGCAGCATCAGCTCCCAGCAGGATTTGTGATGGAAGAAGCCTATGTGGGCCGGCTGGGGCGACACCTCATCCAGCAGCTCGATCTGGCAGAACCGGTGGACTACGTGGACCCCCAAGGCGGTGGCGACTACTTTACCAACGCTGCCATTCTCTCCCGGGAAGTTGATCAGGCTCCGTTCGGCTACACGATCGACGCCAGCTGCCCGATTAATCCAAACCTGCCGCCATCACAGCCGCAAGGATGCTCTCAAAAAACGAATGGTTTAATTCAACCTATCCCGTACTTCGAAAATGTTTTTCCCTACATGAAAAACACCGACTACCAGGGAGAGAGTGCAACCCAGGCAATCTTTAATAACGCATGGGCCCCCCAACGCTACACGAACGGAGAAACCCTCGCACTGGCCATTCTCGATGTCTTCGGGGCCTTCCCAGGCAGCCCGTTCACGCCAGGCGGCGCAACCCAATCCACTTTCTGGAGCGACCAGTTCTCCTCCCTTTATGCCGACAGCACCATCGGCACCAGCTCGTATAATGCGCTGCAGTTCACGCTTCGTCACCCGCCAGCCCATGGGCTAACGGTGGACGTGAATTACACGTTCGCGAAGTCACTCGATATCGGGTCCGAGACCGAGCGCGCCAGCCAGGAAGGAAACGTGGACGACGCGTACACCAACTTTGCCATTCAGAACACTTGGAATCCCAAACTCAACAAGGGTGTGTCCGACTTTGACACGCACAGCCTGATCAGTGCGGACTGGATCTATGCCTTGCCAGTCGGACACGGCAAGCAGTACCTGGGCGACGGCCATTCCGTTCTGGACTTTTTCATCGGTGGGTGGCAGGTGGCAGGCCTGGCTCGCTGGACGAGCGGACTTCCCTTCTCGCTGGAAGGGCCTGCGTATCCGTCGAATTACAACAATCCTTCCATGTCGTTCAATGTCGGAAATGTCAGGACACATAGGAATTTTTCAAACGGCATTTATCACGCGTTCGATGCGACGACGGTCAACAATGTCAACAACGGCATCTACTATGGGCAGTATGTTCGATTGCCGTATGCCGGTGAAGCAGGCCAACGAAATAGCTACCGAGGCGATGGGTATTTCGACATCGATTCGTCGCTCACGAAGACATGGGGCCTTTGGGGCAACGTTAAGTTGAGGCTTGCTATTGAAGCATATAACATCACAAACACAAATCGATTCGATACGAGCTTGAATGGCTTGATCGGCCGCGCGGCGAGTCCGAATATGGGCAATTATGTTGGAATTCTCAGTGAATACCGCCGTATGCAGTTTGGGCTGCGTATTGATTTCTAGCCAGCGCCAGAGAAACGCTACCTTCGATGGACAGTCATTCTGGCTGTCCATTCTTCTTTGATCTGCAAGATTTGCATGGACCCAAGTCCGATGGAGGCGAGCGGACCTTGCGGCCATCGACGATCTGGCCTCGGGACTATCCGGCAGCTTGAGCGTGCCGTGAGCGGCGGATAAGCCGCTTGGATCGCAGGTGCTGAATAAGCTCCTTTTTTAGCACTCCTCGAGCCTGAATAAATAAGCTGCGGTAGATGGTCTCCTGGGACACGTGCATGCTCTCGTTGCTGGGATACCGTCTCTTCGGCCAACCGGAAATCTGTTGCGGCGACCAGTTCAGGATCAGTTTACTGGCCACGACCATCCGCAGCTTCCTGTGCTTGGCAAGCAGGCAGGCCTTGGGTCGCAAACCCGACTTCCAGGCCTGATGATCGGCCTCACTGGCTCGATACACTGGCCTCCCGCCGTGACGTGCGCCCTCGGCTTACCGTCGACGCAGCTCGCTCGAGTCCTCTGGCGATCTCACGAATCGACGAACCAGACGCAATGCCTCGTGAGATGTCTTCCCGCTCAGCCAACGTGAGCGTTCGCTGCAAACGACGACGGACTGCCGGAGCGATCAGACCGCCCAGCTGACCACGGACGTAGCCGGCTTCGGCTCGCGGACCCTGCGCCCAACCTGTTCCAAGGACACTAAGCCAGCAACGAGGGCAGAGCCTTGGCGTCGCGCTGGGTCTGCTCGAGAAAGTCAGGCCCAGTCCTGCATCATCTTGGTTCGTGCATTTCGGGAAGCTAGCAACGGGATA
>Ga0302312_10000194_pt1 | contig 55849 bp, 51 predicted proteins | sample III_Palsa_N2_1_FD_200529 | JGI IMG/M metagenome (GOLD analysis project Ga0302312, IMG submission 200529) | Peat permafrost microbial communities from Stordalen Mire near Abisko, Sweden - III_Palsa_N2_1 | ecosystem: Environmental > Terrestrial > Soil > Palsa > Peat permafrost | place: Sweden... | reverse complement strand
TTGTGCAGGACAAATGTGCAGAATTCAGTCCGAATGACAGTTTTCTCATCTCCGGAAGAGGGTCGGGAGAGACCCGCAGGGTGTCTCCCGCGCTGCTGAAAATGGCAGACGGGATCGTATGCGTCCCGTCTGGCAATTCTCTTGTGTCGTCCGGTCGTTACATGGCCGTGGGCGTGTTTTTCATGCCGCGACCTCTTCGAGTTCCTCGTTGGTTACTTCTTCCGCGATGGGCGACTCGAGTGCGGCAAGGATGCTGCTGGCGGCCTGCTGGATGACTTCGAGCGATTCGGCCAATAGTGAAGCGTTGCCATGATAAAGCTGGATATACGACGCGCTGGCCTCTTCGTTGACCAAACCAATGGCTTTTCCCACCACAAACGCCACGGCCTCGGCTTCCGTCTCGCGCACGATCTTGGTGGTAGCGGTGCGGCGTTCGCTGCGATGCAACAGTTCGTGAGCCGCCTCATGCACCAGCGTGGCGAAGGTTTCCGCCTTGGATTGTCCTGCTAGGATGGCGATGCGTCCGCCGTAACTCATACCGAGGGCTGGCGCAATGTTCTGGCTATAGCTGACAGAAATGCCCTTGCTGTTGAGGAAGGCGATCAACCGTTCGATGTTCTCGCCTGGGTCGCCGGTGACTTGCCGCAAGGAAGGCAGTTCTACGCCTTCGGTCTGCGAGATATCGAAGACGTAGGCGTTACGGAAGCCAAGCAAGACGCGTTCATTCTGCGTGGTAATGTCCTTGTTTGCTTCGGCGTCCTTCTTCCTACGCACGCCAACGATGGGTGCAAGGATGCGGATGCCTTTCTGTCCAGCCTTAACACTGCGGCCAAGATTCTTCCACGTCCAGAACCCCGCTACTCTGGTGGCCTCGGGCATTTGCCGCGCAATTTCCAGCACGTTCCCGAACGAATACGTGCGGAAGCGGCTCATGGCGGTGAGGTAGTTGGTGAGGGCTTCGGAGTGTCCGGCCTCCAACTGCTCAATCAGCAGCTTGATGTTCGTGGCAATCAATTCCTGCTTGGTGCTGGGCTTCTTGGTGGCGATGGTCTTCATGGTGTTTGCTCCCTGGTTTGGCTTTTGCACTTCCGCGTAGAAACGCGGCATGTACATGCCGAACGCCACCTGGCGAAGGCGGGGGTAGCAAGGTGCAAGGGAGGGGTCTCCCCACCCGGAGCAAAGCGAAGGGCGAGCGCAGCGAAGGTCTGCACAAGCGAAGCGCGGAAGATTGGGGAAGCCCTTGTCGCCGCGCGGGGGGCGGAGCCCACTAGGGAGGCTTGGTTTCCTTATACGTGCGCCTAAGCGCACCCAATTTATAGGATGGGCGTTGCGGGCGGGAAAGGCCCGCAGAGGTGGGAAGCGGAGAACGCGTAGCGGTCGCAGCGCGGGAGGACGCCTCCTCCCACGAAAGAAGGATAGATCTCCATCACGCGGACCTCAATCGCATGCTCCCTGCACTTGCCGCGTATATGGAACAGATGGGTGTCGGCTCAACGGAGAGAAATTTATCGCTTACGCCGGAACGATGTAGGACACAACTGGACAAGTTGAGCCCGGTGCGCGGACGGAGGAGATGGCGTGACGATATGGCATTGATGAAGTTTCTGGCGAAACTGTAGGTCGGACAAATTCTTCGCCTAGAAGAAATTGCGCCTGTTCAAGACATCGTCACTGCAACGGGCCGTCCATCTTCAATACGAAGCCTGCGGAGGCGAGAGCTTCTTCTGTCGTTTCGCCAGTAGCGATGAGCGCATGGCCCTGTTGAGCCTCCAGGCTTACTGGCTCGGAGTCAGGATAAACGAGTTCGGTTAAAGTGACGAAATCCGAAAACGGAATCGTTTTGATGCCTGGTTGAGGCGTGATGGTGGTACTAGCTTCCGTAAGCAGCGCAGCAGCTTTGGAATCCAAAAAGCCAAGGGAAATCAGGATGTCTGCAACCTGTTGGATGACCATGACCTGCATCTCCCATGCCTGCGTCTGTTGCTCTGATTGCACGATGGCGACTAAGCGGAATCTCACGAATACATCCATGACCATAATCGTGGTTTTCATAAGGCCCTTATCATGCGAAGGTAGTGTTCTGCCACCAGTCTCCCCAAGTAGGATAACTCGATGCCCGTTCGAAACCTTGCCTCGGTTTGAACCCGGAGAATGCGCTGATCGCTGGCCCGAATTTATCTCACATGATCGTGAGGTCGGCGGTGGCGGCAAGCGAGGACTCAATATATATCTGGGCAGGCAGGCTACAGACCGATTCCATGCTCGTATTGCTGTTCATGCTTAGGTGCAATCTCCTGCTGAATCGACTTCGAGGTAGTGATCTCTGTTGCGTGGGCGCTTTGGTGCGATACATCGTGGCCGAGAGCAGAGGAGAGTTTCTCCCGGTCGTTGGTGAAGAGCTGCGCGTCGTGCGCTCCGCGCGAGACGGCAACATAGGCCATGCGATTGTTGAGCAGGTCCTTGGCCCCCAGCTCGGTATCGACGTGGATCAAAACGCGGTCGGCGGTCTGACCCTGACTGGAATGACTGGTCACCGCATAGCCATGATCGAGATGCGGGTGCTTCTCCGAATCAAGCTCGACGGCGCGGCCTCCATCCATCTTGAGGGATAGCCTCCCATCCTCGCCGATACCCTCCACCGTCCCCAGCTCGCGATTGGCAAACTTCAGCTCATGGGAAGGCGCGGTGAGCTGCACCCGGTCTCCGATGGAGAAAGCTCGCTCCTCTTCGCGGTAGACGGAGACGCCCTGTTGACGGCGTGGGTCGTAGGTCTTCTCAGTACCGTCCTTCATCTTGACAGTAAGCCGATTGCTGGCTGCGTCGGTTTCCGTCACCTTAGCGTACTCGCCTTTGTGGATGCCAGTTTCTTTGGAGTCGCGCGAGTAACGCAGCACGTCGCCGATGTTGTACCGCTCGGCCCACGTACGATCTGCGCCGGTAAGATCCTGACGGGGAACGAGGACCTGCACGCGATGCTCTTCTTGACCGACAACGCCTTTAGACTGCATCTCCACATGAATCGCCTGGTTGATCTCCACGCGGGAGCGGTTGTCGGGTGAGACGACCAAAGTGCTCTCAGGCGACCTCGCATACTCCTTTGCGATGGCTGCTACGCGTTCGTCGTGGCCTTGTACCTCATGGATGCGGCCCTGCCGTTCTAACCCTGCCAGCGCCGCGCGGACATCGCCTCTCGCGAGTTGCTCGACGGTCTGTTTCAACTCCGGGTCGCGCTGCCGCACGATCTCATCGAGCTTCACCGTCTTCATGCCTGCATCCTGGAGTTGAGCGAAGATTCGTCCCGCCTCTACGGACTCATGCTGCCGGATATCGCCCACTAAGAGAACGCGGTCGTTCGGATGCAGGCGAGACACGAACTCGTGTATCTGTTTAGTGGACGCGAGCGAACTCTCGTCCACTACGTAGAGCCGGTGCTCGCCGGTGTCTACCCTCTGGCCTTGGGCAAGATGTGCCTGCAAGGTCCTGGTCTCGATCCCGGCCTCACCGAGCTTCTGCGCGGCCCTCGATGTGGGCGCAAAACCCTCCACGGTATATCCAGCACTCTCCGCACCCTCGCGCACGACTGCCAGCGTCGTCGTCTTGCCCCCGCCCGCGACTCCATCCAAACCGACGATCTTCTCGCGCGAGAGAAAGATTTCATCGACGGCGCGGAGTTGACCGGCGTTTAGCTCCCGGTGGCGATCCTCCGTCGCAATTCGAATGTCTGGAGGAACCAGCATCGGATCCTCGAAGCCGCGCCGGTTGCCTGCCTGCATGTGGGCGATGGTCTCGCGTTCCATGCGCAGCATCGCGGCGGTCGTGTACTGAGGTCCGGTCCCGACGTTCTCAATATGGCGAAACTCCCCGGTTTGTACGCGGCGCTCAAACTCCTCCCGGACATGGCTCGAAGTCGCCTCGCCCATGCCACGATCAAGGGCCGCCGCCAGTATGTCTTTTTTCGCATGCACAGCCCCGCGCTCGAAGAGATGATCGCGGGCGTAGGTCACGGCTTGTTGCGCCTGGCTCACGCCCCGTTCGGGTTCCCGGATCTGCTGCTGCCCCCGCTCCGTGGCTTGGGCGACGATGCGATCCGCTTGATGGCCGTACTGCGCGGCAAGGTCCCGGTGTCGCTGCAACACCTCTTCGGGCGACAGCAGTTCCTTGCGATCGCGCGTCCGATGCGCGGCGATCTGCGCAGCCGAGGAACCGTCCAAGCCCTGCTCGCGCTTGTAATCCTGGATCTGTTCCCGGCGCAGACTGGAGGCTTCGAGATACTCCTTCGTATAGCCCCTGATCTCGGGCTGCCCGTATTCCCCACGCTCCAACTGATACCCCAAACCCTGCAACCGTGTTGCCAGCTCCGACCGGTAGACAGCCGTCACGTACTTCTGGGCGGCGTACAACTCGTGCGACTGCACGGAGCGGGTCAGCTTGCCGGGACCTCCGTCGCGTTCGGTGACGTTGAAGATAACGGCATGGGTGTGGAGCTGCGGCGCGGCATAGCCATCGACGGGCCGCGCCGTGTCGTGCTCGAAGGTGGCGGCAACGAACTTCGCCGTCGTCTCCGGCTTATGGACGTTGCCGATCCGCGCCTGGGTGAACTGTTCCAACTCCCCTAGGGCTACACGGACGCTCTCACGGTGTGCCTCTCTTACGCGGTCATCACCGCCCACAAGCGCGGTGATCGAAACCGACTTCGGCGCGGAGATGGTTCCATCCCATCCAGCACGGTGCTCCACACTGGTGACTTCCTTGCCGATCTGATTTTCGTAGGTCTTCTGCGGCTGATGGCGAACGAGCTGTTCGCCAGTCAAAGGATGTTGGCCTTCTGTCAGCCGTGCGAACTCTTCATTGCCGACCGGACCTTGCAGGCCCCACCTCTCGGCCAGTTTGCCCTGCCACTCGCTGTAGCCCTGCCGATCCCGGCTCCAGTAGTTCTGCCCCTGGGACGCGAACTCTCGCTCGTGATACGTCCGTGCCTGGCCTGCCGATAACGGTTTGGGAGACATCGAGAGCATGGGGCTTGCTCCAAACGACTAGGTGAGCCACAGCAAAATTCTATGACACGTTGGTAAACACAGGCCGAAGTCTACGAAGAGATCCGGCGATGAGCTGAAGGCATAGCGATTTTGCACCAATTTAGGAGTGAGCGTGATAATTTGCAGATTGCCCATAAACAGGAGATGTAAGATCCGACGGAGGCGAGCCGCTGATGGTCAAATCAAGTAGCAGAGAGCAAATATTGACAGCAACCAGTCTGACCAAGTTTTTGAAGACTGTCAGCGAAATACGTAAAAATTGGAATTTCTCCCGGGACGATGTTGGCGGACCGTGGTTTCGTGGCCAACAGAGGAAACACTGGCCATTAGTGCCTAACATCGTTCGGATCGGCTGCGGAGACAGGGAGACTGAAGATGAAATTCGAGAGGAATTTGCTGTCCGTGCTCCGGCGCTGAGCCGGTTCGAGACGTTGCCTACCAGTGATTGGGACTTGTATTTCCTGATGCAGCATTATGGGGCGCCAACTAGATTGCTCGACTGGACAGATAGCCCTGCGATCGCGTTGTATTTTGCGGTCCGTGACAATCCCGGCTATTACGATTCTGCGGTGTGGATGTTAGACCCCTATGTGTTGAACAAGCGCGTTACCGGTAAGCGGGAAATTGTCGCGCCTAGCGCACCGGGCGCCAATCCAAAGGATGTAGAGCGGGTGAATCCTTGGCTACCCCCTCGATGGACCAAAAGAAAACCTCCAGAAGAGCCCATTGCAATCTTTCCTACGCATATCGCACGTCGAATCAGCAGCCAGAAGTCAAGCTTTACAGTTCACGGTAGTGATGAATCCGGGTTTCTAAGATTCCAAAAAGGCAAAGGTGCTTGTCTCACAAGAATCGTTGTGCCAGGACATGCTGTACGCGACATACGGCTCGATCTACAGAATTATGGCATCGACGAGACTTTGATATTTCCTGACCTCGAAGGGTTGGGCCGTGCCCTTGTGACGAGCTACCGGGATGTAAAAATCGACCGCCCACATAACGGCGTCTATGTTCGGCTAAAACCGTCCAAGCTGGACAAGAAAGGGGTGGGCGTCTTTGCGATCAGAACGATTCCTAAGGGCACACGGATATTTGCCGACGAAAACGAGGAGCTCTGCTGGATTCCCAAATCGTCTTTGCCCAAGCGAAAAGCAGTGCGAGAACTTTACGACGCCTTCGCTGTGATAGAGAAGGATCGTTATGGATGTCCCACCTCGTTCAACAGGCTCACTCCTGCTTGGTTTCTGAACGAATCGAAGAAACCGAACACGCGGTCTGACGAAAACTATGATTTCTTTGCACTACGAGAAATCGCCGCTGGTGAAGAGCTGACAGTCGACTACAGCACATTCAGCCGCTACCCTGGGAAGCCAAGCGAACATTAGGGAGACATGGTAGCTTCGTTCGGCGAAGAAGGCTAAATGTCGTCTTTCGCTGAAGTTGCGGGACCGTGAGTGGCGACATTAGCAGTATTAGAGATCGACTTTGGTCTGTACAGCGCTGCATTTTCCTCGCAGTGTTTTCGCACTTCGTTGATCCAAGTCGGATACCAAAGCCATGTCGTTTCTGCGACCATTGTTCCAAACTTGCCGTCCGGCTGCTTGGCGCAGAGCGCCTGCCAGAGTTCAGTATGCTGGTGCATTGTGAAGCCCTTGTATCCTTCCGCTTTCATCATGTCTACGATCTGTTTGGGCCGATACTTAGTCTTTTCAGTTTCCTTGACATAGACCCGGTTCATCTCATTGGCTGTCGTACCAGCGGGGACAAACTCAACGAGTCTATCCGCCGAAGCCTTGCCATTGGCAAGTTTCCGGATAAAGGCTACCCGGAACGAGAATCGCGGATCGTTATAGTCTTCTTCGCTCATCCCGCGTTCGAAGTCTGTGATGAAAGTGCGGATGTTGGCGGGAAGGTCGGACTGTAAAAGAAGCTCTTTGGCCGTGTCCTCATCGAATGTCGAAAACTGGATGCTAAACGCCTGCTCCCTCTCTAATGAGTGAACTTGTCCGAAGTGCGTCTTGATAGCTGCATTGAAATTCAAGGCTGCTGACATGAACTTTGCGCTCATCTGATCGTCGATTTGCGATGTTCCTTGATGTTCGATCTCGTGGCGGATGCCGATGAGGAAAAGCAGATTCTGCTTGACGATTGCTTCGACTGGTGAATTCTTAGCCCCCAGACATTCCTCAAGACTCCAAAGTCGAACGGCCCCACGAGGCGTTATCGCGTATTTCTTGCGACCTGGTAAACGAGAGAGCTGCCTGTAGTCAATCTTGTGCTTGCGATAATACGCGTGTAAGAGGTAAGTCCATGCGATGACTGCCGTCACGATGAAGAGCTCTGACTTGAAATCGATCTGCGGATTGTTATAAATCTGGACGGCAGTGAGCATCGCCTCGCGGGACTTTTTCACCAATTCGTTGGCGACGGACCCAACACGGCGTATGCGTTTTTTCATATTGCAACGAGTCTATTTCAAATTAACATCCCAATGCGTCCCGCGCTGTCAGTCTGGACTCTATCCATTGGTCGCGATAAACGCTCATCTCGTCACTCAATCCCTTTGCTCTCATCCCACACAAACCCTTCCCTGGGTCTTCCGTTAGTGGACGACGGATCGGCAAGGGGCAGTGAAGCCTGCACTGCCGCCGTCGGCCTGGCTTGTTTCGGAGGCGACGTCCGTGCCGACGATGCTGGCACCGGCGAAGTTGGCCTGGACACGGCCTGCTGAATCTTCCGCTCGACAAACTCAGGCTCTTTCGGGCGCTTCTTTGTCAGCCGGAAGACGACGGGCACCACGCGATTCTCTTGCTTGATGAAGCCGTGCAGCGGCTCAAGGCCTGATATCTCCGACGGCATGATGAGCGCTTTGGTGGCGATCTCCATCGCATATGACTTCTTGCTGCCGAGTAGCCCCATGCTGCGTGACTCCTTCAAGCGCTCGACCTCGATCTCGCCGATAGCATCAGAAATCCACTTGGCCGCGCGCGGCTCGGAGGTCTTGAAAAATACCTTCGTAGCGGGTTGGGAGAGCATGACTTCGGCATCATGGCCGTAGCGTTTTTCGAGTTGGCTGCGCCCCTGGAAGCCGAGCACGACGGGATTACCGTACTTGCGATTTTCAGTCACGGCAGCGTGGAGCTGGGGTAGCTTGTTCAAGCTGGCTAGCTCATCAATGACGAACCATACCGGCTTGACGGCGGGATCATCGCAGGGGCCTTGCATCCGCAGGATGAAAAGATCGAGCCATACCGAATGGAGTGGCAAGACCTTTTCCCGGTAATCGGGACTGGAGGTCAGAAACACCCAGCGCTTGCGCTCCTTTCTCCAATCAGCCGTGGCAAAGCTCGCCCGCCCACCGCCTCCCTCGGGCAGTAGCTCGAAGCAGTCCGCCACCAAGTTGAGGCTCGACAGCACCCCGGCTCTCTGCGCCGGAGCTGTCGGATCGATCAGCGCGGCCAACGGCGTTCCTGCCACGATGGAAGCCAGCGCCTCCGGGTCGCTCATCCACTGCAAAAGGAAGTGCGTCGGCATCCGACGCCGCAGCATGGCGGCAAGCAATCGGCGCGGAGCGTCGGTGAAGAATGCCTTCTCGTACTCCTTCTCTGGAAGAAAAGCGGCAGCGATCGTAGCGGCGGTCTCATCGCGCAGGATCTCCTGATCGAGACTCCAGTGGGGACACCGGGCGTCGAGGGGATTCAGGATCAGGTCGCCGCGACTGGGGTCATAGAACTCCCCCACGAAATCCATCGCCGGGTCGTAGACGATGGCCGTCTCGCCGCGCTGCTGGACATGGCGGAGAATCTGCCTGATGGCCGTCGACTTACCCGACCCGGTGTCGCCGATCAACTCGATATGGCTCGATTCCAGACGGCGCGGAATCCGGAAACTCGGCCCGAACGGAAGCCAGCTCCAAGGAGTCTTTTTAAAGCGCAAGTCGAAAGAAATTCCATCCGTTCCGAGTCGGCCACGCCATCCGCCCGACAGCAATTCGGGGCCTTTGGTCCGCCGTCCGTGCCGCTCCTCATGCTGCCCACTGCGTCCTTGTCTAAGCTGAAGCCGGAGCGCGTACAGCAATAAAATCCCAGCCAAGCCGTAGATCATGGGCCGTGCGAAGAGCCACCAAACGCTCTCTCCGTCGTAGATCGTAGCCTGGAGATACGGAACCAGCTCGGATGAGCGAACCTTCTCCGGAGGGGCTTGAACCACTCCGCGCCAACCCTCCTCGATGGCCTTGGCTGAGAGGCTGACTGGCAGTTTTGGACTCGGCCCAGAGACCGCATCCTCAGGCAAAAGGGTCTCGGGTTTTCGTCCAGGAGCGGTCTTCATCACCCACCTGATGGTGATCAGATTGCCGGGCAGCCGAACCCCAACGGTGCTCGCGGAGTACACCGGGAGATAGATTTTCTGGAGCGGGGGGAGTGTCCAAGCGAGCCAGGCCGAGACCGAAACAATGAGCGCGAGCGGCCCCAGGGTGACCCAGACAAGGAGCCAGAAGAGCCTCCCTGTCCGGTTCGGAAACTGCATCGGGCGGCTCAGGGCTTGCCTCCGTCCTGCCCTCCCTGGGCGAGAAAATCCGCCATCAACTTCCGGGCGCTTTCGAGCTTCCGCACGTCGGCTTGGTCACGAATTTTTAGGACGGACTCAGGGAGCAGATGCTTGCCTTCGGCGTTCGCCTGGGCGGTCGCATGGAAGAGATTCAGGAGCATGTACCGGGTCGCCGAGGCCTCTGAAAGCAGCAGCTCCATCGGGTCCGCTGGGCGTTGCCGCGCCGTCTTTAGGGCCAACTCGCGCAGCCATTCCGCAAGCGACTTCCCGTCGCGCCCAGCGGCGGCTTCGACCTCGCGCAGCTCTTCCGGTGTGAGTCTGGTTGCTACCGTTTTGGCGCGGAGGCCAGGGCGAACTTCATCGTCGGGTGGCGATGGAGGATGCGCCGGGGCCGGAATGCGAGGAGTGGTCATGGGGAGGGCCACCTCAAAAACAGATTGCATCCGACAATGGCATTAGTCAACCCATGAAAACCGCACTTGCCGGTCAAATGCTTTAGTATTCAATGCGTTTACGCGAACGCGACAAAGTGATTCCAGACGGCAACTTGCGTTTACGGACGTAAACGCGGAATGGCTAAGTAGCTGATGGTAATCGCGTTCTCCGCCGGGAACATCCGGTTTACCTACAGCACCCATTTGGGGGTGATGTGTCAGCACCTTCTCCCGCTGCGTAGCAGCGTACCGGCGTTTCTGAACTTCCGGATGGCTATAGCAGGGAGGCTTTATGCCCCCTCGGAGGCTTCATGAACTTCACGTTGTACTGCATCAAACGCCAGCTCGATCTGCTGTCTACCCGCGCCGACCGCATCAAGCCGGGGCCCTGCCGCGACTCTCTGATCCGCCGGATGGAATGCCTCAACGTAGCCCACCATCTCGTCCTGGCCGAGATGAAGAAGGCTTCGGCTCCTGAGTAGTCGTCAACTAGGAGAGAGCGATTTCCACCCCGTCGAGATCACGATCTCCGACCGTGATCTCGACGGAACAGAACTGCTTTATGCCTTGGGTGTGACCATCCGACGAAGGTGGAGTCATCTGCCAAACGGATAGCCGGTAGCGAACCCGTTGCGCCGGGGCTTCAAATGTTCCATCCGCCTTCACAAGAGGTCCCCGCCGCCGAAGTCATCCAACATTCTAACGTCTCGGACGATGTGGAGTTAGACGTTCGACAAGTCCTCCGGCAGAACGCCGGTCACCTTGCCCCGGACGGTACGCCAAACCGGACGCGGAATCCTGATTTCGAGGACTGCCAAAGTTTGGCCGGTTCCAAGGTTGAAAGGGTAAGCTTCCTCGACCTCTTTAGCATTCGGATAGAGGAAGTCGAAGATGCGCTGTTGCATAGCTCCATGAGCGGGCTGGGAGGGATCACTTTCGGACGGCTTCCGGAGGATTCCAGCGAAGCGTAGAAATTACCGTCCGGGGTGGAGTGGCGGCGAAGCAAAGACTCCATTCGGAGTGACCTCGTGGTCGCCCGAGTCCTTGATATACCCCGACCGTTCTCCCCGATTGTCAGCTCGTATCAAAGTGAAATGACAGCGGTGTGGAGGGTAGCCCTCCTCGTCCAGAATTCGTCCCTTAAGGTAGGCGCCCGGCGTAAGAGAAATCGTCAGGTTCTCGATGGCCTCCCCCTCTTCGAGGGTGAGCCGATGATAGAGGGGAGCGTAGAGGTCACCCAATGGCCGAAGGCGAAGCCTCCGATGAAGACTCCGATTCCAGCCAGAATGCTGTTGAACAAATTGAAGGCTCCGACTGCGCCGACACAGACGAAATAGAAGAGTGTGCGTTCGACACCCAGGTAAGTGAGGGGCTTATGCAGGCTCTTGAAGACGCGATTTTTGCGGTGCCTCGGTTGTGTTGATTCCTGCATACGCCCCTCGTGGGTTGGGCTGTGGAGTGGGAAGGTTTCGGAGTTCGAAGTGGAGGTCGTTACACTCCCCAGAGCCAGCTGAGAACATTAGCTGCCATCACAGCGATTCTCCAACCTGCAGACCCTGTTCACCGGAACCATCGCGAAAGCTGCAAGCCTGATCGCCATCGTGATCGGTGGCTACGGCTTCGCGCACGGAGAACCCGGCGCTAAGAAAGCTCTCGCCGGCGTGGCCGCGGGAACTGGAAACCGCCCTTGCTCGTCCACATGAGTGGTGGTCTCTCCGAGCACTCCATCCCGAGTGAGGCTGAGCGTGGGCGACAATAGAATCTGGCCTGGCACACCATCTTTGAGCCGTCCGCTGATCGATCCATCCATCATCGGTTCTCCCCCCGCAGCGTGCCGTTATCCTTAGAGTTTGCGACGGATGGAGGCTGCTAAGCCTATCCTATTCGCGCTCTAATCGGGGCTCTCTTCTTCCTGGCGTATTCGCATGGCTCTTCTCTTCCGTTGCTCTTTCCTCTGACACTGATCCGAACAGTAGAGCGCGGTCGAGTGGAAACGCTCAGCCTTCAGCGTTTTGGCTTCCGGGATGGGCTCACCACAATGCTGGCAGGGGCGCAACGCGAGGGGCACACGAACGATCTGCTGGGAGAGATCGGCGTGTCCAATGTGGAAGTAGCCGCAGTCGAACACGTGTAAGCGATGATGAGGTCGCCGGATCTGGCACTGGCCCGCTCAGCCTCGATCTGTGCTTTGCACATGGAAGAGTATCCTCCCGGCACAGCAGCAGATACGGCAGCACAAACGCCCATTCCTCATCCGTCACATCGCTCGGATATTCCCCCGGAGCCTTGATCCTCATCCAACTATGCTTAACAAACGACACAACCCAGCAAAGTCACTAAACAGATTCAAACTTCATAACAGCCTCTAAACGCATAAACTTGACGTCCGAGCTCTTGCGCAACTTGCGGCGGCGACCGTACTGGCCACCGACACTTCCAACTTGCCAGTCGGTAAATGCGATGGCTCCAGTGATACCGTGTTTGATAAGGACATATCACGGCATCGTTGGTAAAGTCTCACGACAATGCAGAACTCCCACCCCCTCTCGGCGGTGGGGTTCTTTCGCAAGACGCTAGTGTTTTGCGTCGGCCGGTACGAGCGACTTGTGTTCCCGTTTGATGGGAATTGTGATGACTGTCGGACCTTCGGTCGCTAAAGCCGTCCTGAAAGCGTCCTGTATTTCTTCCTTGGTCGAGGCCTTGATGGTGGAGCAACCGTAACCCTTCGCTAGAGAGTTAATGTCCAGGAAGGGCAGGTCAAGAGCAGGGACATTAGGAGTGTTCTCAAGGTCGGCAAACTCCTTCAGAATCGCATACTCACCGTTGCACGGAACAATGAAAATGACCTTCAGCTTGTGTTGCGCTGCCGCTGAGAGGCTCTGTACCGAGTACTGCAAAGAGCCATCGCCGATGAGAGCAATCACAGGTCGGCCGGTTTCAAGTTTTCTCTGGGCCAAGGCGATACCAACGGACGACGGCGCATTGTGCCCCAACCCACCGCTGGCAAACGTGTAGTACGCTGCTGGCTCGATTGATGGCCACCAATGGAGGAAGTCGCCGTAGTTCGACGGAGATTCCTGCACGACAATTGCCCCTTCCGGCCGCACCTCACTCAGTGCTGCGTACACTTCGATCGCTGTAAGTGGTGAACCCGGTATTTCAGGCAAACTCTTCGGTATCTGCCGTGGCTTGGGAGACGTCCGGCTTGCGCCGTCTTCAACAAGTTTCAGCAACGCTTCCAGTGCAAGCTTTGCATCGGAAAGTAGGCTGTCACCTATAAGCGCGCTGCCAGCATCCGTCGGGTCATCGGTGATCTGTAAGAGAGTAGAGCCCTCTGGGATTACAGGACCTGGGACATATGGGTAGTAGCGGAAGACTGGAGCACCAATGACAACAATGAGATCATGACCCGCTAATTGATGGCTCAATGGACCCATGGCGCTCACGAGCTCGCCCTGAAAAAGAGGGTGCGTCTCAGGGAAACATGCTCGTTCCGCAGCCGGAGCTCGGAAGACAGGCACATGGAGCTTTTCCGCCAGTGCAACTCCCGCCTTCCAGCCACCCGCCTTCTCAACCTCAGCCCCGTAGACGAGCACCGGACTCTTCGCTGCGGAAATCCGCTTCGCGAAGTCTGCTAGGCGATCTGGATCGGGGCCGACTCGGGAACTAACGGTTCTGACATCAGCGGGCCCGAGGGCGGTCTTATCCCAGTCGTCCAGGGGGATGGAGACATAGACGGGGCCAGCCGGCGGTTGGAGCGCCAATGCATACGCACGCATAATTGCTCTGGGGACATCCTCAGCCCGCTTCGGTTCATACGCCCACTTCACGTAGGGACGGGGAAGCATCGTTTCGTCTCGATTTGTCAGCAGAGGATCGCAAACGATCATCTCCCTGGTCTGCTGGCCCGCTGTGATGATGAGCGGCGTTTTGTTCTGGAAAGCCGTCATGATGTTGCCCATGCCGTTACCCGTACCGGCGGAGGTATGCAGGTTGAGGAGAACTGGTTTTCCCGTGGCCTGAGCGAATCCGTCAGCCATCGCAACCGCAGTTGCTTCCTGAAGACCGAGGATGTACTCGAAATCAGGCGGGAAGTTTTTCAGAAAGGGTTCTTCGGTCGAACCAGGATTTCCGAAAATAGTGGTCAGCCCCAGCGACCTCAATAGATCGTATGTTGCTTCCCAAACAGTAAGCTTTTTCTCAGTCGCCATTTGTATTTCCTCTCTGAAGCTGCGGCATAGAGAATCCGCATCGCCATGTCAAGGCGGTAGCTCCACATCGATCAAACGCTCCGGACGAGTGGATGTGCAGTATCGGTGGGGCTAGCTCACCGTGAGGATTGCCAACATAGCAAGTCTCCGTCTGAGGCAGCTCAGGAGAAGGTAAGGGCAATTGCTAACGCACCGCCCAACGGCCAGACGACCACGCTTCTATGAAAGACCCCCATCGCCTGGGGCGATGAGGGTCTGCTTTGTACAAAATGACTAATGAAGTGCTGTGAAACCTATTTCGGCTCGAGTGTTAGAACTTCACCAACGATGGTGCTGCATGCCCTTGCAAGACGGCTTCGATGTTATCGAGACAAAGCATTCCCATATGCGTCCGCGTTTCCACGGTCGCGCTCCCTAGATGCGGTAAAAGAAAGGTATTGGTGAGATGGAGATAGCCGGGGTTAATATTTGGCTCTCCATCGAAAACATCCAAGCCGGCAGCTGCTATACGACCGCTCGTTAGCGCCGCTATCAGCGCCTCGTCATCCACCAGACCACCTCTGGCTGAATTGACTATGATTGCACCCGCGGGAAGCAGTGCAAGCGAATCCTTATTAAGGATATGATGGGTTTCCTTTGTTTCTGGAGCGTTCAGGCTCAAAAATTGACTGATGGCTAAGAGATCAGAGAGCTTTTCATGAAATACGGCGTCACCAGCTAATCCAAACTCAAGTTTTCTGGGGTTGGTATAGTGAACTTCCATCCCAAAAGCTCGCGCTCGACGTGCGACCGCCAGACCTACTTGTCCCATACCCACAATCCCAAGATTTTTTTGAGTCATCTGCCAGCCGAGGTAAGAGGTGTGAGTGGAGCCCCATGCACCGGTACGAAGCATCTCCTGCGCTTCGTAGGCACGGCGCGACGCTCCAAGCATCAGCAGCATGGCGATGTCTGCGGTGGCATCAGCATTTGCACCTGGTGTAAATGCGATAGGTATTCTCTTTGCGGCTGCCGCCTCAAGGTTAATGTGATCTAGTCCTACCGAGTAGGTTGCGATCACTTTGACTGTTGGCGAGATCTCACTAAAGAATGCTTCATCCAGGCGATCGAGGGGAGTAACGAACATCGCGTCCGCTCCCTTCGTTAGCGCAATCAGCTCCTCCAGATGGAGAGGCTTCTCGTCCGGGCTCCGCAGAGCTTCATATTCTCGAAGGATGCGATCCTCAACAGGTTCGGTGAAATGACTTGTCACGACCAACTTTGGTTTACTCAATGTCCCATCCTCCAATAAGATTTGCCCGCTTCTGGTGGTCGTAGAACGGTCGCTTGAATGCACTCTGCGGATAGTTCTCTATCGCTTCGCGGGATAGAGGGGGGTGACAGTGAACTCAAGACCACAACCCTTTGGTTGGAATTGCGGCGAGGTCACCGTACAACGTGGCGCGGCGCCGATGCTCAGCCTCTGGCTCCCTAACTTCACCAGTTTGGAAACTCTTATGGGATTCACGATCGCTGTCCATCGCCCTGCGTGCCAGTCATAGGTGTCATAGGAGGTTATGGCATACGTCCAGGCAGTCTTCGTGGTGTATGTCACGAATGGTTGCGCATAGGTCTGACTCACATACGGATGACTGTCACTACCGGCTACCGACCATACGTGATTCGCGAGGAGACCAATGTTCAGATGTCCTTGACGCTTAAGCACTACAGCGGTCGGCCCCAAGCCGAACTTCCGTGTACCTAGCTCTCCATAGGTGCCTGTTGGAATCAGAAAGATCGGACCGACTCCCCAGATGAAAGACTTCGTGTGAACCGGCGATAGGAAAAGACTCTCGGTTGAATCACTCAGGCCCGTCTGAGTGGTTCTGCCATAAAGATTTTGCTGATAAACGATCGGAATGGTGGAGCGGCTGATCAGATTCCAGTCCTTTGAAATCTGCATCGGGTATACCGGCTGTGCCTCCATGGTGTAACGAAAGCCGTCCTTCTTGGGTCCCAGGTTGAAATCGAACCAGTTCTCGATGGGGATGCTGATCAGCGAGGCCACCGGATTCGTAAGCTTCAATGCCAGCTTGGCGGACTCGTTTGTCTCCACGTCATCCGGCGCCTGTGAGACAGTGCTGTCAGGTTTGGCAGTGTTGGATGCTGGAACCTGGGCAGTCAGGTGAGACGGAATCACGACCATGAAGACAGACATGATGCAGGCAAGGGCCTTCGATCCAGACAGCGGTATTTTGTATGCATGCTGTACAGGTTGAAGAAAGTGGCCAACCTGCGCTGTCGTTTCGATCATCTTGACGCTATACGAGGCGTGATTGATATGGTCTCTCATGCGTGAACCATATCCAGTCATGAAGGACGTTCAGGAGTGAGCTAAGGTAAGGTCACAGTGAGGATGCTCATAAAGCTTGATCTTTGACATGGAACTCGAAAAGCCATCATCGTAGATCGCGACAGATGCCATGTGCGTCTTACATCGCTAGGATCAGCTTGCCAATGGCCTTCCGCCCTTCGAGATCAACATGCGCCTGCGTGGCCTGGTCCAGAGGGTAGGACTTATCGATTCGAACGGTTAGTTTCCCCTCGAGTATCCAGCGAAACAGCGCATCCGTGCGGTGAGTAAGTTCTTCGCGTGTCTTCACGTGATCAAAGCCGTTCGGGCGAGTGATGAAGAGCGATCCCAATGGAGACAGCCTGGCAAGATCAAAGGGCGGTACTGGTCCGCTCGCGGCGCCATAGAGAGCCAGTAAGCCTCGTGTGCGTATGCTTCGCAGCGACTGTTCGAAGGTAGTCTTCCCGACACCGTCATAGACAATGTCCACGCCCCGACCGCCTGTCAGCCGCTTTGCTTCTATCTCAAAGTCCGCGTGGCTGTACAAGATCACTTCGCTGGCCCCGGCCTCGCGCGCGACTTTTGCTTTCTCCTCAGTTGAGACGGTTGCGATGACACGAACACCTAAAGCGGCTGCCATTTGCGTCAAAAGAGCTCCTACTCCACCCGCGGCCGCATGTACCAGAGCGGTGTCTCCTGCTTTGAGCGGAAATGTCGAGTATGCGAGGTAGTGGGCGGTAACGCCCTGCATCATGATCGCTGCGGCCGTTTCGAGAGAAACACCTTGTGGCACTTTAACCACAATTTCAGCCTTCACCACTGCGAGTTCAGCGTAGCTGCCGAGCGGTCCAAACCAGGCAACTGCATCTCCAACAGAGAATCCAGTCACTCCCTGGCCTACCGACTCAATAATTCCTGAACCCTCGCCGCCCAATACGAACGGCAGCGGAGCCTTGTACCTTCCTTCCCGATAGTAGACATCGACGAAGTTCACACCGGACCCGTGAACTCTGATAAGGATTTCGCCGCTACCCGGCGCAGGATCCGGCAATTCGGTTACCTTAAGAACTTCAGGTCCGCCTACGGTAGTGATCTGAATAGCTTTCATGCGAATCAGGCTAAAGCCGTCGCAGAGGGGGTTGCAGTACTGAGGCGGTTAGATCACCGTGATCGCTATGGCTCCCCCCACCGACAAAGTGCACAATTTCGATTCGATCTCCCGCGGAGAGCATGGTTTCGTTCCATTGAGCGCGTGGCACGATTGTGTCGTTCAAGGCAATCGCAACGAGTTCCCTCCGCACGGCAAGAGCCGTGAGAACTGTATCTAGTGCAGCAGGGTTCGTGGTGATCGGCACAGATCGCAATTGGCCGTTAACACTTAGATTCAAAACCATCGAGATCACGCACCTTCCCTAAACATCAGCCCTCATCTTCTAAGAGATGGAAAAGGTTAGACGGATACGCCATCCATGGGAGAACTCGCGCTAGCATAAAGCCGGCGAGGCATACGGCCCGCCAAAAACGCCTTCCTGCCTGCCGACACGGCGTCCCTCATTGCGGAAGCCATCATGATCGGTTCCTTCGCCGCGGCAATGGCTGTGTTCAGCAGAACGCCGTCAAAGCCAAGTTCCATCGCTCTGGCTGCATCGCTTGCGGTTCCCAATCCGGCATCGATGATCAATGGGACTTCCGTTATCAGTTCACGCATCATTCGCAGCGAGGTCTCATTGGCGAGACCGATTCCGGTACCGATGGGCGCTCCCAGCGGCATGACCGCTGCCGCGCCGGCATCGATCAGCCGCTTCGCAAAGACAATATCGTCCGATGTATAAGGCAGCACGGTGAATCCGTCTTTCACGAGAACCCTCGTCGCCTCGACGGTGGCTTGTATATCGGGATAAAGCGTTGCGTTATCTCCGATCACCTCAATCTTGACCCAATCCGATATGCCGACTTCCCGAGCGAGCCGCGCCGCCCGGATCGCCTCTTCGGCCGAGTAGCAACCTGCTGTGTTGGGAAGGATCTTCAATCGGTTGATGTCCAGGAAGTCAAGAAGTGAGGGAGTAGTGCGATCAAGGTTGACCCGCCGGACAGCGACGGTCACCATCTCCGCACCAGAGGCTTCCACTGCATGTCTGGTTTCGTCACCGTCCTTGTACTTGCCCGTGCCCACGATGAGGCGTGAGTGAAAAATCACGCCGGCGATGATAAGAGGTTGATCCATACTTAGTGCCCCCGTATTGCCATTTGCTCGGTCATGATTTGTGTGAAGTCATTTTTCTTGAGACCGTGTACCTCTTCGTTGTACTTGTCGACCTTGGAGGACCAGTTCATGGAGCAGAACTTGGGGCCGCACATGGAGCAGAAGGCGGCTTCCTTGTAGTAATCGTCTGGAAGTGTTTCATCGTGCATAGAGCGCGCCGTTTCGGGATCGAGTGAAAGGTCGAACTGGGCGTTCCAGTCGAAGGTGTAGCGAGCGTGAGAGATCGCATCGTCACGGTCGCGGGCGCCGGGGCGGTGCCGAGCGATGTCGGCCGCGTGCGCGGCGATCTTGTAGGCGATGATGCCGTCCTTCACGTCCTTCTCGTTAGGCAGGCCGAGGTGTTCCTTCGGCGTGACATAGCAGAGCATCGCCGCGCCGTGCCAGCCGATCATCGCCGCGCCGATGGCGGAGGTAATGTGGTCATAACCGGGAGCGATGTCCGTGACCAGAGGCCCGAGCACATAGAACGGCGCGCCGTCGCAGAGCTCGACTTCCTTATCGACTTGCTCCTTGATCTTGTCCATCGGCACATGGCCGGGACCTTCGATCATGACCTGTACATCGTCCTTCCAGGCCTGGCGGGTGAGCTCGCCCAGCGTCTTCAGTTCCGCAAACTGCGCCTCGTCGGAGGCATCGGCAACCGAGCCGGGACGGAGACCATCGCCGAGCGAGTAACTGACGTCATACTTCGCCATGATCTTCGTGATGCGGTCGAAGTTTTCGTACAAGAAGTTCTGCCTGTGGTTAGCGGTCATCCACTGGGCAAGGATGGCGCCTCCGCGACTGACAATGCCTGTGATGCGCTTAGAAATCATCGGGACATACTGGATGAGCACGCCGGCGTGAATAGTGAAGTAGTCGACGCCTTGCTGCGCTTGCTCTTCGATGACCTCGAGGTAAAGATCGATGTTGAGGTCTTCGACACGCTTGACACGGCTCAATGCCTCGTACAACGGCACGGTGCCGATGGGTACGGGGGAGTGCCGGATGATGGCTTCGCGGATAGCGTAGATATCACCCCCTGTAGACAGGTCCATGACCGTGTCGGCTCCATAGTGGACGGCCGTGTGCAGCTTGCGAAGCTCTTCGTCGACGTTGGACGAGAGTGCTGAGTTGCCGATGTTGGCGTTGATCTTGCAGAGCGACTCGACGCCGATGGCCATGGGCTCCAGCTCGGGATGATTGATATTCGCCGGGATGATCATGGTGCCCCCGGCAATCTCGGAACGAACGAGTTCGGCAGAGATTTTCTCCTTGTGAGCGACAAAGGCCATCTCCTCGGTGATCTTACCGAGACGCGCAAAGTGCATCTGACTCATGTTCCAATCGCCGGTACGCGCTGCTTCAGCCTTGCGATCGACAATCCACTTCTTCCGCGGCTCAGGGATTTCAGACCGATTGCTTCCATCCATCGTTACACCTGTGGACGAAGTGTGGTGGAGCGGTGAGGGCATAGGGATTCTCCTTTGAGCCGCAGGTTACGCGTCGCTGAGCACGATTAGACACCCGATTCGTGATCAAGGGTGTCTTCTCACGGTTAGCTCACAGATCGCTCACTCCTGTAAATCGCGCGCGCGTGTTGCGATGAGGATGTAGGGCAGATTCATTTGTCTGACATCCCGAGCCAAAAGGATTTAACATGAGTGCCATACCCAAAGTTCTTCGCCTAACTCTCCTCTCTGCTTCACTAGCAGTAGTCTTTGTGAATGGAGGGCCTGCGCAAGGACAGGCCCTGACAATGGATGGTCAGTCAGGGGTATTCTTTCAGCCTTGGGCCAACGTCGTCCCGGCAGCGCCACGGAAGTGGAACGGCCCCACTTTGAGCTACCACGCGGTGACGGCCGGTCCCGTGGCAGGAGATTACTTTAACGTCTCCGTCGAAGAGGGATTTGGGAACTGGCTAGAGTTTGGGTTCACACGAGGAAATCATACCGACGGCGGGGACCCAACATTCAGCCCCCTATTCAATTACGCGGGCATGAACATCTTCAATGTGAAGGCAAAGGTAATTGCTGAAAACACCTATCATTTGAAGTGGGTTCCCGCCATCGCTATCGGAGGAGTTCTACGCACCAATGTTCCATATGTCAGCCAAACGTTCGCACACAAGAACGCGACTAACGGAGACATTTATGGAGTTGCGACTAAGCTGATCCTCATCGACAAGAAGTTGCCTATTCTGTTGAGCGGAGGGGTTCGCGGCACAAACGCCGAAGTCTACGGATACGGTGGAAACGCGACCAGTTGGCAGGCGCGCGCATTCGGAGCCATTGGCTTTCCATTTCCAATCAAGCAAGTCTTGATCGCGCCGACGTTTGAAGTGGACCAGGAGCCGCACCATCTCGCGTATGTGACTTATGCGAATATTCCAACCACGTTGATCTATGCTGTGCGCATTTCACGTTATCCGGATATGAAGTGGAGCGTGGACATCGGAACCGGGCACGTCGTTTCGAGCGCTGCACCTGGAGTCAACCTCAAAGCCAACAACGCACTTGCCTTGGCTTTGGACTACCGCTTTTAGCCGACACGCAATCCCGTAGGAACATTGACGATAAGCGCCACAATCAGCGATGAGTTCACCGTCAGGCTTCTCACGTTGGAACAATTGCTTAAAAGATTGACGACCGCGGCGTGGCGATCGCAGTCGCATCAGGAGGAACAGGTATGAACACAGCCACCCTAAGTGCCCTTGCAGCATTGGGTGGTTCTGCCCTCGGAGGGATCACTCCCCTGGTGAGCAACTACTTGATTCAGAAAGGTCTGGTGAAGCGGGAGATGCTAAGCCGAGAACTCGCCGAACGCCAGACTTTGTACGCCGACTTCATCCAATTCGCCACCAAGGTCTATGTCAACGCCACCACGAAGCAACTTGATGACGTCGACGACCTGATCGCTTTATATGCCCTCGTGAGCAGAATCCGTCTCTTTGCATCAGAGCCGGTGATTGGAGCGGCAGAGCAGTTTGCGACACGCGTTACCAGGCGATATGGCGAAAAGGCTCTCTCCATTGAAGATCTTAGAAATGAGACCCTCACTCCGCATGTCGACCCGCTCCACGACTTCAGCACCCTATGCCGCCAGGAGATGCGAGCATTCCTAAGTAAGGGCTCATATTGAGCCTCCCAGGAAATGAGTTCAGCATTTCGGACCCGCACGATGACAATTCTGCATCAGTTCTTCGCTAAGGTGGGGGCGGGTCTGCCAGCGAGCACCGCGTCAATGTTATCTAAGGCGAGCATACCCATGGCTGTGACAGCCTCCACAGTCCCGCCTCCAATATGGGGCAAAAGGAACGTGTTCGAAAGCGGTAGATATCCAGGATGAAGCTTTGGCTCGCCTTCAAAGACATCAAGACCAGCGGCCGCAATGCGGCCGCTCGTTAGGGCAGCGATGAGATCTTCGTCTACAACTAGGCCACCCCGAGCGGTGTTGACGATTATTGCGCCCTGCGGCAAGAGATCGATAGTCGTCGAGTTGATGAAGTGGTGGGTCTCGGGCGTGTCCGGCGTGTTGAGACTAAGAAAAGTGCTTTCCGGAAGCAAATCCAAAGGGTTCTCGTGGAATATCGCATCACCCACGAGTTCGTCTTGCACGCGAGTTGGATTGGTGTAGTGGATCTTCATTCCGAATCCCCGGGCGCGTTGGGCAACTGCTCGCCCCACATGTCCCATTCCGACAATTCCCAGGACTTTGCCACTCAGTTCGCGGCCCAGCAACTTCGCGGAGCTCAACGGCACCCAGGCGCCTGTGCGCAGCAGGTTTTGAGCCTCATATGCTCTCCTCGCAGCACCCAAAAGAAGCAATATCGTAATATCCGCAGTTGCATTACTGTTAACTCCCGGAGTATGTGCAATCGGAATCTTCCTCGTAGCAGCTGCGCCAAGGTCGATGTGTTCATATCCGGCAGAATAGGTTGCGATGATCTTGACCGATGAAGAAACGCGACCAAAGAAGGCTGAGTCAAGCCTGTCGAACGAGGTCACCAGCATCGCATCCGCTCCCTCTGAGATAGATAACAGTTCCTCAAGTGTGAACGGCGTCTTGTTGGGATTCCGACGAGCGATGTACTCGCGCTCGATCCGCGCTTCAACCTCACCCAAGAAATGGTTTGTGACTACCACAATTGGCTTTCCCACAATATAGCCTCCTCTTTCAATCCTGTACTCTTGCTCGTAAATTACATTCTCGACCGTCGAGATCAATCAGACCGGACGTCGACAGCTTCGCGCTGCAGACACACATAATCGACCGCTGCGAAGGATGAGGCTTCAATCCTTCGCAGCGGGTATCCGTTACGTCGTAATGAATGAGAGTAAGTCGGCATTGATCTCCGTGGCATTGGTTGTCGCCATTCCATGAGGAAAGCCCGGATAGATCTTCAGAGTGCTGTTCTTCAGCAATTTTGCTGCGAGCGGAGCAGCGTCGGCATACGGAACGATCTGATCATCATCACCCTGCATTACGAGAGTCGGCACCTCGATCTTCTGCAAATCGTCTGTGAAATCGGTCTCGGAGAATGCCTTGATGCAGTCGTACTGTGCCTTGATTCCGCCCATCATGCTTTGGCGCCACCAGTTGTCGCGGATACCCTGCGAAACCTTGGCTCCCGGCCTATTAAAGCCGTAAAACGGCATGGTGAGGTCTTCATAGAACTGCGCGCGGTGCTTTGCGGTGCCGTCGCGGATATTGTCGAAGACTTCCATAGGGGTTCCTCCTGGATTCTTCTCGGACTTGATCATGACGGGACATACTGAACTGATCAGTACAGCTTTCGCCACGCGGCCCTTTCCGTGCCGTGCCACATAACGCGCTACTTCGCCGCCGCCCGTCGAGTGCCCGATATGAATCGCACTCTTCAAATCCAGCTTAGTGGTCAGTTCCGCAACATCTGCCGCATAGGTATCCATATCGTTGCCTGTAGCGGTCTGGGTCGATCGTCCATGCCCACGCCGGTCGTGCGCAATCACGCGATACCCGTGCTGCAGGAAGAACATCATCTGTACGTCCCAGTCATCCCCCGAGAGCGGCCAGCCATGATGGAAAACGATCGGTTGGCCGATGCCCCAATCCTTGTAGTAAATCTGCGTTCCATCCTTCACGGTGATCATTTGCATAGGTTTCTCCTTGTAGGCTGTTGGTCCGGAAAATGTTGACAGGCGAGACGCAGTCGCGGAGGTGGCGATTGTGAGTGTCGCAACCGAAACTGCGCTCGCTGAAACAAACTGCCGCCGACTCATCTTATGAATACTTTGGGAGTGAGATTTCATACTGCTCCTCCGAATCGCGACAAACATTCATCCAGGCACATTGATCTGCTAAGTTGAAAACCATTACGGTGGATGCGATGATTCCGCGTAGCCTTGCCGCAGGGTCGGAGTTAGAACGACGGGCCAAATCAGCTTCGATGACGTGCCGGTGACGGGTACTGGCGCTCTAGATCCGAACGCCAGCCAACCGCCTGTCCAACCCGGGATCAGCCCGCCGGCTGGCGTCCCACGCCCATGTCTCAATCGGTTTCGTCAACACTGATGTGAGAGAAGAACACCCACTCACCGTCCACTTTGCGGCAGCCGTATACCGCGACCTGCTTATCATGGAGCTTGCTGCCGATCATGTGGCGCAGCGAAGTGCTGATCGTTGCGAGCTTATCCCCGTAGAACGTTACGTTGGATTCGTCGATGATAGTTTTGTCGACGCCCGTGGAGGAGCCAAAGAGCGTGCTGTATAGCTTGATCATTTCTTCCGGAGTGCTCAACAGCTGTTGCGAAGCCTCCGGCTTCCCTGTGTCAAGAGCAAACAGTGCAGGAAGTGACCAGAAGGAAGGCACCTTCTCCAACTGACCGCCCTGGCACGCATCACAGTAAGCACGGTAGCGCGCATTGATCTCTTTCACATCGGCTTCGTTCGTCATAAGATTCGCTCCTCTTCAATATCGGTTGTGGGTTCCTTAGGTTGCACGACGCGACTACAACGACGGTCTTCGGTTTAGTCAATGTCACGATGGGCTGATCGCGCCCACTCTTCTGGACTGGCATCGAGCTCCCGTCGTCAGGTGCGATGAGCAGAAAGCTCTAAAAATCTTTGCGAGCGAATGTTCCCGCTCTTCATCGCAACACGCGCGCGCAACTTGGAGAAGTGATGGACCGTTAGCTAACTGTGAGAAGATCTTTCCGATCATGGACCAAGTATCCTGAGAATCCTTTAGGATCCTGGGCTGGTCAAATTGACTAAAGCCAGGGTTCGCACAACGCCAAATCCGGCGGACATTGCATTTGCGATCTGCTCCTCAATGGCAAACGAAGCCGTCTCCCCAACCTCCACATCAATCCGTTTGACCCACAACTGGGTTCCGGCCGCGTCGATGATTCTTGCGGTCACTCGAAGGTTTGACCCGTCCGTTCGGGTACTTCCCTCAAAGGCAATGTGAGCTCCCACCCTCTTCATCGCCGCCGCAACATCGAATCCGTATGCATCAGGGCACGCCATGGAGGATGGCGACACAAGCGTGCAGCCGTCGGTGAGCATAAGCACGTATGCGAGTTCATCCGGAATCTCGCGCGCGTATGCCGCAGAGACCGGGGTTCCCGATACGTCCATGAAGGGCAGGACTGCAGTCACAATCGAGGAAGCGTTTCGCAGGCCGAACGATTCCGTATCCGTTCGGTTGGAAGCGCCGACCAGATTTTCTTTGAACTGGAAGGCCGGTATGTAGCTTCCGGGTCGCAAATAGATGTAGACCGGATCGTCTTTGCCTTCAAGATCGTAGTATTCCTTTATCTTGTTTCTGAGACGACGGGCCTCTGTCCGCACGATCGAATCCTGGCTCGGATCGTACGGCGGTTTACGGTCATACACTTCCACTCCAACCAGGTATTCTTTGAGACACTCTGGATTGCCCTTGATCACGTGCTCGACCACGAATCGAAGGAACCGGCTCAGCTTTTCGGACTGAATGAATATCTTGCTTTGCAATATCTTCGCAAGTTGTTGAAAGACTGCGGCATCGGAAGGTGGCAGTCCCATTTCATCGCATGGCGCGATCGCCGCATCGTTCTCGCCTTTACGAGAGAAGTCTTCTGCCGATCGCCGATCCGCGCCCTCTCGGCGATAGGGATCAGTTGCGCGAATCCCTTGAGAAAGCGGGGATTGTCGACCGCCGGTCCTCGGGACATTGTCCAAAGTAAATGGTTTCGGGAGCAACGATCCCTTCTCGCGCCACGTTGAAGCCATGGGCGAAGCCTCTTTGCTGCCTGGCAGTAAACGCTCGGTAAGCATCTGTACCTCCGGTGCTTACCTAATCGAGAACAACCGGAAAAAGTGGTCACATCAGATTCTTGCGGGAAGAGCTCACCAGCTCTGGCGGCTGACGAGCCAGATTGGAATCAGTAGCGACTGCTTGCCTCAGCGCCTTCGCTTCACTCCAAACGTTGTCGCTTTGGGGTTCAGGAAGTGGTATCGGATGGGGCTCCTGTTCAAAGGTCAAGGGACGCTCATTTGGGACGTGCACGAAGTTCCGCAAGGATTCTAGTGGCTTCCTTGGGCTTTCCAAGGCGTCTTTCTGCCTCAGCGAGATCGCGATAGGCCATAACAGTGTGAGGGCGAGTGGCATCGTGGGAAAACCACGCGTAGGCTGGCTGCAACTGGATCTCGGCATCGGCAACTCTTCCCTCTCGCAAGAGAACGTGACCTAGCAAAGTAAGACCGGCCACTACGACATAGCTCGGCTTCAGCTTTGTCGTTGCGAGAACCTGCCGGATGATCGCCTCAGCGCGGCGGTCATCGCCTCGTTTGGAATAGATGTGGGCGAGACTGAGTTCGCTGTATTCAAGGTAGATCTCATTTACAGCAGCATGACGACGGGCGATACTTGTCACTGACTCAAAGTAGTCTTCGGCGGCTTTCAGATTGCCTTGCTGAAGTTCGATAAAGCCGAGATAAAAATGAGCTTCGCTTTCGTCGTAGGTGGACGGAGCCTCGCTTCTTAAGGTGACGTCAAGAGCGTGGTGAAGCCATTCCTTCGCCTCCCCGAACTTTCCTTCCAGCACCAACGCGCCTGCCAGGCTATTCATGTATCTCGCGCTAACTCCTTCATCCGCTCCAGACCAAGCCTGAACCTCGGCGAGCGCAGAGCGAAAGTGTTGTTCCGCTTGCCCATACTTCCCATATGCTTCGAAAATGTTCCCAAGTCCCCATTCATTATCCGAGTGCTCGAAAGAGTTGCTGCCATAGAGTTGCTCGTTGATTTGGGCGCTTCGTTCCTCATATTGAATCGCTCGCGGATCGTTATACGGAAACCCCACAATTGCAAAAATCGCTAACGCGTCTGCCAATTGGGGGGGGGAACGCCCTGACGCCGATGCGATTGCTAATGCCTGGGAAGCGATATCTTTCGATCGTGCAGCATCCCCAGCTTCTCTGGTTAAAGCGGCCAGGTCTACCATTGCGGTTGCGATGGCCGGGTCATTTGCAGGCAGCTTCGTCTGTTTGATGAGAACTGCATCGCTAACCAGCGTTCGTGCCTCATCCATGGACCCTTGTGTACCGATCGCTAATCCCAACTGAAGTTCAACATCACCGCACTGAACAGAACGATCCGCAGAGCAGATAACCTGCTGCGCCCTTCTTAATAACGGCTCCGCAACTCCACCCTCGCCTAGCCGAAGATAGGCAGTACCCAACGCCTGAAACATATCAGCCTGAAGGCGGGGATCACCGGTGATTTGTAGGGCTTCGACCTTGCCCCTGTCCAGCATCTGGGTCACCTTGATCCCGGGTGGCGGAACTCCGTACCTGACTCCGCCAGAGAAAAGGGACTCGCTGAAATGTTGGACCCGTGCGCTCCGGGCAGCCTCTGCGATGGCTTCGTCACGGGCACGTGCTGCCACGTCCCGCGCCTTTGCGAGGCGTACCGTGAATACGGTGGTGCCGGCGATGAGAACCAACAGTCCCAACACTACGCTGAGTACCGGCAACCGGTTTCTTCGTAGAAATTTTCTTGCGGTATAGAGCAAGGCGTTCTTTCTCGCATCGAGAGGGCGGTCATCGAGGAAGGCATCGATATCGGAGATCAATGCGTCCATCGACCTGTACCTGCTCTCAGCCTCCTTATCGAGCGCCTTCATGCAGATGGCATCGATGTCTGCCCATTCGCCTCTGCTCAGTGCGAGTCGATTCTCGAAGTCGGCGGACGCATTAGCTTTTGAGGGTCTTCGCGGATCGCGGTGGCCTAGTTCGTCTTCCGGAAAGGGCAAACTGCCGATTAGCAGTTGATAGAGAATCACCCCTACTGAATAAATGTCTGTGAAGACGCCTACCTTGTTTTCGCTCTGAAGTTCGGGTGCGGCGTATGCCGGCGTGAAAAGACGGAAACCCGCCGTAGTCGCGGTGCTTCCGCGGTTCACCATGTCCATCTGTTTCGCGATACCAAAGTCCAGAAGCTTAATCTGACCGTCGTCGTTGACAAGGATGTTGGAAGGTTTCAGGTCTCGGTGAATGATCGCCAAACTATGGGCATACCGGACAGTCTCGCAAATGGTCCCGACAAGCTTCATGATCTCGCGTACCGAGCGGGTGCGCCGATTTAAGTACTCGGTGATAGGGACACCGTCTGAAAACTCCATGACGAACCAGGGCGTTCCGTCCTTCGTTGTGCCAGCGTCGTAGATTCGCGCAATCGAAGGATGCTTTAGCAGCCCTAACATCTGCTGCTCTATGGCGAAGCGCTGGCGCCGCACAGGAGAGAGCCATGCGTCGCGTAGAAACTTGATGGCGACGTACCCCGCAATGTCAGTCCGCTCAGCCAGATACACAACTCCCATTCCACCCTCACCTAGCAACTTGAGGATGCTATAGGGGCCTATCTGGCCTTGGATCGGCAAGGTCATGTCGTCCCGATGCAGAGCCTGCTGCAACAAGCTCTCGAGGTTCACCTCGGGAAGTGCTGACTCCGAGGAATCCTCGTCTAGTAACTCTCGAACCTCCTGAGCCATTACAGGATCGCTCTCGTATAAATCTCGAAGAGCACGAGCCTGATCCGAAGGCGGCAAATCCGCCAGATGATCGAAGGTGTCCTGCAAGGTGTTCCAACGCTTTACATCCATTGCAGGGCTCTCCTCTCTATGCAGAAACAGTGCCCCGAGATGGGCGGAGTTCTCGCGCAAGCCATGCCTTCGCCATTCTCAACTCACGAACCACCGTTGACTCCGACACATCGAACACCTGCACCATCTCGTCCGCTGTCAGCCCGCCAAAGAATCGAGCTTCAATCAGCTGGGCCTGCCGCGGAGAGAACGTTGCTAGCGTGTCCAAAGCCTTGTCTAGTGCGAGTAATTCCGGCCCGAGCCGAAAGCTGCAGCCGAAGAAGAGGGATTCATCGAACGTCACCAAGACCTCGTCCCCACCCCTTATCTTCGACGACCGTCGCCGGGAAGCATCGACAAGGATAAAGCGCATTGCCTGAGCCACGGTTCGTCTGAAGTGCAGGTGATCGACAGGAGACAGTGCGACTGCCGATGAGAGCTTCAGCCACGCCTCGTTGACCAAAGTCGTCGCCGAGATGTCGCGAACTCCCTCGCCATGAATGATTCCCCGCGCCATTCGACGCAGTTCTTCATAGGCGAGGCTGAAACTCGCGTCTAAATTGGTCGGCTTCCAATCCACGGTGTCTCCTGAACGTACTTCGAGAAACCCTGCCGCTCGAGAGGGACAACAGTTGATCCAATCGCTCCGATGCCTGGATTACACTCCAAGGGAGTATATCAGAGATTGTAGACCATCAAGGCACCAGGGATCGGGAAACTGTCGCTGAACGGAGAGCGAGGGGACTACCCGACATCTGCTCTGTCGGCATTGCCCGAGCGAACCTTCCCGGCACGGCGGTCTCGACTTGGTAGCAAAACGATGTCAGATCCTTCTGTTATCACAGTGATCTAACAGCTGCATAGCTTGGAGCCGGCGATTTTTCTGTAATGCTCCTCTACACAAGCGAGGGCGAAATGGCACACCAACCCAGGCAGATCCGGGTACTGGCAATAGCGCCTGCAGACATGCAAGAGAACTTGCATCGACAGATCGATTCCTTTGGAATGCTGGCGACTGTGGTGAATAGCGCGATGGAGTTGGCTCCCCACATCCGGGCGGGAGAGGCGTATCAAGTGGTTCTTCTTCCGTCCTCATTTTCCAATACAGAAGACTGGTGGGCAATATGGGGGGATCTGGCGATGCTCACTCCAAGACCGGCGATTCTCGTGTATGCCCACGCGGCCACATTTCAACTATGGTCGGGAGTGCTCGAAGCAGGCGGCTACGATGTCATCGTGGAGCCCCTCACCGACGAGAAGCTTAAGGAAGCTCTGCTCCGGGCGGCGGAAGGGGCCGCCAAACTGCCTGGAGAAATATCCTGAAGCGAAGTAACCGATGCCTCTGCAACTGGGGACGCACCAGCAGAGAGGATGTTGATATGTCTGACTCTTGGAAGCTGTATCGAGACAGAATGGGACGACATTCCCACTCTTTCTCGAAACGTCCTCACCGTCAGATATCCATTCCTAACGGTGCATTCCTCGCCACACTCTGCCAATCTTAACTATCAGGAGCAACTTTGAAGACGATACGGTGCAACCTCCCCAATTCGCTCTATGAAGCGCTCGAAAAGAGAATGTCAATGGATCAGGCCAGCTGCGACCACATCATCGCTGATGCCTTATCGCGGTTTCTTGGCAAGCCGCTCCACACGCTCTTCCAGGTTTCCACATCTGCAGCCTTGGTCGAGGGCCTATACCAAGGTGCCGTTCAGGTTTCGCGACTTCTAAGGCATGGTGACTTCGGACTCGGAACGTTTGTGGACCTTGACGGAGAGATGGTCGTGCTGGATGGTGTTTGCTATCAGGTATCTCCGAGTGGAGCGGTCACAACGGTCGAGGGCGAAAGATTCATTCCCTATGCAGTGGTCACTCGTTTTACGACTGAGACCAGCAAAGAATATCAAGAGCTCGCGTCCTTCGGAGATCTTGTTGCTATATGCGATGACATCCGCAAGTCAGACAATCTCTTCTACGCATTTCGCATCGATGGCAGCTTTTCATCTGTAAAAACAAGAGTAATGAAAGCAGTGCAGGATGGAGTTGGCCTCAAAGTGGCCGCGAGCGCGCAAGAAGAGTTCGTCTTTGAAGAGACAGACGGCACACTCGTTGGTCTTTGGTCGCCTGCATTTGCGAAGTCCTTCAGCGTTCCCGGCTACCACTTCCACTTTCTTTCGAAAGACCGCCAGCGGGGCGGACACGTTCTTGCGTGTCGCGCAGGGAACATCACGATCGATAGTTGCACGATGAGCGAGATGCGCGTCTCATTGCCGGAGACTGAAGAGTTCCTCAAGGCGGATCTTTCGAGAGATCCGAACAACGACCTTATGAGTGCTGAACAAGACCACTCGTAGTAACAACGCTACGGAATTCAAAAGGGTCATATGACTTCAAAGATGAATCGGACTGGTGCCCAGGTGGTGGTCGAATCGCTGGAGCTTCACGGCGTTCAATATGTATTTGGAATTCCGGGAGCAAAGATCGATCGAGTCTTTGAAGCTCTTGCGTCGTCTCCCATCCAGACCGTGGTGTGTCGTCACGAGCAAAACGCCGCATTTATCGCTGGAGGAATTGGAAGACTGACCGGCAAGGCGGGGGTTGCCATCGTCACCTCCGGTCCGGGTGTCAGCAATCTTACGACGGGTCTTGCGACGGCCAATAGCGAGGGCGACCCACTCGTGGCGCTGGGCGGAGCTGTGGCAACGTCCCAGAGCCTGAAACAGATTCACCAAACGCTGCAGACAGTTCCGCTTATGAAGCCGGTGACTAAGTTCAGCGAAGAAGCGGGCTCTCCGGAGTCGATCGGTGAAGTTATGGCAAATGCTTTTCGAGCCGCCGAGTCGGATCGCCCCGGGGCGGCGTTTGTAAGTCTTCCAAAGGATGTGATGGAAGGGGCGGCTGCGTGCGATGCGATCTGTACGGCGCTGAATCCATCGTATGGACCTGGAACCAAATCCTCTTTGGAGGAAGCCGCGAAGATCATACAGGCGGCACAGCGCCCGGTGGCTCTTCTCGGGTTGCTCGCAAGCAGACCGGAGAACGCAGATGCGGTTCGAGCCTTCCTGCGCAAGACACATCTGCCTGTGGTTGGAACTTTCCAGGCAGCAGGCACCGTGTCCCCTGATTTATTTCGCAGTTTCGCAGGCCGGGTTGGACAGCTTGATAACGCGCCGGGCGATGAACTACTGGCAGCGGCCGATGCGATCGTCACTGTCGGGTACGATCCGGTCGAGTACGATCCTTCTATATGGAACCGCCTTCGGAACGCGAAGATAGTTCACATCGACTCCACACGAGCGGACATCGATAATTTCTATGTGCCGGTTGTTGAAGTGTTGGGAGGAATCGCGGCTAGTCTCTCCGTTCTTGCCGACCTGACGAATCCGATTGTGTTGGCTCCAGATGTTGACCGGTTCTTTACAGCGCTCGCCTCGAGACGTGCATTGAGGCTAGAGGAGGCAAATCGTTACGCTGGCAATCCAATTCACCCGTTGCGAATTGTGTCCGAGCTACAGAAATGGCTGACCGACGATGTGACACTCTGCTTGGATATGGGATCCTTTCATCTTTGGATCGCTCATTTCCTCTTCAGTTTTCGCGCACGTCAAATCCTGATCAGCAACGGGCAGCAAACGCTGGGAGTGGCGTTGCCATGGGGAATAGCCTCTTGCCTCGTGCGACCTAACGAGAAGACCTTATCAATTTCCGGAGACGGTGGCTTTCTGTTCTCGGCCATGGAGCTTGAGACCGCCGTCCGTCTCAAGCTGAACCTCGTTCACATGATATGGATAGATGGTGTCTACAACATGGTTGCGGTCCAGGAGCAAGCCAAATACAACCAGACTGCCGGCGTGGATTTTGGCCCGGTGGATGTTGTGAAGTATGCGGAGGCCTTCGGCGCGCAGGGATTTATGATTCAATCGCCTGATGAGATTGCGCCCATTTTGCGGAAAGCGTTCGAAACTCAAGGTCCAGTCCTATTGGGAATCCATGTCGACTACAGCGATAATCACAAGCTTTTTGAGCCGATGCAGGAGCGCCTCCTCACTCAGCAGCTGTAAATTCTCGCTCGCCGCAATCGCTAGCTCCCTAATCGTGACAGCTTTCTTTGCTCGCCGAATCCTTCATCTCTTATGGCAAACCCGATGCTCGTGCCTCGTGGCACAAGCGGGCATGAGTTCGACTTCATGCAGTCATCTATCGGCAGTAGCACGGCGTCTCTCGCCGCAGGTTGGCTAGCTGGCATACCCATTGCTCCATCGTCGTGTATGCTTAAATTGTGAGTGATGGAAGGACGGGCGATCTTTACCGCACTATCTTCTTGCATCACTCACTTGTTGCGGCTGAGCCTCAATCTCCATTGTCTTGGTTAACCGAAATCGAAAGTCAGATCGAGTGATCCGCTCTAGGGCTTCGACCGCACCGTCACTACACAAACTCCGTCCCACGTTGGGTGTCCAAGCCCACTAGGGGGAATGTTCTGCAGCGCGACAATTCCCAGATGCGAAGCGTCGAGCTGGTAATGATATTGCAAATACCGCCGCACGAGGATGGCGCGGTTACGAGAGCGAGCAAATTGTTCTGCAGCACCTCGTCTGTCCCAGTATCCTTCGATGACGATGGGGCTCTGGAGGAAGGAGTCACCATATTGAGCGATGGTGTTGTCCAACAGACTCTTCCCCTGAGTTGTGAGCCGTTCTGACCCATCTGCGCCCGACTCAAAGAGTTCGCTCGCAGGCAACCAGGCGCGTATGTTCGATGTGCTTGTGAATACCTTATCTTTTCTATATTGGTCGGGCGAAAGTTGCGCAAGGTTGTAGTAGCCTCTTTGGCGGAAAAAACCTCGGATAAGGAAATTATGTTTGAGGGCCTCTGTCTCATCCGCCATGTTCGCAGTGGCCGCATTGGTATTTGACAATGTCTCACTGAGGTTTGTTCCCGCGGTAAGTCCTTGAATGTCCGGGCCTGTCGCCTCCGATATCGTCCGGAGAATTTGGCGACTTGTTGCATCCATATTCGAAGCCGCGCTGCCGACACTACCAAGCGCATTGTCGATCTTCTGCGGAAGGTGGCGAGACTGGAAGTCCGTCATGAGGGTATTTGCATGGCCGGAGAGGTCATTCAGACTGACTGACGCTTCCTGTGCATTGGTGACTGTCTGCCGGATCTGGGCCGCAAGCGCGTCGTCATGCAGCAGCATGCCAGCAGCCCCCCGGCCCGCCTTCACATCCACGACGACATCATTCACGTTAGCAACTGTCGTTCTCACGCCGTTTAGCGTTGAATTAAGGTTCCCTCCAACCGAGGTCAGCAAACCGTTGGCATTCCTCACAGTGCCATCTAGGTCAGTGAGGACTCCCTTCCCCTGTTCGAGTAGATCTGCCAGTTCCGTCGGCTCCTTGCTGACGAGGGTCGCCTGTGAAAGCGCGGCCGGAGCCGCGGTTGAACCGGGATGAATGAGGAGGAACGTATTGCCCACAACTCCCTCGGTCGCGATGGTCGCAATCGAGTCGGTCCGTACCAGACCGTGGAGAACATCGTCGATCTGGATCTTCACTCGAAAACGGCCCGATGGCGAATTGGGGACTTTTACTTCGACAATCTGTCCCGCATCCATTCCGGCAACTTGTACTTTGGAGCCCTTGGTCAATCCAGATAGATCGACGAATTCAGCGTAATAGTCGATGTGATGAGTAAAGGCCTCATGCCGATTGCCAATCATAAATAGACCGACCGTGAAGAGCAAAAGCCCCGCCACGACGAACAACCCGACAATGAAGTTTCGATTCATCATGTTAGAACTCCGAAATTAGCTTTCGCGCCGTTTCATTTTCACTTTGTTCCACTTCTGAGGCAGTGCCAAATGCAACAAGATTCCCTGTATCGAAGACGGCAAAGCGGTCGCCGACTCGGCGCGCGCCATGGACATCATGAGTAACGACAATGACGGTGGTCTGATGCTCTGCCTTTTGCAGGAGCAAAAGCTCATCGATCTCTGCAGCAGTAATCCGATCGAGTCCGCTACTCGGCTCGTCTGCAAGGAGAATCTTCGGTTCAAGCACAAGTGCGCGGGCTAGACCAGCGCGTTTTCGCATTCCCCCGGATAGAGAGGCTGGCATTTTTGCCTTGTCCCCGCTCAATTGCACCTGTCCCAGGACCTTATCGATAATCGCGTTGATCTCATCCTGTGATTTGTCGGTGAGCCGAAGGAGTGGAAGGGCCAGATTCTCGTAAAGCGATAAGGAATCGAAGAGTGCCGCATCCTGAAATAGAAATCCCATTTTCCGCCTGACCTTCGATATGCCGGCTTCTTTCAGACAGGTGATCTCTTCTCCTTGCACCAAAATCCTTCCATCATCAGGCTTGATTAGAGACATAAGGAGCTTTAGCGTCACACTTTTGCCGGTCCCGCTACGCCCAAGAATGCAAAGGATCTCTCCTGGGGCAACTTCAAATGATATGTCGCGAAGGACCTGTTTGGTTCCGAACGCCTTAGATACATGGTCGAAAGTGACGGCAGGGATGGTTAGAGCGCTCATATGGCGTTCTCCGGGAACACGAAGAAGATGAACTTGATCAGGATTACGTCAGCAAGGATGATGAACAATGAAGAAACCACCACGCTATAGGTTGCTGCCTTGCCAACTCCCTGTGCTCCTTCATTGGTCGTGTAACCGAAAAAGGCTGACACGACTCCAATGATGAATCCAAAGACAGCAGTCTTGAGAGTCGGAGGAATGAAATTCGACCATTCCATGGTTGAAAAGGCACGAGTCATATACAAGTAGAACGAGGATCCTGAGGAGAAGAACTCGGAGAGACATCCCCCCATCAGGCCCGAAAAGTCCATAAACAAGGTCAAGAGAGGGAGAGCAATCACACAAGCCACAACCCGAGGAACTACAAGGAACTTGAAGGAATCAATCGATAGCGACTCGATGCCATCAATCTGCTCACTAGCCCGCATGTTCGCCAACACAGCTCCGATCCCGGAGCCTACCCTTCCTGCCAATAACAGCCCCGCAAGCAGCGGACCGATCTCCAGGAAAAAGGCCATCGCTTGAACGGCCGGAATCATGGAACTAGCTCCGAACGTGACAAGCATGCTCCTTGTATGAAGCGTCATTACTGCACCGAGAGCGAATCCCGAGGCTATAACAAGCGGCAATGACCTATACCCGATCTCGGCGAGTTGGCGCATAATCTGCTCGCCTTCAAAGGGGGGTCGAAAAAGGTCGACTACCACCCGGAAAGCGAATGCGCTCACATTCCCAACGAATTCGATTAGCTTGAACAAACGGAACACCTTTCCGAGCCGGGCATGCGAGTGTCAAGAGAAAAATCCGTCTTACAAAACTTGCAACACGGAAGTTATTCCTGCGCACTCCCTGTTCTGCGTCTCATGCAACCACGTTTGCAACCTTGGTAGAGTCCACAAAGCAGACCATCTTCTTATTCGCAAACTCTTCGATCCCGAAACTGGAGAGCTCGCGACCGAATCCCGAGCGTTTGATGCCGCCGAAGGGCAACTCGGGAGTGGTCAACGCCGAGAAGTTGAGAAATACCATGCCGGATTGAAGCTTGGATGCGAGTCTTCGAGCACGTTCCGGGTCGGAGGTACAGATTGATCCTCCCAAGCCGAAGGGAGAATCATTAGCGATGGCGAGTGCCTCCGCTTCATCCTTCGCCCGAAAAAACAAAACGACTGGCCCAAAGAATTCCTGATCGTACGCTGGGTTTGATTTGGCGACCTCCGTCAACACAGTTGCTAGAACAAATGCGCCGGGACCATCTGGCGCTTTTCCTCCGACAAGCAACTTCGCACCGTTGTTTACTGCGGCCTCTATTTGCTCCAGCAAACGGCTCTGCGCGTCTTTCGACGATAGCGGCGCGAGCGTGGTCGCTTCGTTGGTCGGATCCCCAGGAACGTAGCCGGCCAAGAGTCTTATAACCTCGGCTAGAAACTCGTCCGCGATCGCATCGACAGCAATGAAGCGCTTGGACCCAACGCATGCCTGGCCTGCGTTTGTCATGCGCCCCTGTACAGCAAACTTCGCCGCGAGCTTTGGATCGAAATCTTCGAGAACGATGAAGGCGTCGTTACCCCCAAGCTCCATCGTCGACTTTTTCAGCTGCTTGCCGGCCTGCGACGCCAGTGATTCTCCGGCCTTCTCGGAGCCTGTCAGCGCCACCCCCTGGATTCTTGGATCTTCAATTAAGGTACTAACCTGATCGGTCGACAAGAAGAGATTTGTATATGCTCCCTCTGGCGCTCCGGCATCAGTCAAGATCTTCTCGAATGCCAGAGCGCACTGCGGAACACTCGAAGCATGTTTCATCAGGATCGTGTTCCCTAGAGCAAGGCTTGGTCCGACAAACCGGACGAGCTGATAGTAGGGATAATTCCAAGGCTCCACGCCGACTAGAACCCCAATAGGTTCGAACTCTACCCAGGCCTCTCCCACTGTGGATTCGAGAGAGCGTTTGGCAAGAAAGCGCGGGGCATGCTCCGCATAATACGCAAGAATCGCGGAGCTCAGATTTACTTCATCCAGGCTTTCGTGAATACGCTTGCCCATTTCGAGAGTGACTAGAGCCGCCAGCTCCTCACGCCGGTCGATCATGAGCGCCGCCGCCCGTCTCAAGATCGAAGTTCGTTCATCGAGCGTGCCAAAGGACCTAAACCGATCATCTGCGCGTTTCAGCGCAGCAAGCATTTCTTCATCCGTATGAAGCGGGAAGCTTTTCAGTAGTTCACCGGTATACGGATTGACGCTTTGGTAGCTCATGGTGGTAACTCCGATTCTGGCGATGACGAAGATGATCACATGAAGAGAGATCAGTCTCCCTCAGTGAGTTCCAGAAGATCAGAGTTTGCCAAGAAGAAACAGGTGAGGAAGGGTTGCTCACCGTGAGCGAACATTTCTCACCTGGACATGCTACATTCCTCGCCTCCCACGTGCGGTCCACGCTGGGAGGAGCGACTGGCCCGCTTTTGGTTCAACCTTCACGCTGCTTTCGGTCTTCGGATTCACAATGCGATAGCAAAGATAGGAAGCATTGCTGATGTTCAAGTGGAAGGTGAGAAATGCGAAGCTTTCGTCAGCAGGCTCGAACCCGCTTCTACTCCGCATAAGTTATCCGGCCTTCATCGGCATCGGAAAAACCTCGAACCCATCGACATTCGGCTTGAAACCATCACGTCTTTCAGGTTGTTTTTCCTTCCAGGCTTCGAATGGGCGGAAAGCTCTGTGACGCACTGGAACCGGAATGAGATACGCGGGAGACTCCGCTGCCAACATCCACAACTGCTTGCTGCAGCAGATTCAGCCACAGAGCTAATACGGGATGCTCCAGCCAACCGTGCCGGTCACCACAATTGCGTGAAATGGAGCCGCATCGCTATTTGACGGATATGGCTACTGTTAGTCAGCCCTCAAATCACTATGCCACAGGTTCAACCAGTGGCCTTCTGAATGGCATCGATAGCAAGTTCGTGTGGTTGCAGGCCCTCGCAACCAAAGAATCAATAAGCTAAAGGAATCGGGTGCTACCTTCGGGGTACACCTATGTTTGGCTAAACCACGCAAAATCGCCGACGGAGCACTCGATAAAAAGAAACAGTCGGCGCTCTATGTCGATGTCACGAAGACGGACGAGATCGGCCTGCATCCAGGACTCATTACCCGCGCCGAAGCGCAGGAGGAGATTGAACGAGCGAAGCGGCTTTCTGATCCATTGGTCTCGTATTCCGACGAATATCGAAAGCTGCAGGAGGTTCTACCTGCCATTTTTGCAAATCTTGCGAAGACGGATATGTCTCAGAACTAAACCCTCATACTGCCCTATGTCTTCAGAGCAAAATCGGTTACCCGCCAACTTTCCCGACACCAAGAAATTAGAACTGCACGAAGTACAGCCGCCAGCGGCGGCTCGTGCAGTGCGATTTGCCGCTAAAAGCGCCCCGGCGGGGCAGCGGCAAATCAGAGCAATATCTGCAAGGAATGTCCGGGCCGGACATTCGGACGATACCTCCCTGTGCCAGCCTCCGCCAGCGGCTCCGGCAAAAGACGGCTTCGGGAGGTTCAGGGTCAGCGCGGCCTGTGGCGCTGACCTCGTTTGCCTTTATCGTGCGTCTCCGCCGCCTTCGACGCCTTGGCTTTGGTATCGTCCGGTTGTGGCAACTCCCATCCCGCCATCCCCTGCAACACGCGGTCGGCGTGCTTGATGGTATTTACGTGTCCATAGTGGCTTTCAATCATGTGGACGGAGGTTCCCATCTGCTCGGCAAGGAAATACACGTCCACGCCTTCCTGCAAGCGAAGCGTGGCATAGGTATGCCGGAAGCAATACGTCGAGCGCGGCACGCCTTGCGTGCCTTCGCGTAGATTCGCTTCGGTTAGAAGATCGGCAATCAGACTGCTGTAAAGAGTTTTTGCAGGCTTGCCTGTGATGTTGGTAAATACCCTGCCGTCCAGTTCCGTGGCTTTGGAGATTGCGCGAATGCGCTCCAAATAATCTCCGACGCTCTTGGGAGCCACCAGCTTGCGCGATTTGCCCTTGCCCTGCACGAACAGCACGAAGATCTCGCGGCCCTCGCGGTCTTTTGCAGGCATAATGTCCCTCCAGCGGAGATTCTTCATCTCCGCTGGCCTCATGCCGGTATTACAGGCAATCAAAATCATGTTGTAGGTAACAGTCCGATACCAGACGCTCGAAGGCTTATCGACCTCCCCAATCCACTTTCGGCCTACGGTGTGGAGCTTGCGATATTCCTCCAGCGTGAACTCGTCACGCCGCATCGTCTTGAGCTTCGGGCGTTCGTCGAAACGCTGGCTTGCGGGAACATAGCGTTTCTTCACTGCATAGTTCATAATCGCCCCGAAGATCGACATCTCGAAGCGGATGGTTGAATCGCTGATGAAAGGAACCACCCGTTCGTCGGAAGGTTTGACTTCAATCGGTTTCAAAACCCTGATACCCAGGGTGTGCTGAACCTTGGTGCGGCGCTCGGCTTCATGGTCTGCGAAGGATTGCGCTGCGTCGGCTGTGACTTCCCGAACGCCGTTGCGCCGGTGGCGTCCCGCGCCGTTCTCCCGCCGCCATGCCGGATAGCCGCCCCAGCGTTCGTCACCGATAAGATGAACCTGCGTGGAACCGGTATACCTGTCTAACGTGCCCTCAATGACGGCGCGGAGTTTCTTGGGCCGCGCGGCGCTGATCTCTCCGCGCTTCGCCCGCGCTTCCTGCGTCAACAGATACTCTCGCGCCACGTCGCGGAAGGGGCGGTTGAATACAGGAACGTCATGCTTGATGCGAAATCGAACGTCGGCGTCCTGATCGAAGGCCCGCTCGCGGGCCGCGCTAATGTCGGTTGTTTTGAGCGAAACCGTTTTATAGCGGTCGGCCTTCGGCATCTTCATGCGGCAGTACCACATGCGATGATCCACGTCGCCGCGCCGGAAGAGAATCAGGCCGGGTTTCAGCTCCTCTTTCTCGGTAATAAACGCCATGTTGCCTCCTGCGGTTATTCCGTTCTGTGCAGTTTCCGTGTAGATTCCTCGTGCAAGCCATTGATTCTTCGTGGCTGTGCAGGGTTTGTATGGGACATTATAAAAAATTATGTACTTTATTTCTAGTTATTTATGATATAGTTCTCATCCTGAGCGAAGCGCGCAGCCGAAGGACCCGCCACCGAGCCAGCAGCTGCAATACCCCTCATGGTTCTCAACCACCATCCGATCCGCCCCGCCCTTGCCCTTGCTTTTCTTTCTGTCATCCCTCTGGGAATCTGCTGCTTCTTAGTCTTTGGGTTTTACCTAATCCCTGTTCCCTCGACCGCCGCTCCCACCCGCAGCATCGTCGCCTCATCAAAATGTTTCCCCAGCACCTGCACCCCAATCGGCAAACCCTCCGCCGTCTCTCCGCAAGGCACGCTCATCCCGCATATCCCCGCGAGCGAAGCCGCCACCGAATAAATGTCCTCGAGATACATCTGCAGCGGATCATCCGTCTTCTCGCCCAGCTTGAACGCAGCAGTAGGTGTGACCGGCGCAACAATCGCGTCGACCGTCTCAAACGCCTGCACAAAATCCCTCGTCAAGAGCGCCCGCACCTGCTGGGCTTTACGGTAATAGGCATCGTAATATCCAGCCGAGAGCACATACGTCCCCAGCAGAATCCTCCGCTTAACCTCCGCGCCAAACCCCTCATCGCGCGTGTTCCGAAACATCGCTGCCAGCGTCCCAGCATCTTCCGACCGCAACCCAAATCGCACGCCATCGAACCGCGACAAATTCGAGCTAGCCTCCGCCGTAGCAATCACGTAATACGTAGGCACCGCGTACTTGGTATGCGGCAACGACACCTTATGAATCGAACACCCAGCCGCCCGTAACCCATCCAGCGCCTTCTCAATCGCCGCGCGAATCTCCGCATTCAACCCTTCGCCGAAGTACTCCTCCGGCACCCCAATCCTCAACCCCGCAACATCCTTCTTCGTCTCGGCCACATACGAACCCACAGCCTCATGCGAAGAAGTAGCGTCCATCTCATCCGCCCCCGCGAGCACCTCGAGCATCGTCGCAGCATCTTCCACCGACCGCGCAAACGGCCCGACGCGATCCAGCGACGAAGCAAACGCAATCAACCCATAACGCGAAACTCGCCCATAAGTAGGCAGCACGCCCACCACACCACAAAACGCCGCCGGCTGCCGAATCGACCCGCCCGTATCCGTCCCCAAGCTAGCCACGCACAACCCCGCCGCCACCGCCGCCGCCGACCCACCCGAGCTTCCCCCCGGCACCCGATCCAGCGCCCGAGGATTCCTCACCGGCCCGTAAGCCGAGTTCTCATTCGACGACCCCATCGCAAACTCATCGCAATTCAACTTCCCCAGTACCACCGCCCCCGCAGCCTCCAGCCGCGCCACCACGGTCGCGTCATACGGCGGACGATACCCCTCCAAAATCTTCGACCCCGCAGTAGTCACCACGCCCTTCACGGTCAGCACATCCTTGATTCCCACCGGCACACCCGCCAGCACCCCTACCGGATCACCAGCCTTCACCGCAGCGTCCACCTTCTCCGCCTGCATCATCGCCCGTTCCCGCGTCAGAGCCAGGAAGCTATGAATCTCCGGATCAACCTTCGCAATCCGCTCGTAATGTTCCTCAGCCAGCGCCGCCGCCGACACCCGCCCCTCCACCACGGCAGCCCGCGCCTCCGCCAGTGAAATGTTCTCAATCGAAGAATGCACCACGTCAGCCATGCGTACGCCCTACTCCTTACCGAACTCTTGCCGTTGCTCTTGCCGTTGCCGTTGCTTGTTTTACGCCGTCATCCTAGAGCGAAGCGAAGGATCCCTGTATTTGTCTTTGCAGTTGCAGTTGCACTTGCTGTTGCTCTTGCTCTTGCTGTTGCTGTTGCTCTTGCTGTTGCTGTTGCTCCTGCCCTTGCTTTTGCCCTTGCCCTTGCATTTCTTTCTGTCATTCCCTCTGGGAATCTGCTTCTAACCTCTACCGCTCAATCACCTTCGGCACCTTAAAAAACCTCCCATCCGTCTCAGGAGCCTCCGCCATCACCGCCCCCCGATCCACCGAAGGCCTCACCACATCCGCCCTTAGCGTCTCTCCCCCAGTAGCCGCCTTCAATCCCAGCGCCTGCCCCACCTGCGCCATCGGCACCACACTCGACGTATCCAGCTCATTCATCTGCGCAATATACCCCAGCACGGCATTCAAATCCCTCGCCATCCGCGGCAACTCCTCCGCCGTCAGCTCCAAATTCGCCAAATCAGCGACATGCCGCACATCCTCCACCGAAACCGCCAACCGTCCCTCGCCCATAACCTCTATCCCCTATCCTCTACGCTCTATCCCCTGCTTTTAAAGTGTATCCCGCCCAACTTCACCCCCGCGATCCTCCCCAAATCATTCGCCAGCGCCGACCGCATGGACACAAACTGCTGCATCCACTGCGCCCCGTCCACCCGCACATGCAGCCAATTCTCGGCATCCAGATACATCACCTGCGCATGCCCCGCCAGCGCGCTTCCACAAGCCACCGGCCACGCCGCCATCAGCCGATCCTCATCCGGCAGCTCGCGCAAACTTCTCCCCAACGACCCGCGCAGCAAATCCCGCATCCCTTGCATCATTCCAACCTACTCCAAAGCCCCGTCGAGGTCCGCATCCCCATGCGCGACCTCATCCGCACTAGCCGCCGCGGCCACCACCAGCCACTCCTGCACCTGGTGCAGCGTCTTCACCGTCTTGTACTCGCCCTTGCACCCAGCCGTCTCCGTCCCCTCCAGCAAGAACGCCGTCCGCAATCCCGCCGCATTCGCCGCCACCACATCCGTACACCGATCCCCCACCATCACCGACGCGCCGAGCTCCACCCCCAAGTCCTTCGCCGCCCGCCGCAGCATCCCTGTCCCCGGCTTCCGATCCTCGTGCTCCCTTTTGTATTTCCCAACACCCTCAGGATGGAACGGGCAGAAGTACACCGCATCCAGCGCCACGCCCCGCTTCACGAACTCCTCCAGCATCCAGGCCGTCAGCACCTCAAACTCCGCCTCCGTATACATCCCCCTTGCAATCCCCGACTGGTTCGTCACCACCACCAGCTTGTACCCCAACCCCACTGCCACCTTGCAAAGCTCAAAGATCCCCTCCACCCACCGCACCTCCTCCGCGGCATGCAGATACCCCACCTCGTGATTGATCACCCCATCGCGATCAAGAAACAGCGCCTTAGCCCGCAGACCCATAGCACCAACCTCACACCGTCTATTCTCCACCCAGTTAAACTACGCGCCGCCCATTACCCTCGGATTTCTTTTCGCCACGGAACCGTCATCCTAAGCGCAGGGCGCAGTCAAAGGGCCGGCCTGCCACAAAACTGTCATCCTGAGCGCAGCGCGAAGAACCTGCCTGCCACAGAACTGTCATCCTGAGCGCAGCGCGAAGCGCGAAGCCGAAGGACCCGCCACCCAGCCAGCAGCCGCAAGCTGCCCCATGGTTCTCAACCGCAAGACCTTTGCCTTTGCCCCTGCCGTTGCCCTTGCTCTTGCTCTTGCTCTTGCCCTTCTGGCTGTCATTCCGAGCGCAGCGAGCGAACCTGCTTTCTCCCGTTCTTGCCTCTGCCTTTGTCGCCGTTGTCTTTGCCCTTGCCCCTAAGATAGGTCCGGGCTGCAGCCCGGACATCAACGCATCTCGCAAGAAGCGGGCTTTAGCCCCTGGGATACCTTCGTTTTGGCCTTTGCCCTTAACCCTTCAACCTCCGCCGCAAATCCGCCGTAACCTCCCGATGGCAACAAAGACAAAGCGTCCGCAGATTATCCAAATCACACTCCCCACCCCCCTCGGCCACGGGCCGCACATGGTCCGCATCCCACAACGACCGCCGAGTCGGGGTCCCCGGCGGGCGTTTTTTGCCCGCTGGGGTGGTCGCCGCAACCGACCGCATCCCCCAAACCTCCAGCAACTCCCCCCGCACCTTCCCCCGACTCCGCTTCAACTCCGCATAAGCCGCCACCGTATCGGTCCCACACAACCCACACACGCCCTTATCCCGCAGAAACACCTGGTCCCGCAGATACCCCGGATCCGACCGCAGCCTCCACTGGTGCACGCAATACGCCGAGCAAAACGTCCGCCGCCGCTTAGCCAGAATCTCCATCCGACACCACCGGCAAAGCGGCCGCCCATGCGCCCCCACCCCGACCAGCTCCCCGCCAGCCCACCCAGCCTCCGCCAACCGCCGCCCCGGCAACTTTAACCCCGCACTTTTCTTCGCAGCCATCCCCCAATCTTAACAACGCCGACCTCTCACCAGTCCCTAATCTCTCAAATGTTAGCTTGCCTCGGAGTGCGGGCCGAGGGGTACTCTCACCTTATGGGAAGCAACGGTCGATGCAGTGAATGCGCGGGCTACGCAAAAGATGGACACAATTATTGTCGAATGTGTGGCTTCCACCTGACCCAAGGGTACGTTCAATATCCTAGCGTGCCCATCGCGTATTACATACATGAGAAGTACTGCGGATACTGCGGAGAGCCAAAAGACAATTGCGCGTGCCGCAGACGCTAAAGCGCAGCGTCTGTCTCGATGGCAGGAGGACCACCCATCATCATGTTGTAATGATTTAACTGGCGCAGGTTGACGAACACATTCTTAAACACGGCTAGGTATTTCTCCACCATACCCTCATCAAGAGAGACGAATAAGTCATCAGGGATAGCGTGAGAGCCATCATTTATCCACGACAACAGCGATTTACATATCAGCTTCTCCTCCCCTGCGAAATGGGAAAGTATGTCTTCCTGGCTCATGCCTCCAAGAACACGAAAGTAGCTCTCAAGAATCCGTCGCAGCGTGTTCTGAATTGTTTGGCTAGCCAGATTCCGCTCGCGGACCTCTGACCACAACAAATCGTAGGAAGTAGTGACCGGGTTGGTGGCATGTTTCTGAACTTTCGATATCCCATTAATCTTCCGAATTACCCAGAACGTCTCACCCTTCAAGGCAACGCCAGCGCACCTCGCCGCGTTAAACGTAATTTCTTTGTGAAAGTAAACGTTATGAGTCAAAACGAAGACTTGCTTGATCTGTCCAGCCTTCGACCGTGCCTCCTCGATTACTTCTCTGATCAATGTGCCAACAATGAATAGCACGTCGCTGTCCAAGCTCGACACGGGGTCGTCGAAGACCACCACTCGATTGCCTGTCATGCCGGTTTCCGTCTTACTGCCACGCAAGAGATGATAGAAGTACAAAAACGTGATGAAGCTTCGTTCTCCTTCACTCAAAGTGTTCTTCGCGTCGCTACCATCTGGCCTGCAAATCCTGTAGAAGTTGCTACCCTTGGCTTCGATCGTGAAGTTTCGGAAGCCGAAACCTCGTAGAATTTTATTGATCTCACTGACAGTCGGCTGCACGCTTGTAGTGCTTTTTTCAAGCGTCTTGATTTCATTTTCTTTCGCGGCCTTCTCCGGCTTCGCAGTGTTAATTTGCTCTTCAATCCGAGCGATTGCCTTCTCCACGTCTGCCTTATCGGCCTTGTACTTAGCAAGCGGCCGTGTGATCTCGATTTGAGCGAAAAACGCCCATACTTGATCAGTGAGCTTTCTCCTTTCCGATGCAAGGTTTGCGACCACAACATTGTGAGCACGAATTTTGTCGTTCGCATCCGCGATGAGCTGCCTCGCTGCAGCTAATACAGAGTCCACCTGGTCTAGCACTACGGCTTGGCTCGGTTCCTTAACTTTCGTTTCGATACGCTGCTGATTGAGTTGGAAGCGGGTCTCGAAAAGTGCCTTCTCCGCCTTGAGCTTTTCAACATCGAGGAAGTTGGTTCCGGAGTCAATGTCCGCTTGCATTGCGAGCCGAATTCGATCGCCCTCGAGCTTATACCCACTCCGCAGCGCGGCAATGGCTGCCGTATCCTGCGTGAATGCATCATCGAAGTATTCCTCTAAACTCGCAGCGAGGGTGTGGGGGGCCTTCTGCTGGCAAAACGGGCATACGCCGTCATTCAACTCATAAAATTCAATTCCTTGCTTCACCCAGTCACTACTGCTGAGTTTTTGGATCATTGCGGCGATGTCAACGTCGGTCTTACCGATCACCTTTTTTTTGAGAATTGGATCCGTTTCCCACGCCAAAAACGCAACGCTGTCCACCTCAGTAAGAACCCGTTGGGCAACCGGCTCTGCACCGAAGACGGATAGTGCCTTAGCTTCCAACTCCGCCTGCTGCGGTGGCGCTGGAATATCTTTTGCACACTCGGCTAGCAGCCTCTCTTTGAATTTTTGCTTGTTTCCTCTGTAACCAGTTAAAGCTCCCTGCAGCTTCGCGTCGTGAACCGTGAACACCTTCCAGCATTCATCCCGAAATGCGGACTCAACCGCATCAAGCTCACCTCGCTTTCCGCCTCGCCCGTCCGCTCCCCCCAACGTGAGCGTGAGCTGCTCTATTCTCTGTGTCAGGCCCTCGACGTCCCTTTTCACCTGACCAATTCTGTTCTGGGTCTCAATATTCTCTTGCCCAAGTGTAAAAATTCCTTCGAGATCCGCGCTTGTGTTGAAGTTCGCCTCGACGAAATCTCGGTTGTAAACCATCGCCTCCATAGCGGTGCCGCGATGCCAATGTACCGCGCACCCCGAGTAGGGACTAGTATCGGCAATCAAACGGGAAATTGTAGTTTTACCCGCTCCATTGGGACCGTAGACAAAATTAATCGCCGCGAGGCCATCCATTTCTTCTACTTTGTCACCATAGCTGGCACAGCCTGCAATCTCTATCCGTTCAATCATGGAAACATACCCCGGATTCATTAGAATCCGCTCTCCTAGTTATGTTGGGCGCGTGCAAAAGCATACACCCCACGAATCGAAATCCCCGACGCGGCTAGTAAGACGAAAAAGCCCCTACCTCGCTGCCGCGGGCCGGAGTGAAGCCGCAGGCGCAACGACCAAATTGCCTTCCTCCCTGCCCCCCACCCCCACCGAGCGCCCACCACGCGAAGCCCCCCGCCGTCCGCGCAGGACCCGCGTTGGACAAATCTTGTCAAGCCCCTAAACCACCTAAACCCAACATTCCAAACCAAATAGAGTGGTAATAACATACTTGACTCAGCAACCAAAACGAGCTACATTTGAGCAATGGAAAGCCTCAAGACACTCCAGCAAGCAATCGTCTACTTCTCTAACCCCGACAACTGCGTAAGCTACTTGATCGCAAAGCGGTGGAAAGATGGGGTGGTTGTTTGCCCGAACTGTGGCTCCAAGGAAGTGAAGTACATGCCTACCCGTCGCGTATGGCAGTGCAAAATCCGCCACGCTAAGTCTCAGTTCTCAGTCAAGGTGGGAAGCATCTATGAGGACTCACCGTTAGGCCTAGACAAGTGGCTGACTGCAACCTGGATGATTACCAACTGCAAGAACGGTGTATCCAGCTATGAGATCGCGCGGAACATTGGCGTCACTCAGAAGTCGGCATGGTTCATGCTGCATCGCATCCGTACTGCAATGAAGGACAAGAACCCCAAGAAGCTCGGACGCGGTGGCCCTGTAGAAATTGATGAGACCTTCATCGGTGGTAAGGCAAAGAACATGCACAAGTCCAAGCGCATAGCAGGAACGACAATGTATGGACAGAATGGCAAGTCCATCGTGTTGGGAATGCTAGAGCGTGGTGGCAAGGTTCGCGCTGGGATGGTTGAGGATCGTTTCAGAGAGACCATGCAGCCTGTAGTCCTCGCCAACGTAGCAGCGGGTGCACACATCATCACAGACGAACACGCAGCATATCCGTTCATTGCGAACAGGACTTACTTCCACGAGATTATCAATCACGTTGAGGGCTACGTGAATTCGCACATCCACACCAACGGCATTGAGAACTTTTGGAGCCTGTTGAAGCGCGGCCTGAATGGAACCTATGTGAGTGTTCGCCCGTTCCATCTGGACAAGTATGTGAATGAGCAAGTGTTCCGCTACAACAACCGCAAAGACATCGGGGACAGTGGACGGTTGGCTTTGGTTGTCGAACAGGGATTCGGTCGTCGGCTCACATACAAGCAACTGACGCTTACAGCGTAGGATGCAGGTGGACGACACAGCGCGTGGATGCCTGTGTCGTCACTTTGTACTGAAAGAACAGATCATGAACATTCAGCTTGATCCTGCAATCGCTGCACAACTAGCAGAAGTGAAACGACTCTTGGCTTCGGTAGCGCGTCTTCCTAAGATGCCTGCCAAACTCTACGCCCCGCGTCTTACCTTCTAGCTATATCCTCCGTTGGCTAGGAACCAGCGGGGGAATTCTTTGCAGACTTTGGGTATCTCTTGCCTTGCTTGACCTTCTTAGCAGCCTCTAGCCGCTTGTCTAGCTCTGCCTTGGACACAGCCATGATCTTGTCCATAGCCTTGTCGAACTTCTCGAACTCTTTAGATGGTTTATCTGTACTCATAATTACTGTCCTAGTTCGTGGCTAATAGTTTCAATAACTTTTGAAATTGATGGAGTATTCGAGAGGGTTAGTCACGAACGCGCCACCTTCGCGAGTCTCGTATGTTCCCTTGATACTGAGGGACTTGGGGGTTTGCCACGGCCACACTTGTTTGCCAGCTTTTGGCGGCCCCGGATTCACTGCTACCGAAGCAATGGAAAAGCTTATAACTGTGTTCGCAAAAACGCTTGGACATTGCACCCGGTAAGTGGGAGCCAAGGCCATTTCCCTACTAAGTGGAATAGCTACAGGTTTTCTAGTCTTGCTATCTAAAATGGTGGCTCCCATCGCTACCACAGCTCCAGCAGGGAACATCGTGCACCCTGGAATCTTGGTTGCTTGTCCTATTCCCACGATCTCTGTGTCCATCTGAATAGTGAAGTCCAAATTTTCAATGTCGGTCGAACCTGTTGCTATGTCAGCGCGGACATCAACCTCATTCGGATGCCATGTAATTCCCGCAAATTTCGTTCCTTCAGCATAAGGAGCTAGTGAGCCTACATAACCTGTCACGGTTACCTGTGGCTCGGGCTGAATTGGCTGTGGTACTTCGACTCCGGAGTATTTTGACTTCACAATCGCAGCATCGCCAACACCGAGCAGCAAACACAGGATTAGAGTTGAGATGACTTTGTGACGTGGTGGCCGAGATGGGATTATCTCCGTGCAGATGATGAGCGTTCCAACCACTGCTGCTAAGAACATTAACAAGTGTCCTAGCAGCATATTGATGACTCCGAAAACAGCGAGTGCCGCGATGACAAGAGCACAAAACAGAGCGAACAATCCCCCAGCAATAACCCTCGTAGCTGAATTTTGTGATGTGCCTCCGTAGGGTGTTTGCATAGGGATGTCCTGTCCAGACTCGGAAGGATCAGGACGCTGAAGAGGAAGCCTTCGCTCTTTGCGATTAGGTTTCCCTTGTTCGTGGCTATCCATGCGCGCAATCCTCTCAGCGGCGTCTTTTGCCAAGAATTTGGCAGCAGAGCATTTACCTGTACCCCAGATGGTCGCAGCACTAGAGCTATACAGTCAAAAGTTTTCTGCATTCAAACCTTTCTTCGTAGGTGTAAGAATGGCGCATGTTGAAATCCACTGCATTGATGGTTCTGTTCGTTGCACTGTCTCTACATGCTCAAGACATACGTCAACCAGCATCCACCGATGCCGCACACGTAGCCGAGCAAAGAAATGGAGACCAACCAGGCACACGTGCGCGGCCTCTGGTTGTACAAGTAGAGCAAACTCAAGAGAGCAATCAAGAAGCTAATGCACGAAAGGAAAAGGAAAGAGAGGATGCGTCTGCTAAACACCGCGAATTCATCCTCACCGTAATCGTTGCTCTTGCTGCCGTCGTTCAGGCGATAGCTGTATTTGGGCAGATCGTGATTTACATTCGGCAAACCAACATCATGGAGAGCAACCTCAAAGCTGCTAACAGCACTCTCGAATCCGACGAGTTGCAGGTGGAGTTGGCGGAGAGACCTTGGTTGTCGGTAAAAGCTCATATTTCTGGGCCACTCACGTTTACGCATGACGGCGCTTGGGTCCAAGTTGTTCTCGAAATGAAGAACCACGGACGCACACCCGCCCTCGGAGTTAGTATCGACCCCGCTGTACATATACTTAGTGTTTCTAAGCCCCATCCCTTTGAAGCCTTGAAACGGCAATGTGAGGAGTCGTTGGCGCGTGAGGGAACATCCGGAGAGATTATTTTCCCGGGGGGCATCTTCGCGCAAAACCACAGTATTCAGGCTGCTGCGCGACAAATTGAGGAAGGGTATATCGGAGGCAACCCAATTTTCTCGATGGCACTCACTGTTTGTGTAAGCTACAGGGCCACGTTCAAAGCCGCCGCCAGATACTACACAGGGGTCAACTATGATCTTTGGAAACATGACCCCAACGTGCCTGGACACTATGTGTTCACAGTGGGAGAAGAAGTTCCGCAGGAGAATTTCAGAACTGCTCTGAGCATCCTTATAGGGACAGTTGTAAAGTAGGAGAACAAGTAGGACAAGCACTCAGAGCCGCCCATCTTGGCACATCTGAGACTCTTTGTATGTGTAGTATGTGGTCATCTTGGTCTCCTATTGGTTTAGGAGACCCCAGAACTAGGGAGCATTTTGCTCGACGCCACAACCTATTTGGGTTGCTGAGTCAAGTATGTTGTTCCCAATAGAGTTGGCATAGTTACCCCACGCGGAAGCCTATAATAGAAACAGGCCCAAAAAGCACCCCACTCGACCGCGCCCAACCAGGCAAAACTCTCCCGCCCTCCGTGCAGGACAGGGGGTACTTTGCCTCCTAACTCGCCTGAATAGAAGACTTTACGGCAAGAGTACCCCCGGACCAAGTCATACTTTGCCGCGTAACCCGCCTGAGCAGACTACTTTACGGCCAAAGTACCCCCCGAGGGGGGTGGGGGGGTACCCTCACTCCAGCCTCAACAAGGCATCCGCATCGGAACACCCGCTGCCGACACCTCAATCTTCAGCGCTCGAGAATCCGTCACCCCAAAGTGAAAGATACTCGCCGCCAGCGCCGCATCGGCCTTACCCGCCAGGAACACCTCGGCAAAGTGCGCCGCCGACCCAGCACCACCCGACGCAATCACCGGGATCTGCACCGCCTCGGAAACCCGCCGCGTCAGCTCGCAGTCAAACCCGCCCCGAGTCCCATCCGCATCCATGCTGGTCAACAAAATCTCCCCCGCCCCCCGCGCCTCCGCCTCCACCGCCCACTCAATCACCCTAAGCCCCGTAGGCTTCCTTCCCCCAGAAACAAAAACCTCAGCATCTCCAACAAAATCAATACTTTGTGCTCGCCGAGCATCAATCGCAACGATCACCGCCTGCGCTCCAAAGCTTCCACCAATCTCCCCAATCAATTCCGGCCTCGCAATCGCACTCGAGTTAATACTCACCTTGTCAGCTCCAGCATCAAAAACCGCCGCAGCTTCCTCCGCAGACCGAATTCCACCTCCAACAGTAAACGGCACAAACAGCTTCTCCGCTGTCCGCTTCACGGTCTCCAACAGCGTTCCGCGCCCTTCATGCGTAGCGGTAATATCCAGCAGCACAATCTCATCCGCTCCTCCGCGAGCATGCCGATGAGCCAACTCCGCAGGATCACCAGCATCCACAATGTCCACAAACTGCACGCCTTTCACGACGCGTCCACCGCGAACATCCAGGCAAGCAATAATCCTCTTCGTCAGCACGACAGCTCCAAGAAGTTCCTCAACACCAACAGTCCAGTCTCAGCCGACTTCTCCGGATGAAACTGCACTCCCATAACATTCCCCCGCTCAACAACCCCAGTAAACGCTCCTCCATACATCGTCGAAGCCGCAGTATCAGCCGAAACCGGCGCTCGCCAAGAGTGCGTGTAATACACAAAGCTCCCCGCCTCAACACCCTTCAACAACCGAGAATCCGGCCGAATCGCCTCCAGCGAATTCCACCCAACATGAGGAGTCTTCAACTCCTTCCCATCAAACGCAGTCGGAAACCGCTCGCACTTCCCCGCAAACCAACCAAGCCCATCAGCTTCCGGAGCTTCAGTAGACCCTTCATAAAGCCACTGCAACCCCACGCAAATCCCCAGAAACGGAACACCCTCACCAAGCGCGACTCGCAAAGCCTCATCCAAACCCAAGTCATGCAGCAACTGAGTAGCCCGGAAGTGCCCAACGCCAGGCAACACGATCTTGTCCGCGCGAAGCACATCCTCAGGAGACTGCGTCACAACAACGTCGTTCGCGCCCAGAAACCGAAGCGCCTTGACCACGCTGGTGAGATTGCCCGCCTTGTAATCAATGACCGCGATCATCTACTTCGCTTCGCCTTGGCTTTGTGCCAATACTGAAAAGGGTCTTCGTACAGCTCTCCTTCGATATCCATCACCCTCTGTTGCATTCGGACCTGGGAATCAGAGATCGCCTGGTTATAGATCGCCGGACCGATCTCCTCCACGAAGTAATTCAGCAGCAGACCGGCCGCGAGCTCACCAATCGGTTCCGGCATATTCCTTTCGAAGTATTGCTGGATGGACGCAATTGCTTCGTCGCGAACGTGCTTGGAAAGCTCAATACTCATAGCAACCCCTTAGTGCTTGGCAACAGCTCACGCATACGTTCGTCGCGAGAACACGCGCCTCGCAAAGCCCTGGCGAAGGCTTTAAAAATCGCTTCGATCTTGTGGTGGTTGCTGCGGCCGTACATGATCTTTACGTGAACGTTCGCTTTCGCTCCCCGGGCAAATCCCTCAAAGAAGTCCACAACCAGTTCGGACTGAAGATCGCCCACCACCGGAACATTCACCTGGTCGTCGACTACGTACGCGACACGACCAGATAGATCAACTGCCGCAATCGCAAGGGTTTCATCCATTGGCATCACGAAGTAGCCCGCTCGCAAAATGCCCTTCTTGTCTCCGAGCGCTTCGGCAAAGGCCTCGCCAAGGGCGATGCCGACGTCTTCGACCGTGTGATGCTGGTCGACGTCAAGGTCTCCAATGCACTTGAGTTGAAGGTCGAAGCCTCCGTGACGAGTGAAAAGCTCGAGCATGTGATCAAAGAAGCGTATCCCCGTCGACACAACATAGCTTCCCTTTCCATCGACATTCAGGCGCAAAGAAATCTTCGTCTCAGTCGTGTTGCGCTCGACGACTCCGATGCGCTCGGGTCCTATAGGCTGCGGCGCAACTCCCACTTCCTCTGCAATGTCGCTCATGCTCGTCCTCTACCTTCTGCCGGGGCCCAACCCATAGCGAACAACGACTCGCGCAACGCCGCAATGCCCCGCGTTACATGCTCCTCCACACCGACTGTGATGCGCACGTACCCTTCACAACCTGGGTCTACCGAACGGTCGCGCAACAGAACGCCACGCTTGTGCATCTCGACGCAAAGCTCCTTATGCCTTGGGCCGATGTCCATCAAAACGAAGTTGGCCGCGCTCGGCCATGTTCTTACTCCAAGCTCTTTCAGAACTTCGAAAATTCGCTCACGGCCCGTGCGGACCTGCTCCACATACCACTGGAGGTACGCCTCGTCAGCCACGGCATCCGGCAGCACAGCAAGCGCCACGCCATTCACGTTATACGGTGAAGAGACCTTGCGAATGTAGCTGATCAACCGCGCATCCCCAGCCAGCATCCCAACGCGCAAATTCGCCAGACCATAAGCCTTCGAAAATGTGCGCGCAACAATGAGGTTCGGAATTGTCCCAACATCGCCGAGAGTAGTCTCGCCATGAAAGTGGAAGTATGCCTCATCGACCATCAGCAAGGCTTGCGGGGCCGCCGCGGCAATCGCGAGCAAATGCTCCCGACTGACTGTAGCGCCGGTAGGATTGTTGGGGGACGCAACAATGATTAACTTCGTCTTCGGCGTAATGGCGGCAAGGAAGCGTTCAAAGGGAAAGGAGAGAGAATCGTCAGACTGCACTCGCGTGAGGCCCGCGGTCATCAGGCCGATCGATACGTCGTACATAAAGAAGGTCGGTGTACAGATAAGCGCTTCGTCGCCTTCTTCGAGGAACGTGCAGGAGACCAGGTGAATAGCTTCATCCACGCCGTTGGTCAGGAGCAGTTGATCGCGCTCGAGGCCGAAGTGCTGTGCAACGATGCGCTCAACCGGCTCCCGCTCAGGATAGATTGTCAAACCTTCAGCCGTAAGTTGCTGCAATCGCCGCAGGACCGTGGGGCTAGGGCTAAAGGTGTTTTCATTGAAATCGAGACGGAGGGCGTCTCGACCGGCGAGCGGCGGATGGTATTCGGGCATTGCCAGCACGGCCTTGCGCGGTTGAACCAGCATTGTCTGCTCCAGAATTGTGCTCATCTCATCCTCACGCGCACGCTCTCGGCGTGGCCGACCAAACCCTCTGCTTCCGCAAGCGCAATCGTGTGAGGACCCACCTCACGGAGCGCATCGAGAGTGTATTGCTGCACCGTAATTATCTTCACAAAATCGAACACGCTGAGTCCTCCACGAACACGTCCGTTGCGTCCCGTTGGAAGAACATGATTTGGTCCACTGACGTAGTCGCCCATTGACTGTGGCGTGTGGTGGCCAATAAAAATGGATCCCGCGTTTTTCACCCAACGCAGATCCGCGCCCGCATCCACTGTCAGATGTTCAGGAGCAAGCCGGTTCGTAAGCAAGTGCGCCTCTTCTACCGTTTTGGTTACAAAGGTCACGCCTTGCGCGGCAAGCGATTGCTGGGCAATAGGATTACCCTGCGCCTGGCGCTTCACCTCCAGAACAACTTCCAGAGCGAGCTCGGGCTTGCTGGTGATAAAAACAGCGAGCGCCTCTGGATCATGTTCCGCCTGTGCGACGAGATCGGCAGCGATGCCGGTCGAATCCCCATCTTCGCTTGCGACGACAATCTCAGTCGGGCCCGCAGGCATGTCGACGCCCGTGTGGTAAGAGACAGCCATCTTTGCGGCTGTCACGTAGAGATTGCCGGGGCCGACAATCTTGTCGACCGCTGATACCGTCTCGGTGCCATAAGCGAGTGCAGCAATCGCCTGAGCCCCTCCAATGCGATAAAACTCGGTGACGCCGCACAGATAAGCGGCAGCCATCGTTTCGCGTGCAGGCTTCGGTGAGCACACCACTATGCGCTCGACTCCTGCCACCTGCGCGGGCGTTACGGTCATCAACAGCGTGGATGGAAGCGGATAGCGCCCTCCAGGAACGTAGCAGCCGACGGACCCGAGGGGGCGCACAATTTGGCCTACTTCCATACCCTCGACCGGTCGAAAACTCCATGCGCGCGGAAGTTGCCTTTCAGCGAAGCCTCTTATATTCGCTTGGGCGAGCCGCATCGCAGCCTTGAGTTCCTCGCTGATGGTGTCCCAGGCTGTTTGCATCTCGGCACGGCTGACGAGGAATGGTTGATCATCCGTAAGGCC
>Ga0302312_10000192_pt1 | contig 56358 bp, 40 predicted proteins | sample III_Palsa_N2_1_FD_200529 | JGI IMG/M metagenome (GOLD analysis project Ga0302312, IMG submission 200529) | Peat permafrost microbial communities from Stordalen Mire near Abisko, Sweden - III_Palsa_N2_1 | ecosystem: Environmental > Terrestrial > Soil > Palsa > Peat permafrost | place: Sweden... | reverse complement strand
TGGCAATGAGGTAGTTGAATAAGGGCTTCAGACAGGCGCAGCCTTCTGCAGCGGCAGCGGCGCTGTCTGCCGAAGAGTACGCGCAGGCTGTCTGTATATCCGACCTTCGTTTATCAGCCACTTTCCATATTTGCTGCAGCTCATTTGCGCTCGCATTCACTACTTCGGTTGTAGAATCAAATTTTAGGTTATAGTGGCCCAGGCCGTCCGTAATCAGCGGGTTCGCCAGGGAAGTGATGGCCCCGACCGCGCTTCCCATATTCCGGTGCCCTGAACGTGTGACTTTGAAACTTACATCATTCCCAGAAAAGGGAGTACCGTATTGATCCATCAGGTAAAGGCATTGGGGAGAGAGCGGATGAAGGATATTGGTATCGACCACCCACAACTTATAGTTGTCCGGGAAGGACGCGATCTCCCCCGGAGCAATGGTCAGTTTACTCGAAATCAACAGTTCATCTCCCGAACTCAGGTAGGTGGTGTCGGGTAAAGGCAGGCCGGCGGTGATCTTACCCCCCTGTACAGTTAGGTGCTGGAGCTGTGCATCAATGTTCTGGTAGGCAAGTCCAACTCCATCGTACATCCAATGGGAGGGGTAAGTGAACTGGTAAACCGGATCATTGAATTCATTCTGGGTACGCACCAGCAGGGCGTCCCCGGTCTCGCTATCGTATAGTACATTCTTTGATGAGATTTTACTGCCTTTATCGATATGGATCACGCTATCCAGGATGCCATATCGCTGGATAACTTTCATCATGGCTACCGACCGGAACCGGTCGTTTTCGTGCTGGAAAAGATCCAGTAAGGAAGGAATAATGACAGGAACGATACTCACCGTAAACATTTCCGTATTCAGGTTGATATTGCCCCCTATCGAGTTGGAATTTTGCTCCCGCATGTCGGTCATTAATTCTGCGTCTTTCCCAATAATGGCGGCGGTATCGATATTGCCGAAGGGATCAATAGTGGTGACCGTGTTGCTCAGGTGCTTAAACTGGGTAGAGGGGTTGTCTACCCGGTAAAAGTTTTCCGTATAAGAAATTGGGTTAATAGAGTCTGTTTGGGCATAAACCGCCTGGCTCCTTTCTTTTCCATTCATGTCATTGAGTTCCACTTTGAAGCCTTGGGAGAAGGTCAGATAGTTCTGGGCGTTGATGCGTAGAAAATTGGCTAAAAATGGCTTGTAGCGTTTCTTTGTTGAATTGTCCAGCATGGAATAATCCCACGACGTGGGAAAGTCATAACTCGTGTAGAACTTACTCTCAGAATAGCCATTGGCAGACCTGACGTTGGCGGTATTGATGGAGCGGACCTTCACATCGCTGTAGCCGACTGAAGCGCCCGGATAGAACGATTCTCCCAGAGGCTCCTCGGTGTACAAGGCAGCCGCCGGGGCCAGCATAGAGGCCCTGTCTACATATTCGATCGGTAAATGGAAAGGATTCTCTTCTGAGCCCACGCTGGGCTCCCAAGAGGCAACACCGCTGCTGATGATGGTAGGCACGCCGTTCACCGTTTGCGTGGTGGTATAATCATATGTTTGCCCGTAGACAGTTTCCCGGCGTCCGGCACCGCCTGAAGCGGCCGACGTCATATTTTTCCAGTTATCGTATATCAGGATAGACTTTACCCGAATTCCACCCCCAAATTTCTTCAGGATGGGGCAATCCAATCGTATGTAAGAACGGCTGGTATCCACCAGGTTGACCCACCCGTTGGATCGGGCGGCGGCCGGAAGGCCCGAAAGCGCCTCTGTGATATTGGAGGCCATTGCTTTGATGATGGTGATGCCAGTACGGATGTCTAAATTATCGTTCACTTCGGACCCGGGATAGGCCTTGTCCGGGAGGTTTAGTCTCAGGTAATTGATGGCCGTCTCTGCCAGCGGGCTAAGAGATCCGCCTCCGTCCCCGGTCTTATTGACACCCGTCAATTTGACCCAGATGGTATTGGGGTGCCCACTGACCATGCCGTACCATTGTCCGGCGCTCGTATCAGGATCAGCATAACAAGGAACATAGTCATATCCACTGCCCCAGATATCCGAAGGCATCTGCAGGTAGAGGCGGAAATATAACTTGGACAGGCCGCTCAGGTAACGTGCATAAAGATCCGCATTATTAGCCGGGGCAAAGGGGACCGTCACGTAGGCATACAACTTGTCCTGCTGTGAATTATAGAGGTGAAAGTCTACTATATTGCCGGTATTGTCTACGCCAAACCCTGCCAGTTTGCACATCTGGGTCGCTTGTCTGTTTTGTACATAGGCGTAATCGTCACTCTCATAATTTACCTTGATTCTGCCTCCCGAAGGCAATTGTATGGAATCCAGCGTCCAGGCAGCCGCGTTGTAGGCAGCCTTCGTACTGTCTTGCAGCGCATACGGATACTCGGCATTGGTGATGGGGTTTGTAGGACTGGCGCCCGGATTTTGTGACGCGTCCTTGTAAGTTCCCCACTTATCCGCCGTATTGACTTTGTAATTAGGATTATTGGGATGGTAGTTGAAGACGTAGGGATTGAGTGCGCCCTTGTCATTCCCATTATAAGTGAACCAGATGCTTTTGAGGGTTAATTTACCCGAGTCGTTGACGGGCATATTGATTCCCCGGCAAAGTTCATAGCTGTATTCAAAGTGAACAGTTTTGATAGGCGTGGCCCCGACCGGACCGTTGTGCGCCAGGAAGTCCGCCTTGGAATATAGGTCGATCTCCTTAAGACACATGCCCTTACTGCTGTCCAGCTTATGACCGCGCTCGTCCACGCCTAAAAGATCCGAGCGGTGTTGCAGGGTAAAAGTAGCGATCATTGTTTTGGATTCAATGGAATTGAGATACCACAGCTCTTTAGTGCCGTAGATATAATTACCCTTGTCATCCCTGGTATAGCTGCGGAATCCTTCGTTGTAATTGGCGCTGTCGGTGATATAAGGCGCTCTCCATCCAAACGGGTTGGCGATACCTGCAGCTTTGGAATAATTGAACCTGACCGCGTCTCCTATATCGTCATCGCTAATCCCGTCACCAGTGACGTCTACATAATCCGGAGAAAGGATGCCCGTCAAAAGGAAGGAGTGCGCGTAGGCAGGTATTTGCTCCTTACTGAAATATCCATCTTTTCCCTGCGTGTTCCCGGTTGTATTGTCTAATCCGTCCGTATACCCTGTCAATCCTGTACTTTGCTGGCCGTTGTTATAGTTTACGTTAAAACTATATTCCTTTTGCTGGAGGTTGTAGACCGGTATCCCATATACGTATCGCCGCCCGTCCGGATTAAGGACGTTGATCTCTGAAATATGATTGGGTTGACGGAAGGTATTGACCCGGTTCTCCTGGGTAACAACAGTATTGACTTCGGCTGTGTCTATAGTGACGGGGGGATAAAGGTATTTACCCGGGATGGTGTCTGCGAGCAAGGTATTGTCAAACGGGGTCCAGGTTGTGAGCGGTGACTTCCAATCCAAGGCGATGGTGGCAACATTCGTATTCTCGTAATATTCGAGCTTGATATTATACATCTCTCCGCCGACGAGGTTGACCCGGCAAGTATCCTCTGCTCTGGCGTGCTTGGCCCAATGGTCTATAACGAGGGAGTCGTTTATCCAAAAGCGGACACCGTCGTCACTGTATGTGGCGAAACTGTAGCCACCCGATACAGGGGCCTGTAGGCGCCCAAGCCAGCGAATGGAAAAGTGGTCCGTGGGAAAGGTCTGATCTATATAGATCTGCGGATTTGATTTATCTGAGCTATAAAACGGACTGCCCTTGTCATAGTTGAACGCGATATTATGGTCGAGGCGTTGATAAAAGGGTGATCCTGTCAGGTCCACGTTCTTGAAATAGTAGCCCTCCAGTCCTTTGCCCGGCCCGCTGTTTGTTTCCGGCGCATTATTTTGGCAGTTCCTTAAAGCAAACTGGTTGATCGCGTAATGGTAAATGTATTTATCCAATCCAACCACGGAGGCCTCCTTAGCGTTGAGGTAAGAAATTACTTCCGAGCGCTTGTCCCGTGTGTCCCGGACAGCAGTGGCCGGTGTCAAGGTCGTGGAACCCGTCACCTCTTGCCCGCTGTATCGTGTGAGTGTATTGGTAGCCACAATGGAAGGCCCGCTGTTCCCTCCGGCCTGGTAGAGGACGGGCGCCACGACGTCGTCTCCTCCTATGGCATTATAGAAATCGGTGGTATTGATGGCCTTCTCGCCGGGATTCCTGAAATAAGAGCCTTCGTAAAGGCCATTGCTTCCCTGGAATTTAATGCTGTTCTTAAGGGCATTTTCCTGTAGCCATGGACCGGATACGGTAGTAGAGTAATTAGCATTGAGATCTATTCCGGCGTGGACGATGTCTCCTCCGCCTAAGTCCAGGCTGGCTGCTGCGCTGATCGACTTGTTGCCGAGAAGGGGGTCTGCAATAAACCCAATATCCCCCCGGTAGGCCCTGAACATACCACCCGTTCCTTCCCCGCTGATGGAGAATACGTCGTAGGTATAGGAAGGTACTGCGATATGGGGGATAGCCGGTTTCTCCCTGTAGGGTATTTCCTTTTCCCGATTAAAATCGGTCAGGGCAGCATAGTTGCTGCCGATGTCCTGGAAATTCATATATCCGTAAGCCGGAAGGGCTAAGGCGGTATCTGACGTAGCTACGTAGTCGGTGCTGACGTATCCGGATGCATATAGGCTGGGATGCGCCACCGTAAACTCGCCGCCCAATTTAACGGTCAGGGAATAATTCTGATTGGTGGTGGGAATGCTGATTGTGGGATTGTAGGTAGGGCCGGCAAAGGATATGGCGGTGTTCCAGCTTCCTTCCGGGGTAAGGTTTCTCTTCCCATTGCGATCCTGGTGATCGCTGATGCCCAGTTCTAAGGACTTGATCCCTGTCCGGGAATTATAGGAAAAACCCATGTTAGCGCCCAGATAGTTTCCACCATTAACTGATTTATCTGCAATATTTAACCGCGCCGAAATACTGGGTGAAATGGTTAATCCATTTTGAGAGTTATCAGTCAGGTTCAATCCTCCGGACATCGGACCGTAAGAATTGGAGGCGGAATTCAAAGAAGCATTGAAGCCTGTCTGGCTCCCCCATCCGTTATACGTATTGTGAAATATGCCCAAACTCCCTCCCAATTCCAGGATGGGCAGGCCCACCAATTCGAAGTCCGCTCCAACGTTGACACCCCACGTAAAATTGGGCTTCACGTGAGCCACTTTCCGCACCGTATCTGCCGATCCGTCAAAATCATCCGGTAACCCTCTCATATTACGGGTAATACTCCCCGGATTGATATTCCATCCCAGTCCCACCCAACTGGCGTCATCGTCCATCCCTACCCCGCTGCGGTAGGAAAGGTTTACGGGATATCCCCCTACATCCAGCAAGGGAATATTATAAGAGAAATCCCCACTAAACATGTCTACCATGTTATTGGAATTAACGGATTGGAAGGCCTGCATTTCCGGTTGGGTCGGGCCTCCGGATAGAACCTGTTTTGTTTCAGCAGAAGTCGCCATCGCTCCTGGCTGCAGCAGCCTGGAGGCTAAAGCGCTTTTCGCAGGCTGGACTCTTGGGGCAAGGTGTATCTTTTTGGCGCTTTTTTTATGTGGATCAACGGGCGACACCGCACCGGAAAGCTTCAGGAAAGGAAGGGGTACTTTCGAACCGGAAGGCTTCCCGAAAGGATACGTCGCTACGACAGTGGAAAAAGTGGACTTATAATAGGCACCTCTTCCTTCGTATCCATGGTTCATGTGACCCGCAATAATCAGTTGTGCGTAGAAGATTCCCAACAGGAAAAAGGCGATCTGTTTTTTAAACCGGGCCGATAAGATCGATATCATAGTAAACGGGTCATTTAATGATTGAGCATTCCTTAAAAAGACGAAGGAGCAATGGTTGAAGGGGTCCAGGTGAATTTCACAGTCCACGATTCTCCGCGGCCATTCACTAGTTGGAACTGGTATAACTTTCGTCTCTGGTATCCGTTGTTCAGTGGCAGATTCACGAAATTCTGACCGTACCTCAATGATAGCTGGCCTTGCTGGATGACTGGATTGCCGGGTTCCTGAAGACTGGAGATCATGTAATGGACGGTGGTGTCGGTGGCAGTCCTGTTGGTATAGGTCAGTTTTAATATGTCAGAACCTGAAGCGACGGCGGCGTTCTGACCTCTTTCCAGGCTGAGATAGGAATCGTCTTCTTTTTGCAATAGCTCCGGCCTGGCTGTCACCACCCTGAACGTCCATATGTCGCTCATCCCGGCCGGCTTGCCCCCGTTAAGAGCCACAATCCGCCAGGCATAGGTTTTTGAGGTATCCAGCGCCTTGAAGGAAGACGGGTAGTTCAGGTAGAGGTTTCTCAGGAAACCCCCGCTGTAAACCGGAACATTCTCCTGGACGGCGTCTCCGGAAGTTTGCCCGGGGAGTATTTCCACCAGCACCAGGTCATAGCTGAGGTCGTTGAAAATACCTAACGGTGTGGGTGGCAGCCAGGTAAATTGGGGATAGGGCGTGTATACTTTACCTGAATCCGAAGGGGTATTCAGCAAGGGCGGACTCAGGGGATCCACATTCAGTTGAATACAGTTTTCGGCCAGGGGAGCGGATTTTATCACGTTGGTGATGGTATAACAAGCCTGGAAGCTACCGGTGGGCAATAGTCCGTTTGGATTGCCGTCCACACGGTAAGCCGGGTCTCCGTAGGCATATTGGATAGGCCCCAGGTCCTTGGCCTGCAGTTGCCTGGCACCCCTGGGCAGCGAGAGAGGAATAGAAGTAGCCGTCAGGACCGGCTGATTGTTCTTTTCATCAAGCAGGACCATGTTCACCCGTACCATGATGGTATAGTTGGATGAATTGACGAGCAGCATATTCCACAATTGGTTTTTCACAAGCACTCCCGTGGGCGGAATCTGCAAGGTCATGCTGACCTGGGCGCTTGCGGCAAATATTCCTGCCAGCAACAAGCATGTTATCAACGCCTTTTTATACATAGATGTCATGGATTCAAAATGTTTTAAAATAGGTGAGCCGTCCGGTGTTATTGGGCACCAATTGATTGTTCATCCCCGGGATAAATCCTTTGTCTGCCGAAAACTGTATTTGCCCAAGCTTTCCGATCCGCCACGTCAATTCGGCGGAATATCCCCATTGCGAAATATTATATACTGTCTGGTCATTATATTTTACCCCCGCTCCTATGCTCAGGTTCTTGCTTAACGTATGTTGTACTTTGGCTTCCAATGTGTACAGGTCATACTGCTGGTTGGTAGCCGCCGAAGCATTTCCTTGCAGGGTGAAATGGTTGAGGAATACGGATTGGCTTAACAGCAGGTTCTTTGTATTGAAATAAACAAAACCCGAATCATTTGACCGGTTATAGAATTGGGTGTACACCAATGTGGTGTTCATGAGTATGCGGTGATAACTATAGGAGTAGGTGGCATTACCCACCATGGTATAGAACAGGTTTTCCATGTAGGAACCATTTCCCAGCTTAGTGATCTGGCTGCTGGGGAAATATCCCAGGGAGAGGACGGGCCAGTTTCGTTTGCGCAATGTCGCCTGTATGCTCTTGAAGACTGTCGTGCTTTTATAGTCTTCATTAATATAGGGATTGCTGAAATCGTTCGTATAGGCCGCGACCGCTACATCCAGTTGTTTGTGAAACAGCAATTGATCCAGGCTTCCTTTCCAGGCAGTCTGCACAGACCCGTCGGTAAATACACTAAAAGACTGGAAGTTCTCTCCCATATGTTTAAAGGAACCCATGATCCTGGTCTGGGTAGCCGGGAAGAAGGCATTTGCTTTGATGGAGTAGGCTTCATTGGACCTGTCATTCATTTGGAGCATCTGTCCGACCATGCCTCCTGACTTATTGGGAGTGGAATCACTGACGTAGGTGGGCACGGAGGATTTGGCCACTTCTCCGGTAAACAGGATGTTTTTGGTAAGTCGGTAATTTCCTTCCAGGGTTAGGCCCATCAGGTTGGAGGAAGGCACTTGAACGCTCCCAGAATCGGTGCTCGACGCGTTATACAATTGCCTGCGCCCCTGGTAATAGGTCAGGATGACGCTGTTCCCATCCCGGAGCCCGCGGCCATACCTGAGCACATTCATGTATTGGTGGGCGGACTGTTCAGGACCTTGCAGCAAAAAATCACGGAAACGGTAGTCCACGGCCCCGGTAGCCAATGCATAGTAGTTGGAAGGATTATATTCGGCCTGTAATCCATTGATGGAAATGTTCTTGGCGGAGAGTTCCGAATAATTGACAATGCTCCGGCCGACGCTGAATGATTTGATGGCCATCAGTGTCTTATACCCCTTGGGCAGGCTGGAGTCGCTTACGTGAAGCGCCTTCATCTCCTTGTCCATCTGGTCTGGACTGTTCGCCTTTTGTATGTCTTGCAGGTGTTGATTGATCGCTGCCTGGTTACTTTGGTGAGCCAGGGATAAGAGTTGCTGCAAGGCTGAAATTTCTTTCCGGAGCGAATCGGCCTGTACGCGCCTGGCAATATATACGGAGTCTAAATGGGAGGTGTCAGGTGTACCCGCCTTTTGTGAGGAAGACCCCTGGGCGCCGAACAGGTTGTTATAGGACAATCCGGAAGGCCACTTGCTGGAGTCTTGCCCCTCGGTATTGTTTTGCTTTGAGGCGTAATAGGCCTTTTCTCGGGCCTCCACGAGTTTTTGGATCAGTCCGGGATTATTCATCCAGCCATTGAGCATATTCAATTTCTGAAGTGCGGCATTAAGCGCATTCTTCATGCTATCCAGCTTTTTTTGATCAGGAAGGGAGTCCAGGTACTGTTTTCTTACCTGGTCCTTGATCTGCTGGTTGAAAGCGGTGTTGGTATAGGAAAAATTAAAGTCAGAAAAGTTTCTGAACAAGGGGGAATTACTGAAATGATTGGTCAAATAGATCCTCAATGGATACTGTCCCTTTACCAGGATATCCAGGTATGTTTGAACGGTGTGTTGGTAGACATTTTTCTCATTATACGGAGTGTCTATCTCAGAGTAGTAATTGACGTCATATAGTATGTTCCCGTGTATCTGGAGAAAAGGAACCTTGGGAGTAGGGTTAGGTCGTACCGGTCCGGAAGATGGCGGCACCTTGACGCTATCATATATCCAGATCGGTATGGGAAATATTCCCTTGCAAGTACCGTGATCCCATGCAATGGCGGTGGGTGCAGGATCGGCAATGGAGTCTTGTGTTAGATTGGGCAAAGCCCCATTAAGGGAAACGACTTCCCTACGGTAATGAGCGCTCCCCGACTTGGGAACCAATGAGTCTCCTTTGTTGATGTTTTTATTGACGGAGTTCCTTAAAGAGTCTTGTTTGTTGTGTGCTTTTTGGATAAGAGGTGCAAAGAGCGTTTTAAACAAAGGGAGTGTCGTATCAGAATACTCTTTATTCCCTGCAAATGCAGCGGCTACGCTCAGAGACAATAACGCCGTGATCAACCCCGCTTTAAGATACCATAAGACATATGGGATCCCTTCGGGCCTTTTGGGCGGAAATGATGAGCTGTGAGCGAATATGGTTGAGATTCTAATCAAAGGGTGTGGTAATTCGTAAACCTGTGAGCGAGGGAAGAACAAGTCTCTTAAGGCTAGTCCCTCGATGTGAACCAGCGCTTTTTAACAGAACTATCTTCCTGTTACACTATAATACCATTTGTACGTTGTAGATGCTGTAAGAGCAGTCGTAGATCCTATGATGGAAAACCCCGTTGTACTTCCTGACGGGTAAGTAGCTTGGTTACTTGTTTCCATTGCTGCTGTCGCTGCATTCCCCGCCCTGGTAATTGGGTAGGAATTATTGGGGAAGGATGTGGAATAATTGACTGTCAGGATGGTGCCGGAAGCTACCAATGAAGTGCCTGTTGTCAATGTGATGAGCCCTCCTTCGTTGGTTCCTTCTATGGTGACTGTCGCTCCCGTTCCCGAGCCAGACCCTGCCGAAATGGTAGGAGTTCCTATGCCTATGCCGTTAAAATTGTGGCTTACGCCATTTCCAGGAGAGCCCATTTCTACGGTATGGGTGGTCGGATTCCAATAGAGGGCAGAGTCACCGGCGTTATAAGTTTCGTACGTTGAAAGGCTCAGGATATTTGCATTGGCTTGCCCGTTTACATCCAAAGTATAGGCAGGCGTAACTGTATTAATACCAATGAGGCCGTTGATGCCGTATATCCAGTTCGAAGACCCTGCTCCGATCAATAGCTGATTGCTAGTGTCCTTGGGAAAAGAAAGCCCGTAACCAATCGCAATATTATCAGCCCCTGTACTGATACCCTCACCGGTAAAATGTCCGATAGCCACGTTCCCGGAGCCGGATGTGAGGCCGGAAAGGCTCTCATAGCCGGCGCTTATATTCGCGGAACCCGTTGAATTGTCCTCTAGTGCATTGGTACCCAGTGCTATATTGTACTGACCAGAGGTATTACTGCTACTCGCATTCAATCCTAGCGCCACATTGTAATCTCCGGTAGTCCGGGTTAAGGCATTGGCGCCAATAGCTGTATTACCGATTCCAACTGATCCCGGATAGGCAATGTAAAGAGCACCACTACCGAAAGCCGTATTATCGGTGATAGGATCAATAGTCCCAGAAAAATAATTATTTACCCTGAACACCAAGGGGAGGTTGTCGGTAGTGCCAATAAAATTGGAAGAGCTATTGGTGCTGGCATTTCCGGTTAAGGACCATACGGTTGGGGAGGGGGAGGCAACCTTCAAAGTATCGGCTCCGATCAGATAGGTCGAATCGGTCAGTTTCACTAATGCCCGTTTGAAAACAGTTCTTCCATTTCCTGTGTTGAACAGGAATCCCGGTACTGCCTGGGTGTGATTTTGAATAATGAGCTCTGCGGAATCGCAGTTGGTAATCAATACACTGTCCGCTTTGATAGTGTATACATATTGCGCACGGCAGACCATGCCCGTGGCGAGGCAGATAAATAAAATCAGAGCCGATCTCATAGAGTTAAACGATTTTTTTTAAGCAAAGTTTTCCCTCCCGGCCTTCTTAACAAGAAGGTCAGGCTTACTCATAGGGAGCTATCTCCCTAAACTGATTATAGGTTTGATTATAAGTTTTGAAAAATCCAAAGACTTACGCTGCGCAAATATTGATGGGATTCAATATCAGATTCATAAGCAGTCAGAAGTATCAGGAATTACAGTATCAGTTTTCAATAGTGCGATTTAAAAGTATAGAATATCCGTATTGCTACGTGTAAAAACACGAACTATTTTTTTCCACTTAAGGTATTTATACCTGACTATATGGATTCCATAAGGCTTTTAGCGAATGAGGCCGATAGTAATTTTACGGAAGCGCGTTTATGCGCCCAGATATATTGAATAATATTGCCATACAATTCAATTGTCTGAGAAAATATCGAATTGGTTACCTTTGCGCCCTGAACTTATTAACTATTAAACTCATGAAGTCAGTCTCACTATTCGGATTGTTCCTGGCCGCAAGCCTATGCCAGTTTTGTAACTCCTCGGGCGCTAATCATTCGGGCGCCCCTAAAGATTCCACCAAGACGGCGGCGGTGGGCGCCACTGTGGCCCCGGAAGGTGAGATCAGCAGTGCTCCCACGGAGGCAAGGCCCCAGGTCCCCATTCTTTGTTACCATAATATCAAGGACGTTCAGGGTAAAAGTTCTCCGGATTATACGCTCACGATCGCTTTATTTGATGCGCAGATCAAGATGCTGGCGGATAGCGGGTATCATTCTGTTCTTCCTGATCAATTATACGACTACCTCACGAAGGGCACGGCCCTGCCTTCCAAACCGATCATGCTCACTTTTGACGATTCTCACGAGGAGCATTATTCGGTGGCGGCGCCTGAATTGGAAAAGTATGGGTTTAAAGGGGTCTTTTTTGTGATGACAATCCCCATTGGAAAGCCCCGTTATATGACGGCTGACCAGATTAAAAGCCTTTCTGACCGGGGACACGTGGTGGGCTGTCATACCTGGGATCACCAGAATGTCAAGAAGCTGGCTGCAGGTAATCCTGTAGTGGCCAAACTGGTCAATACGGCAAAATTCAAGGATGCAGGCGCCCAGGTGGCTGAAGCCTGGAACCTGGAACTGACAAAACCCAAAGCCAAATTAGAAGCCATTGTCGGAAAGCCGGTGGAGTATTTTGCCTATCCTTTCGGGGCATGGGACTATGCGGCTACGAATGAACTAAAGAAGGGCGGTGTCAAGGCCGCCTTCCAACTGGGCGATAAAATTGGAGCGCAGGCACCGATGTATACGATCCGCCGTATTCTTTCCGAAGGGAACTGGTCTCCGGCCGCGCTTAGCCGCATGATCCACCTGGCATTTAAATAGAGAGGCCTCATGGAGAGGTCCGACACTCAAATAGCCGCGTATTTCAACGATCAATCAATAAAACATATTTAAACGATCAATTAATAGAAGAGCCAAATGGTATTAAATCCATTTGGCTCTTTTGCATTTTAAGGCCCGGGTGTACCCTACTTTAGGGACCAGGGGTATAGGTCGTGTTGAAATGACCGTTGGTGACGACGAGGCTGTCTGAGTTCTGACCGTATAGGGTGCCGCTGAAGGTTCCCGAGAGGGTATGGGTGGTCGTATCCCAGGAGGACAGTGTAACCAGCCCGGAGCCATCTACTTCATCTCCGTTGTAGAAGGTGCCCGTCTTCGAGTCCAAATAATACATGCCGGAGCCTCCTGCAAAGGGAGAGGGCTCGTTCACCTGAACGGAATCGGGAATGTCGACTTCCAGGCTGGTGGTGTCGCCGGCTGCTACTTTGTAGCCGATAAGAGCGATAATGCCTTCTGACCGGGAATAAGCCCCGATCACGAAATTGGGGGTAAAGGTCTGTCCGCTGTAGGTGGCCGAAAACTGACCTCCGGCTCCTGAGCTACTGCTTTTTTTGCATCCTGATGTGGTGGAGAGAAGGGCGATCCCGAATAGCGCGGCTATGGCCACGGCGGGAATAACTTGACGTTTCATTGGATATTAGATTTTAATTGGGAATGAATTTATTAAAAAGTAGGTTCGTCTCCTAATTAAATCTTGTTTTCTATTAATAATTTTTATATTTGACTTCCAATATCCACTTTATGAAACGAATCCTGTGCCCGCTCCTGGGCCTTTTTGCCTGCTCTCTGGCCCACGCCCAAACCAAAGCCACCTGGGGCGAAGAATTCAAAATGCATAACGGCAGTACTGATCTCGCCATGCTTTCTGTAGACAAGACCGGAGAATACCTGGAAGAATCTCATGATATCAAAAGCATCGGTCTTTGGTCTCCTAATGTACGTAAATCATCCACTCTTGTTAAATTGACGCCCACCCTTTCGGAGCTCTATCGCAATGACTTTGACAAGGAATTGAAGGGGAAACAGTTTGAACGCTTTTTTTTCATAGGGGACAAGCTTTATTTGTTTGCCAGTGACTATTCCAAGCACGACCGTTTGATGTTTTTGTATGCATCTGAAGTGGATAAAAGCACCGGCCACCTGAAACAGGAATGGAAGCAGGTGTACCAATGGCAGAAGGACGATAAGTCTGAAAACCTGGCGTTTAAGATCGTGCCGAACAGCGACAGCACTAAGGTGATCCTGACTGCCACGTTTGCGGGAAAAGGCAATAACCGGTATGAGTTACAAGCGCTCGACGGTGACCTGAAACCGCTGGGCAAGCCGATGACCATCACCAACGAATTTGACCCCAAGACCTTCCAGATCGAAGATTTTGTTTATACCCCTACGGGTAACGCAGTAGTCGTAGGAAGGCTCTATGAATATGAAGACGGGAAAAGCAAGAAAGATAAAAACCTCCTGTTTAAAACCTATAGCATCCGGGTATACGACCTGGAGGGGAAATTGGTAAAGGACATCGTTACGGATGTGGACGGGAAATTTTTAGTGACCAGCAAGGTGCTTCTTTTGAAGAACGAGCTGGTACTCGCGGCTTTTTACAGCAATACGAAGAAGAAAAAAGAGATCAATGGGCTGTTGGTCCAAAGGATCGATCCCGCTACGGGGAATATACTCGTGTCCACTCAGAAAGAGCTGAATGCCGCTTCTATTACACAAGTGGACGAGGATGAAGATGACAAAAAAGAAGCGAAGGCGCCTAAGGGAGACGATGAAGATGGGTTGGTGGCCAACCTGCGATTTAATAAGTTCTATCTGACACCGGATAACGGAGTGGTCATTCTGGCGGAAAAGTACAAAAGGACGATCACTACCAGTAGCTCCACCACAGGCGGCGGGATGGGTTTTGGTATGGGCAGCACTACTCAGACCACTACGGCGAATTACGAATGCGGCGACATCTATATGAGTAAGATTTCCGCTGCGGGCAATATCGATTGGCTACACGTGGTTCCAAAGAACCAGCGGGAAAGCCTTTTATTGGGAGAATCCTCCGGACCTGCCACGGGGATCTGGTTTAGCGAATCCTACTTTTCCGATAGCTGGAATTACCCTTTCTTTGCCGGTTTTGGTTCTATCGCAGGACAGAATCATCTCCATATATTCTTTAATGACTATGAAAAGAATGCGGCCGCACTGGACCCCGGAACACGTATCAAAAGGGTGTATTCGTTTGGGAGGACCTCCTGCTACGAAGTAAACCTGGACATGGTGACCGGGAAGTATACTAAAAAGGAGGTCTTCAGCAACAAAGACATCCCGAATGCGATGCCCCGTCTCGGAGTGGAGATGGATAATACCTTATACATGACGGGAAAGGAATCCAGGACCTTTGGCAAGGCCCGGGTGGCGGTGGGCAAGCTCGTCTGTAAAGATTAGATATTAAAGATATGTGTGCGTGGGGCCGGCCGGATGAATGAATGTCCGGCAGGCCCTTTCGCTATGTGAATTATACCTTAAAAAACCGGTTTTATACCTTTTTTAGCAAGGTTATTCCTATCTTTCGGCCGTTTCTACCTGTTATTTAAAGTTTCCACTGTCATACTTTGTGCAACCTGTGACCTTACGCTTAAATAGCAAAGGTGAAATAGTGTATTGTACGATAAAAAGAATTGTCCAATGTCTGGTACTAAGCGGTCGCGTTCGGGTTCTTACTATTTTCTATATGGTCTGCTATATTGCATATCATTATTACCCTTCGCACTCCTTTACGGATTATCAGACGGGGTTCGCTTCCTCCTGGTCCGCGTGATCGGATACCGGAAAAACGTGGTCCTTCAAAATCTTCGCAATGCTTTTCCGGACAAGACACCCGGCGAAATTGACGCTATAGCCCATCATTTTTATAAGTACTTGTGCGACCTGTTCCTGGAAATGTTTAAAACGTTGAGCATATCCCGTAAATCCATGCTGCGCCATTGTAAGATGACACCCGAAGCCCTGGCCTTATACAAAGGGCTGGAAGCGGAAGGAAGGAGTGTGATCCTGGTCATGGGGCATTATGGGAACTGGGAATGGGCGGGCAATACGTTCAGCCTGCTGTGCGGGCAGCCACTATATGTGATCTACCATCCGCTGACCAATCCCGCTTTCGACCGCCTGATGTATAAAATGCGGACCCGCTTTGGCACGGGTCTTATTGAAATGAACAATACGTTCAAGGCCATGGTCCGCATGAGGGATTCGGTGACGCTTACTGCTTTTATCGCCGACCAGACGCCACAGCCCAACCGGGCTTACTGGACGCGTTTCCTGAACCAGGATACGCCTGTGTTTCAGGGCGTGGAAACCATCGCCCGCAAGTTGAACTACCCCATTGTCTATGCCAGTGTGCAGCGACTGAAGAGAGGGAAATACTGTATCCATGCCGAACTATTGGTTGACCAACCGGCGGCAATGCCCGAAGGGGCCATAACGGAGATGCATACCCGGAGACTGGAACAGGATATTATTGCGCACCCCGAGACGTGGTTATGGTCTCACCGCCGGTGGAAACATAAGAATCCGGCTTCCGCCCCTTCGTTAACCCCAAACCATTTTTCATGTTAAGCGGCAAAGAATTGATCCTTTCCACGAAGGAATATGCGCGCGAGAATATCCGTAGCAGTTGGTTTCATACCCTATCCACACTGGCGTTGTTACTGGTGTCGCTGGCCGGCACGCTGTATGTCCCCTTTCTGATCGGGAGGATCGCCTGCAGTATTTTTGCCGGACTATTGGTGATCCGCTTTTTTATCATCTACCACGATTATCAGCACCATACTATCCTCCACAATAGTAAGGTGGCGGAAGTCCTCATGACGGTTTTTGGGTTATACATCCTGGCGCCTGCCAGTATCTGGAAAAGGTCCCATGACTATCACCATCAGCATAATTCTAAACTATTCAGCGCCGATATCGGTTCTTATCCGATCGTCACCAAGTCCCAGTTTCAATCCATGAGCCGCAAGGAGCGCCTACTCTACCTGGCGATCAGGCATCCGCTGACGATCCTGTTCGGCTATATTACGATGTTTATATTGGGCATGTGTCTCAAGTCCTTCCTGAGTAATCCGAAGAAGCATATGGACTCGTTATTGGCGTTGATCATTCATATCGGGGGATCGATCTGGATTTGGCTGGCCTTTGGATTCGAAGGCTGGTTGCTGTTTGTTTTTATTCCTTTTTTAATAGGGGAATCTCTGGGAGCCTACCTTTTTTATGCGCAACATAATTTTCCCGGCGTCGTTTTCAAGGATCGTTGCGGATGGACCTACGAAGGAGCTGCGATGGAGTCGTCCAGCTATATGAAAATGAATCCTTTCATGCAATGGTGTACGGGAAACATTGGATTCCATCATATTCACCACCTCAATTGCCGGATCCCCTTTTATAATCTACCCAAAGCAATGAAAGGCATTCCCGAGCTACAGCAGGCCAAAACCACCACCCTGAAACCAGGTGATATCATCGCCTGTTTCCGCTTAAAGGTATGGGACCCGGAATGCCGCCGGATGGTGGGCTATAAGGAAATCTACCGACCGGCCGCCAATGTTCCGATACCGGCCAGCCTTTGATTTTATCTCATTTTACGACTCCCTTTTTATCTATGTACGCCCTGTTCTTGCCCGAGAGCAATTCTATGGCTTTTACGGAAGCTAAAGAAGAAAAGCCGTCTCCCGGATTATTGACCACGTAGTCTACCAGTTGATTGATGGTGGAGGTGGCCACGTGCATGCGTGTATCACTGGAGGCGTAGTAAATAAATACCCTGCCATCATCATCTGCGATCCATCCGTTGGAGAAAACAACGTTGCTGACGTCCCCTACCCGTTCCCCCCCTTCCGGAGCTAAAAGATAACCCGCCGGTTTGTGGATGATTTTTGTAAGGGCTTTCAGGTCAGTCATAAACATATACAGTACATAACGCAGGCCTGCGGCGGTATTGCGTACTCCGTGGGCAAGGTGTAACCAACCCTGCGGCGTTTTAATGGGTGCGGGCCCCAGGCCGTTCTTGCCTTCATATACGGTGTGGTAGACTTTCTTATCAATGACCATCTCGTAATCGATGACGGCCCTTGTAATATCTTTCGCCAGTCCAAAGCCGATCCCTCCTCCCGTTCCCGTAGCAAAAAAACCGTCCTGGGGTCGGGTATAAAAGGCATATTTACCGTCTACCCATTCAGGATGCAATACGACATTCCTTTGTTGAGGGGAAGGTGTCTTCAGGTCTGCCAGGCGTTCCCAGGTCTTCAGGTCCCTGGTTCTTGCAATGCCGCATTGGGCGATGGCAGCGCTCTCATCACCGGGCGCTGCACCGGGGTCTTTTCTTTCGGTGCAGAACACTCCGTATATCCAGCCGTCAGCGTGGAGGACCACCCGCATATCGTATATATTGGTATCGGGGTCTTCTGTTTCGGGCATGACGATGGGCTCGTCCCAAAACCTGAAGTTATCGATCCCATTATCGCTCTCCGCCACGGCAAAAAAGGACTTTCGGTCGTTCCCCTCTACCCTGGCCACCAGCAGATACTTGCCGTTCCATTTAATGGCACCCGCATTGAACACGGCATTGACGCCAAAGCGCTCCATCAGGAAAGGATTGGTGTCAGGGTCCATGTCGTAGCGCCAATGCAGGGGGGAATGGGCCGCGGTCAGGATAGGATATTTGTAGCGCAGGTATACTCCATTGCCTAACGCTTCCGGTTCGTTGGGGGTTTCTACCAGTTCCGTATGATGCCCGTATAGTTTTTCTAAACGGTCGTAAAAATCCATTTTCATAACGATAGTATTATGGTGTGGGTACGATCCTTTACCGATATAATTCTTTTACCGGGGCACAGGCCCACTGTCGTACAGTTTCTCTTTTGCTGCATCCCGCTCAAACAGGGTATTGTCAAGGCTATAGAACTTGATAAAGTCGGCGGCGGAAACTTGTCCTTTGTAAGGCGCATAATAGTGCATATGGGGTGGCTTGAGCCATTCGTTCCAGCCGTGATTCCGCCAGACAAGGGTATAAGCTATTTTATGACTTCCGATGGCTTTTTCCAGTACTTCGGTCCACCAGGTGGGATATGGGATCTGCTCATAACCTGTCTCTGCCAATGCCTCGATCTTGTTGTTTTCTGCCGCTACGCTGTCCATCACCGTCAGCGCTGCATCGACATTTTTCTGAAACCAGTCATTTTTAGCCGGATCACTGTATTGGTAGGAGTCAAAACTGATGACGTCTGCCATATCATTCCCCGGGTACCTTTCCAGGAATGCATCCTGTGTTTTGAAATCCCCGCTGGTATTAAATACCCAAAGGATATTGTGCAGTTTTTTCTCGGTGTTCAGGTAGTATTTTGTGAAACGCCAAAGAATTTTGTATTCGTCGGGGCTGCATTCGCTCCTGCCCCACCAAAACCAAGAGCCCGTGTGTTCGTGGAAAGGACGCAGCAGTACCGGAATGGCTTCCCCTTTACTCCCTTTTAGGTCGCCTAGAAATTTGGCCAGTTTGTCCAACCACTCCTTGTACAGGTCGTGATTCTCCCCTCCGGGAAGGATGGATGCTACCGTGCCATGGGTGGTATCCCAGGCGGTTTTCCCAGCCCCCCAGGGACTAGGCGCATGCCAACTGAAAGTGATGACTCCCCCGCGTGCATAGGCATCCCTGATGTATTGCTTCATGTTCTTGAACGGGACTCCGTCTATATCCTTGTCATTGTCGGACTCCAGGCCACTCAGGTCCCACCCGTAAAGGGCGGGATAGTCCCCGCATACATCCTTAACGTCGCTGCGCCCGGGCTCGTATTTCCAGGTAACGCCATAGGCCAGGTCATCCTGGTGACCAAAGAGATATCCTTTAGCCGATATCTTTTTTAGGTTATGATAAAGGTTGACGGTCTCTTTGGTGGCGCTTGCATCAGAAGGCATATCTGTGTCCTGGGCGTACACAGTACGGCCTGTGAGGAGCGTTAGCAAGCAGAGGGTTAATGTTTTGTTCATCTGCACAAGTTGAAAAAAGATGCCTTTCGGCATCTTTTTCTCTTTAAAGGCATTTAAGGGTTTATTTTACAAACATTACGTCGTCCACATAAACGGTTTCAGTGGCAGCAGGTCCATGCATCTTAAAATCAAGCCTGTTCACGTCTACGCCACCGATCCAACCGCTGATGGGAATGGTATAAAAGGTCCAGACGCCCGGAGGAATGGTTTCGGTCACCGTACTGCCCCCGTCTTCTGAAGAAACGTCGATCTGCTCGCTGGCTGTGCCGCCAAAGATCCAAAAAGAGCAATAGCTATAACTATTGGCCGTCACCGGGCTGGGTGTATGAAAGCTCAGGGCTGCCCAGGAGCCACTGGAATACACTTCTTTCAGGGAAGAATCGCCCAGGATCGCCGTTCCGGTCGCTACGGAAGAGCCATCCCATGACCAATCTCCCACTCCTGTTCCATAATTATCATCCGCAAAGAAAATGTACGCATTGTCTACGGCTGCGAACTCCTGAGTAGAAGAAGTAGTAATGGTGCCAGAGGCATTGGTGATATCGAGCTGTGCAGTGTTGAGTGTCGTGGAAGGCATGGAAATGACCAGGCTGCTCCTTGTCTGAGAGACAATGGTAGCCGCACTAGTGGTGCCGTGCAGTAATACTGAAGTCACATTGTCCAGGTTGTTGCCTGAAAGGGTGATCTGTGTGCCGGGCACAAACTCATAGAGACTGGCGGTGGTTACCGTAGGTAGGGCAATCACGTTGAAGGGTACTACCAAGGTCTTACCGCTATAATTGGTAAAGATGATGTTTTGTTTTCCTCCTACGGCCGTATCGGGTACCCGGAAAATGATCGCATTATCGGTATTGAAGTTGGTATTAAAAGGAGCGGGAACGCTGTCCGTGGAGAACATAATAGACTTGATATTGGCCAGGCCGCTTCCGGTGAGGGTCAACACTCCTCCACCCGCCGCTGAATCCGGGGTGATCCCACCCGCTGATGCTACAGGATTGCCATTGTTTTTCTTTTGACATGAAACCACCAACATAATCGATATGAGCAGGCAACCTGCCAGGCCCATATATTTCATCGCACAATCGTTTTTCATATAAAAAATGTATTTGTTGTTTATTAATAATAAGAAACAGGTGCTTCACTCAATGCCGGATCTGCCAAGGCTTCATCTGCAGGGATCGGCAGGTATAACTGAGACGCCTGGGTGAAGGTGGGCGCCGTATGCGTTATGCCGGTCCCACTGTATGTACCTCTTTCCTGGTTGGTCAGGATGGATTGTGCTGCAGTAAAGCCCTGGCGCTGGATGTCGAACCAGTAATCGCCTTCAAAGGCAAATTCCACCCTTCTTTCATTGAGGATCACCTGTTTGGTGAGAGAAGTCACCGGGGGCAGACCTGCCCTGGCGTGAACCAGGTTGAAGGCAGCCAGCGCAGACGCGTCACTGGTGGAAGCGTTGGCTCCCAGTACGCCTTCTGCATAAATCAACAACACATCTGCGTATCTCAGCAGGTATACACATAAGCTGTTTCCCCCTTGTGAATTGGCTGTTCCAATTACATTGGCGGGTCCTGCGATATATTTTAATGTATTGGAGCGTGTTCCGGTGGAGATAGAAACGAGGCCGGTAGGATCCACTCCGGCTTGTGTCGTATCATAAGTGAATCCGGCGGGGAAATTCACGTTCTTCCATTCCGGATTGGAAAAGCCCTGTTGCATGATGGACCATCCTTTCCTAAGATCCCCGGGCTGATAGGCATTGATCAGGTCAATGGTGGGTATGACTGAAGAATAGCCTGTATTGAAGTCTGGTTTCAGGAGCGTGGAAGGGGCTGCATATGCCTGGATGGCATTGGCATAGGAATATCCGCCGGAGCCAATCCACTGAAGGGCAAACAGGGATTCCTGGTTGTTGTTAGCGCTGACCTTGGTGAACATGCCCTGATAGTCGGGATACAAGGAATATTCTCCGGACTGGATGACCAGGTTCGCATAATAGGCGGCGCTGTCATATTTGCCTTCGTACAAGTAGAGTTTGGAGGCCATGCCGGCTGCGGACCATTTTGTCACGCGGCCAGCCTGGTAAGGGGTAGCAGGCAGGTTGTTATAAGCAAAGATAAAATCACCTAAGGCGAATTTGAGTACGTCGCTTTGCACGTACCGGGGTATATTGTAATTCCCGGAATTGGCGAGGGCTACGGGATCGGCGACAATGGGAGCGGCTCCAAAGACACGGCCTATATTGAAGTAAGCGGCGCCCCTGATAAAGGAGCATTCTGCCTCTCCCTGGATCAGGTAAGCGGCGGTCCCTTTTTGCTTGAGGGTGTTCAGTAACACGGTAGCGTTACCAGCCACCTGGTAAAAGGCTGTCCAGGCATTCAGGAGTTGTCCGTCATTGGCTGTCACAGTCATATATACGTAAGTGTTGTTACCGTAGTTGGCATCCCCAGCGCTGGTTAACATATTTCCGCTATAGACTTCCCCTATACAGTGGTAGGCTTTGTCGAGGTAATTGTACCAGGGTTGGTTATACAGGAAGCCGGTGGCGGATTCCACCTGGTCTGCGGTGGCATAATATGTGTCTTCAGTGGGGCCGTTCAGCGAAGGGCGATCCAAAAAAGATTTTTTACAGGAAGTTGCCAGGGCGCCCGCCAGGAATAATGTATATATATATTTATTTGATTTCATAATGAATGTAAGTTTTGGTGTTAAAAATCAATATCGGCGCCCACTGTGAAGGTTCTGGGATTGGGGTAGTGCCCGTAATCTATATTCATGCTTAAAATGCTGCCATTATAAGCGCCCAGTTCAGGATCGTATCCTGAGTATTTCGTGAACGTATGGAGATTTTGTGCGCTGATATACACCCTTGCGTGACTCATTTTAGCTTTACTGGCCCACTTGGCAGGAACATTGTACCCCAGGGCGAGGTTTTGGATTCTCAGGTAGGAACCACTTTCTATGTACCGGTCGGACACCACCAGGTTATCCTGGTTGTACTGGTTGTATCGGGGCAATTTCCCGTTGGGGTTAGTGGCCGTATACCTGTCCAGGACAGTGCTCAATTGGTTTTCGTATACATCAAACAGGTTTTCATCCTGCATGCGGGAATAATTAAAGATCTTATCTCCGTAAACACCTGTGATAAAGACACTCAGATCAAAGCCTTTATAGGTGAACGTATTCGTCATCCCATACGTGAATTTGGGATTGGGGTTGCCTATATACGTCTGATCCGCGCTGGTTATTGCTTTATCCCCATTGATGTCTTTAAACCGGATATCTCCCAGCCAGGTTCCTGTAAGTCCGACAGGCAGCACCGGAGTCGGACCGCTGTTTAAATCGGCCATCGTGCGGTAAAGCCCGTTTGTTTCATACCCAATGAATTGACCTACGGGATGGCCTTGGGTTGTCTCCGTCAGCGTGACGGGAGAAAAGTCCAGGCTCTTTCCAAAAAGCGCATCCTGTGGGGTGGTAAGCCTGTTAAGCATGTTTTTATACATACTATACTCCAGGGTGGTTTTCCATTCAAAGTCTTTGCTGACAATATTATGAGAAGTAAGTCCTATGTCAATACCCGTGTTGGTCATTTTCCCGGCATTGGTAACAGGAGGTTCAATTTCGTCGTAAGAATTATTAGGTGGATTCGGGTCTAAACCGGCGAAGCTGGGCAACACGGTGTTTAGCAGCATCTTGGTCGTTTCCTTTTTATACACGTCTATAGAAAGATCGATACGCCTTTTGATCAGGGTGGCGTCTATACCTGCGTTGTAGGTATTGACGGATTCCCATTGGAGGTTCGGGTTGCCCACGTTGGCGGGTACGCCCGGCACGGTGGTGGAGCCGAACAGCCCTGCAGCGCTGGTAGCCAACCGGATATTGGTGGAATATGCCTGGTTGTTGGAGGTATTGGAATTTCCTACTTCACCGGCGCCTAACCTCAGCTTCAGGAAATTAATGAACGTCCAGTTCTGAGCAAATTTTTCGTTGCTGATGGTCCAGCCGGCTGAGCCTGCTGTAAAATAACCATACCTTTTACCGGGACCAAAGGAGGATGCTCCATCCCTTCTTTCAGAACCGGTGACAGAGAACCGGTTATCAAATGTATAAGTGGCCCTGGCAAAATAAGATTCACCTGCACTTGAATATTTTCCTCCTCCGGATGAGGTTCCTACGACAGTTCCGGCGCCAACAGACTCAATATTGTCTGTCAGGGTATTGGCGGTTACTGTCGTCCCGTCGTAATTGGAGGTATAGGCTTCATGGCCCACTACCGCGTTGACGTAGTGCTTTCCAAAAGAGTGGCTGTAGGTAAGATAATTCTGCAGGTTTACATAGAGGTTGATGCCCCGGACCTCCTGGATCAGGCTAGGTCCTAAAATCACTTGTCCCAGAGAGTTATTGATCGCGGGTTGAAAAGCGGTATTCTGGTTTACCTGGTAATCGTAATCCAGTTGCGTACGAAAGTCTAAGTCCTTAGTGAAAATGACGTCTGCATATATATTCCCATAATCCTTGGCTTGCTTTGCCCTTACATCCCTTAACAAGGCCAGGGCGACGGGATTGGACGTATTTCCGAACGGTACGCCGGCAATGGTAGAAGTGGTGGCGTAAGTGCCGTCAGGGTTTTTGACTGGCGTTGCCGGACTGTTAAACAGCATCAGCGAAATGACAGAGCTGTTGCCGTCGGTCAGCGTTATCTTTTGGTCGGTGGTGGACATATTGGTGCTGATCCCTGCCTTCAGCCAGCTTTTAACCTGGTGGTCGATACTGGCCCTGAAAGCATACCGGTCGAAGCCGGACCCGATCACGGTTCCCGTTTGATTAAAATAGTTGCCGGAGAAATAATAGGTTGTCTTGCCTTGTCCACCCGAGAAAGACAACTGGTGGTTTTGAGAACCGCCTTTCTGGAAAATGGCATCCTGCCAGTTGGTGCCTCCGCCCAATATGCTTGGATTGGCGAATTCCCCGATGCTGTCGATGCCCAGTGCGGCCCCTTGCTCTGTTACTACTGAATTATAATAAGTGGCATATTGGCGAAGGTTCATAACCGGAAGCTTTTTGGCTACATCGGCCTGACCGAAGAAAACGTCATAGCTCAATTTCCCCTCTCCGGCCTTTCCATGTTTAGTGGTAATCAGCACTACCCCATTGGCGCCCTTGGCACCATAAATGGCTTGCGCGGAGGCGTCTTTCAGGATGTCTATAGAGGCAATATCGTCGGGATTCAGTGTAGCGAGCGGGCTCTGCGTGGTCTGACCGGCCACACCCCCCAACTGATCCTGACCAATACTGGTCGTGCTCGTCTGGACAATCACCCCATCCACGACGTAAATGGGATCATTCCCATTGATACTCGTGATACCCCTTACACGTACGGAAACGCCTCCTCCCGGTTGGCCGGTATTGGCGGAAACGGATACCCCGGGTACTTTTCCCTGCAGCATCTGATCGACACCGGCCACGGGTAAGTCCTTGATATCCTTTTCTGAGAGGGAAGAGATAGCAGAGTTTACGTTCGCCCGCTTGGTCGAACCATACCCGATCACTACCACATCATTCAGCGTACCTGTGAGTGAAGTCAAGCTAATGGTAAGGGCGCTCCCTTTTCCAATCGCGATCACCTTGTTCTGCATGCCTACAAAGGAGATGGTCAGGGTCTTCTCTCCGTCCGGAACGGACAGGGAGAATTTGCCATTCACATCCGTCTGGGTGGCATGTTTGGAGTCTGAAGTTCTAATGGTGGCTCCCGGTAAAGAAGTTCCTTTGTCGTCATATACGGTCCCGGTTACCGTCTTAGTTTGTGCACGGGCTGCAAAGGAGAATATGCACAGAAGTAAAGTGCATAGAGGCAGCAGTAGTTTTTTTCTCATACAGCAATCAAAGTTTAGGTAAAACTAGAGACATTACGAACAGAAAATAAATACTATTTTAGCCTTTAGTAGTATTTTTTAACGGTGAAAGTGCCGGATTGTCTTGATGGCTTTATATAATCCTTACTGGTAGGGAGTTTTAGTTTTCGGAGGTATTTTATAGAGGTAATACTTATTTGTCTATAGCACTACAGATTTGAGTAAATAAAATTGCCTCTTTATGGTAAAAAATTGAATAATTTACAACAGAATGGAGTAGATTTTGTTCAAGACCCCCTAAAATTGATAAAACAGGCAAGGTTGAGGCAGACAGGAGATAATCGGAGTTAAAATTACGATCAAATACAAAAAAGTAAATAGTACTATTTTACCAATATTTTACTTTATTTACGCCACGTTTGCTCGTTATTCTTTGGAAATGCTTGCCAGATAGTCATTATAGGGCGTCTTTTGGGAATGTTCCAGCATGAATTATAGTATTTTTTTGCCTTATTCTAAGCTATTTATATCCGGGTATGTCAAAATCCATTTTAAAAGAAATCACCCCTTTAACAAAGGCCGATTGTTTTACCCTGTTTTCCAGGTTTAAAACGGAATTTGATTTTCCACTGCATTACCATGAAGAGTATGAGCTCAATTTTATTGAAAATGCCAAAGGAGCCCGAAGGGTCGTTGGAGACAGTGTAGAGGAAATTGACAACCTGGAATTGGTCCTCGTGGGATCAAATATTCAGCATGCATGGTTTACACATCATTGCAAGGGCGAAAAGATACATGAGATCACCATCCAATTTCACAAAGACCTCTTTAGCGAGATATTTTTAAAAAGGAACCAACTGGGCTATATCCGGGCCTTGTTTGAGAAATCGGCCGGGGGGGTCTTGTTTTCTACGCAAACCATTCAACAGATTGCACCCCGTATCAAGAACCTGGAACATAGGAACGGATTTGATTCTGTGTTGGAACTCATGTCGATCCTGCATGACCTGTCTATCTCCCGGAATATCCGGATCTTGTCAGGGGGATCTCCGAACAACAATGATTTCATGTTTACGGACAGCCGCCGGATAGAAAAGGTGGTGCAGTACATGAACGAAAATTTTGGCAAAAGGGTAAAGCTGGGTGATGCGGCCCGATTGGCGAATATGACGGAAACGGCCTTCAGCCGGTTCTTCAAATCCAAAACAGGAGTGACCTATGTGGACTGCCTCAATGAAATCAGGTTGGGCCATGCGTCGCGCATGCTCATCGACACGACCAATTCTATTGCAGAAATCGCCTATGACTGCGGGTTTAACAGCATATCCAATTTCAATCGCATCTTCAAAAAGAAAAAGGGCAAACGCCCCAAAGACTTCAGGGAGAATTATAGCAATACGGGGACGCGGATATTTATTTGATCTGGCGGTAGGCTCTTTGTACAATATAGCCCACCGCCAGATCACCGCTAATGATGGCCCTTCGGGCTGCGGGCCTGTGGCCCGCTTTTGATCTGGTGGTAGGCTCTTTATGGAATATAGCCTACCGCCGAATCACCGCTTGATTCGGCGGCTTACTCTCCGGGATGATACGTTCTTTCAGCGTTCTTCAATACGTCCTCCTTGTAGAAGTAAATCTCCTTGAACACGCCTTCCAGGTAGCCTGGCGCCTGATCGCTGAAATGAACGGAAGCGGGGTTGCTGCTGGATCCGCCTGTTACGATGGTCCTGGCCCTGACCTTGGGGCCGAATTCAACGGCAGCAATAAAGCTGTTGCCGGAGTAGCCATACCGTTTCTTTGTTCCCTTCATATAACGGCTCTGGAAGGAGGGTAAGGACCCGAAGGCGGAAGAGGCAAAGGTGGCGGAATGGCTGGGTTTGCGGTCGTCATATTCTTCTGTTATATGGCCAGTAAGCCGCTGATAGCGATTGATCTCCCCCCAGGGAATTTTCCAGGTTCCGAATTTTTGTTGCAATTCTGAGAGTACTTCCAGGAGGTAGCCTGTTTTTTCAGTATCACTGCTGCTGTCTACTTCTCCCTGGATCATGGCGACGGCGTTGGAGGCTTGTTCCGTGGTTTTTATATGTGGGGCTTTTTGGGCGATTTTTCCTCCCCATTCTACTGCTAGTGTAGTGGCTACTGAATTACCGGCTGCCTTCCTGTCCCACTGTTTCAGAAGATTGATGGGTTCTTTCAGGGCTTCTTTTACAGAGTCATTTGCATTTTTATAGGCCTGGATCAGTGGTGGCAATAATACTTCAAAGGCGGCCAGGTAATGATCGTATCCTATGGCAATGAGGCTGTCCATGGTCAGTTGGCGAGCGTCCTTTAGCAGATTGATCGCATGGAGAGATCTGAAGTTCTGTCCATCGGGCGCCATATAATTATAATAATCTTCTTTTTTTGGGCTGCTTTCTCCTGATACGGAGAACGGAGTTGAATTGCAATTTTGTATATACCCGCTGGCTGGATTATACACGTGTACGATCTCGTCGGGGCCATAGGAAGGCTTCCATTCTGTAATGGAGTCCGTACCTTCTACGGGCAAGGACCAATCAAAGGCAGGATTCCTTTTTGGCATAAAGTTTCCGTGCCAGTAAGCGATATTGCCTTTGTCATCTGCATAAACGGTGTTGTTCGTGGTATTGGCCCGCAGGTCCATGGCGGCTTTGTATTCCTTGAAGTTGCCTGCTTTGGTGATCAACCAGGCTTCCATCAGGGCGGCCCCGGACCGGTTATATTCCTTCAGGCTGAGCCATACTCCGTCTCTGGCTCCCATCACGGGACCATGCTGTGTATAGTAGGCGGTTACTGGAACCGTGTATAAGCTGTCGCCTTTGGCATATTTCAGTTGGATCACCTTGGCGGAGACGGGCTTCCAATCTCCGTTGTAACTGTATACCCACTGGTCGCCCCGGGGCAGTACCTTCTCCTGGTAAAGGTCCGCCACGTCTGCGTAGCTGGAAGTATGCATCCAGCCGCAGTGTTCGTTGAAGCCCTGGTATACAAAAAACTGACCCCAGGTCACGGCTCCATAGGTATTTAAGCCTTCTTCGCTGATGAGGTGTACTTCCATTCGGAAATAGAAAGGCACGTGCGGGTTTATATAGAGTAGTGCACGCCCGGACCGGGTCCTGGAAGGGGCAATGGCAAAGCCATTGGAGCCGGTTTCGGGGTCTGGATTGAAGGCGGATGAGGCAGCGTCAGAGGACGGTGCGGCGGCGGCAACGGCGGGTGCCGCCGCGGCCTTCATCGCCAGAGGGGCGCCTTCTCCCTTGATATAGAATTGCCGGGTTTCTTCCGGCCTGATTCCTCCTGTACTGGTGGCGGATACACTGCCGTCCGTAAACATCAGGGGAAACCAGGGCTCAAAATGAGTCAGTACAAGCGGTTTGCATTCGGGGTGCCTATACAGGTAATAATTGACGCCATCGGCAAACGCATCCAGCAGTTTGACCATCCAGGCCGGGCTGTGCTGATAATCTCTGATGGCGTCGGCGCTATCTTCTATTAAGCGCAGCTTTAGGTCATTATTCAGGTATTCGGGACCGTAAGCCTCGGCCTGGCGCCCCAGTACTTCCAGGTAGTTCTTCTCCACCCTCGGGAAGTCTGCTTCGCACTGGGCGTACAGTAAGCCAAAGACGACGTCTGCATCGGTTTTGCCGTAGATATGCGGAACGCCCCACGCGTCCCTTATAATGGTGACGCGGACGGCTTCAGCCGCATACCTTGACGTGTCGGCAGGGGAAAACGCTGTCTGGTGCGGTGCCGTGTCCGCCGTTGAAGGGGTATTCTGTCCCATGCCTGCCACGGAGACCAGGAGGCAATATATAAAAGCTATTTGTTTCATTCGCATCAGAGAAGGGTACGGGCCCGGTGGCCAAAAACAGTAAAACTGGATTAGTTCTGCTCGGGAAAGGCCTTGGCGGCAGAAACCTTTAAGGCGGTATCCAGCCCTTTCAGGTCGGGGAATTGGTCATCCATGATGCCGATCAGTTCTTCAGAGCTATGTACTTCCTTTACGGCCTTATCATAGATCTTCAGGTATTTGATGGTCCCATCCAGCGAAGTGGCATCATCGGGGGAAGCGGGGTCCTTGTGCCCGGCGACCACCATAGTGGGGCCGAGTTTTTTCAGCTTCTCCAGGGTTTCGATCCAGTCCTTGCGTTGTCCGGCGTTGACGTCTGCAGTGAATACATGGACGTTGTTAAAAACGATATCGCCTCCTATCAGCGTTTTACTGGTGGGTATATAAAGGTAGGAACAGTTGCTATTTTCGCCTTGTACAGGACCATATACATACACCTGCTCATTGTCCAGGTAGATGGAGGCTCCGGGAACGGTGTAGGGAACGATGGCGCGATCGGGGACGTCGCCCAGGATAGGCTTCCACATTTTGACGCTTTCTGCAAAGCCGGCATTGATCCCGGTGATGACGGAGGGAGTAGCCCATACCTTGACCTTGGGAAAGGCGGCTCTCAAGGTGGTCAGCCCGAAATAATGATCGGGATTGGAGCTGGTTATAAAGACGGCCATCAGGGTCTTGCCGCTGGCTTTGATCTTTTCCACCAATTTGGCGGCGTCTGCCTGTGTGAACTGGGCGTCTACCAGGAGGATATTCCGGGGGCCTTCTATTAATGTAGAGGTTACCTGGAGGCCTGCGGGGTCTGCCGTATACACTTCGATCTTTAATTTGCTTTGGGCGCGAAGGCCGCTTAAGGTCATTAATCCAAGGCCTGTGGCGATAAGGAATGCTTTTAGCTGCATGTAAACGGGATTATAGGTGATATTTTCCGGCCGGAAAGTTACCATAAAAATCTAGTTTTGCACGAACCCGGTATGGTAAAGATTAAAAACATAGTGCTCCCCGAATTCCCCTTATTACTGGCTCCTATGGAGGACGTCAGTGATCCCCCTTTCAGGGCGGTTTGTAAGGAAAATGGGGCTGACCTGCTATATACTGAATTTATTTCAAGTGAAGGATTGATCAGGGACGCGATCAAGTGCCGTCAGAAATTGAACATTTTTGATTACGAGCGACCTATCGGGATACAGATTTTCGGGGGTGACGAACGGAGTATGGAAATGGCTTCCAGGATTGTGGAAACGACCAGCCCTGATCTGTTGGATATCAATTTCGGGTGTCCGGTAAAGGGGGTGGTTGCCCAGGGGGCGGGCGCCGGTGTTTTGAAAGACGTGAAACTGATGGTCCGCCTGACGGAGGCCTGCATTAAAGGGACCCAATTGCCGGTGACAGTCAAAACCAGGCTTGGCTGGGATGACGAGACGAGGAATATTGAAGAAGTGGCGGAACGGTTACAGGATATCGGAGTGGCGGCTCTTTCTATTCACGGAAGGACCCGATGCCAGATGTATAAAGGGGATGCAGACTGGACCCTGATCGGTAAGGTTAAAAATAATCCCCGTATTCATATTCCTATTTTTGGCAATGGAGACATCAATAGCCCTCAAAAGGCCCGGGAATACAAGGACCGTTACGGAGTAGACGGGATCATGATAGGAAGGGCTGCCATTGGACATCCCTGGATATTCCGGGAAATCAGACACTATATCGAGACGGGCTCTTTGGCCGCGCCTCCTACGGTGGAAGAAAGGATCGACGTGTGCAAAAAGCATCTTGTTAAGTTAATGGAGTGGAAGGGGCCGATCGGAGGGATCAACGAGATGAGGGGGCATTATGGCCATTACCTGAAAGGGCTACCGGGGATTAAAGAATTCCGGAGCCAGCTTGTGTTACTCAAGACGCTGGAGGAAGTGGATGGTATGCTAAACAAGATCCGAACGGTCTATGAAGGATTCAATTTCGATTCCGTTCCGATAGAATTGATCAACTACCACCAAAAATGCAAATTGGCTTAACCTTAACGCTCGCCCTTCTCCTGTGTGTGGCAGGTATCACCCACTTCCTTAAATCCAGGCAGTACCTCCGGATCGTGCCTTCTTTCCTACCCTTTCGGCTGTTCATCGTGCAGGCATCCGGTGTGTTGGAATTGATGGCCGGCGTGGGCCTGCTGTTTCATTCTACCCGATACGATGCCGGATTGGCAGTACTGATCATGATGGTGGGGTTTTTGCCACTACACATATGGGATGTTTTCAGGGAAAGGCCGGCCATGGGTAGTAAGATGCTGGCGTGGATCCGGCTTCCTTTGCAAGGGGTGCTGATTGTGTGGAGCTGGTATGTATGGAGGGGGTTTTGAAAGTATCACAAAAGTATCACGGAGGTCTCACGAAAGTATCATAAGATGTTGTAATGGCTGGGGTTGCGCCAGATTTTCCGCTTCAATTTATTCACAGGACTTTAGCATAATTTGAAGCAATCTCACCGAACCTATTCCAGGAATCTGCGTATATATTATTTAACTAAATCAATTTTAAGATCATGAATAAGGTAACATTTCTCTTTATCGCCTGCGGCTTGTTCCTGGGAACCGAATTAACGGTTGCTCAAAGCAGCAGTAATAAATATCCGGATCCCCCCATGGTTACCAATAAAACGGTTTACCCCATGCAGCTGACAGACGCGCAATGGAGAGCCAGGCTGACGCAGGAGCAATATGAAATTTTGCGCCAGAAAGGGACGGAACGGGCTTTTACCGGGAAGTACGACAATTTTTATAAAAAGGGCACCTATTATTCTGCCGCCTCACTGCAACCGGTCTTTAGTTCCACCACCAAGTATAATGCCGGTGAAGGGTGGCCGAGTTTTTACGCGCCCATCAACCCGGATGCGGTGAGATTGGTAGTGGATAATAGTGACGGAATGACCCGCATGGAAGTGGTGGATAGCAAGACGGGGTCGCATCTAGGGCACTTGTTTGAAGATGGGCCCGCCCCCACCGGGAAACGCTATTGTATCGATTCCGACGCGTTGATCTTCGTTCCAGAAGGAGGCACGCCGCCGACTAAGTCTAATTAGAAAATACTTATATATGAAAAGTCTTTTATTGTTTTCTTTTGTTGCGCTTTTGTTGGGTCATTCCTGTGCGCAATCCCAGGATAAAAATGTAAATATTCCACTGGGGTCTACCAAAAATCCTTCCCCTAACGAGCAGGTGGCTTATTTCTCCGAGGGCTGCTTTTGGCACGCGGAGATTGTCTTTCAAAGTCTTGTAGGCGTCCGCGACGCTGTTTCGGGCTATGCAGGTGGAACGGATACTGACCCTGATTACGAAAAAGTTTCTTCAGGCAGTACGGGTCACGCAGAGACGGTTGCCGTATATTATGATCCTTCCAAGATATCCTATGAGACGCTTGTAAAGGCATTTTTTGCCAGCCAGGATCCGACGGAATTGAACAGGCAGGGCAATGACGAAGGCACGCAGTACCGGTCTATTGCTTTTTACCGGAACCAAAAGGAAAGGGATGCGATCGTGGCGGAAATTAAAGTCATCACGGATGCTAAAGTATATAGGAATCCTATCGTAACACAGGTTATTCCTTTCACTAAATTTTATAAGGCGGAAGCATACCACCAGGAATACATCTACCACAACCCGGATAACCCTTATGTGCAAAATGTATCCATTCCCGACTTCGAGCGTTTTAAAAGGACGTTTAAAGGGAACTTCAAGTCATAGTCTCTGAGTGGAGGGTTAAAAAGGCAATAACCGGACCCGGTTGTTGCCTTTTTTAATTTATTCATACCTTAGCGCCCTTCATTCACTCATCGACTAATTGACTGCTATGACTGTCCGCATTTTTGTTACCGGGGGCACTTTTGACAAAGAATACAACGAATTAACGGGAGAGTTGTTCTTTAAAGAGACCCACCTTCCTGAGATGTTGCTTCGCAGCCGGAGCACCCTGGACGTCACGGTAAGGACCCTGATGATGATTGACAGCCTTCATATGACGGATGAAGACAGGGAACTCATCGCCCACCAGTGTCGCAGTGCTCAGGAAGAAAAGATCATTATCACCCATGGTACCGATACCATGTCCGTGACCGCCCGCGTGCTGGCTGAAAAGGTGCCTGGCAAGACGATCGTGTTGACGGGCGCCATGATCCCTTACAAATTCGGCAGCTCGGACGGATTCTTTAACCTTGGAAGTGCCCTTGCGTTCGTGCAGACATTGGCCCCCGGTGTTTACGTAGCCATGAACGGGCGTTTTTTCAACTGGGATAATGTGCGTAAAAACAAACTCACCGGACAATTTGAAGAATTGCACTAAGGAGCAGGGTGACAGCCGCGCAATGCCAGATGGCGCTGTGTCGACGCATGAGTGACTAACGTCGGATTGCGCTGTGTCGACGCAGGGAGCGGGCCAGCGCCGCAGCACCTGGATACACGGTCCTACAGCGCCGGATCAGACTAATCCTCAAGGATTTGTATTAAAGCCGTATATTGTACTAAATCTCAATCGTGGAGTTAATCACCATCACGGGGCTGGCAGCGGCATTCTGCACAACCTTTTCCTTTTTACCCCAGGCCATCAAAACCATCCGGACCAAAGATACCAGCAGCATATCTCTCTCCATGTACGCCCTTTTCACATTTGGAACCTTGCTATGGTTCCTTTACGGAATAGGTTCCCATAACCTGCCTGTTTATTTAGCCAACGGAGTAACCCTGGTCTTTGCCTTGATTATCCTCGGATACAAGCTCAAGTATAAATAAGCAGGCAAGTTTGATAAGGGAAAGGTTGGATTGAGCTATGTTAAAGAATGGTAAGGGTTGTGGAAGTTTTTCCACAGCACTGGACTATCGAAAAACCCCTATCCCTTCCGGGGCTCTTCCCAGTTCGCTTGCGTTTACGCATATCATTTATTTTCTTACAATTACATTACTTAATAAGATTTATGTCGGCGAAGATTCAGAAAAACATGAGTCAGGAAAAAGCCTTGTTTCCCAAGACGCCCACTGGAATCGAGGGGCTTGATGAAATAACGGAAGGCGGGTTCCCTAAGGGACGCCCCACACTCATTTGCGGCAGCGCCGGGTGCGGAAAAACGCTCATGGCTGTTCAGTTCCTGGTAAAAGGGATTACGGAATATGGTGAACCAGGCGTGTTCATGAGTTTTGAGGAAACGGAGAAAGACCTGTCTCAAAATGTAAGGTCCCTGGGATTTGACCTGGACCAGTTAGCGGCTGATAAAAAGCTGAAGGTCACCCATGTGAGGGTTGAAAGGTCGGAGATTGAAGAGACCGGAGAATATGACTTGGAAGGGTTGTTTATCCGGCTCAACCACGCCATTGATTCCATTGGGGCTAAAAGGGTGGTACTGGATACCATTGAGTCGCTGTTTTCGGGATTAAATAATACGACACTGCTGCGTTCTGAGATCCGCCGGTTGTTTCAATGGCTGAAGGATAAAGGCGTCACTGCCATCATTACCGGGGAGCGGGGGGAAAGCACCCTTACCCGCCAGGGCCTGGAGGAATACGTATCAGATTGTGTGATCTTATTGGATTTCCGGGTGATTGACCAGATCGCCACCCGGCGACTAAGGATCGTTAAATACAGGGGTTCAACCCATGGAACGAATGAATACCCCTTTTTAATTGACAAGCATGGTTTTTCCGTACTGCCTATTACATCCTTAAAACTAGACCACAAAACTTCCTCCGAGATCATTTCTACCGGCCTCCCGGGACTGGATAAATTGTTTGACAAAGGCGGGATGTTTAAGGGAAACAGCATCCTTGTGTCCGGTTCGGCAGGGACTGCAAAGACCATCTTGTCTTCCTATTTTGCTTTGGGCGCCTGCCTCAGAAAAGAACGCGTGCTTTACTTTTCTTTTGAAGAATCACCCGACCAGATGGTCCGGAATATGGCTTCCATAGGTATCGACCTTGATCCCTTTATAAAATCCGGGCTGCTCCTTATCCATGCCTCCCGCCCTTCTCTGCAAGGCCTGGAAATGCACCTCCTGGCCCTACACCAATATATCCGCGATTTCAGGCCCAAGGCGGTTATCATTGACCCGATCAGCAGTTTGATCACGGTGGCCAGCGGAAATGAAGTCAGGGCGATGTTGGTACGATTAATGGATATACTTAAAACTAAGCAGATCAGCTCCGTATTTACATCGCTCACGCAGTTACAGGGAAACAGCAGTGCAGACGTGGCGGAGGATTTGGTTTCTTCACTGGCGGATACGTGGATCCGCTTAAGGAATGAAGAATCCGGAAACTTCCGGGTGAGGAGTATATATGTCCTGAAGTCCAGGGGGATGGGACACTCCAATGCCATTTGGGATTTTAATATCTCCAATAAAGGGGTTAAGCTGACGAAGAAGAAGGATTGAGCTTTGTAAAGTCAACGTCATGGTACAAGATGAACGATGGGAATTAAGGTTATATGTAGCGGGCCAAACGCCTAAATCGGTGCTGGCTTTAAAAAATATCACCCGGTATTGCAAGGAGCACCTGGAAGGAAGGTATACGATTGAGATCATTGATCTGTTGAAGAACCCACAATTGGCTGAAGGGGATCAGATCTTTGCCATCCCTACCCTGGTGCGGAAATTTCCAGAGCCATTGAGGAAGATTATTGGTGACTTGTCTAATGAAGAGCGTGTATTGGTGGGTTTAAATATCCGTCCCCTACCAGGGGCATAAACGAATTTGGACATGGAAGATGAAAATAGATTTGTATTAAAGTTGTATGTGTCGGGCATGTCCGAGAACTCGATGCTGGCCATTGAGAATGTGAAGGGTATTTGCGACGAATATTTGAACGGTGTTTTCGATCTGGATATTATTGACATCTATAAAAACCCGGCCGTGGCCGAAGAGCAGCAGATTGTTTTCAGTCCATCGCTGATTAAGCTTTTACCGGAGCCTAAGAAGATTTTTATTGGTAATTTCTCCAATAAGGAAAAAGTGATCAGGGGCCTGGGCTTTCAAATTAAAGATTAAGCATGGAGGTTGATACTACCTATACACTTCAAAATAAAATAGACGAACTGGAGGAGCAGCTCCAGGAAGCCCAGCAACTGATCGAAGCGATCAGGGATGGGGAAGTGGATGCGTTTGCCATCAATAGGAATGACACTTCTGAAATATACACCCTCCAAAGCGGCGATTATGCCTACCGGGCCCTCATCGAGAAATTCGGGGAAGGAGCAGTGAACCTGACGGAAGAAGGTCTGATGGTGTATTGCAATACGTATTTCGCTGAATTAATCAAGGTGCCTTATGAAAGAATTGTAGGACACTATATCGTGGACCTGATTGCCGACGAATCCAAAGACCGGTTCCATGAATTGTTTGCATCTGCCCTCATGGGCGGCAGTAAAGGGGAAATTGACCTCTTTGTAAACGATATTCACATTCCGGTGTATGTATCGCTTACTTCTCTACAGCCCAGGTTGGCCACGGTGGGAATGATCATTACCGACCTCACGGAAAAAAAGAGGAATGAAGCCGTCCTTGTTCAGTACAGGGATCGGTTGGTAGAAGCCGATATCACCCGTAAGAGCGCAGAAAGGATCAAGATTATCCTGGAAAGCCTTCCCCAAATGACCTGGACTAATTTGCCAAATGGGGAAGTCAATTTCTATAACCAGCGCTGGTACGATTATACCGGGCTGGCCTATGAGCAAACCAAAGAATGGGGGTGGAAATATGTGGTCCACCCCGATGATTTACCCGAGACCATGAGGGCCTATACCGAGGCGCTGTCTACCGGAAGGATGTTCAGTGTGGAAAATCGCTATAAACGCGCCGATGGCGAGTACCGTTGGCACCTTAACAGGGCTTTGCCTGTCCGCAGTGAGAACGAAGAAATTACGCTTTGGGTGGGGACTGCCACGGATATCCATGCGCAGAAGAATTTCTCCAGGGAGCTGGAGCTGAAAGTGAATGAGCGAACCCTGGAATTAAAACGGTCTCAGGGCCACCTGGAAGAAATGAATATGATGTTATCCAACAAGAACAAAGAGTTGGAGCAACAGATATTCAATGAGTTTTCTGAAAGTTTTGCTTCTTACAAACCGGGGGATGAATTTTTCAAAGCGCTTACCAGGGAGCTGGCGGAAAAGACCAAACTGAATTATGTGCTGATTGGCGAAATCTTCGGCACCATGGAGCAGTCTGGTCCCATGATAAGGACATTCTCCCTGGCGGCGTTTGGTGAACTCACGGAAAATGTCCAATATTCCCTGTCGGGCGACCCTTGCGAGCAGATCATCCCAGGAGCACTTTATTCTTTTCCCAGCGGATGCTCCGTTCTTTTCCCGGGAGGACAGGCCTTGAAACAGTATAAGGTGGAAGGGTATATCGGTTATCCCTTATTTGATTCCCATGAAAAAGTCATCGGCCTGATCGTGGTCATGCACCAAAGTGAAATAAAGTATGTTGAATATATTCAATCATTGTTGAAGATAGCGGCTAAAAGGACGGAAGGGGAATTGGAAAGACTGAGGAGTGAAAAACTGCTGGCTGCCAAGAATGTAGAGCTGGAAAGGCAAAATGCGGAGCTGGCTTCCTTCAGTTACATTGCCAGCCATGACCTGCAGGAACCGCTCAGAAAGATACAGGCATTTTCGAGCCGTATCATGGAGAAGGAGATGAGTCTCTTATCCGAAACGGCCAGGGACTATTTCTCACGGATCACAGGCGCTGCCGCCCGTATGCAGAATCTGATCGAGGACCTGCTCAGCTATTCCAGGACCAATACGTCGGAAATCATATTCACTTCGTGTGACCTGAATCAGATTTTGAGTGAAGTGAAATCGGACCTGCGGGATAATATAGCGGAAAAGAATGTCGTGATAGAATCAACGCCACTGCCCACTTTACAGATTTTTCCGGTGCAATTCCACAAGCTCTTTCTGAATCTATTGGTCAATGCCATTAAATACAGCAAGCCCGCAGTGCCGCCTGTGATCAGCATTACGGCTCAACTGGTATCAGAAAAGGCGATTCAGACCGAAGGACCGGTGCCTGTATCGGCCTACTGGAAAATAAGCGTGGCTGACAATGGCATTGGGTTTGAACAAAAGCACGCCCATAAGATATTCGACCTCTTTCAACGCCTTCACGGAAGATCGGAATATGAAGGAACGGGCATCGGGCTGGCGATTTGTAAAAAGATCGTCCAAAATCATCATGGGTATATTACGGCTACGGCACAGCCCGGAGTTGGCTCCATTTTTGACATCTTTGTTCCTTTAAAAAATTGACATGACAGGCCATAAAGCCATTTTATTGGTAGATGATGATGAAGACGATCAGTTTTTCTTTGTGGATACGTTGAAAGAGTTTGCACCGGATATAGCGTGCTTCATTGCCAGCAACGGCATGGAGGCCATGGAACTGCTGCAGTCTGCAGCACTGCTGCCTTCCCTTATCTTCCTGGACCTGAACATGCCCGTGATGAACGGCTTCGAATGCCTGGATCAGATCAAACGGGAGAAGCGCTTCCGGGAGATTCCAGTCATTATTTACAGCACTTCCAGCGATCCCATCACGGTGAAAAAAATAAATGAGATGGGAGCGAATGCTTTCTTTAGAAAGCCTTCGGATTTTCCCTCTATGCATTCAAAGCTGCAACAGCTTTTAAACTTCGATTTTGCCGGCAGTACGCAGGCGCAAGTGGTTTAAATTGCCGCGTCCACTACCCTTCTCAGAAATTTCTTATCCCTGATCACCCAGGTGACTTCATAGTAGTTATTCCCTTCTTTATTGAGCATATAAATATAAACGGTATGCTTGTCTGCGGATTCGTATACCCCGTCATGGGTTTTGGATACGCCTCCGTCGGCATACATAAAAAGGGGCTCGTACAGGTCCGCGAAGGCAATGGCAGGAACGGCTATGGTATCTTTGTCCTCGATGAGGACGACTGATTCAATGGTCCTTTGGGGGATGTCTCCGTAATTTCCAAAGTAGGGCTTATTGTCTATTCTCACGAGGTGCTTCTCTATGTACCCCAATTTATGTTTGGCCTGGTTAAAGGTGCCGGCTTTGATCCGGACCTGGATCTGGTCGCCGCTGAAGGTGATGCTCTGGCCGTCGGACTGGGTGACGGGCAGGCTGGTGGCCATAGGCCTTCCCACTCTTTGATCAAGACCGGCCAATGTAAAATATATAAGGTCATTGCGGATGCCGGGATCCGTGACTTTTGAGTAGTTGTCTCTTTTGGACCGGTAATCGGGGAAGTCGGATGTTTGGGCCATGCTGACTGATCCGGCGCACATGCACAACAATAGGAATACGATTCGCATATCGATAAGGGTTTTATAGATTTCCTTTTTTTAATTCGTCGGCGGCAAAATTGGCCGCCCTGGCCGTCAGAGCCATATAGGTCAGGGAGGGATTCTGACACGCGGAAGAGGCCATACAAGCGCCATCGGTCACGAATACGTTTTGGGCATCCCATACCTGGTTATGCTCATTGAGTACGGAGGTCCTGGGATCTCTTCCCATGCGGGCGGATCCCATTTCATGGATCCCGTCTCCTACGTGATGTCCGTTGTCGTGAGAAGTCACGTTCTTTACGCCTGCCGCTTCTAACATGGCAACGGCTTCTGTCACGATATCTTTGCGCATCTTCTTTTCGTTGTCCCTGATCTCTGCGTCCATGGCAAGGACAGGAAGACCCCACTTGTCTTTTTTGGTCTTGTCCAGGCTGATCTTGTTTTCATGATAAGGCAACAGCTCGCCAAATCCTCCTATGCCCATGGTCCAGGCCCCGGGCTCGGTGAGGGCTTCTTTGAAGCCGGCCCCTATGCTATATTCTGCGACCAACTTGCTCCATCCTTCCCGGCTGGCGCCGCCCTGGTATCCAAAGCCCCTCAGATAATCCCGCTTGTCACCTAACAGGTTGGCGAACCGGACGACGTAAACCCCGTTGGCCCTGCGCCCATAAATGTATTTGTCTTCGTATCCTTCCATGGTGCCGGAGGCTCCCAGGTTATAGTGATGGTCCATGATATTATGCCCCAGTTCCCCGCTGCTGCTGCCCAGGCCGTCCGGCCAGATATCGGTCGCGGAGTTCATCAAGACCCACGCACTGTTTAACGCGGAGGCATTGACAAATACAATCTTTGCATAATACTCATAGGTCTTGTTGGTTTCGGAATCCAATACTTCTACGCCCTTTGCCTTCTTTGTATCCTTGTCGTATAAGATCCTGGTTACAATCGAATAGGGCCTTACGGTCAGAAGGCCCGTCTTCATGGCGGCGGGAAGCGTGGAGGACTGGGTGCTGAAATAGGCCCCGAATGGGCAGCCTTCCCAGCACCGGTCGCGGTACTGACATTGGGTCCTGCCTTCAATGGGCGCGGTCAGGTTGGCTGACCGGCCAATGATCATGTGGCGTTGTCCCTTGTAGGCGGATCGAATCCGGGCGGCGACGTCTTTTTCAACGCAATTCATTTCCATGGGTGGCAGGAACTGGCCATCGGGCAATTGAGGCAAGCCCTCCAGGGAACCGTTTATGCCGGCAAAGCGTTCTACGTGGTCGTACCAGGGGGCGAGGTCCTTGTACCGGATAGGCCAGTCGATGGCCCAACCATCCTTCGCGTTGGCGTCAAAATCAAAATCGCTCCACCGGTAACTTTGCCTGCCCCAGAGGATGGACCGGCCCCCCAATTGGTAGGCCCTCCACCAGTTAAAGGGTTTTATTTCGGTATAGGGGCAATCCACGTCGTTCGCCCAATAGTCAATGATGGGTTCGGTGGCGCCCCAGCCCCGGGCGATGATGGGATGTTGCTTCCTTTGCTCCTGTGTAATGGCGCCCCGGTGCTCAAAATCCCAGGGGTTTTTGTTGGCCGATTGGTAGTCTTTGATGTGCTCAAAGTTGCGTCCCCTTTCGAGCATAATGGTTTTCAGTCCCCGTTCTGTAAGCTCTTTTGAGGCCCACCCGCCGCTGATCCCTGAACCTATCACAATGGCATCATAGGTATTGCCGGCGGCGGCTTTATTATTTACAAGCAGCGTATCAAGAGCCATGTCAACATCGTTTATGCATGAATGTAGTGCAAAAAACGACACGCTTATCAGAGGTTCGATAATCCTTAAGCGACACGCTTACCAGACGTAGGACAATTCCTAAACGGCACGCTTACCAGGCGTTCGACAGTCCTTGGTTTGTCCGTTCGGGTTTTTCGGGCGGTTTGGTTGACCATTCCGGGTCGTAATGGACAAAAAAAGCCAGCCACCCTGCCCTGGCCAGGCGCATGAAATAGGGCTGTAAGAGCAGGAGCAAAACGCCATTGGCTATCAGCCAATAAAATATCCGATTATCATTCGCGGAGATCCCAAGGAAAGCCCACCATAGCAGGAAGGTGAATCCACTGGTCGCCAGGGTGATGGCATAACTCACATAGGAAGTACCGTAGTAAAATCCTACTTCGATATCCAGGGGCTGCCCGCAAACGGGACAGTATTGATTCATTTTCAGGATCCGTTTTAAATGGTAGGGATTGGAATCGATAAACATGTCTCCCCGGCGGCAACGGGAGCATTTGCATTGCGCTACGCTCAGGGCCAGTGAGGGTTTTCTGCTGTCTGCCGCCGTAGAGGGCTCCCTGCTATTTATTTCCAGGGAAAGTTTTGCTGGTGTCATATATAAGGTTGTTATTTTCTAAAGTGCTCGTTGCGGAAGGCTTCGGGAGTTGTTCCGGTGTACTTTTTAAAGAATTTGACAAAATAGGAACTGTCCGTGAAATTCAGCTCCTGGGCTATTTCTCCGATGGGCCATTCCAGGTTGACCAGCATTCGTTTGGCTTCCAGCAAAACCCGCTCCCGGATGACCTGCCCTGCAGGCATGTGGAGCAGGTCTTTGCACAACGCATTCAAATGATTAGGTGTGATGTACAATAGGTTTGCATAGTCCTTGGGCAACCTGAATTGCTTGGAATGAGTATCGACCAGTTCCTGGAAATTCCTAAGTATGGTTACATTATAATGGACCGCCGCAGGTGGCTCCGCAGGATAGTTGTCCCTGTATATGGTGATGAATAATTGTATGAGCAATGAAGCGATCATGACCGAAGACATGCGCTCTCCTACTGCCTGTTCGCCGACGATGGCCTTGAAGAGGTCTTCTACGCTGTGCTGGGTTTGTTCTTTCAGTTGTATGACCTGGTGCTGCAGGTCGGGGCCGAAAAAAGGAAAGGGGTCTGTGATATGGGAACTAAGCCCTACCTGTTCAAAATAGGTGGCGGAAAAATTGACGATGAACCCATCTACGGGACCGCTAAAATCCCATCTGTGCATCTGGCCTGGACGCATGAAATAAATCATTCCCCGTTTCACAGAAAATTGGACAAAATCAATGACGTGTTCACCGGCCCCTTCTGTAAAGTAAAGCAGGTGATAAAAAGAATGCTTGTGCTGCGTTTGCAAATGGGGATTGGCGCTTACATATTCCTTGAAACGATGGGAAGTCAGTAGGTCATGGGAGGACTTCTCTGCCGTCTGATCAACCATGCTAAACGTAGGATATTTTAATCTTTCCATGTGAGTGCTTTGGTTTGCCTGGCGTAAAGTTATCCATTGTGAGGCCCCTCGTACGGTGTATTTTATGACTTCCATGGTACTTTTCATGGATAATTGAAAAGCACGGGTGGCGAAGATTGATCGATTGATCTGTTTTAATTATCATTGAGCCTCTTAAAAGAATGATATGGAACAAAGACACCCTTTACCCCCGTTTACGCGGGAAACAGCCCTGAAAAAAGTGCAGATGGCGGAAGACGGTTGGAACAGCAGGAATCCGGAAAAGGTAGCCGGCGCATATACGATCGATACGGAGTGGCGCAACCGGGACCTGTTTGTGAATGGCCGGGAGGAAGTGGTCCGCTTCCTTACATCCAAGTGGGCGCGGGAATTGGAGTATAAACTAAAAAAGGAGCTTTGGAGCTTTACGGACAACAGGATCGCCGTCCGCTTCGAATACGAATGGCATGATGGGGAGGGACAATGGTTCCGGTCTTATGGGAATGAAATGTGGGAATTTGATGGGGACGGGTATATGAAAAAAAGATATGCATCCATCAATGACGCGAAGATCAAGGTAGAAGACCGAAGGGTCCTATAGGGGGGATGGGCCGTCAGATCGAAGAGTCTTATAGGTGGGTGACGGGCCCGACAGACCGAAGGGACCCGCAGGCGATGGCTGGCCCTCCGGGCTATTGGCCATCCGGCTTCGATACGAGGGGTGTCCGCTTCGTCTGGAAGCTGTAGATTAAGTAAAACAGGGCGGGTAAGATAAATATACTTCCCAGGAGGAGAGCCCAGCCCAGGGCGGATATTGTTTTGTCACCGGCCGCATCCATCAGGGAAAGGGTGGCTCCGTGTTTCAGCAATATGATATTAGGATAGTGCCTATAGGTGATGGTGATGAGGATCATCGTTACCTGGAATCCTGCCAATATGCGAAGTACGCGGGTCTTTTTTTGGTAGAGAAGATACCATAACAGTACAAGGGACAGGGAGGCGGCAACGACGGCAATAAGGCCGACCGGATTGCCGAAGATCCAGGTGGCTAAGGGGACCCCTTCCGCGTAAGCGGCAATAAAAACCAATGCCCCGGAAACAACGGCGGCGATGTTTGTGCTCTTGGTCTTGGCGATAAAGCGGCGCCGGTCTTCTTCGTTATCGCATTCTCCGATCAGGTAGACCGCGGCGAGGAAACCGCAGATGGAAACGGTGAACAGACCCACTGCCAGGGAGAACCAGTCGAGCCAACTAAAAATGTAGGCGGATAGATAGGTAGTGGCGCCCGGGTCTATATGGCCTGATACGGCGCTGCCGGCGATGATCCCCAGGAATAAAGGGGTGATGACGCTCGCGTATACAAAGATCCGGCTGTAGATGACCTGCATATCGTCTACCACCGCGTCGTAATTCCGGAAGGAAAAGGCGGTTCCTCTCGCTATGATGCCGAGCAGCATGATGACAAGCGGGATATGGAGGTTGACGGACATAGTGGTATAGATCGCCGGAAATCCCACGAATAATATGACGATGGTGATGATCAGCCACATGTGGTTGGCTTCCCAAATGGGGCCTATGGCTTTGTACATGGTGATGCGGGTCTTGCTTTTGTTCTTCTCGGAAGTGAATAGCTCTATGATGCCTGCGCCGAAATCGGCTCCGCCCAGTAACAGGTATAATAAAATGGCCGTCCACAAGTAGGCGATGACTACGTAGAGCATGGGATCACAGATTTAATGTTTTTGCGTCCTCGGGGATATCATAGAGCCTGCCGATTACTTTGATTTGCCGGTACAGCATAAAGGTCACCACAATGGCCAGTGAAAAATAGACCAGGGTGAACAGGTAAAAGGAATAAATGATCCCCGGCATGGGTGTGACGGCATCGGACGTCCGCATGATGCCCTGCAGTATCCAGGGCTGCCTTCCTACTTCTGTCACGGTCCAGCCGGCCTCCACGGCGATGAATCCGATCGGTGTCGCTATGACGAAGAGCCTCAGCAGCCATTTGCTGTTCCTCCAGTTCTTGCGCCTGAGTACGGCTATAAAATACATAATGGAAATGCCCAGCATCAGCATGCCCAGTCCTACCATGATCTGGAAGGCAAAGTGGGTGACGGATACGGGGGGCTGATCTGTTTCCGGTACGCTGTCCAGGCCCTTTACGGTGGAATGTATATCCCCGTCTATCATAAAGCTGAGCATTCCCGGGAGTTGGATGGCATAGTCCACCTTTTTATTTTTATTGTCAGGAATGCCACCGATAATGAGTGGGGCCCCGGCCTCCGTATGATAATGGGCTTCCATGGCGGCCAGCTTAACGGGTTGGCGCCGGGCTACGTATTTGGCGGAAATGTCCCCGCTTAAGGGTTGTAATACGGCGGCAGTGGCGGCAAAAACGATCGCTATTTTAAAGGCCCTGGTATGAAAGAATACGTTCTTCCCCTTGAGGATCATCAGCGCGTGTATGCCTGCTACGGCAAAGCCGGTGGCGGCAAATGCGGCAATGGACATATGGAGCGCCTGGGAGAACCAGGCCTGGTTGAACATGGCCTTTATCGGGTCTATGTGCAGGTATTGACCGTTCACAAAATCAAACCCCGTGGGATCGTTCATCCAGGCATTGGCGGCGACGACCAGGATGCCGGAGATCAGTCCGCTGATGCCCACTACCACGCCGGTGAGCCAATGAAACCAGGGGTTGAACTTATCCCAGCCGTAGAGGAAGAATCCCAGGGCGATGGCCTCGATGAAAAAGGCGGTCCCTTCCAATGAAAAAGGCATCCCGAATATGGGGCCGGCGTGTTTCATGAATTCCGGCCATAGCAGGCCCAGTTCGAAGGATAGCACGGTGCCGGATACCGCGCCGGTGGCAAAGAAGATGGCGACCCCCTTGCTCCAGGCCTTCGTTATATTCTTGTATACGACGTTGTGGGTCCTGAGCCAGTAATAATGGGAAACGGCCATGAAAAAAGGCATTACCATTCCTATGCAAGAGAACACGATGTGGAACCCAAGGGATAGGGCCATTTGCGAGCGGGCTGCTATGAAATCATTCATTACAGGAAGGTTTGCTCGCGCAAAGGTACGGGCTAATGTCTTTGCTACCTGATGATTTCTACGAATCCCTTTTTAAGCCTCGTGGGTCCATCAGGGATTTTAAGTTGCAGGACGTAGATATAAGTTCCGGCCTGGAGGTTTCCTCCATTCCAGTTGTTTTGGTAGCTGGACGCAAAGTATACCTGTTTGCCCCAACGATCGTATATCGCCAGGGATGAGCCGGGGTAGCTGGTGATCCCGGCGATGACAAACAGGTCGTTTTTTCCATCCCCATTGGGCGTAAACGCATTCGGAATATAGATGACGTCCTTTGGAATGACGTTGACGGTAAGGGTATCGGTCGTTACGCAGCCGGAGATAAAGGTCATGATGATATTGTACTCCTGCGCGGCTGTCAGGGTGGCCAGCGGATCACTGACCACGGAGCTGGACAAACCAGTAGCGGGATTCCAGAGATATGCGGCTCCTTCGAATGTTCGCGCGTTCACCGGGGTGGCTACCCCGGACTCGATAAAGTCGGCCGGAAGGCTAATCCCGGGCAATGGGCGGGTAATGTCAATGGATTGTACAGCGGTGTCGGCAAGGGTCGCACAGCCTTCGGGAGTTACGACCAGGCTGACCGACCAGGTCCCGGATACACCATAGACAAAAGTGGGTGAAGCGGCTACACTTGAATGGTCGTCATTGTCGGACCAACTGTACGTGACGGGAATGCCCCCGGTTTCCGTGGATGTGTTATTAAAGACAATGGGCGTGTCCAGGCAGGACTTGCTATAGGTAAATCCAGCGATGGGCTTGGGTATGTATGCAATGGCGACCTGGGCGGTATCCGAACACGCCTGGGTATTAAAGGCGATAAGGCCGTAGGCGCCGGGCGCAGTGGCAGCCAGTGTGGCGCCTACGGCGCCAGCAATCGGGTTGCCTGCTAAAGTCCATTGGTACGTATCTCCACCGGAACCTGCCAGGGGTATTGAATTGCCGAGGCATAACAGTGTCCCGGATGGCGTATCAATAGCTGCTGCCGGGGCTGGGTTGACGGTGTATACGTAATCTGTGGATGGCGGCGAATTGCAACCGGCCGCAGTTTGGGCCGTTCCCTGGATGTCGGCCGTGAGGGGCGTGGCGCCGGTATTGGTAGCGGAGAAGGACAGGATATCCCCTGTTCCGGTGGCTGCCAGCCCAATGGCAGGATTGGTATTGGTCCAATTGACGGTAGTACCCGCCGGATTCACCGTAAAGTGAACCGGAATGGTCCCCGCTCCGGAACAGACGTTTTGCGCGCTTGGTACAGGAAGGGCGATGGTAGGTATGGGATTGATCATCAGGTCCACTTCCTGGGTATTCGTGCACCCGCCGATCGTAATGACGTATTGATATACCACCGGCACGGAAGCAGCGTTGGAGTTATCGGTCAGTGTTTCGTTGATATCCCCTGTTCCGGTAGCCGCCGCATTGCTGATGCCAGCCACAGCGGCCCTGCTCCAGGCGAACGTGGCTCCCGCCGTCGCGCTGGTGGCTGCGTAAATGAACGGTGATCCACTGCACAAGGCCGGAGGAGTAAGTGATCCTGATAAGACAGGTGTAGGCTGGACAACGACACTGACGGTTTGTGTGTTAGGACAACTGCCGGCCTGCATGGTATATTGGTAGGCGACGGTGATGGGATTGGGCGTTTGGTTGGTCAGTACTTCGTTGATTCCATTGGTGCCGGTCGTGGCAGGTTCCACGATGCCGGCCACCGCTGCCCTGCTCCAGTTGAAGACGGTTCCTGCGGCGATGGCGGTGGGGGTATACGTGAAGGTGGCGCCGGAACAAATACTCAGGCCGTTCTGGGGACTGCTGAGCAAGGGGGTGGCCTCCACTGTATAGCTCGTCACTTGCCCGGTGCCTCTGCAACCATTGGATACCGGTACTACCGTGATATAAGATATGATAGGTCCGGCGGTATAATTGGTTCCGGTGAACGGTGCAATATTGCCTGTACCTGTGGCTGCCAGGCCGGTGACAGGGTTTGTATTGGTCCAGCTATATGTAGTGCCCGGAATGGATCCTGTAAACGGAGGCATGGTAATCTGGGTCCCGCTGCAACCGGTTTGAGGAGGCAAAGGGCCGGTAATATCGGGCAGCGGATCCACGGTGATGGTGAATTTCTGACCCGGGATTGCGCAGCCATAGGGGCTTACGGTGGATACCTGGACGTCTGCGCTTAAGGGGGCATTGGTCGTATTGGTGGCTGTAAAAGAAGGAAAGTTATTGCCCGTTCCATTCCCCAGGCCCACTGCTGGATTGGTGATGACCCAACTAAACTGAAGGCCGTCTTGTGAGGGCTGAAAATAGACAGGTTGTGTAGAAACGCCTGCGCAAAGTATCTGAGGGGTAGACGGCAACAGCGTCATGGATGCCGGCTTTGGATACACGTTCACGGATTGCGTGACTTGTACCTTATTTCCCGCCGTGAACTGGACCGTCTCCGTGACGGTAAAGGTTCCGGTGGAGGTATACGTATGGGTAGCCGTTGGTACATTGGTGGCGGTCCCTCCGTCCCCAAAAGTCCAATTTACACTGGCGACTGTGGCAGGCGGGACGGGGACGGAATTATCTGTAAAGAAAAAGGTGGATCCCAGGCATTGGCCGGCCGTGTTATTTGCTCCCGCACTGCTTCCGATCAGGAAATCTGCGGCTCCCTCCGGCGATAAGATGGGTGTTGCTACATTTTCGGTGACCGTGGCTGAGCAGCCTTTGGCGTTCGTGGCGGTCAGGGCTACGGAATAGGTCCCCGAAGCAGCGTAGGTATGTGGCGGGCTGGTGACGGCGCTGGTCGGGCTGCCATCGCCGAAATTCCAACTGGAGGCGGTAATGGTGGAAGCCGCATCGGCGGACGTATTCGTAAATTGGTACGCGTTTGTATTATAGGGGGACTGGATGCTGTAGGTAAAATCAGCCACCGGCTCTTCATTCACGAGGATGTTCTCCGCAAATTCCCCCACGCATCCCTGGCTGCTCACGGCGAGCAGCGTCGCTTTAAATGTTCCCGGAGTGGTATAGGTATGGCTTGGGTTTGTCAACCCAGACTTGGCGCCATCTCCAAAAACCCAGGTATAGGTCACGGGGCCGCTTCCCGGTGCGGACGTATTGGTAAAGGCAAAGCTGTTGCCGGTGAGGCATTCGGCGTTGGAGTTCACGGTAAAACTGCTTTTGGGAGCAGGATTGACCACCACGTTCACTATTTCCGTATTGGTTTCAGCACCTGAAGTCAAGGTATAGGTAAAAGGTACCGTGATGGGCGCCCCCGTGGTGTTGATAAGGGTGGTATTAATGGCGCCGCCCCCCGTAGTCATCGTACTGCTTATGCCGGGAGTGGCCTGCATTGCCCAACTGTAGCCCACATTCGGGCTGGTGCTTGTCGGTAAATAAGTGAAAACGGTACCGTTGCAGATGGCTGCCGGATTAAGGGTGCTGCTTAGGGTTGGGAGCGCCCCTGCGTTTATCATCCCCGCTACCGTACCGGAGAAGCACAGGAGACGGAGGCAAACACATAAGCATACAGCAATTCGTTCTACCGAGTAGGTTTTACAATAAGTGTTCAATCAAAGGTCCGGTTTGTTCCATGCAAAAGTACGAAATGCGCAGATGTGGGATACCCTTCAACTAAGGGGTTTTGCCGGTATGGTTTTTGCAGAGTTATTCCGTTGTCCGGATATACTTTTCAATGATCTCTCTTTCAATCCCTTCTTTTTCCACCTTTTCTGTTCCCCTTTGAGTTAACGTATCGTTTTGAAGGGAAACGGTAAATATGAATGTTTTTCCTTCCCACTTCGGATCGCTATAATAATTCAGGTGCTCCGTATATTGATCTCCTTTCAACGTATAGGTGCCCCCGCCTGCATAGAAGTGATTGGCGGAATCCTTCGCTGTCCCAACGTCATGCGCTAAAAAGGCGAAGTGGGTATCGTTCATTATTTTTATCATTCTTTGGTGCAAGGTGTAATCAGTCTTAGTGGCTACCCCTTTTGTAATGGTCGTTCCCGATAGTAGCTGCCAGGTTCCGTTCAAACGAAGGGGGGCATTTGACGTGTTTGAGCAGGAGGCCAGCAAGCTGGCACAAAGCAGGATGGGGATAAGTCTGATTTTCATTTTTTAAAGATAATTAATTAATGCTGTAGCAGCAGATCGGAGAATTGAAATATCCGGTCCAGCACGACGGCCGCAATCCCCACAGAAATGATCGTCGCCATTTCTATGTTCAGCCTTTTGACAATGGCCTTGTCCTTGATCGTCCGCCATACGATGGGCAAATTGATAGCGGCGCTGGCCAGTGAAGTCAGCACGGTAGCATTCCCTGCAAGAGCGGGACTTATTTTGCCATGCATGGCCATGGTAGCGGCGGCGACTGTTGTGCTGGCACTACTGACCAATCCCCCGAAAACGCCGGTGGCCAATATGCCGAAACTGCCAAAGAACCTGGTAAGCAATGTGCCGCTGACTTCTATGATAATGAATAGCAGGGCAAACCAAGCCACCTTTGGCAACGAAATGGGGGACGCAAGGGTCAGCATAGTCGTGGAATCATAGGCAATCCTTCTTTCAAGAACCCTGTCCCGCCAGACCCATAGCCCCGCTACCACCGTCATTGCCAGCAACGGAATAAGGGTGGCGGCAAGGGTGCCGGGAGAAAAAAGCGTGGCCAATATCAGATTCCTGGCAAACATGGCGATCGTGGCCAGCAAACACAGCGTGCTGGCCCTTGAAGTCATGCCGGCCTCCTGGGCCCTCGTGCCCAATTCCGCCACGGTGGCGCTGCTATTGACGAGTCCCCCGAAAATGGCTCCCAAATAAAGCCCCCTCGTACTGAACACCCGCATGAATACATAATTCACAAATCCGATCCCTGCAATGGCAATGACGCTCAGCCACGCATCGCTGGGATTGAATAATCCCCAGGGGTCGACATATCTGTTGGGAAGTATGGGATAAATGACAAAGCCAATGAGCCCCAATAGAATGGCGCTCCTGATCTCGGATGGTTGCAGACCACCGGCAAAACGATTCAGTTCGGTCTTCCATGCGAGCAGCATGGTGGTTATGATGGCTGCAGCCACGGGGGTGAAGATGTGCCCCATGCCCACTAACACGCCCAGCAGATAATTCAGCATTAATGCGGCGGAGGTGGTTATTTCAAGCGACTTGTCGGTGACGATGCTCCGGGCGTTCATCGCCGCAATGAGCAGGAATACGCCGACCAGCCCAATGATTTCAAAATTCGACCCGATCACGGACGCCAGCATCCCCAGCAACGCCACGATGGAAAACGTCCTTATCCCCACGTCCTTACTGGACCATTCCCGCTCCAGGCCTATAAGCATCCCAATACCGATGGAGACGGCTATCTTCAAAGCGATCGGCGTGACGGAGAAGTGGAGGAAATCTTCGGGCATAGGCGAAAAAAGTGTTCTTAAAGTTAGTGCATTTAAAGGGATGGGCGTTATATCAAATGCCCGGCTTCCGGGTGTAAATGTTACAGGATATTCCAAATGACTTTCAGGCAGACGTTTCTCCCCATGTTGTATATCCCCAGGCGCGCAGGGAGAGGCAGCGTAATATTCGCTGATCAGTCGTGGTATTCACTGGGTGAATGAATCTCCTTTTAACAGGTAAGTGACCTTTCAGCATCATAATTTGATATATCTTTGCGGGTGCAAATATTGAAATAGAATAATGAAAGCGACCGAAGAAACTTTAAGTTATACCTGGAAAGAGACCTGGAATACTCCCCCGCTGCGCGTTCGAATGATCATCGGATCTATATTGATCTTCGCTATTTTGAGTTCGCTTCCCTCATTTTTTAATATTATCGAAAAGAGAAACGGGGTCACGTTAAATGATTTCGTCCTTGCGGCCGTACCTGCCTATAATGTGTCCTGGGCCATTTTTTCAATCATCTGGGGGATGGGCCTGCTCATCCTGATCCGTGCCATCAATAAACCGTCCATCTATATTAATTATGTCTGGGGCCTTATTTTTGTAACGATTATCCGGATGTTAACGATCACTTTGATACCATTGAATCCCCCGAAGGGGATCATCATCATATCCGACCCGCTGACGAATTTGTTTTATGGAGAAAAAGTGATCACGAAGGACCTGTTTTTTTCAGGGCATACCGCCATTCTTGTCCTGACGATCCTTTGCCTTGAAAAGAAAAGCGACAAGATCATCGGGATCATTGCCACGGTAATCGTCGGCTCGTTATTGCTGGTACAGCATGTCCATTATACATTGGATGTAATAGCTGCGCCGATCATTGTATATCCCTTGTACAAGCTGTCCAGGTTTCTTATTACGGCAAAGGCGGATACGGTTGTATAAGGCAGGAGAAAAACTGATGACACCATGCATATCAAATACCTGACTCTTTTAATTATTTCAGCGCTTATTGTTCCCTGCCCCTTCTGTTTCGGCCAGTTGAGCCCGAAGGAATCCAAAGTGATTGCCGGATTTGGGAAAGACCTGGCGAGCGATATAAAGAGGGATAACCTGCATGGGAGCATATCCGCAGTGGTTATAAAAAAGGGCCAGGTTGTGTGGGCGGCGGCATTCGGATATTCGAGCACGGACAAGGATACGCCCGCGGACACCGGCACCATCTATCGGATCGCTTCTATTACAAAAGTTTTTACAGCTACTGTATTGATGCAGTTGGTGGAAGAGGGGAAGGTCCGGCTGGATGACCCGGTGGAAAATTATGTGCCGGAAGTAAAATCACTGCAAGGTTACTCCGGCAGCACGAAGATCACGCTGCGTGAGCTCGCATCGCATACGTCGGGCCTCAACCGGGAGCCGGACCTGTCCGGCGCCAGTCTGGGCCCTACGGACCAATGGGAGAATAAGCTATTGTCCAGTATTCCGCACACTTCATTTAATAGCCCTCCGGGAGAACAATTCCTTTATTCCAATATGGGGTATGCCCTGCTTGGATTAGCCCTGGAGCGCGCTTCGGGGGTTCCCTATATCCAGTTGGTGCAGCAGAGGATATTTGTCCCGCTGCACATGGACAATACTTTTTTTTCGGTGCCGGATGACAAGAGGAGCAAACTGGCCCAGGGGATGGAGAATAAGAAGGATGGACGCGTCAATACTCAGTACCCATTGCAACAAGTGGAAGGAATGGGTTACAGGGTACCGAATGGCGGTATTTGGTCTACTCCCTCTGATCTGGCAAAATTTGAGATCGCCCTCACAGGAGGATACTCCCTGCTCAAATCCGGAAGTCTTCAGCAAATGCTGATCATCCCTCCCGGTGGCAAAAACTATGGCCTGGGGATCATGATGATGCACAACAGGGAGCTGGACATGATAGGCCACAATGGCTCTGATCCCGGATACACTTCTCAGTTGGCTATTGAGCCGAACAGCGGTGATGCGGTGATCCTGATGCGCAATTATAATGTGGGGGAGACGGACCTTGAAGAAGCGGCCCGGGAGCTGTTGGAAAGGTTATAAGCGGCCAGCGCCCGACAATACCGGGCGCTGGCCGCGCCGCCGGCTGCCGCGCGCTGGCCGCGCGTAGTGGCATGGCGGCGACAACGGTGACGCCGGTGATCGAAAGCATTCTAATGCATTTTCAAAAGCATCACTCCGTGCGGTTGCACCATGACGTTGATCCCGCTGCCCAAGTAACCGAGCTCCTTTTGTTTCCAGACGTCCCTCACCTGGTGAGGCCCTGGAGTGGAAACTTCTCCTGCGCCCACGCTAATTTTCCGGGCGGTGAGGCCCATATTAAAGACGCCGATCACGCGGCTTCCGTCGGACATTTCTTTTTCCCAGATCTGGTAACCGTCTCTGTCTACAATCTTGCGGGCCTGCCTTCCCAGCGCGTCCTGGTCTATCGCCAGCACTTCGTCATTGGTGAGAAGGTTGAGCGTAAACCCGTCTAACTTGCTCAGGTCGCAACCGATCAATAACGGTGCAGACAGCAGGCACCACAGACTCACATGGGTGTACTGCTCGTCGGGTGTCAGCCGCGACGCGTGAAGGTCCTGGCCCCACCCGAGTTGGCCCACGATCATCATGTCGGGGTCGTTCCAATGGCCGGGGCCGGCGTAGGGGTATAAGGGGTCCTGATGAAAACCAATGCTTACCAGGCTCTTCCAGGTGTCTTCAATGTCTTCGGTGGTCCGCCACGATTGACCGCCCACGGCCCCACCCCATTTCCAGACGTCCTTCATTCCATATTGGCAAAGGCTATAAATAATATCCCGTGGCTGTTTGCGCAGGGCTTGTTGCATGACGGCGTACGGCTTTTGAAATGCGGCCAGTGATGTATCTTTTCCCGCAATACCGTCGTAACTGCACCAGTCATATTTCAGGTAGTCCACGCCCCACCCCGCATAAGAACCGGCGTCCATGTCTTCGTGCTGGTAAGAGCCAAGAAAGCCTCCACAGGTCCTGGGACCGGGAGAGGAATAGATCCCGAATTTCAAACCTTGTACGTGCAACCAGTCTCCCAGTTCCTTCATGTCGGCAAATTTGCTGTTGGGCATGATATGCCCATCGTCAGCCCTGGTAGCGGATTCCCAGCCATCGTCGATATTGATATAACTCCACCCGTGATCGGCCAGGCCCTCGTCGAGCATGGCCTGGGCGGAACGCTTGACCTTGTCGGCACTCACGCTCAGGCCCCAACAGTTCCAACTGTTCCAGCCCATGGTCGGGGTATAGGCCAGGGTATCTCCTACCTTGATGGTCAATGTTTTTTTGGAGGTGCCGGCGGTGTTGGAGGCACTGATCTGTACGGTATACGCGCCTTTCGTGGGCACGTTGCCGGTGATCAGACCTGTGCGGCTATCCATCGCCAAACCGGGCGGTAGTCCTTGCGCCTGGTAGGTCAGGGGACGCACACCGGTGGCCGCCACCTTGAAAAGAAAGGGCGAACCCGGCCTTGCCCCATACACGCCAGCGCTGTTGATCCGGGGTGAATCCGAAGGCGTGGGTGTCAGGGTATAAGGAAAGGCTTGTTGAGCCTCTATCTTTTGCTCGCTCCGCTCTTCTGTAAAAACATAATTGTATAGGATGCCCGGCCGGTTGGGTACCTGAAGGACAAAATCCTGTTTATCGAAAGGGGCGAGTGCCACCTTATTGGTTTCTTTGTGGATGATCTGGCGCGTGGCGGCATCGGTGACGCTTAGTTCAAAGACCCCCCTGACGGTGGTATTGAATGAGTTGGTGAGGGTCAGCGGCAGGGAGGCTATATCGGGGCCACTCAATTTCTTGTCTACGTCGCCGCGCGTTTTGTCGGCTGCGTGATGGGCGTCGGGAGAGCGACGGGTATCGGGGGCGACGGCTTTTGCGGGAGTACCGTCCTTTGCGAGACTGCCGTCGGCCGGCGCTTGATACTGTATGGCGCCCTGCACCACAGTTAGCCCATCTGTCCTTTCCAACATGTCCATATAGGGGACTCCCATAAAGATTCCGCCGGAGCCGCCTCCGTCATAGTCCCTGACGGCGATGACATTGTCCTCACCCCACTTGATGGCGGGAGAGCCGATGTCCAGGTGATACTCCCGGACGGCGGGCCATTGACTGACGTATCCGCCCGGGTCGGTCGGAAAAGAACCGATCTGGCCGATCTTAACCCCGTTCAGAAAGGTTTCGTCCACGTCGTTGACGTGGGCTAGGAAGATCCTCAAACTGTCTTTCCAGAATGCTTTAAACTTAAGCGTAGCGGGGATGGTTATATGGATGCGGTACCAGGCATACCCATGATAGTTGGGGTAGCCTTGCTCCTGCCATATCGTACCGGTACGGATGTCTTTCCAGCCGGTATCTACAAAGTCGGGCAATGCCCAGGAGGCGTCGTCCCCCGTTGTAAACTTTGCTTTGGCCAAAGGGATGGCATCGGCATGCTGCGCCTGTGTGGTACCGCAGGAAAAACAAACCACGATCAAAAACAATACTCGCCTGGCTATCATACGATTTTATTTGCGTTCCAAAAGGCCCCTATTTTTGAAGGGTTCCTGGTAACTGCACTGTTATATGATAGGAACCCAGCGGGTCCGGAAAGGTAAAGTAAATCCCGGTCTTGAAAGCCTGGCCGACCTGGGTAAACCATTCCTCATAACTCTTTGGTGTTCCTGTCGGGCGGTTCCACGCCTAATAAATGTCGCACGAAGAAGTCCCGCTTTTTGAGCCGGCCATAAGGCCCTCCGTCACTATGATCCATTCCCGGCACCATGAGAAAGTCGAATGTCTTTCCTGCCTTGATGAGCGCGTCGGTTAGCCGGTAGGTGGATTCCGGAGGTACGTTGTGATCATACTCTCCTACGATGAGCAATAGGTCTCCCTGGAGTTTCGCTGCATTTGTTATATTGGATTGTTCGGCATAATGCTCATCCACGGGATAGCCCATCCATTGCTCATTCCACCATTGTTTGTCAATCCGGTTGTCGTGGCAGCCGCAGGCGGACACGGCCGCCTTGTAAAACTCGGGGTGAAAGAGCAGGCCCCCGGTGGAATTCTGCCCTCCGGCCGAGGTCCCATAGAGGCCCACCCGGGACGTATCTACAAAGGAATACTGCGCCGCGAGTGCCTTGATCCATAAAATACGATCGGGGAAACCG
>Ga0302312_10000184_pt1 | contig 58394 bp, 44 predicted proteins | sample III_Palsa_N2_1_FD_200529 | JGI IMG/M metagenome (GOLD analysis project Ga0302312, IMG submission 200529) | Peat permafrost microbial communities from Stordalen Mire near Abisko, Sweden - III_Palsa_N2_1 | ecosystem: Environmental > Terrestrial > Soil > Palsa > Peat permafrost | place: Sweden... | reverse complement strand
ACGAGGTTGACGGGCCATGGCGCCATCCTTGGAGGAAATGATGCGCCATCGTCGCAGCCCACGCCGAGCTTTACTGCCCTCCACCGCCCTCTCGCAGCGTCAGAAAATGAACCTGACCCCGACCGCTTTGCCCTCGTTCCATGCAGGAGGGAGTGGTGGTTTGTCATGTACTGTGTATCGGTATACGATACACCCATGATCAAGACCTTCGCGGACAAGGACACAGAAGCCCTGTTCCAAGGCGAGCGCGTCCGTCGCTTCGTGAACATCGAAGGCCCCGCTCGTCGCAAGTTGGACTATCTCGATGCGGCGGGCGTACTGGATGACTTGCGCGCACCGCCGGGGAATCGTTTGGAAGCCCTCAAGGGTAACCGTGTCGGGCAGTACAGCATCCGCGTGAATGATCAATATCGAGTGTGCTTCCGCTGGAAGGCCGGCGATGCCTATGACGTCGAAATCACGGATTATCATTGACGACTGAGCGAGGAAAGACCATGCCTGCGAAACTCCTGCCACCGATCCATCCCGGCGAAATTCTCCGGGAGGAATTCATGCTGCCGATGGAACTTTCGAGCCATGCGGTCGCTCGTGCCATCGGCGTGACGCCAGCCCGCGTGAACGACATTGTGAATGAGCGGCGCGGCATCACCGCCGATACCGCGCTGCGCTTCGGACGGTTCTTCGGTACCACGCCGGATGTATGGATCAACCTACAGAAGCGGTTTGAGCTGGAAACGGCACGTCGCGAGCTGGGTAGTACACTAGCCCACATCCACCCGCACGCAGCCTGACCACGTTGCGCAGGCGGAAATACACGGCCTGCCAGAGGGGATGGTGAGTCACTTGGACCGAGCGCGCCTATTAGGATGTGCTGGAACACCAAAGCGACATGGCATAAGGTCGGCCGCTCGACCTGGCATGTCTCATCGGGTGCGTGCTTGTCGCGGCGAACTTCGTGAAAAGAGGGGAAGTCGCTCTTTAAGAGAGGGGCGCAACGTAATACTTCCCGGCCAGTACTTCGATGCGGAGTCGGGGACGAACTACAACCTGTTCCGCAACTACGAACCGGCCGTCGGACGCTATCAGAACGAGCCTGGGGGTCAGGTTCATTTTCCGCCTGGCTGAGGCCTATGGCTGCACGATTTTTCGCGGCCTCCCACGCTCCTGGATGGCGGCAACACGGTCGAGCTCCGCTTCGATTGCCTCCTGGAAACGTGTCGTACCCAGCGCGCGTTGCTTTTGTGCGTAAGAACGAATCTCGCGTAAGCGGTCGTCGCTGATCGCGTCCAGGAACAGTTCGCGATAGGCCTCACGCCTCTCTTCAGCGTTTGAGCCCAGCGACAGATATTCGGTGTGCGGCTCCACCAGCGGATCATATGTCCCGCAGGCATTGGCGTGGTAGCTGCTCCATGCGTATCGCTCGGGGGCATCAACCATTGCCGCACGTTCCGGATTCAATTCGATGTAGCGATAGCAAGTCAGCAGGTAACGTTCGCTATCGATCAAGCAAGCTTTGAACCGCCCTTCCCACAGAGTGCCTGAGCGGCGGTAAAGCCTGATTGAAGTAGGCCACGTAGCGCCGCCCCAGTCGCTGCATGACGTGAGAGATAGCGCCGACAACTTCCGGTGTTATCAGAAGGTGTACGTGGTTGGTCATCAACACATAGGCATGTACACGGCAGCCTGTCTGCGTTGATGCCTCACGCAACGACTCAAGATAGAAACGATAGTCCCGCTCTTGCAAAAAGCACGGCTGCCGATTGTTGCCGCGCTGGATCACATGTTGCGGCACGCCAGGTAGATCGAGACGAGGTTGACGGGCCATGGCGCCATCCTTGGAGGAAATGATGCGCCATCGTCGCAGCCCACGCCGAGCTTTACTGCCCTCCACCGCCCTCTCGCAGCGTCAGAAAATGAACCTGACCCCGACCGCTTCACTTCGCGCGCAATCCGATGGGCGAGATCTCAGCTTTGGGTAACGCGCCCGGTGCGAACCCGGCCACAGAGACCTACAGCTACGATCCGCTGTATCGGCTTACGGGGATCAGCGACAGCGGCACCACGCTGGAAAGCTATACCTACAACCAGACCGGCGATCGCCTGAGCAAGACGGCCCCGGGCCCGGCGACGGGTGCGTATCTCTACACCACCGGCACACACCAGCTATCCAGCATCGGAAACGCCCCGCGTGCCAGCGATGCCAACGGCAACACCACCGGAAGCGTGGTCGGTGGAAATACCTATGGTTTTGGTTACAACGACCGTAATCGCCTAGCGCTGACGCAGCTCAATGGCGTGACCGTGGGTACGTATACCTACAACGCCCTGGGCGAGCGCATCGGCAAGGTGGCCGCCGCCACCGAGCGGTACGCCTATAACGAAGCCGGCCAGCTGATCGGCGAGTACGGCTCGACCAACCGCGACTACGTCTGGGTGGGCAGCCTGCCAGTGGCGGTGATCGACAACACGATTAATGGCAGCACTACGACTAGCACGGTGAATTACATAACGGCAGATCAGCTGAATACGCCGCGCGTGGTGACCAATGCCGCGGGCACGGTGATCTGGTCGTGGGCGTATCAGGGCAATCCGTTCGGGGAACAGCAGCCGACGTCATTGGCGGGCTATGTGCTGAATCTGCGCTATCCCGGCCAGTACTACGATGCGGAGTCCGGGACGAATTACAACGTCAATCGCAACTACGAGCCGGTGACGGGGCGATACCTACAAAGCGATCCAGTGGGACTGACGGGTGGCACATCGACGTATGCCTATGTGAGCAACAACCCTCTGGGTCTTTCAGACGTTCTGGGCCTACTTCAGCAGCTAAGCTATACCACGATTAGCGGAAGCGCGAACTCACAGAGTTGGAATATACAGTGGCAGCTTTCAGAGCCTTCTCCATCAGGAGGTTGGATTGTCCAGACGATTTCGGGGGTACTGCCAGATGGCAGCACCATTACCTACTCCGAAGCGTGGCAAGTTAACGCTGGAGAGACCGAAACAGCTATTTCAGCAATCTCCCCTTTCGATGATGTTCTTCAGGGCTGGCCTTTCGTATCTGCGACGGCTGAGTTTTATGAAGGCGCAGACTTGCCCGACTCATACATACCTGGGGGCATTCAATACGCCGGATCTCTACCATCTCGGCTTGGTGAAGCAGGCCTACCTCAGTGCGGCGCCTCAAATAGCGTTCAGCGCTATTTCCAAGCACCAATGTTTTGATATGTCCAACATTACCGACGTAAAGGGTGCAGTTATGCGAGTTCAAGTTGCCATTCGCTTCACGATAGTGCTGAGCCTATGTTCGGGCTGCTCCTTTGTAGCGGCCACGCCTACTGGACCTTCGACGTCGGTTCAGCCTGTCAGTCGGGAAGCTCAAGCCGACAGTGACTCATTTGTCAAAATCGCTGTCAAACAGATAGCGAAAGCTGAACCTTCTAAGGTGCGATTGGACAGCGCACAAAAGCTTAGCCAATGGGTCGGTCAACATCCGAAGGAAGTATCCTTGACGGACATAGAGGCCTTGGCGAGCCTCATGAGTGACCCGGCTGACGGTGTGCGGGGATGGATTGCCGGTGCACTGGGACATCTGGGAGGGAAAGCGAAAGGTGCCGTCCCTCAGCTTCAATGGGCTCTCCAGGACCGTCCTTGCGAAAATGGACCTGCCAATTCTGCCAGTGCAATACGCCTCGCGCTTTCGCGAATTGGTGCAGAACCAGTAAAAGCAGTGTGCACTGATCCTTTCGGGGCGCAGTGAATTGAGCCGTCAACAAATGCCCTTAAGTAGCAAGCAGGCGCGGATTGGGGGTATTTTTGGGGGTACGGTTTACTAGATAAGCTGGCATGCTGCACAAACGCTAGGTTTTCGCTGCCCGCCCCGGCACCAATAAAACTAATATATTGCCTCACTTTCGCTCGTCGAATCTTTTGGCGGACTTACGAGGCGCTCGTTCTGTTTGCCGTACGCCGCAGGTAGGACACCGCGACCACTTCCAATGGATGTCCTCTTTCACCATCGCAAAGTCGTGATGACTGAGGCGAATGCGGAATATGTAAACCTTCGACGCCGCTACGCGACGGCCGCTTTGATCCCGGAACGCGTGATGTTGGCTTTGTAAGCCACGATCATCTCCCGCAAAGTCAGGTAGGTTCGCAGTCTACGAAGTGGAGCTGACATCCACTTTCGCCTATGGGGCCGTCAGTCGGTTCTAACTTCCGGTGAGCTTGTAGTGAGTGCATAGCCGGTATGCCGGCTGAGCGCAGGCTCAATCGCCGCGAGTAGTCCAAAGATCATGCCGTTGAGAAGCCACAGCTCCCACACCCAACCAGGTATGGGGTCAGCCGGAGAGTGAGAAACGCACTCATCGCGCGACAGAAATCGTGCGGTGCCCTCACCTTTTACACCCGTTAGCGCCCCGTCTCCGTAGAACTACCGTAGCCGGCCAACTGGTTTTACCCGAACATCTTGTCGCTTTTCGAAAGACAGTGCTCGCGCGAGCGTGTTAGGAAAAAGGGACCCCTCCTAAAGTTTGCTGCTCCTCGGGTCTTCTCGTGGATCGGGCCCCACGCAAAATTCCCTGTGCCGTTGGAGGGGATATGGAAGGGTATCCATATAGAGCCGGATCTTCGGTTGTCCGCGATGCGCCGCATCGTCGAGAGGGCGTTACCGAAGAGTTGCGTCAAACGACACGCCACGCCAAGACGCGCTTATCACGTACGCTGCTGGCAGCATCGATCATTATTTCACTGCTGGTAACCAGACACGCGGCAGCGACGGACGTCAATGTGCCCGGCGGAACAAACCTCAATACCCTTGTGCCGGCAAACGGTGACACCTGGAATCTGCTGGGGAGTGGGGTCTACCTTTCCAATGGAACGAACGCCTCGTTTGCCAAAGCATTGCCTCCCGGAACCCCCGGCCTAACGATCAATGGCAATGGTAACTCCGTAGTCCTGAGTGATGGCGCGGGGCATTACGCCAACTTCTCCGGCGGTGCCACAACGCTGAATCTCTCTAATGTCGGCTTCAGTGGAGGCAGAGCACCCACCGGGGGGGTCATCAACACCACCGGAAACTTGATCCTTGGTATTGCGGGCTCAGTGACATTGGCCAACAACACAGCCACCGCAGCCAACTTTGATGGCGGTGCGCTTCATAGCAACGGTTCTATCGCCATTATCGGTAACCTGGGGTCACTATCGTTGGTTGCGAACAGTGCTACCGGCACAGGAAGCGCAGGCGCGGTAAGTTCTGGTACAGGCGGCACCACCGGCGATACCACCATCACCGGCACCTTCACCACCATTTCAATCGCATCCAACACGGCTGGCTCTGGGGCCGGCGCCATCCACGCCTTCGGCAATATCGGCATGTCGACTGCCGTTTACGGCCCGCTCTTCATCACCAACAACACCGCCAGTGGGGGCGCTGGCGGCGCTTTTCAGGCCTACGGTTCCACCGGTATAACCATGGATGGAGGGTACGGCGGCATCATCATTTCGGGAAATACTGCAGCCACCGTGGGCGGCGCGTTCTACGCACAAAACGGCGCCATTAACCTGAACAACACAAACGCCTACGGCAATCTATCGATCAGCAGCAACCGTGCTGGCACTTATGGCGGTGCGTTCGAGACCGCCGCTACCGGTCAGAGCATCTCCATCAAGGGCAGTTATAGCGCCATCGGTATCACGGACAATCACGCTAACGTTGGTACCGGTGGCGGCGGCGCGTTGGCGGCGGCCCAGGACGTAGTCATCGGCACCACAACGAGCAACTCATTGGATGTGAGCCGAAACACGACCGGAGGCGATGGCGGCGCACTCTTGGCCCGCTTGGGAAGTATCACCATCGGCGGTACATACGCCGGAGTAACCGTCGACTCTAACCAAGCCGGCAGAAACGGCGGTGCTTTCGATGCTAACCAAAACATCACTCTTGGTGCCAGCACCGTTGGCTCTTTGGACATCACGAACAACCAAGCGAAGGCGGCAGGCGGTGCGCTGTATGCGCGGGGCAATGTGGCTATTACTCCGCTAGGCGGTGCCATAAATATTCTTGGCAACGCTGCAGCAACCAATGGTGGCGCGATCGATAGTGGTGGCGGCGTCACCCTAAATTCCAGCGGGATGTCGGCGATAAGCGGCAACACAGCGGGCGGACAGGGCGGCGCGATTTGGAGCGGTGGCAGTGTCGCGGTGACTTCCACCAGCAGCGAGTTGGCGTTCACCGGCAATACGGCAGGTGGTCTGGGCGGCGCGATCTATGTCGATCCAACGGCACTGACGTTGAGTGCGGCTGGTGGCGATATCAGCTTCAGCGGCAACACCCAGAACAGCTCCGGTACAGCGCGCGCTAACGCGATCTACATTGCCAACGTCAACAGCGATACGGCTGTCACGCTCAATGCTGCGGAAGGTCAGAGCATCACCTTCTACGATCCGATTCAGAATGATGGTACGAAGGGCCTGGTCACGGTGACCAAGACGGGCGGCGGCACCGTCAGTTTCGACGGAAGCAACTTTCCCGTGCTCAGCGACGTGCTCGACCGCTGGTCGCAGATCTACGCCAACACCGAGGTTCAGGACGGCACCTTCGAGGTGGCCAATGCAGCCGCCTACGGTGTGCGAGCGGCCAATGTGAACGCAAATGGCTCTGCCCCCAGCACGTTTACGGTAGACACGGGCGCCACATTGCAGGGCGGTGTGTTCGGCGCGGTATTGGCAGACGAGGTGAACTTCCAAAGCGGTGCTACGCTCAATCTGGCCGGTCGTCAGCCTGGCACGCGCAGCGTTTTTGGCATCGATGCGGCCAATGTGAACTTCACGCCAGGGAGCGTGATCCTGTTCAATACCGAGCTCAACGACGGCACGGTGCAAAATAGTGACCGGCTGGTACTAAGCCGGACAACAACCAGTGGCACCGGCACGATTCTTGTCAACAATATCGGCGGCGTTGGCGGGCTCACCGTCGGCGACGGAATCCAGCTCGTGGCGACCATCAACGGCGCCACCACCAACGCCGACTCGTTCGTGCTGGGCGATCGCGTAGCCGCTGGCGCCTACGAGTACAACCTGGAGCGAGGGAGTTCAGTCAACGGCAATGACTGGTTCTTGCGCAATACCTACACCCCGCCTCCTTCACCACCGGCACCACCGACACCACCCTCGCCACCGGCGCCACCTTCACCGCCGGCACCACCCTCGCCACCGGCGCCACCTTCACCACCGGCGCCACCGGGACCACCCGATCCTCCCGTCCCTCCGCCACCGCCATACCCGCCTGCTCCCGCTCCGTCTCCTGCAATCCCGGACTATCGCATTGAAGTACCGGTGGATAGCGCCGTGCCTGCCCTGGTCAATCAGATGGGACTGGCCATGCTCAGCAACTACCACGACCGCGTGGGCGAGGATTACGCACAGCTGGATGAGGCAGGCAATGGGCCGGCCGACAACAATGGCCTGACTCCAAACTCCGGTTGGGGTCGCGTCTTCGGGATGAGCGGAAGCGCAGGTTATGGCGGTGGGGATGCGACCGATCACTTCAATCACTTCATGAGCAACGGCCCGTCCTACGACTTCAACCTGTACGGTTTCCAGACCGGATTGGACCTGTACCGCACCGATCACGATGGTGACCGCGACATCGCCGGCGTGTCCTTCGGTGCTGACAGGGTGAACAGTGACATCCGCAGTATCTACGACGGCACCAAGGCCGGTGACGTATCGATGGATGGCTATACGCTGGGCGGCTACTGGACTCGCAAGGGCCCTACGGGTTGGTACGTGGATAGTGTGCTGCAGCTATCGCGCTACGACAGCATCCACGCGTCCTCGGTGGAAGGCCAGCAGTTGGGCACCGCCGGCTGGGGCTTCGATGCCTCAGTGGAAGGCGGTTTTGCCTTCACGCTGAGCGACCAATGGAAACTGGAGCCACAAGGCCAGGTGATTTACCAGCGCATCTCGCTCAACGACGGCCACGATGACTACGGTCAGATCAGCTACAACGGCAGCAATGCGCTGTACGGGCGACTGGGCGTGCGTCTGCTCGACAGTTGGAAGCTGGACAATGGCTACCCCGTCACCGCTTGGGCACGCGTGAATGTATGGGGGGTGATGGCACCCACACCGCAGACGACCTTCGCCGGACTGGACGGACTCGATGCCATCACGTTTAAAACCACATTGGGCAGCGCATGGTGGCAAGCGCAGCTCGGCGTATCCGGCCGGATATCCACACGGGCAAGTCTGTTCGGCTCACTGGATTACGACCGCCCACTCACGCCGAATAACGGACACACTATCGGCGGGCGCATCGGGGTGCGATTAGTTTGGTAGCGGATCTACCCATTACCTAACTGATCCGCTCTAAGGATGGTGAGGCTCCCCCAGGGTGCTCAACAGATGGACATCTGATCCGCAGTATTTACCGCTGCTGCCGAAACGTGGCAAGGGTGTGCTTCGGGTCGCAAGCAGAACTAAGCATCCCAATCTAGAAGCTGCGTGCGTACGATGCTGCGGCCCGGCCATGTCAGCGCCACGGCAAGCAACATCACGGCGAGCATCCATGGTTTCATGGCTCGGGTGTCCTCTTCCAGACAAAGGGACCGATCTCCTTCTTGGTGCCAGCGATTTTAAAACGTATATCGGCCGCGCACATCACTGTGCCGACCAAGGCGGGGACCTTGTCCCTTCCCGATTGCAGCGTCTGGAAGAATACTTCAGCGTCGTAGCCGACCAAGGCTTTCGCTGTGGATCCCGACATAGTGACATGGGTCCGTAAGCTTCCCCGTCAAGCAGACATTTCAAAAGTAGAACGGCTGGCGACTTGTTGACGGTATTCGCTGGGCGTCAGATTGCCTAGCGACTCATGCGGGCGCTCCTCGTTGTACTCGATCATCCACCACGAGACTGCCTCGCGCACATCTTCAATGCGGGCGAACAAGTGTTGGTTTAGCATTTCCTCGCGGAAGGTTCGGTTGAAGCGTTCGATGTAGGCGTTTGGGTTGGGCATGCCGGGCTGGATGCGACGTCCCCCCGCTTTCAGTAGCGGAGCGAATTAGAGTCCGGGATTACTGTAACTGTTTTGCATAGGCAGCAGGCGTCAGTCCACCGAGTGCTTTCTTGGGCCGTTCCTCGTTGTATTCCCGACGCCAGCTTTCGATCTCGGTGCGTGCGTGTAACAGGCTGGGAAACCAGTGCTCGTTGAGGCATTCATCGCGGAAACGGCCGTTGAACGATTCGATATAAGCGTTCTGATTTGGCTTGCCGGGTTCGATCAGGCGAAGCTGCACGCCACGTTCGTGTGCCAGGTGACCATGGCCTTGCCGCAGAACTCTTTGCCGTTGTCGCTGCGAATGACTTTGGGCAGGCCGCGACTGAGCGCAAGACGATCCAGCACGCGCGTCAGGCCCATGCCGGAGATCGCCCGTTCAACCTCGATAACGACCGCCTCATGGGTGGCATCGTCGACCACGGTTATGCGTCTGTTCCACGCTGGCCTCAGAAAATGTCTCTAACCCGTTTGAGAATACGGCAGGGGCACTCTCAACCGCCGATGGATACGGCCATATCAGTATCTGGCAGGGTGCGCTGCGCATGTTCGCGGCACAGCTGTTCGACCAAGGCGCGATGATCCGGCAGATCGTCGAGTGCGCGAGCGGCCGCTTGCCGGATCATCGCGAATTCTCGGCGCGCCGCTTCCATGTGCGGATAGGCGCTGCGCATGGACTCGAGGTCGGTCTGGAACTCCATGCCGTACAGCACGTACTGCCAGCTGGCGGTGGTGAACATTTCCAGGTCGCCGACGAAATCCAGTCGATGCGGCGGGCGCTGTTTCCACTTCGCGAGTTTCTCCTGCAGGGTTTGCGGGATGCTGGCGAGGTCGGCGTTGTCGATCCAGAATGGCGAGTCACGTCGCTGGCTCAGGCAGTAGTGCATCTTGATGAAGTCGATGATGCGGTCGTAGCGTGCCACCATCATCTCGTTGAAATGACGGGCGGCACTTTCCATGTTGTCGGTGTCGCCTGGCAACAGATGCGTAAGCAGATAGGTGGCCAGTTCGATCAACGCGATGCCGGTCGATTCCAACGGCTCCACGAAGCCACCGGCGAGGCCGACCGCAACGCAGTTCTTGCGCCAGTGCTCGGGCCGGTACCCGGTTTCGAACTTGATGTGCATGGGAGTCAGCCCTTCGCCGGCCGGACCCAGGTAACGGCGAAATGCTTCCTCCGCGCGCTCGGCATCCGTGTGCCGCGAGGAATACACGTAGCCGACGCCACGACGCTTCTGCAAACCGATGTCCCAGATCCACCCGGCCTCCTGCGCGGTAGAAATGGTGTAAGGCGGAATCGGCGCATCCGGCTTCGCATAAGGTACCTGCATCGCCACGGCGCGGTCGGCGAACAGGACATCCCGGCGGCTATGAAATGGCGACTGCATGATGCCGCCGATCAAGGCGCTGCGCAGACCGGTGCAATCCACGTAGATGTCTGCGGTCAGCTCCCCAAGTTCTTTGGTCACTACAGATGCGATGGCACCCTGCTCGTCCAGTACGGCGCGCTCGACTGTCGCCACGTGCCTCTTCACCCCCAGCGTTTGCTGACCGTGCTCAGCCAGCACTTTTGCGAAACAGGCCGCGTCGAAATGGAACGCGTGATTCATCGGCCCCTGGTAATCAGGATCCGTCGGTCGCTTCGGTGCGCGGCCATGGTCGACCAGCGTGCTCTGCATGGTCACCGCATCGGCAAACGGCATGCCGTCGGGGGCCGCGCCCAATAGCCAGTAAGGCAATAATTCGGGGCCACCGGGCCGTTGACTCGGCTGGCTGAATGGGTGAAAAAAATGATCGCTGCCAGGTGCCCCAGGCGGCCTGACCCAATGGCAATAGTGGATACCCTGCTTGTAGGTTGCCGTAGCCCCCACCAGGAAACGCCGCTCGTCCAGCCCGATCGCCGCCAGAGTGCCGCGGATCGAAGGGAACGTGGCCTCGCCCACTCCGAGCAGGCCAATATTGTCCGACTCGACCAGATGCACCTGGACACTGTCCGGATGAACCGAATTCATGGCCTTCGCCAGATAACACGCCGCCAGCCAACCGGCCGTCCCGCCACCCACCACAAGCACCTTTTTCAATCGCGACATGTCTCATTCCTCACGCAGGCGGCGCAGACGTCACCGCTGGCTTCGCACTAGATAAAAGCACGGTCTGCTTTCAGCGCAACAACATGCGCTCATCGCGCCCTCGAAAGAAAGGCCGAACCCCGAAGGGTCCGGCCAAAGTGCCATTCAGGGGAGGGTTGAAGGCATCCTCGTCGAGGATGCCTTCACAGAACGGCAATAGTGTTGCGTCACAACCCACGCGGACTCGATCATCAGGACTCCGATCATCAGGACTCGACTATCAGAACCAGAAGCCAAACTGGACACCATAGGTACGTGGCGGCAGGTACTGCGAGTAGTACAGCAGGCTACCGTTGACCTCGCTGCTTCCCGCACTCGTCCTGATACGATCATCGCTGACGTTCTGCACATACAGGTTGACGTACCAGCGATCGCCCGGCTCGCTGTAACGCAGCGATACGTCACCGCGCACATAGGCCTTCTGCTCGTCAGGCGCACCCAGATTGAACCAGCTAAGCCACTGTGCGCTCTGGTACTGGGCACTCAAACGTGGTGTCAGACGGCCACCGTTACCCAGGTGGAAGTCATGCTCGTAGATCGTGGTCAACGAGAAATTGGGCGCATGCGGCAAATCGTTACCCGTGACGTTGAGGCAATTGCTGACGCCCAGAGGGGCCCCCGCCGGGCAAACTGGGAAACCCGCATAATCGTTGCTTCCCGCGTACAGCAGCGTACCGAGCTTTTTCTTTGGAATCGCCGAGAAGATCAGGTTCAAGCGATCGTCCTGCTGCTGCAACGCCAGCTCCGACTCGAAGCCCAACACTTCCGTGTTGCCCTGTACGTTTGAGAAGCCAAGGCCGTGGGCGCCATTGGAGTAAGTGATTGGAGCGGACAGCTGGAAGTTCTTGAAGTCTTCGTAATAGACCGCGCTGTTCCAGGTCAGATGTCCACCGAAGAAAGAGAACTTCGTGCCGATTTCATAGTTGGTGAGTGTCTCCGGCTTGTACAACGCACCGCCATCCTGGGTGCCGCCGGACTTGTAGCCGGTGGAAACGCTGGCATAGAGCAAACCATGCTCACCGAGGTCAGTGTCTACACGCGCCAACCAGGTGACATCGCTCTTGCTATACGACGCGGTGTTGTATTGGCCTGCGGTGAAGCCGTTCGCGGGACTCGGCTGGACGCCCGGCGAAATCGGTATCTGCGGCACGGTAGGGTCACCATCCCAATCCCAGTTGATACCGCCGTCATTGTCCTTGTTGTCGTGCGACCAGCGTGCGCCGGTCGTCAGGCGCCAGTGATCGGACATGTGCCAGGTGGCTTGGCCGAAAATCGCCTTGGACTCCACCGTTTCCTTCGGCTGGATGAACGATCCCTGCCAATTGATGGAACCTTGGTCGGTACCATTCAAGATCGGGATGTCGAAGCGAATGTTGTTGTCTTCGTGCTCGTAGTACGCGCCGAGAATCCAGTCGATCGTCTGCGGGCCCTTCGACTTCAGGTCGATTTCACTGCTGTAGCTGGTGTAGTTCGAATAGTTGGTACGGTCCTCCTGCTGGACGCCGCCCGTGGTGAAGCTGGTGGGTACGGCTACGCCGACATCCTGGTCGTAGTCGCTGCTGCCCGAGTAGCGGTTGTAGCCGGCGATGTAGCTCAGCTCCATATCGCTGCTGATATCCCAGTCCATGCGACTACGCACGGTCTTGGAGGTTCGGTCCAGGTATGGCGCGGTCGTGATTAGCGCCGACCAGAAATCCTGGCCCGCGCGTGGCTGCTGCATAAGGCTCAGGCTGGGCGTGCCACGATCGACAAAATATTCGTACGACAGATTCCATTTGAACGTGTCGCTGGGTTGCCACAACGCACTCACACGAGCAGCGGACTGATCCTGCGCGTCGTATTTCTGACCACCCTGAACGAACTGGTTGAGGTTGATCGGCTGAAAATTAGCCAGACTGCCACCTGAGGCGAGATAGTTCGTCTTCTGCTGCGCCACGGACGGTAACTCGCTGGCCGGGTTCTGGTAGTCGACGTAGCCATCATGCTGCTCGTGCACCACCGCCACGCGCATCGCGAAGGTACTACTGATAGGCAGGTTGATCGCGGCGCGCGAACCCACCTGGTTGTAGTTGCCAGCCTCGATCTGCCCATTGCCATAGAAACCACCGTTGATATCGGGCTTGGCGGTCTGGAAGCTGATGGCGCCAGCGGTGGAGTTGCGGCCCCACAGCGTGCCCTGTGGACCGCGCAGTGCTTCAACACCATCCATGTCCAGCAACAGACCCGACGCAGCTTCGGCGCGAGGCGCATACACGCCGTCGACGAAGGTCGCGACTTCGGGGTCGGCGTACTCGGTCTTGGCGCTGTCGTTGCCGATACCGCGCATGGTCAGCGTCACCACGTCGTGATCGCCTTCGGACGTACCCTGCAGGCCTGGCACCAGTTTGGTCAGATCCTGCACGGTCATCACGCGCTCCTTGTCGAGCGTGTCCGCCGAGATCGCCGTGACAGCCACCGGCGTTTTCTGCAACGGCGTCTCGCGCTTGGTCGCGGTAACCGAAATGGTGTCCAGATTCTTGGCTTTCTTGTCAGCGCCTGTCGGATTCTGGGATGACGGATTCTGGGATGACGGGTTTTGCGATGTCGTGTCCTGATCTGCCGCAAGCAGCGTGCCCGGAGCGAGCACGAGTGCCATGGCGGCATACAACAATTTGTGATGCAGATTCATCTAGCTCTCCCTCGTATCGTTCGGATGATTGTTGCCCGCCGCACTCTCCGGCGATGACAAAGATTTCCCAGCTCCCCACTGGCACGCCGTTGACCCCAAAATGACAGCGCTGTCATCGTTGGATAATAGAGCGCCTTTGCGATGAATGCTTGCCGCATGGCAACAAGCCATCAAGGCATTCCTAAACTCTTGCCGCACAACCCCTTGCGCTGCTTGCCGCGCCTCCCAGCAGCTTGACAATGGTGCAAAGCAAATGGACGTCTTGGCGTCCAATCGCGCGAATACGGGTTGCGCATCGTGCCGACCCGCGCTCAATGAATACGGAGTAGCCGATGGCGAGGTCGCATCGGCGCAACGAGCTGGCCGACATCGCGAAGCTCGCGACCAGCGCCAGCAGCATCGCCAAGGTGAATAGCAGCTCGACATTCATGGCTTGTCCCCGTGCGACGGGCACACCAGCGTCTTGTCCGCTACCGTGCCGAGCGACACGTCGGTGATGGCGATCTCTTCGCCGGAATGACTGGACCATTCGAATGGCCGCTCCAGCTTGCTCATGTTGGCACCGGCATCTCGGAAACATTTCAGCGGAATGCCCAGACTCAGCCACTGCCCGTGAGGCAGCGCGGCGAGCTGTTGGCCGACCGGCAGCTGACCACTGCAACCGACGCCGCAGCCGACACTGATCGAAGTGCCACCGGGCGATACGGCATCGATCTTCAACGTGGTGACCAACAACACATCGCCATTGGTTTCGCGCTCCACGTCAAGCGGCGTGGGCGTTACCAGCGCGACATCTGCAGCACCGGTACCAGACCAACTCAGGCTGCGCGCGTCTTCCTGCGCCTTGTAGTCGAGCGCGCTGATGCGCAGGCTGCCATCCGGTGTGACGGCCGGGGCGGCGGCGACATTCATGGCCCCGCCGTTCGCGCCAGTCAGGTGCAGCTCGAAACCCTGCGCCGGCTTGCCATGGGTGAAGTAGACACCCGCCCGCGCGGTGCTCACTGCGATCCCGGCATCCTCGGGCAATGGCCCGGTATTACCGCTATCGGCATAGGTCAAGCCGAAGCCGTAGGGGAACTGCGGATGCTCGCCTCGTGCGACTGCAGCGACGGGCACCTGTACCGCGGTACGTGGCCACGCATACGCCAGCCTGCCGTGAAAGTCGTTCGAGATGCGACCGTCGCCGGTACGCAGCAGCACGTCGGCAATGCCCTCGCCTTCGCTGCCCGGCAGCCAGGCCACTACGAAGGCGTCAGCGGCGTTGATCTCGCGATTCACCCACAGCGGCCGTCCGGTTAGAAAAACCGCCACCACCGGCACGCCCTGCCCGCGTAGGCGACGCAGCAGGTCGAGGTCGTGATCGTTGCCCGGACGGTATGCCAGGTTCGGCAGGTCACCCTGGAATTCGGCGTAGGGATCTTCGCCGAACACAACAATGGCGACGTCGGGCTTCTGTTTATAGTCGCCATCTACCGACAGCTCGGCGCTGCCGCCAGCCGCCTGCACCTGCGCCTGGAGACCGGCCCAGATCGAGGTGGCCCCCGGGAAATTCGCATTAGTCAGACCCGTGCCCTGCCAGGTCAGAGTCCAGCCGCCGTTCTGTCTGGAGATGTTGTCGGCGCCATCGCCAGCGACCAGGATGCGCTTGCGCGGATCGATCGGCAGCACGCCGTGGTTGTTCTTCAGCAGCACCAGCGACTCGCGTACTGCCCGGCGTGCCAGCGCGCGATGCGCGGGACTCCCGATCACCTGCGCCGACCGTACCACCAGCGGATTGGCCGATGGCAGCCCGGCCTCGAACATGCCCATGCGCATCTTCACCCGCAGGATGCGAGTCACCGCATCGTCGACGCGACTCATCGGAATCACCCCGGCCTTCACCTCGGCCAGAGTGTTCTTGTAGAGACCCTTCCAGGAATCGGGTGCCTCCAGCATGTCCAGCCCGGCGTTGTACGCCACCGGGCAATCTTCGTTGGTGCAGCCAGGCACTTGGCCGTGCGCGTTCCAGTCGCCCAACACGATCCCGTCGAAGCCCATGCGCGCCTTCAGCACGTCGGTGATCAGCGCCTTGTTGCCGGCCATCTTCACGCCGTTCCAGCTGGAGAACGAGACCATCACGACCTGCACGCCGGCCTTAATCGCAGGCGGATAGCCGGCTGCATGCACGTCACGCAACATCGCCTCGCTGATCTGGGCGTCGCCTTGGTCCTTGCCGTCGCGGGTGCCGCCGTCGCCGACGAAATGCTTGGCGGTGGCCATCACGTGCTCGGCATCCAGGAACTGCGACGTACCCTGCTGGCCTTCCAGCCCGCCGATCATGGCGGCGGCGTATTGCGCCACCAGTGCCGGATTCTGCGAATAACCTTCGTAGGATCGGCCCCAGCGCCCGTCTTGCGGCACCGTGAGCGTGGGCGCGAAAGTCCAGTTGATGCCGCTGGCACGAAGTTCCCGCGCGGTGGCCTCGCCGATGTCGTGGATCAGTTGCGGATCGCGCGTCGCGCCCAGCGCGGAGTTCTGCGGAAAAAGCGTGCTGCCGACAAGGTTGTTGTGGCCATGAACGGCGTCGATGCCAAACAACACCGGGATCGCCAGCCCTCCCCCGGAGGTATCCATCGACGCGCGGTAAAACGCGTCGGACAGCGCCTGCCACTGCGATGCAGTGGGGTAAGGCTGGCCCGGCGGCTTGGAGTTGCCACCGGCCAGGATCGAGCCCAGGCGGTACTCGCGCACATCGTCGGGAGTCACGTACTTGATGTCGGCCTGGACCATCTGGCCGACCTTGTCTGCGACCGACATCTTCGCCAGCCATGCCTGGATCCGCGACTCGATCACGGGATCAGGTAGCAGCGCCGAGCTGCCTTTCGGCCACAGTTCGGGGTGGACGGTGGTTGCGTCGCCAGCCATGGCGGGAACGGTCATGAGCAATACGCCAGCGAGTGATACGGACATGGAAACCCGTCGCAGGAACGGGCTCGATGGGGACAGCAACGGCACGGCAAGGCTCCAGGCTGGCGCACCGGTGGCACGCGTCTGGGCTGCATCGTGACAGGAATGACAGCGCTGTCAATTTGCTATGCAGCATGACTTTCGCGCCAGCTGCCGGAGTGAGACCACCTCAGGGTGCGGCGGCGGTAGAGCCGCGGATTTGCAGGGAAAACGGCACCTGCACCAACTGACCCTTACCGTGACCGCGCAACACGCCTAGCAACTGCTCGGCTGCGATCTTGCCCATCTCGCGGCTGGGTTGCTGGACGGTGGTGAGCGCTGGCCACAGCTGGCGCGACAGTGGCGTATCGTCGAACCCGCAGACCGACAGGTCGTGCGGCACCTTCAAGCCGTACTCGCCCGCCGCCCACATCACGCCGGTAGCCATGTCGTCGTTGGCAGCGAACACCGCCGTCGGCCGTTCAGCCAGTGAAAACAACTGCCGCGCCGCCGCCACGCCAGAGCCGAACGTAAAGGCGCCCTGCACCACCAGAGTCGGGTCCTCGGGTAGACCCGCAGCGGCCATCGCATCGCGATAGCCAGCAAGTCGCCACCGACTGGCACCGTGATCGGCGATGCCGATCACGTGAGCGATCCGCCGATGGCCAAGCTCCAGCAGGTGCTCCACGATCGCCTGCGCAGCCCGCTGCTCGTCCATCGTCACGCCGATGGTTTTGCCACGCCGCAGCGGCGACACGCTGGCATAGGGCACGTTACGCTCACGCAGGCGTTTCAGCAGCGGCGCATAGTCGGTGATTGGTGGCGTCAGCACGACGCCGTCAGGGTGGTGGTCGGAAATCAGCGCATCGAAGCGACGAATGAAATCACCGCCGCTCATACGCAGCGGGCGCACCATCATGCTGTAGCGATGTGCATCGCAGGCCTCGAGTACACCATCCTGGATCTCGGCCAGATAGGTCGATGCCGGGTTGTCGTTGTTGTCGTACAACATCGCCACCAGGAACGAGCGATTGCCCGCCAGACTGCGTGCCGACGGATGCGGGCGATAGTCCATCGCCTCCATGGCGGCGCGCACACGCAGCCGCGTGGCATCGGTCACGTTCGCCTCGTCATTGAGCACGCGCGATACCGTCTTGGGCGATACGCTTGCTGCGCGCGCCACATCTTCGAGGCGTACCCGCATGGATTCTCCGCTTTCATCACACTGTCGATCGACTATGCCGCCAGAGCCCCCTGCTTTACAAGGACGATCGGCGTTACGGCCGGCGTTGACGCTTCGCGGAGTGTAGCGATGAATACGTATGCAGGCGCTGGTTGCTGCACTGCGACGCTGCCTACCATGCAACGCCGTCGCCGGCAACACGTGCGCTGATGCTGCACCCGCAACATGCGGGATACGCTACGCCATGACATAACTGTTGCCTGAGGGGACGGACCAATGACCCAGATCTACAACAGCGAAGACCCCACGGTGCGCGCATGCTGAGCATGCCGCCAGCAAACCCGACCGCGCCGCACGACATTACCTACAACAAGGCTAGGCACCCATGACGCCGAAACCCGCACTGTCGTTCTGGCAGATCTGGAACATGTGCTTCGGCTTTCTCGGCCTTCAGTTCGGCCTGGCGCTGCAGAACGCGAACGTCAGCCGGATCTTCCAGACGCTGGGTGCGAACGTAAACGACATCCCCGCCCTATGGATCGCCGCGCCACTGACCGGGCTGATCGTGCAACCGATCATCGGTCACTACTCCGACCGCACCTGGAACCGCTTGGGCCGACGACGACCGTACTTCCTGGTCGGCGCGGTGTTCGCCTCGCTGGCGCTCCTGTGGATGCCGAACGCGCCGATGCTGTGGGTGGCCGCCGGCCTGCTGTGGATTCTGGATGCGTCGATCAACGTGTCGATGGAGCCGTTCCGCGCCTTCGTTGGTGATCAACTGCCCACGCAACAGCGACCCGCCGGTTATGCGATGCAGAGTTTCTTCATCTGCGTCGGTGCGGTGATCGCCTCCATGCTGCCGTGGATTCTGGCGCAGGTTGGTGTGACCAACGTGGCGAAGGATGGGGGCATACCCGATACGGTGAAGTACGCGTTCTACGGCGGCGGCGCGGTACTGTTGGGCGCCGTGCTTTGGACCATCCTGACCACGCGCGAATATCCGCCTGCGCAGTTGCAAGCGTTCACCGACAACGTGGCGGATGAGCCAGCAGTGGATGCATCGCGCGCCTGGCGACCGGGCGTACTACTGCTGCTGGTCGGTATCGCGGTGCTGTTCGCAATCAGCCATTTCGCGCTGGAGAAAGAGGTCTACCTGCTGGCCGGCGGCCTGATCGTGTTCGGCCTGCTGTTCGCATGGCTGAGCCGCACCCGCAGCCGCGGGATGCTGCGCGAGGTGATGGGCGACCTCTACGGCATGCCGACCTCGATGCGGCGGCTGGCCTGGGTGCAGCTGTTCTCGTGGTTCGCACTGTTCGCGATGTGGATCTACACCACCGCAGGCGTGACGCAGACGATCTACGCTACCGCCGATACCGGCTCGTCGGCCTATAACGAGGGCGCAAACTGGGTCGGCGTTCTGTTCGCCGCGTACAACGGGTTTGCAGCATTGGCCGCGGTGGTCATCCCGCTGATGGTGCGCCGATGGGGCCTTCGCATCAGCCACGTGGTGAACCTGTGTCTTGGGGGTGCCTGCCTGCTGTCGTTCCTGTACATCCGCGATCCACACTGGCTGCTCGCATCGATGGTTGGCGTCGGCTTTGCCTGGGCCTCGATTCTTTCGCTGCCCTATGCGCTGCTGTCGGACAACCTGCCCACGGCGAAGATGGGCGTCTATATGGGCATCTTCAATTTCTTCATCGTGATTCCGCAGCTGCTCGCCGCCAGCGTGCTCGGTCTACTGTTGCGGCTGTGCTTCCACAACCAGCCCATCTGGGCACTGGGCCTGGGCGGCGCCAGCCTGCTCATTGCAGGCCTGTGCACCCTGCGTGTCGAGGAACACGCGGCTTAACCAAGGCGGCAAACGAGGCCCCTGTTCGGCGTCGTCACACTTGACCAAACGTGTGAGCAGCGGCGGGATTTTCGCTACGCCCGCGTCAGCCGCTGTCAGGGAAAAGATCCATGGAAGCTATGGTTTGCCAGCCCATCAGAATGCGCAGAACGGCTAGCGTTTGCGTTCTACACCGACGCCGTATCCGGCAGTTGTGATTGGGTGCGACGTACCCCCAGTTTCTCGTTGACCAAGCGCTTGAGGCGTATTGTCATCGTGCGCTTTTTGCCTGGGAAACTGAAATCCTTGACTTGAAAGTAGATCCACCCTTAGTCGCACTGAGGAAACCTTTTGCAAAATCGAAAATCTTCTTGCCCTAGCCCGGAAAATCGTTCATCGCGTCAGGCTCGATTTTGCTGATCGGTATTTCAGCTCCCTAATGGGTCTGCATGGCGCCAGGCTCGAAGTAGATTTGAAAGTCCAGCATGGTCGGCCCACGAAAACATGGCCGTGCTACTCGGCGTCGAACGCTTCGCCCTGCATTGTCGACGGAACATAGACATCCTTCTGGGCGAGGGATTTTCCATCTCGCTCAAAGTGACCGCGAAGTCTCTCCTGCCTCCATCGCAATGCTCGCTTGTACAGTCGCATATCAGCTGCGTGGAAATCGTGCACTTTGGCCAGAAAGACAGGGTCCACTATGCGGCGCGAAACGCCGTGTTTTGTTGCATTCAGATGATGCGCATCCAAGCCATTGGACAAGAAGCGATCGGCAAAATCGCGCATGTCCTCATGGTAGTGCTCGGTGATGCCTACGAAAGAGAAACTTTCCAGCGGAAAACCCCACAGGTACTGAGTATAGATGTTCCTGAATTTCTCGCTCAGGCAGAACTCTTTTAGCGTCCATCTTTCCTCAACGACCTGACGATGATGTGGCGAAGACGTCCTTTCATCGTAGCTTTCTCGCCAATAGTCGTAGTGAGACAGCATTCGTGCCACCGGATCTCGCATCCATGTAACGAAGGTCAAGTTTTCCTGGGTGCTGTGCAGCAGGTATTTCACTGGCAAAAAATGGCCGTGCACGCATTTGACGCCGTGCAGCCCTTGTTCGGCGATCGTCGTGCCGGCCGCCAATGCCGCCCTGCACCGATCGGGCACCGGATTACTAATCGCCTGATCGTTGTTATCTTCCCTGAAGTACTCTCCAAAATGCGCCGCCAACGACGCTTTGAAACTTGTCCCTGCCGTCTTCGGCAAGTGCACGGAAATAATGGTCATGGAACCTCAGCTATCAGGCGTACTTGGATGCTGACACATGTCAACTACAAGCTACCAGGAGTAGGATCCCGACACACCAAGTCATGGATTTCCAGCTCCCGTTAAATCGCAACCAGGATCATCAACTTCAAACCGCGTGCGCGGTGATCCAGACCTCTCTGGAGTGCGAATTCAATGCGCTGCCTCGCGCCCGAAGTCTCCCCTGAACGGCCTGCAGCACCCCTCCTGCCGCTGGATTGCGCCGTCGAACGGGGTTCTACCGCCCCGTCCACTTTCTCATTGCAGCTCAAGCACGCCCGCTTCGAACAAAAGATTTTTCAGGTCAGCCATTTGAGCCTCGTAGTGTTTCCAGCGCCGAAGCGAACTGCGATACATCGGCTTACGCACTTGCACAGCACTTGCCGTGGCAACAGGCGCCGGATTGTCCTCGAAATGCAGGCACGCATCGTTCCAGGAGAGGTCGCAGAATTCCAGAAGCTGGCGCGAACCAGCCTCCTGTGACTCCACCAGCGTTTCATAGTTCACTTCCAGGATGCGTCCGGGGAACAGCCGTTGCCAGTGGGCCATTAGCTGGTCGAACAAGATGAAGTATCGCCCAGTATCGAGCAGGTCGAACGAGTAGTCGTAGTTGTTTGACTGCAGCGAAAAGAGCTGGCGAAAATTACTCAGGCAAGTGTCCATTGGATCTCGCCGCAGACAGATGATCTTTGCGTTGGGCAAAGCTTGGGCTATGAAACCTGCATAGAGAAAGTTGTGCGGAAGCTTGTCAATGAAGCGCGGCTTATGGCCAGTCGCAGGCCGGGTACTTGAGATGTACTTTTCGCCTAGCCCTCGCCAGTCAATGTTGCCGACGCAGGCGATCGTTTCTGGATCGAGCAAACGTGGCGTCAGGCTTCCGGACATTTCCTTGAACGCGATAGGGAAATTCTGCAGTTCACCGGCTGCATGCACATCCGGGTGGCTGGAGATGATCCGCTCCACCAGCGTGGTACCCGAACGCGGCATGCCCAGCACAAAAATCGGCTCATTCGTGGAAAGACCTGTCGCGCAGGCCTGCGGTCCCAGCGCTGCATGGCTCAGTGCGGAAAACAAAAGCTCATGTCGCTCAGGGGAGCAGTCTCTTCCGATTCGACCCGCCGCTTTACCAGCGGCGAGATGCCCGAATGCCTTCGGATAGTCAGCGAGGTCCTCGTATTCCTTAAATAGCGCCAGATGCAGATGGATCTGTGCAGACGCGTTGTCGACACCATCCGCCAGCAATGACTGCAGGCGCCGCACATGATTGCACCCCATCGTCTGCTTGCGCAGTTGCGACAAGGTCAGGTGAACCTCCCAAGCTTTCGGCGTCAAACGAATACAAGTTTCCAGCTCGTACTCGGCAAGGTCAAGCTCACCCATGCAGATCAGTGATTTGGCCAAATTGTAGTGAAGGTCGGCGCGACCAGGCGCCAGCGCGACCGCGCGCTCGTAAAGCGTCCTGGCCCGCTCATGTTCGTTGGCGCGCGAAAGCACCACACCGAGAGTGTCGAGCGTCGTCGGATCGAGAGGTGAAAGCGTCAACGCCCGCTCTACAACGATCAATGCATCGGCCGACAAGTTGACCAACGAAAGCACCTTGGCCAATTGCGCTGCATAGTCAGCCCGTTTGGGCTCCAGCTTCGTGGCTCTGTGCAGACACTTCGCGGCTTGGGGCATCTTCTTCAATCCCAGCGCGGCAAGTCCTATCAGATGGTGCAGCTCTGCATGGTCGGGTGCCACCGGCAGCAACGGCGTCGCCAGGTCGAACGCCTGACGCCAGTTTCCCTGGTTGAACGCCGCAGTAGCTTTGGCAAAAAGCTTGTTGGGGTCCTGCGTATGGTCAGATCCTGACGATAAATTATTCACTGAGGATGGTGCCTGGCATGGGTGGACAAACATGAAAGCCTGACGCTCTTCCTATTTTCAACCTCACCATATTCGTTCCAATCATTATTCGAACGAATATGGGGAAGTCGACTCACTGAAATAGTCACCGGTATTAAACGCTTCTTCACTACATTGAGAGCGTATTCGCATCCAGTCGTCACACCGGGCTTGCGCGGATCACCTATTACGCATACGCGCGCATGAATCCTCATCCATTTCACTGGGGCAATTCTTAGCTGAATGAGATGGCATAACTCAAGCCGGCCACCGTGGGCCACATTGGAAAAAATGATCCCGGCGGCTTCCTGCCGCCAGGAAATTGTTTCAATGACCAACTTTGATGCTTTATGAATCAGGATCGATCACTGCAGGGGTGGAGCCTTTACGAAAGCGCGCCATGCGATCAACAAGTTTGTGGCGTTCACTGAACCCAGGCCCGAAGCGAAACTCCAGCCCGGCCCTGCGGGGTATGCCTTGTTGCTCTGCGTATAGGTGGTGGGTGCGGCCAGCGCGCTGGTCAAACCGACCTGAATCGTGCCGCCCTGATCACTCACGACATTGCCGTAGTAGTAACAGTTTGAAGTCGTGAACTCGTCGAAATGTGTGCTTTCCTGATAACACTGGCTAGAATTTGAGCCACTTGTGACGTTGTGAAAAACGCAGCCGGAAGTCCCCGTTGCGCCGTTGTTGGCGTTGCAGGCCGCCAAGCTTGCAGGGGCGGGACCAGATGCCGAGCCGTACTCATTTGCTGCCAATGCGTACAACGTCGGTGCCGCGTTGCCCTGGTCAGCAGGCAGGCCATTTTTCGTCAACCCCTGATCGATCAGCGCCTGGATGCCAGCGAACATGGGGGACGCAAGTGACGTACCACCACTGAGTGCGGTTGGTTCGTTGAACCCGGGCGCACACGGATAGCTAGACGTGCATGTGATCACCCAGGTGTAACCGAAGTAGGATCCCGCAAACAGCGAAACATCAGGCAGGTCACGCGATTGATCTTTTGCAGCGTTGAAGACCTGCGATTGCCAAATCGGTTTCGCATCGACCGATGAAGGACCGCCGCTCCCGGCTTCCGACGTCACGTAATACCCATCGGGATCGTACTTCAACAGAAAATTACAGAACCCGACCGCACTGCTGTAGCCAGCAGCAATGGCAGCAACACCGTTGCCGCAGGAGTTGTTCCACGGAATCTCAGGGACATAGGACAGCGCAGTACCACCCCACGCGCTCGGCGTCGTGGCGAAATACTGGCTGGTGGTTCCCTCAAGCACGTCCGCGAAGTCGTTGCCGCCCACGCCGGTGTCATGCGGTGAGGTGGCTAGCGAGTTGGCGTCCACGCCCGGATTGCCAGCGTAGCCGTTGATGATCGATCCATTGAAGCTGGGGTTGGCGCCAGAATCACCGGTGGATACGAACACGGAAATGCCCTCGGCATCGGCCTGTGCCCACATCTCGTCGATACCCGCCTTGCTGGCGGAATCGGTGAAATATTCGCCATAGCCATAGCTGGCGCTAATGATGTCAGGACGATTGCTTGCGCTCGGCGCGTTGATCAAATTCGACGCGGCGATGAAAACGCCACCAAAGAAGTTGCTCGTTGCATAACCGTAGTTGAAATCCGAGCAGGTCGAAACCCAGATGTTCGCACCGGGTGCAACGGCCGTGGACCACTCTGCGTCCAGCAAGGTTTCGCCATCATCACCCGGACCAGGATCAACGCAGTTATTCGTACCGGTGGGCGCCGGCGGGTTGATTTGCTGGAAAGTGCCGAGGTACTGACCAAGATTGAAAACACCGACGAAATTCTGCCAGTCGGTCTCCACCATGTCGTTATCTTCCACGACGGCGATATTGATGCCCTTACCCGTGACTCCGTTGGTGCGCAAAGTCCTGATGCCGTAGATCGTTGCGATATCATTCGGAACCAGACCGCGTTGGGTGGCACTGAAGTTGATCGCCTGACCGATATTCTTGGGAGCGGCAGGCTTGGTCTTTGGCACGAAGCCCTTCTTGGACGAGCTCCACTGGGCAATCTCGGGCTTCTTTGCCAGCGCTGTCGGATGGAAGTCGTTCAGACCCATTACACCCAACACCACATCTTTCAGTGCCGCTGGGACGCTGATATCGGCAGTATTCGCCAAGTGTTTGACCTTGCCCAGTGTGTAGACGCTTTCCTGCGTGTGGAAAGCCTTGGTGATCTGCGCAGAAGTGCCACTGAAGTCGATCTGGGTCTTGTTTGGATAGACGCTGTTGACCGTGAATCCCTGCGAAATAAGCCACGCCGTCACCGCAGCAATGTCGCTGTCGGCCACACCAAATTGGGAGCCGAATTCGCTTGGGGTCAACCAATGATGGAACTGGGCAGACTGCGGATTATGCTGGTTCGCAATCGTCTGTTCCATGCTCGCCACGCGTATCGCGCTTGGCTTGAGGATCAGCTGAAGGTGATTCATCTTGACCGAATCGGCCAAGGGTTTGCCCGCTGCCTTGGAGACGAAGTTCAAGTGTGTCCTTGGAATGGTGAACAAGTCATTGTTGCTGACAACCTGTGTCACACGCGGTGCCTCGCTGGCGCTGGCAGAGGCAATGCTCGGGCCTGCCAGCAAGGCAGCCGGGGTGCTGGCCAGCGCAGTGGCAATTGACGCGCTGAGAAGAAAATGTCTTTGTTTCATGATGAGTTCCTACCAAGTAAGTTGATCAATAAGTTGACAGCAGATGAGCGCTTACACTTTTGCGAATAGAACTTACGAAACTTCTCGATGCATCCATGCAGGAATTGCTATTCCCTTTCCCCAGAGAGCTTGCTGATCATTTCCGGCACACTTGCTTCGAACCAATCGGAATCTCTCAAATACATTCGGCCTGATGAAACAGCACGCCAAACAGCAAGGTGCGAACTGGTCATAGCCTGCGCATCAGCCTCGGCGCGGCCAAAGCTGCACGAATGAAACAGCGAGTGAAGCGACACAGCTGACCCGCTTCTAACGACGCCCCATATTCACTTCATGATTTCCCCCTGAAGAAGACTTCACCTAAATGACAGCGCTGTCAAGCTTTAAATGACAGCGCTGTCATTTTTAGTTTCAAAGGAAACAATCGTTGTCGACACCCATGAGATGAAAATTAGCGGAGCACTCGGGGCGCAACGCTTGGATGAGTCGTCCGCAGCCGGGAAATCGGGTCAGCGTGCACTTCGATTGCAGACTCCCTCTTCCGCTGATGACTGTGCCGCAACACCATCATGGTTCTTGAGGCATTGGCTTCAGCGTTCTGAACTATCAGAAGCTCACGCGCCTGCATGCTGCAAACTGTCGGGTATCGGCCCATCTCGCGGCACAGGCCAGGCAATCACACTCGCCGTGGCATACGGCTCCACAGCATGAGACGCAGGTACAACAGTACCTTTCTGTCTCCGTGCTGCCATTGAGGGTGCGGCAGTAGTAGCCGCCTGTGATGGGGTAGCGTCGCTCCCCCTCAGGTGTAGGGAGGCCGTCACCGGTCTTCAGTAGTCTTTCTTGCCGCGTTATGGTCATTGGACGGATCCGGCGAAAGCCATGACGGGGCGAACGTGCTCAAGGCCCCTGCACAACGCATTGGCCTGTCCTGTCACCCTTTCCTGCTTTCAGCACATGCCGAGCCAATGTGTCATCAGAAGTCATACCGGAGAACTGTAAGAAGCTACAGGTACGCCGGAGACACTATCTCTGTAGCCTTAGCAGCAAGTAGCCCAGCCGCCTGAACGCCCTGGTTGCATTGCCAAGCCGGAATGTCAGGTCGAACAGAACGCCCGGCGACTTCATGCGTGTGACCGAATGGACTCATCTTGGCGCCCCGCCCCGGGCGCCATTATTTTGTGTGCTTGCCCCCCCTTTCCCGCGCAAAGTGAAACTGCAGGGAACGTCAATTACGATCACGCAACTGCCAGCGCCGAGGCTGAACGCGTCATCGAGGTGCGTCCGGCACACCAACCGGCTCATCAACGCCCACCCTGATCACTTTCGAGAAATCGTCACCGGGCTTGCTGTTCCTGGCCCTGTCGGTGATGCGTCCGCGCTGCCGCAGTTCGTCCAGCGGCACGCTTTGATCCAGTGCGCCCACCTTGTACAGGTATTCCGGTAGATAGCCGGTCAGCAGCAGGCGGAAATCACGTGGCAGCCCCGGATCGATCTGGCGGGCCATGCGATAGACGATGGTCGTGCAGTTTGACGTGATCGTGTTGTAGAACGCCGGCGTGACAGTCAGCTCGTTCGCGGCCTGCACGTAGGAAACGAACAGCGCGCGCATGGCGGGGTTGTCCATGCGCAGTGGATAAAGGTAGTCGTCCTCGCCGCGCACGTTGGTGCGCACGCGGATGATGTCGCGTTCGTCGGCCGCAACGAGAAACCTTTCGTATGCTTTGAAGAACCCACCGATCGCCGAGTATTCCTGTCCGCGTTGCTTGCGGGTTTCCACCGAGAAAACCACGTGGCTTCCGTCATCGAAGCCAAACGAAATCATCGCGTGCGCGATCGCCGCACTGCCCCAGTAAGACAGCACCGCATCTGCCGATACCAGGTGATCGAGGTCGTAGTGGCGGGTTTCCCAGCGTGCGTCGTAATCGTCGTCCGTGCGCCAGGTGAAGTCGCGCACATTGCTCAGGGTGACCTGGCTGCCTTCCACCTTGCCGGTAAGCAGATGGGACGCGTCGTTCGCCCAGATCCGGTTGTTGGAAGGCGCGATGCTCGCCCACCAGAGCAGCAGCACGGCATACATCACCGCGTATACGCCCAACGGTAGCCAACTACGCCGATGGATCGCGATGACAACAAGCGCGATGACGCCGATCGCCCAGATCACGCTGCCGATCGTGCGAATCAATGTATTGCCTGGCAATTGGTACCACAGCGCCAGCGCGCCCCATGCACCCGAGCAAAAAGTGATCAGCATCATCAGGGCAATAAGCGATAGCTTGCCGATCATCCAGAGCTTCTTTGCCATGTTGTTTCCCGTATCCCGATCAACGAAACCGTCGATCCGCGCGCCAAGCGTGCAGCTTTGGCCACTTGAACACAACGAGCGGCCACCGGTCCGCAAGCGGCGCTTCCAGCTTCTTTCGCACGGGAAGTCGTCGTGGCGAGTGGTCTTGGCTACAATCGCGCAACCATCCGGCTGAATGGATAAACACACGATGAAACGTGGCTCGCGCACCTGGATCGTGCAATGCGTTGTCATCGTCGTAGTGCTCAGCCTCAATGCCTGCGCCATGGTCGACGTGAGTCGCGTCAAGACGCACGACTACGTCAACGAGCAGCGCGCCGACGTGATCGGCACCGGCCGGCTGAGCGACCGCACGGTGCAGGCACTCAACGTGGTGGCGCTGACCGTCGACAGCTGCCAGCGCGTGTTCACGACCTGCACCGATACGGTTGCGCACTCGCCAGGGTTGAACGACGAACAGCAGCTGTCGGCACTCGCCGAGCTCTGGCTGGACAAGGCGATCAAGATCGACAAGGCCGGCACCCCGATGGCGGATCAAGCCCTTGACGCCTACCTGCAGTCTGCGCGCTATGCCTACGCTTATCTTTTCTACACCGCGAGATCACCCGCAGATCGCGCGTTCGCGCTGCGCCAGGTTCAGGTCATCGGGTTTTACAACTTCGCCGTGCAGCGTGCGGTGAGCCGCTTCTTTCAAGAGTTGCCGCAGCTCGGTCCCCAGTGGACACAGACATCACTGGCCGGCTGGACCGTGCTGCGCCCGGAAACCGACCTGCGGTTGGCGAACAATGCGCGGGTGCCGACGGAACTTATTCCGGCCGCTGATCTGCGCTTCAAGGGCTTGCGCAACATCTACCAGCGCGACGGGTTCGGTTCGGACTTCGTCGCCGTCACACCGCCTGATGCGCCAAACGACACGGTGCCATGGCGTGAACCTGACTACGTGTCGATGACAGGCGCCTTGGTGTTCGATGGTACGTCGCTCAACGAGGTGCTGGCGACGAAACAGGTTCGGCTGCTGGTCAGGGATCCCTACCGCGATGACACCATCACCATCGCCGACCGTACCGTGCCGCTCGGCGCCAATTTCACTGCGGCGTATGGCGTGTGGCTAGCCCGCTCGGGCTTCGCCAGCCAGTCGATCCGCTCCTTGCTGGGCCGTGAGGGGGGCCTCACGACGCCGCGCGTGCTGATGATGCAGCCTTATGACCCCAACCGTCTGACGGTGGTGATGCTGCACGGACTGGGCAGCAGTCCGGAGGCATGGATCAACGTGGCAAACGAGGTCATGGGCGACGAGGAGCTGCGCCGCAACTATCAGGTATGGGAGGTCTACTACCCCACCAATGCCCCGGTCGCCGTGAATCTCGCGAGCATCCGCAAGGCGCTGGATGCGACGCTGCAACACTTCGACCCGAGCGGCCAGGCACGTGCGTCGCAGAACATGGTGCTGATCGGACACAGCATGGGCGGCCTCATCGCCCGCCTGCTGGTGTCCTCGAGCGACGACAAACTGTGGAGCATCGTTCCGGTGCGCGCGAATCTGTCACCGGAAAAACGTGCCCAACTGCGCGCACGCCTCGCGCCCTATCTGCAGTTCACGCCCATGCCACAGGTGACACGCGTCGTCCTCCTTGCCACGCCGCACCGCGGCACACCTTACGCCCAGAATCGCCTGGCACGCCTGATCGGCAACCTGATCCGCCTGCCCGTCAACGTGCTGAAAGAGATGGCCAGCCTTTCCGATCTGCTGAAGGAAGATTCCACTGCCAACACACCGATACGCATCCCCAACAGCATCGACAACCTCAGCGACACCGACCCGTTCATCGTTGCCGCCGCGAACCTGCCGATCTCGCCGCGCGTGCGCTATCACACGATCGTGGGCGTTTATAAATCGAAAGGAGAGCCACTGCAGGACAGCAGCGACGGTGTGGTTCCCTACAAGAGCGCGCACCTCGACGGCGCCGACTCCGAACTCGCGATCCCCTCATGGCATACCGTGCAGGGAACGCCTGCCGCGATCCTGGAACTGCGCCGGATTCTGAAGCTTCATGTTGCGGCGCTGAAAGGGGCGCAGCCGTAGAACATGCTCCCTCCCCTGCTTGCAGGGGAGGGCTGGGGTGGGGTCGCTCTTCGCCCAAAGATCAAAAGCGCCCCCTCCCAACCTCCCCCTGCAAGCAGGGGGAGGAGCAACGTCAGCACGTAGGTTGGGGTGAGCGTAGCGATGCTCAACGGATCTGGGGGATGCTCGAGGTGTGTTGGGCATCGCTACGCTCACCCCAACCTACGTGGTGCTTACGGCAGCTTGCCTGCGGGCAGATCGATCGTCGCACTGCCTTCGAACATCGAAGCCGAATGCCCCAGCTGCACTTGGTAAGCGCCAGCCGCGCTCTGCCAGGCGTGCTGTGCCGAATCATAGCTAGCCAGGATGCGCGCATCGGCCGTTATTTCCACATGGCGTGTCTCGCCAGCCTTCAGCGACACACGGCTCCATCCGGCCAATCGACGCGTCTGCCCACTACCCGGCAGCGTCACGTAAAGCTGCGGCACGTCGGTACCGGTACGTTGGCCACGATTGCTCACATCGAACGCCACGATTAGCCGTCCATCCTTCCATTGCGCCTGCAGTTTGTCGTAGCCGAAGTGCGTATAGGTCAGCCCATAGCCGAAAGGAAACAGCGGTTCGATACCACGCCGCTGGAACCATCGATAGCCAACGTCGGCGCCCTCGATGTTGTAGTCCACCGAATCGGCAGGCTGGCCTTGCGGAGGCACACCGATCGCGGCCATACCGGCACCGGGAATCTGCGGTCTTGGCAACTGCGATTCGTCGCGCGGCCAGCTAATGGGCAATCGGCCAGATGGCGCCACTTCGCCGAACAGCAATCGTGCGATCGCTTCGCCGCCAGCAGCTCCGGGATACCACGCCTCCAGCACCGCCCCGACCTGTCCCAGCCACGGCATATGCACGGGCCCGTTGTTCTCCAGCACCACGATCGTATGCGGATTTACCTTTGCGACCGCGGCGACCAGCGCGTCCTGATGGTTTGGCAGCGTCATGTCGGGCAGGTCGAACGACTCCGCCGCCCATTGCTCGACGAATACCACAGCCACATCCGAGTGCGCGGCCAGCTGCACCGCCGCGGCGATGTCGCGGCCATCGGTGAATTGCGCCTTCCCTTGCACACGGCGACCGATGGCAGCCAACGGAGCCGAAGGCTGATAGTAGGGCGGCCCCGGCCAATCTGGCGGCGCCAGGCCCGGCACCGCGTTGCCAGCTATCGGCATGACAGCCGACGAGCCGCCGCCAGTCAACACCCCACGATCCGCATGTCCGCCGATCACCGCAACGGACGTCAGGGTCGGCGATAGCGGCAACAGATCATGCTCGTTGCGCAGCAATACGGCCCCAGCCTCTTCCGCCCGCTGTGCCACCGCCGCATCGGCGACCGCATCGAGCGACGCCGGCTGCGATGGATGATCCATCACACCTACCGCGAACAGGCTGCGCAGAATGCGCCTGACCATGTCATCGATGCGCGACTGCGGCACTTCGCCGGATGCGACAGCCTCGCGCAATGGCTTGTCGAAATACACCATGGCATCGAAAAACTCGCCAGCCGATTCCTGATCCAATCCCGCCATCACCGCCTTGCCGGCGCTGTGCACGGCGCCCCAGTCGGACATCACGAAGCCGGGATAGGCCCAGTCGTGCTTGAGCACCTGATTGAGCAGCCAGTCGTTTTCGCAGGCGTATACCCCGTTGATGCGGTTGTAGGCACACATCACTGAACCAGGATGGCCGATGCCGATGGCGATCTCGAACGCCAGCAGATCAGACTCACGCGCGGCCTTCGGATCGATTTGCGCAGTGAGCGTCTGGCGCCCGGTTTCCAGCGCGTTGAGCGCGTAGTGCTTGATCGTGGAGATGACGTGCTGACTCTGGATGCCCTCCACGGCGTGGCCGACGATGGTGCCGGCCAGCAACGGATCTTCGCCCGCGTATTCGAAATTGCGCCCGTTGCGCGGATCACGCTGCAGATCGACGCCGCCCGCCAACATGATGTTGAAGCCCTTTCGGCGTGCCTCGTTGCCGATCATCGCGCCACCGGCATAAGCCACCTGCGGATCGAAGCTCGCTGCGGTCGCCAATCCTGCCGGCAATGCCGTGGCACCCTTGCCGCTCAAATCGGGCCGCGCCACACCCAGCCCCGCATCGGTTTCCTGCAAGGCGGGCAACCCGAGCCGTGGTATCGCCGGCATGTAGCCTGCCGAGTCCAGCGCACCGACCGGCATCGGCTTGCCGTCGCGGGCTTCACCAAAATCGGTGCGGATCAAACGAAACTTTTCATCCTGTGTCATCGCCTTCAGCACCAGCTCGGCACGCTGGTCAGCCGAGAGTGACGTGTTCATCCATGGCCGCGCCGACGTATCCGTCGCGCCCATGGCCATCGTCATCACGCAAAAACCACTCGCGACAATCAGACAGCCAGCCAACCGATGACGTGATCCCATGGCAGTACTCCATCACTCGATGATCGACAGATCATAGAGGGATCAGCTTTGCCGTAGGAAGGTATCGCTCGGTGACAGCACCGCTCCTCGCGTCCAGATGTGCCGCGCGGTCAACAAAAAAACCCGCTCGCAGCGGGTTTTCAGGGTTGGACACGGCCAGGATGCTGGAGGCCAAGGTCGGAGTCTAATCGGTGTTCTGGCGGGACCTTGCAAGACCAAATTCACTCACGGTGCTCACGCGGTTTTGCCCGAGCGCGCTTTCTGGCAGTCACGGCTCGGGCCCCGTCTTTGGCCGCCAAGGCGCCCCCAGCGTTCATCTGTTCGAGCCAGGACAGCGTGTCGATGTACGACAAAAACTGCTGGAGATACCCTGGCGAAAGCTCGCGCATAAGCTTGAGCGAGCGATGTACGAGGTTGCCCGAGTTGAGGGGGCCGGCATTGGCGGGCACTTGCTCCAGCGACTGCCGCACCTGGCTATCCGTTCGGACCTCTGACCAGATTTTTCTGAATCCATCGAGCGCCTCCAATGTTGGAAAGCTGGAGGGCCGGAGCGCCGCGTCGTTGGTGATGTGATCGATCAGTCCGCCAAGCGCTCCACGAACGGGTGCACCTGTCGTACTGTCGGCATGGTCGACATTGGATGCCGCGATGGCGAGATTCTCGGCATAAGTCTCGAGAAGCTTGGATAGCCGATCGTCCAGAATACGTCGCGCCTCGCCGTCGTAGCCTGCTGCGCGACGCTCCAGGGCCTCGATGAAATGAAATCGAGTGGGACTTAGGCGATCGGCGTTCTGCTCGCGCCACGCGTCGAGGATCGCCCGGGTACTTGTCTCGACATCAGGGCGCATCGAATAACTCGCTCGTCGTCCCTGCGAAGGCAGGGATCCAGGGATCTTGAGTTCTTGAGGGGCAAGGGCACTGGTTTGACCAGCTTCGCTGTTGAAAAGCGCCTTCTGCCTTCGCAGGAATGACGAGCTAAATTGCGGCTTCTCGATGCGCTCATTACTCATGCGGCGTCACTGTTGAGGTCGGCTGCTTCGGGACAGGTGAAATTTCCACTCGCCGGTTGCGCGCCCGTCCCTCGTCATCGGCATTCGAGCCCACCGGCTGCTCGGAACCGAACGCGGCTGCAAATACCGAGGAGGCCGGGAGACCATCAGCGATCAACGCACGGGTCACGGTCAACGCGCGCTCGGCTGACAGCTCCCAATTGTCGGCGAATTGCTGATTGCCATCGCGCACCTGTCGGTCATCAGTAAAGCCGCTCACCATCAGGATTTCATCGCGAGACTTGAGGTAGTCGGAAAGCGGGGCCGCCAGGCTCTTCAACACCTCCTGCCCTTCGGGCTGAAGCTGATCGGAGTTCAGAGCAAACAGCACACTGCCACGAATACCGATGTGCCCATTGATCAACGTCACACGGCCAGCTGCCAGCGGCACTGCCAACGCCTGCTCCAACGTCACGCGACGTTGCGCCTCGACTTGCCGCTGTCTGACTGCTTCATCCAGCTTGTTCGAGAGCTGCATCTGCACGCCGATCACGCCCACCAGGATCAGCACAAATACACCAAGTAACACTGACATCAGGTCGCCGAAGGCGGCCCAGATCGGTGCCGTCGATTCCTCGACGCCATCAAGTTCGTCGCTCATGCCATTTCGGCCCCAGCGAGCGCCCGGTGGCCGGCGAGCTGTTGCATTTCCTCGATGATCTGCTTCTGCGAGAGCACGCTCAGGTCGATGACTTCCCTGGCCTGCGCAACGTAATAAGCCAGCTGTTCGTCACTGCGCGAGAGAGAATTGTCCAGCGCGGCTTCGATGCGTTGCAGATGATTCATCAACAGCTCGTTTGACTCGCCGAAAGTCTGTACGGCCACGCCGAATACTTCGCCCAAGCTTGCCACTTCGACGGCACTGCCGGTGACTTGCGCGGCTACCGCGCCGAGCCTGCCGGTTTCGGCCTCGATATGGTCGGTGAAGCGGGTGCTGACACGGCTCAGCAGATCCGCCGACGTGGCAACCAGAGCGTCGACGGCCAGCCGCTGCTCGGTGGACGCATGGTTCACGGCATCGAGCAGCGTATCGAGCGTGGCCATCAGGCGGGTGCGCTCCTCCAGCATTGCGGTATCGCGGACCATGCTGTCGGAGAGCTTCTGGCGTAGCTCGGCAACGACTTCGGCCGCCGCCTTGGGCGCTTCGGACGCAGCTTCGACGAGCCGGGAAATTTCAGCAATCGTGTTGCTGGCATGTGCCTGTGTCTGTGCCGAAATGTCGCGCGCGGTCTCCGCGAGCACGTCGCAGATCTCCTGCTGCCGGGTCGCGACTTGCTCGCCCGTTTGCTCCCAGTTTTTGCTCAACGCAGAGGCCATTGCACCGAACGACTCGGTCCAGGTCGCCAATCGTTCCTGATCCCGCGATTCCAGCACCGCCTGCACGTCCGCATGCGACTGGCGCACGACACGGACCAGCGACGTGGCGTGCTCCTCGAAGGTCGCCGCAGCCACGGTCAGCGCTTGCTGATTGCGGGCTGCCAGGCCCTCATTGGCAGCCTCTTGTCGCGACAATGCGTTGTTCCATGCGTTCGCTGCGCTGCCCGCGGTGGCATCGAGATGTGCAGAGACACTTTCCAATAGACCGACCGAGCGTTGCTCGAAGGTCTCAGTGAATCGCTGCAATGAGCTGCGCAAATCCTGAGCAAGCACCTCGTTCGATCGCCGGTGCTCCGCCAGGGCGTCGTTCCAGATAGTCGCCATGGTCCCGGTGGTCGTCTCCAGTCCAGTCGACAACCCGTCCAGCTGACGCTGAACCGCCTGCGTGACGGTGTCATGCAACGATGCCGTTTCGCGTGCGAGCCCGGCCATCGTGGCCTCCATCGCCGGCCGCAGCGCGGCACCGACAGCATTGGCACTCTCGGCGGCGCTCGCCTTCAACGATGCCTCCACGGAGGAGGCAAGGCGCGTGTAGGTGGCCTCGGTTTTCGCATGGAAGGCTTCCTGGCCAGCCATCTGTCGCTCGCTTGCGGCCATGCCCTGTTGCTCGATGGTCGCCATCATTGTCTGCAGACGATCCACCAGGGTAGGCATCAATGCGGTCTGCTGCTGCAACAGCTTGAACGACTCTTCGCGCTGATGGCTCTGCGAATAAATACGCAACGTCGTCGCGATTTTCACGTCAAGCAGCTGCACCGCCTGCAGCCGCTCGCGCCGACACAGCGCAGAAAGCAGCCCGAGCATCGCCGAGCTGGCGACGCCCGCGATCGAGGTACCGAACGCAAACCCCAGCCCCTTCACCGGTGCGGCGAGGGATCCGCGGATAGCCTCCAGATCTGTCGCGCTTTCCAGCGCCATGCCGGTGCCCCGGAGGGTTGCCATCATGCCCAGCAGCGTGCCCAGCATGCCCAGCAATACGAGCAAGCCCACCAGATACGACGTCAGCGCCGGCACCGGCAACGCCGCGCGCTCGCCCTCGATGCGCAGGCGTGTCGCGTTGCGCAAGCTGGGATGCAAGCGACCGAGCCAGTCACTCAAGCTGGTCGGTGCTGCGGACAAATCCGCAACCGCGCCTACCAGCGTGAACGTGGCTTTCCTGTAGCGATGCAGCTCAAGTCCACCCGCCAGGTAGCACCCGCCAATCAACATCGTGACGGCCGCACCCAATGGATTGGATCCAACGTAGCCGACGCCGATCCAGCACACGGCGGCAAGGCCTACGAAGAACACGGCGAGATTGAAAAGATTTCTGAACATGACTTCCCAGTTAGCTGGTGCGAAGCGCTGCAAGCAAGCCTTCGACCGGTTGAAAACGAACGTCCAGTTCGGCGAGCAACACGCTCTGTATATCCATGCGAAACACGTCCAGCCACGCGCCCGTTGCTGCCGGGCTGTCCTCCGATGCTTGTGCGTCGGTCAACGTCTTCTGCGCGGCCTGACGTAATCGTTCGAAGCGTTCCCCGAGTAACGCAGGCACGGACGCGAAGAGCGTCTGCTCTCGCGGGCTTAGCGCCCGCTCCATGGCGGCATCCACGGCCGCCAGCCGCGCCATGTCAGCCGTCCTCTGCGCAAGCATGTCCCGCAGACGGCCTCGCAGGTTACCGGTGGCCGACTGAATCGCCCGCTGCATGGCGAGATAGCGCTGTCGAAACACCGCGTAATCGACCTCCTCGTCCGCGCCACCGTCCGCGACAAACGCGCGCCCTGCCCCGCGCTGTCCTGAGATGGCGAATGCGGGTTCGCTCGCAATGGCCTTTGCCAACGAAGTACGCACACGGGCGCACTCGCTTTCTTCGGCGCTGCCAAAGGACGGCGCGTCGCAACCCACCTCGGATGGCTTTCCGTCAAGCGATGTGGACAGCGCAACAGCGTGCGTCCAGTCGAGCCATTGGCCCAGCCGGTCCGACAGCGATTGTCTGGATGGGGGAACGTCAACGTCCGTCAGCCGAGCAAGCAAGCGTATGAACGTCGGTCCACGGACATTCGTCCGTTGAGGAGCTTGCACCATATTTCTTGCTGGCAAACGGTCATTTTACACGCTAACCGGTTGGCGGCCGCCATCTGTCGATTCGCGGATCAGCTACTGACTGGGCCGTCTGATCGTGTAGTGAACCGCGAAGAGGAAAGCCCAAGGCCATATCTGGCGGATATAGCCGCATAGCAAAACGGTATTTTCTTTCTCATCGGGACCGGACCAGACTCTGCTGCAACGCACAAAACAGCGTTGCACACAGGAGAAAGATCATGTCCAAGTTAGGTTTTGCATCGAAGGCTGGCGCACTGGCAATTGGCTTGTTCGTCACGGTATCCGCTTACGCCGCCCAGGGCTGCGGCCCAGGTCGGTGGCGCGATGGATGGGGCTTCTGCCGCGGGCCGGCTGCCTTGGTCGTGGTGCGTCCGATGGCCTACCCCGTCGTTGCAGTGATGCCGGGTCGCGCATGCCCGGTAGGTTACTGGATCGGACCGCATGGTCACTGCCGCAATACACCCGTACATGGTCGCCCCTGGATCTATTGAAGCTTCCACAGTGAGTCCAGCTCCATTCGACGATAGCCATCGACTCATATTGTCGCGAGGAGCTGCGAGGGTCAGGCCAGACGATGCAAGAAGCACGACAAGCAGGGCGAAGCGCATCATCTGCGATTCAAACTCGTGTGATCCGATGTTGTCCGCTACGTCGAAAGCAGAACATGCCGCGTGCTGAGTCGATCTATCCAGGGATGCGAAAAAAGGAGCTACCGAGCGGCGATCTGTCAGCACCTCCGATACTTGCGTCAAACCAAAGAAAAGGCGCCCGGAGGCGCCTTACTCTTTGTTCGCAATGGAGGCCAAGGTCGGAATCGAACCGGCGTACGCGGCTTTGCAGGCCGATGACTATGTTTATTTTTCAACGACTTATTTAATTTGCCACCCGATTTGCCACCCGTTGGCTACCATGTAATCTCACATATCCTCCCTAAGACTCCCCTCGCTTTGAAAGGTACCCCTTCAGGTCTTCAAGAATCATTTCTGAAAAGCCTGCCTCGTGAGGATTCTCGGCACCTGGAAACATCGCGCTGGCACGCCGCCGCAGCTCAAGGATGTACCAGATCGCGGCGGTGGAAGCGATGGCGAACTCAACCCTGGATATCTGAATCGTCTCTCCCACTTTGAATCCGAGTCCCGGCACCTTATCCACAAGCCGTCGGTCAGCGACGCCGTCCCGATGAACGACCGCGTTCCTAACTTCCACGAGTTGAAGGATCGCGTCCCTGACCTCGGGTGGAACCGACCCTGACATTCCGACAGCGTTGAGCACGGACTCAAAGCGCCCTATGCCTGATTTCAGAGGAGCGCCAATCCCCCTCTTGATCTCCTCCGCTACAAACCGTACCTGCTGATCGACGGAAGATCGAAGCAAGGACAAGACATCAACCTTTGCTACCTTCAATCCCGAAACCATTGGCAGTTGGACCCAGCCATCAGTGTCGGATAGTACGGAGACAAGCACCGCATCTACCACGACTTCTAATGCTGTGCAGAGGCGGATGTATGCAAGGCTGTGAAGGTACGCGGTCAGACCGGGCAAGTCGCTGACCCCTCTCTTAACTGCCTCCGCGCTTGATTCCATGCGAAGTAACGCGCCATCGCCCCAAGCGACACCGGACCTCTTGGTCATATCCCTGGCGAGCTCCGGCGCCTTCGCCGTAAAGGGGCTTAGCTCTATCGACGCTTCGCAAAACGTGACGAACGTGAATAGCTCACCGATGGCCTTCTCTCCGTCAGCGAGTGCTTTCTCAAGCAGTTCGAATGTCTCAGCCATTCCATTCCTCTAAACCGAACTGGTATTCGGAAATATCCTATGAACTCCTCCGCAACGGGAGACGTTCCTCGTAAGGATCGAAGGGGGCACCTCATCGCCCAGGGACGGGCCGCTGAGCCCAATCGCCCGCTTTCACTATAAAGATGCCCAAGAGGGGCACCAAGAAATGGCTATGGCTAAGGCTAAGGCGTTGTTGACCTTTGTGGGTGAATTTTGGGGAACGCCATAAATCCGTCCAGTTGGGTTCGCCTTGGGGACCAGAACTCCGGCAGCAACGGCTAGCTCTGGCGCCAGCGCACAGCGGGGCCCTGTTAGCTGAGGTCCGATGCACAGCCGCGGGGATCTATTGGACCTCTCCAATACGCCAGTGCAAACGACCGCAATGGCCCTGTACGTCCTGCGAACAATCCTAGCCAACCCGGTCCGAAACGAATCTCCGAACCTCCGAAATCATGTTTCCCACATCCGCGGCTGCGAACTCCCCGACTTTACCGTGCGCAGCACTATTGCGAATTCCAGCTAACGCAGTGACCTGCTTTTGAACTAGCACGCTGTACGCGCCGTCTTTCACTAAATCAGCATTGATTTTGTCAAGCTTGCCGGCCGGAATGCCTCTTTCCGCACACATATTGCGAAGAGTCGTTTCTAACACCACGCCCGCGACAACCGCTGCGGCGGAAAAATATCCCGCTGCAAGAAGCTCCGACGCTTGTTCGAGTTCGCTGTCAAATACCTCCGCCCGTACTAGGCCTTTCACGGATGCGAGGTACCCTCCCTCAAAGTCCTCTTTCGCGGCAAGAAAAACTGCCCTCACACGGATCAGAACATCGTGATTGCTGGCGTACACCGCCGGTACCTCAGCTTTTGCGAACGCCAAAACGTGCGTCGAGTCCGCTCCACACGAACTGACTAGCAGACTATGTGCCTTAACACTCCAACTAAGAAAAGCACCCTCGTCGACCAGATCGAACTCCATCCCCATCTCATTGCGATGATGCTTTTTTGTCAGCTCAACAGCTTTAAGTTGCTGCTCTAGCTCGGCGAATCGCTGCACTAATAGTTTGATCATCTGTAGGGTCTCAGGATATACGCCGAGCTTGCCGCGAAGCGACCCATTGGAGCCGACTAACGGTAGGCCGTGCGAAGTAGACGGAACTTTGGCTGTCTATCGCTGCCGGCCGTCGTGGATAGGAGGCGGCAACTGGGAAGTGATCACACATGTACCCCCTTTTTCGCAAAAGGGGGTACATGTGTGATCACTACTTCATTTTCGGAGCCGCTTCCTCAGCGAGCGACAGTTCGTTCAGTGGAATCGTTCCCTCGGCTCCAGATCAGCCAAAAAAAGATCCCCCCCAACGCGCCAGATGGGGCCATAAATGTAAAGTCCAATATCTGCGGATGATTGGGCAACCGGAAAACGGCTGCGAGTAAAGTACCCGCCAGCAGCCCAACCAACGTTGCGGACCACCAAAATACCAAACGCTTTCGCTTGAACAGCAAGTACGTAGGCACTCCAAAAAGAGCTGCTAAGAAACAGGAATACAAGTAAACAACAAAACCCATCGACAGGAAAAGCGGAAAATCCTGTGATCCCCGCGGAGGGGTCATCGTTGCGCCGACGATCACCGGAGCCAGCGGGGCAACTATAAATCCCAGAACTGTGGCTATTGAACGGTTCACGGTCTGTCCCTTATTTCAGCCGTTCAATCGCGAGCTCTGGGATCAGCAGGCAAGTCTGACCTGTGAACTACGCCGTCAACACCAAATGACTCGATCGACCCAAGACGGCCATCAAGGTGGAAGTACAGCCTGACGAAGCGATCATTGTCTTCAATTTGTGAATGGTTTCCACATTTCTTGACAAAATAGTACGCATGCGAACCGATCACTCGATCAGAATCTTTGGCCGCCAAGTCATCGGTCAACGCAGCATCGCCAAGCACCGCTACTACAACGGAGCGTGGGTCTCCTATTTTCACCTTGGCAACGTTTTGAATAAGCAGATCTCTTTGCCCCGAAGCAATCTCGGTGCACGAAGTGACCCGCGACCCATCGATCCCGTGAGGAATAGAGTTCGATCCCGATTGTCGATCACACCCCATGAAAGCCACAGTAACAATCACTGCCGGCAAAGAAAGGAAAAGCCTTGTTTTCCCACCCTTGAACATTGTCATGACGTCGCTCCTTAATGCTCTCTGGGCGTGTAGATAATTTGCCCGCTACCAGCGGCCTTCAATGCTTCTGCATATGCCCGCACATCTGCGGGGGTCCAATACATAGGTTTTGGATATCCAATCAAGTGTTTATCTGCTCCACCAGCCTCCAAAGCCTCAGCGACGGTGGTAGAGCAATTTTGCGAGAGCGTTTTCCACTTGTGGCTCTTTTTAAAACTTGCCCACCAGCTGGCGATAGCATTCTCGTCCAAATTGTCGAGGTGAATGACCCTGGTCGGACTCATCCCACCCTCACCGTCAAAGTCGCCATCGTAAGTCTGATCGACGTTTGCCGGCACGTCATAAATATTTTCAAGAACAGGAAGGCCGGGTGCGATGGAGTCGCGACCGTTTGCTTGAGGCCACCAGCTGATGTATTCACCATCAGCTAGGCCCATGGAAGCATGTCCCCACCCTTCGCCAGCGGATCCTCGATAATCCCAAACGTTGACGTCTGCAAGACCCAAAGGATCCATGTGATCTAGCGGATTTCCGCCAGCATACGCATAGGTACTCATCTGGCCACCAAAAAGCCCCCACGGATCGCTCTGCTGATAACCTCCGATAGCCGGCTCGTAGTTTCGGGAGAAGTTGTAGTTTGTGCCAGACTCCGCATCGTAGTACTGGCCCGGATAGCGCAGATTGAGAACGTAGCCCGTCGTTGACGTCGGCTGTTGTTCTCCAAACGGATTGCCCTGATAGGCCCACGACCAGATCACGACGCCTGCATTAGTGCTCACTGCTCGCGGGGTACCGAGCTGATCGGCGGTCACGTAATTGACCGTGCTGGTGGTGACGCTGCCACTGATGGTGTTATCCACCACCGCCACCGGAATATCGCCCAGCCAGATGTAGTCGCGGCTAGTTGTGCCGTACTCGCCAATTAGCTGGCCGGCTTCATTGTAGCCGTAGCGCTCACTTACGCTCTGCGGAAAGCTCGCCACCTTGCCGATACGTTCTCCCAAGGCGTTGTACGTGTAGTTGGCCACGGTCTGACCATTGAGCTGCACCACCGTCATCCGGTTGCGCCCGTTGTAACCAAAGCCGTAGGTATTGCCACCGATCACACTGGCGGTCGTGTTGCCGTCGACATCATTTATACGCGCTGCGTTGCCAATGCTGGCGAGCTGATGTGTGCCGGCAGTGTAGAGATAGGCACCGGTCGCCAGGCCCGGTGCTGTCTTGCTTAGCCGATCGCCGGTCTGATTATAGGTGTAGCTTTCCAGTGCGGTGCCGGCGTCGTTGATGCCGGTGAGCCGATATAGCGAATCATAGCTGTACGTCTCCATCGCCGGGTTGGCGCCCGGAGCGTTGCCCAAGGCGACGATGTTGCCCATCGCATCACGAGCAAAATGCAGTGCCAGTGCTGGACTCGTCAGATCGGTTAGCCGGTAGTTGGCGTCATACGTCCGCACGATGGCCTGACCGTTACCCAGCGTGTAACTGCTGATCGGCCCAAACGGTAGGTAGCTGATGTTGCTGACCACAGTGGGTGGTGCCGTGGTGGCGCCACTGGGTGTTACCTGCACGCCGCTGACGCGCCCATTGGTGTTGTACGTGTAGCTGACCGCGGTCTGGTCGGGCACACTCACGCCGATCAATCGATCAGCCGCCGTGTAGCCGTAGTTGGTGATGTCGTTGTAACCCGACAGCATCTGCATCTTCTGAATGATGTTGCCGCGACCGTCGTAGCAGAACACGGTCGTGACAACACCTTCCACTACGCGCGTTAGCCGGCCGATCGGGCTGGAAGCGCTGCAGCCCGTCACCGTATTGGGTTCGTCGTACGTGTAGTTGACGTTGAGCGTGGCAGCGACATAGCTGGTGCTGATAACACGGTTGAGCGCGTCAAAGGTCGATGTACTGACAATCGCCTTGGCGTCGGTGTGCGTGATCCGATTGCCGGCTGCATCGTAGGTATCGGTGCTGGTGCCGGTATCTGGACTTTGCAACTGCGTGGGGTCGTTGAGCCCATCGTAGGTATAACCGGTCGCGAGAACTGTTGGATCGGTGAAACCTGCCAAACGATCCAGTGCATCCAGGCTGACGGTCGTTGTAGTGTTCGTGGTCGCCGGATCGGTGCCGTTGTAATTGTCGATCGTGCTGGTCAGGCGGTTCAACGCATCGAAGCTCCGGTGATGCTGGAAACTCAGCGCATCCGCACTGTGCACTGGGTTACCATCGCCGTCATAGCTGTCGCTGTAGCCGGCCGTGAAGACGGTCTGGTTGAGGCCGTCGACCCTTGCGGTCAGCTCGCTCAACGGGTTGTAGCTGCGTGACTGGCTTTGCACCACCGTGCCGGAAGCCGTCAGGATCTGCTCAGCGGTTTTGTTGCCAGCTGCGTCCAGCGTGTAATGAAGGTCATTGCCCTGTGCATCAAAGATGTCGGTGAGACGATGCGTACTGTCGTAGGCAAGGGTCGTGATCACACCGTCGGGATCGGTGAGGGAGGCAATGGCGCCATAGGGCGTGTAGCCCAGGGTCGTGGTCGCGCCACCGACGCTGCGCGAGGCCAACCACCCCCGCGCCGTATAGGTCAGGTTGGTGACCACGCCGTTCGCGTCCTGCAGGCTCTTGACGCGGCCGGCGCCGTCATACGTCAGATACGTCGTGGTGTGGCCCAGCGGATCGGTAATGGACTGCAGATCGCCGGGAGAGTTATTGGCATTGCCCTGCATATAGTAACTGTACGTCCAGACCTGGGACACGTCCGTACGCGGGCCAACCACCGAAAGCAGCAGGCCGACGACTGGACACTGAACCGTATCGACGGCCGCGCAGTAGGTGTACGTCCAGCGACGCACACCGGCCGGCGGGGTACCGGTGGCGGCGCAGGTGTAGGACGCGGTCGCGGGGTTGGTGGGGTCGATGTCGCAGCGCGCGCTTAACGCACCAAGCGCGTTATAGACCCACGCCGCCTCCGCCACGATAGTGCCTTGGGCATTCTGGATCTGGCGCGTTAGTGGCACACGAAACGCGGCATTCCACGTGACCGTAGTGGTCCGTTGCTGGCTCGTGCCGGAGGCTTCGATGACTTGATCCAGTAGTCCGGTCGTGTCGTTGTATTGGGTGAGTGTTTGATTGCCGTTGAAGTCGGTGAAGGACGCGGTATAGCCCCCCGAATCGTAGGTGTACTGCCGCGACGAACTCGTACACCCTGTGCACGCCTGCGTGATCTTCGCCGGAAGGGCGATGCCAAACAGGTACTGCGTGGTGGTCGTTTCCACCATACCAAGGGGATTCGTCACGGTTTCCGTCACGGTTCCATTGCCGGGGTTGGCATAGCTGAAGGTGGTCGCGTTGATACCGCCGGCGCCCTCATTGAGCGTCACCTGATTCGTACTGTTCGGACTGTTGTACTGGGTGGTGTCCGTACGGACATTGTTCTCATCGATGACACCGGTCAGGTCATTGACGCCCGTACTATTTTCGTGAAGCCATTGCAGCGTGTAGGTATCGGGGTACGTGATGACCTGCAGGTTGTCATTGGCATCGTAGGAAAAGCCATACACTTGACCATCGGGAGCCGTCATCTGCTGGATACGGCCGCTCGTATCGTAGGCGAAGGTCAGGCTACGGCCTTGCGGATCGGTCACGGATCCCAGTTGTCCATTCGCGTTGTAAGCCAGGGTCTGCATCAAGCCACCCCGCTGGACCAGTGATGTCAGCTGGCCCGATGCACTGTAGTTCTCCTGGCTCCCGTTTTGCGTGGTGTAGGTCCACCCGGTAATGGCTCCGCCGCTCCCATAACTGGCGACAAGCGTGTCACTGACGTCTGCATCGCCGACCCAACTGGTCCCGCTCTGATCGAAGCCAAACACTTTTCCATCGGGCCTCAAAACGTATGCCGAGGTCAAGGAAGCGTTGCTTTGGATTCGGACCGTTCTCAAATAGCTATGAACCACTTGCTGTCCAAGCACAAGTTCATTTTGAAGCTGGGACTCGCTATTGCCGGATTGGCTGTTGTACGCAATCGAAAAATCGAGGGGAAATCCTCCGGTACCTCGGAATACGGTCAGTAAACTAAACTTATTTCCGGTCGCTGGATTGACCGGGTCAGATTTGCTCTGAGCAGGATAGCGAGGAGGACCGCGATTTTTTTCAGGATCAGGGCTGATCGCCGGGCATCGACCACCGGTAAAACCGGCCGCCGTATTTTCATAACTACTCGGGCTGCAGAAGGCCCATCCGATGGCGTTGCTCGGATAAACGGGCTGGCTGCCTACGTAAGCGCAGTTACTTGGAGTGTAGTAGGTATAGCTTGTTTGATAGTTGTGCCCGTCGGACGTCCAGGGATAAACGGTGCCCATGCGCCACGCCATTTCGCCATTGGCACATTTCGGATTATTTGCATCCCATGGAATGGCATACGCGTCAGTGGGGCTGCCGAATCTTATCTGCCATATTTGCTGTATGGTTCCCGAATACCAATTTTCAACATTGTAGAACACGATAGGTGCATGGCCAGCACGCGCTTGAAATGAAAAAAAGAGATTGACGATCATGGCAAACGCCATGAGAGCGATGGCTCTGCCGAGGCCACGATTTCTTGTTCGCATGTTCCCCAGTCTCTCCGTGTAATGCGCATGAAAAAGCCGCTAGGCGCGGCCGTTTCTGTGTGGCTGGCTTATGAAGTTGCCCCATGGACACGGACGCTCGATGACCGACGCGAACCCTGTGCCCCCTATGCGTGTTATAGCAAATTCGCGCCAGCAAAGGTTGTGGAATCGGTCGTTGGCTCACCGAAGCGCGTTCCGTCATGGACACAGTCGCTAAGCCGTCGAATAGCCGCCCTCGGCCGCTAGCCGTAAGTCGCCGTGCCAAGCGAAGATGCATCATTTCCGGGAACAGACCGAACGAAGCGGTCGAGACGACACTTTGGCCATCGCAGCAAGCGACCTGACTAAAACAGGCCGCCCGACACCACCGGCTCGTAGTTCGTGATCATCAGCTCGCCGCTCTCGGCCGGTGTGCCGTGCGTGTTGGCCACGCTGTAGCGAATCCGCAATGGCGTCGTGTGCATTCCTTCGAGCGACCACGGCAGGTCGCCCTTCTTCGTTACTGGATAACGCCGCCCTTGCGCAGATCATTCCAGCAGGCATGCTCGCCGAGTCGGATGGTCACCTCGGCCTGATACAGACCGATCATCTGCGCCTTCCATGCATCGTTGGTCGGAATGTCGGCCGCTCCTTTTAGCTCCGGCACAAACGGCACCACTGCCGGCGGCGGTGTGCGGTCACAGTTGACCGCTGATGGCTTGGTTGGCGCGTTCGACGGCTTGGTTGAGAGCAGCTTGCACCCCGTCAGGGCGAGCGCAAGCCAGGTCAGCAGCTGGACGGTCACGATAGACCGTACGGATCGTTTCGAGCGTGTCATGGGTTTGGCCTTGGATGGCTGGCAGTTGCGTACCGAGCGTGGTGCTGAGCGCACCGGTGGCCAGGGCGCTGTAGTGGTCGAGTGCATCGCGGTCCCCCAGCAGCTGGGCGGATGCGCGTGCATCGTCCGCAAGCACCGCGTTGCGGCCGTCCTCGAAGCGTCCATTGCCGTAGTGACGCACAGCGATCGCGCGCGAGGTCATCAATGTGATCGCCGCGAGCGCCACACCGGCATAGGAATAACAGCTTTTCATGGATTCCCCTTGTCGCCCGCGGGCAGTGGTCTCGGATTTATGCTGATGCTGGCGGTGCGGTCACCCTCCTCCAGTTGCACACCGAGTCGGGCTCTAACTAGGCGCTCAAGCATGCGGATGCTCACCGTTGCGCCCAGCCACCCGCACACACCAACACACACGCCGGTCCACTGCGGGGAGAGGTGCAACTGCTGGCAGATCAGCATCACCAAAATGCCGACGAAGCCCGCGGCCATCGACTCCAGGAGCGTGCGCCACATCGAGATGTGCCCGCCGGCATCGAGCGTGCGCAGCACATGGCCAAGCGCACCGCCCACACACGCAAACAACGGGTACAGCACCAGTTGCCACCAGGTGAAGTTGAGCGGCGGCTGATCCATGTCAGTGCCTATCGCGCGCATGGCGGGTCATAGGACATAGGCAGCGGTCAAGCCCGGCAATAATCCGCACTGCAGTTTGGCGAGCACCTTGGCGGTCGCTTCGTCTTTTGTGATCTTGCCGTCGTGGTTTGCATCGAGGCCGGAGTTTTGCCGGTAGCCAGCACCGTCAGAGAACAGCACTGAGCTGCCCGACTGGCCCACGTACTTAGGCAGCAAGATCGCCATGTACATATCCGACAGCGAGCTGATGCGGCGCGCATACGGCTCAAAGTACTGCTGCACGTAAACCAGCTGTGACTCTGCCGACAAAAGCTGCAGGTTCTCGATAGTGGTGCCAAGGCCGGCAGCGGTTGCCGGCATAAACTGAATCAAGCCCACCGCGCCCGATCCTGCCGCATTGCGTACCGATGAGCTAAACGTCTCGCCGCTTTCAAACGCCATGCAGCTCATCAGCCAGCTCGGATGCTCAACACCCCAACCAAAGTCACGGCAGATGCCGATCAGTGTTTTGGCAAAGCCCGTGGATACGCGTGCGCCCCATGCAAGACTGATCGCGGAGCCGGTCGCAGAGTTTGACTGTTGGTTTGGCATGCGGCCAGCATGCCGGGCTCGCTGTGCCACCTTTACCGGACAGGCGGCACACGTCTAACTGCGTGAGTAAGTGAATGATGCCGTAAGCGTCTGCCAGCCGGTCAGCCCGGCACGCACAGCGTCGATTTCCACACGCACCGGACCATCGCCACTTACCACGGGCGTGAGCGCGTTGGCAGTGACACCGGTGGTCGTACTGTCGAGCGCGTTGTTGAGATACACGCGCACTGTGTAGGTGGTGCCCGATTCCGGGCCGATATCGACTTGCAGGGTGTCCACCATCTGATCGGCTTGCAGCACGCGCGAGCGATGCGACCATGCCAGCGCCAAGCTGCCGACGACCGTCGCCGGATAGCGATTACCCGCCACCCTGAGATTGCCCGGCGGGTAGGGCCGCGCCTGGCGCTGTTTCATCGGCAGGCTGAGCGTGGCCGCTGCGGATGGATCGAGCATGCCTGCGCCGGAAACGGTCAACAGCTTGGCGTTGACGCTTTCGCCGACTACGTATTGCGTGCTGTCGGTGCCGACATGGCCTTGATAGAACCACAACCGCGCACCAAGCGCGTGCGGCGCTGGTACGGTATCAACACAACCGCGACCCAGCGTGACACTGCCAGTCACGGTGTTGATGCCGTCGATACGCACGACTTCTGCATCCAGCAGCGCCGCGCTGCCCACCTGTACCGCCGAGAGGTCATCGAATGCGGACAGCGCGGCCGTGGTATCGGTGGGCCCGATCGCCGCCCCCAGCGTACCGGTGGTGATGAAGTCGCCGCCGCCGCGATCGGCGTACGCCGCCGTACCCAGCCGAGTGAACAGGTGATAGTTGTAATTGACGCCGGGCGGGCGCACAGCCAGCGCCGTGAGGTAGCCGGCGTCGGACGTGAGCGTCTGCAGGTTAGCCGGGTCCATCGTGCGAGCCAGGTCGCGGTACGTCATCTCCACCGCCTGCGACGTGGTGATGGCCTGCGGCGTGCGGTCTGGCGCTGTCCACAGCGAGCCGCTGGGCGTGAGGTACGAGGTGGACGGTAGCGCAAACTCATCCTGTGCCCAGCTGATCGTGATGCTGCGCGCGGTGCTGTCGCCATAGTTGACCTTGAGCACGCGGATCGGCATCTGCACCACTTTCTCGCGTGCCCAGCTGAGCAGCAGCACGTCGCCCACCTTAATTTTCCAGCGCGTACTCTTGACCTTGCATTCGCCCTTGGCCAGCAACGCACTGAGCGTGTGGCAGTCACGTGCCGCCAGGCGGCTGGCGAGCGCCGCACCCCACGCGCCTGGGTACGCGGTCGACTGGTCCACCACCTTGCCCTGCGCCTGAATGTTGGCGAGGTTCTGGTACACCACCGCCGCATCTTCGTTGGTGTCGACGTCGCGATACGTCACGGTGACCTGATTCACCGACTGATCAAGGACTGGCACTTGAAAGCTGGTCATCTCGATAATATCGTTTTCATCGAGCACGGTGTCGGGGTTGGCCGCCAACGTGGCCACGTTGTAATCCGCGCGCAGCAACCGAATGCCGGCGCGGTTCGTGGTCGGGTCGATGGTGCGCAGCGCGCCGATATGGTTGAGCACGACGTTGATGAAATCGCCCACCGCGTCCGCCGATGACCACTTGAGGCAAAGCCCCATGCCCTCGTTGTAGAGCGTCTGCGCGGCTGTCAGAAAGCTGGTGTCGTCGAGGCCCTGCCCGGCATCTTCGGATGCGCTCCACACCGGATCAGTGAGTACCTGATAGATGATGTGCGCCGGGTTCATGCCACGGCCGACCTTGCACAGCTCCGGGTGCCAGACCGGTGTATTCCACCCCTGTAAGTGACGGCGCACGCGGAAGCGCCACGCCTTGACATAAGGGCTCATCGCACCGACCAGGCCAATAAAGGCCACGGTGCAGATGTTGCGATACGCCGGGCGCACGAGGGGCTCGATCTTGGCCAGCGCGGCGCTGGGTACCTGCGTCGCCTCGCCCATCAGCACGGTGAGCGTGCCCTGCACGCCTCCTTCCTGCTTTTCGCCGCCGTAAAGGTTGCGCGCGTTAATGGCCACCGTGCCGCTCACGACGATACTTTTCTGCCCGATTAGCGGAAACATGATTTTGTCGTCGCCGCGGATCTCCAGAATCTCGTCCAGCGGACCGTGGCTCAGCCCCATATGGAATGTGCCGCCGTACCAGTAACCGATGGTGGCGTCGCTGCTCTTACCGCCCATCGGTCATCTCGCTCTCTTCGGCCCGTGCGACCGCACAGGCGCGCAAGGCAAAGGCATCGCCAGTAGCCTCGAGCGTTTCCAGCGGCAGGCCATCGTGCAGGAACGCGCGATAGTCCAGACCGTGCAGCGCGAACCACGCGCGCACGCCGGAGGCGCACAGCACCCCGACGCCCGGCATCGCGGCCGCACGCACGTGCTGCATGGTCACCACGATGGGCGCGCTCACTTGCCGCCTCCGCTGGACTTGATGGCCACGGTGTAGAGCCCGCCGTAGTTGCAGACGTTGTTGTCGTCGATCCAGACCTCGCCGAACACCACGCACATATCGCGGCCGTCCGAAGCCAGCGGCACGCCGCCATCGGTCAGCGACTGCGGCTGGGTACTTGGCGGCTTGGGCATGCTGGCATAGACCGCCACAGCCACCACCAGCATGATGATCATATAAATAAGAAACGGCATCTCGACCTCAGAAAATGTTGTTCGCGCCGAACGGGTTTTTTGACGGGATGTAAGGTTGGCCACCGTAGTTGCTGATGTTGTTGAACCGGCCGCAGCCATTCGCGCCCGTGGAGTGATCGCAGCCCGGGTACGCTTGCAGCACATCGCCCACCAGCAAGGGTGCGGCAGTCAGTAGAGCCAGCGTGTCGCCCACATGCGCAGTAACAAAGCGCCAGGCTTCGTCGCCGTTGCGCGTCCACTCGATGAAGCCGCCGGCGAAATAGCCGTCTGGCTTGATCGCGAACATTCCCGACTTGATCACGTTAGCGCTGGCATAGCTCAGCGTGCCGTCGACGCGATAGGCGGTGCGATCGACCGCACACATGGGTGCGGGGCTGTATAGCGCGAACCCGCAGGTCTTGGTCCACTTGCGTCGCAGACCGGTGTTTTGTTGAACAGCGGCTCGACTCATGCACGTGAGGGTCGCCGTGTGCTGGCCGGAATCGGGCGAACCCACCGTGCCGCTCCACAACGTGCGAGCCGTGGTATCGCCGCGCGTAAGGCGCTGCACGGTGACGTAGATGCGGCGCAAGGGTGGTGCTGGTCGGAAGAGATCCATCAGCCCCAACGTCACCGGCACGGTGATGGTGAGCGTAGCCTTTTCCAGATCCGTGCTTTGCTCGATCGCGCCGCGCTTGATCACCGCTGCCGCGTAGGTGTTGCCCAGATAGGACACCGGCAGCAGCGCGTCGGTGTAGCGCCACATCTGCAGCCCGCAGGCAAAGGTATAAATCTCCACCTCAGCCATTGCCGGTCACCTGCGCAAACGTCACGGCGCACGCCGCGGTACCCACGGAATCGGTCCAGTGCTGGATCTCCACCGCATCGGTGTCGAGCCGGCACAACGCCATGAAGCTGATGCTGACTACGTTGCCCTTGGCGATGGTTGAGGGCCACGCGCTATCGAGCTGCAGGCGCTCGGTGTCGATGTCGATCTCGGCCGAGGCGGTGATGCGCCGGTAAAGCACGGAGCCATCAGCCAGTTGCACGCGAATATCACGGCGGCCGTTCTGACCATAGAGGTACGCGGTGTAGCCGCTATTCGTCACGTCCATGGTGTTGCCGGCGGCATCGGCGGCCAGGTACAGGTCATCCTGCCAGGTGGGCAACCACACACGGCCGACTTTGCCGGCGAGCGCGTACAGCAGCTGGCGCAGCGTGTCATGCGCCACGCGGCCGTAGACTTGCCAGCGATGCGATTGGACCGGCCAAGGCTTGCCGCTGATATCGTCGACCAGCACGCCACCGGTGTTGCCGTCGATCAGCTCCACATCGCGGCCGTATTGCATGGTCGGGTTGTCGCTCCACTCGGGGCGATCTTCCAGCACCGGCGTGCCGAGGTAGCGCGCGGCCGGCATGGCGGCGGTGTAGTCGTTGGCGTCCACGCTGACAAAGCGCACGGTGGTGTCGACCAGCCGCGTGGTATAGCGGTTGAGCGTCGGGTATTCATCGAGCCGCGCAGTGCGGGCCGGGTACAGCTTCGTGCCGGCATCCCAGGCATTGAGCGTGGCGCGCACCAGGTTGATCGCGCCGGCCGTCAGGCTGTCGATTTCCACCGTTTCGACCGTGCGCGCATCGGTCATCAGGATGGCCAGACCGCCCTTGTGGAAGTCCAGCCCAGCGGTGGCGACCGGAATACTCAGTGCACCGAGGGCGAGGGCTGCCGGCAGCACATTGATCTCGGCCCACACCGGCACGGCCCACGTGCGCGCGCTGGCGTCGTACAGCATCGACTCCATGCGCTGGCGGTTGACGCCCTCTACCACTGGCACAAACTCCCAACTGCGGCGTGGTGTTTCGCGCAGCGGCGTGCTGGTTTCGTTGCCATTGGTTCCGCGCTCCACCAGCGTCAACCACTCCAGCCGCTCGGTGACGCCACTGTCCCAATTTGGCGCATAGGTCCATGCGGTGACGCGCTGACCGGTGATGCGCACGCCAAGCGGCGGATCGCCGGCAAACAGCCACTGCACGGTGGTGTCGAGGGTTGCCGCACCCGCCACGCCGATGCTCAGCTGCCACGTCAGCTCCTGCAGCGGCGGCATCACCAGTGGCGGGTTGCCTTGCCCGCTGACTACGATGGCGCTGTCGCTATCGCTGAGCACATCGGTCACGGTGGAGGAGCGATCGAGCCAGGCATTCCATACCGTCACGGTGCGCGTCTGCGAACTGACCAGATTGCCCAGCGCGATGGTCGCCGGATGGATCTGCACGCGGTTGTAGAAGTCGTCCACGTAGCCGAGGCTGGATGCGGCGGCGATCACTCGGGCTTGGCCGCTGGCATTGCCACGTGCCATCGGGGCGCTGGTATAGCCCGTGCCGATATCCACCTGATGCGGCGGCCAGTAGTCCACGCTGAACGACGACAGCGCGGTCGTGACACATGCATTCACGTAGCCGGCAACGCTTGAGAGCGTATCGGTGGCTTTGATCACGGCCATCGGTTACGGACCGTCATAGCGGATGGCATGGCCGAAGGTGCCGGTACCCGGCGTATTGGTCAACGTATTGCCACGCGCGCTGCGCTTCCACCACGGGTAAACCTTCCACTTGTCCGCGCCCAGCGTGATGATCTGCTGGTCGTTGAGGTTGTCGATCATGACGAAACGCGCATGCCCGAGCTCAGCCACGCACGACACCAGGGTGGACGGACGGCTGGCATACACCGTGACCGGAATCAATGGCGCCTCGCCGTTCCATGCATTCGGGCTGTTTTGCATCAGTGTGAAGGCATCGCGCCACGCACCTTCGACGGCCCACGTAGCGGAGTCCAGCTTGTGATCGATCGCGCCATTTTGCGACGGCGGGTAACCGACCAACCCCTGAAACAGGCCGGCATTCATCGTGCCGGACGACTGCATGTAGCCACCCTGCGCGCGAACGTCCATCGAGCTCTTCTGATCGTTCAGGGCCACATCCGATCCGGCATACCAGTTGCCGGAGCCGGTGAGGCCCGCCGTCGTCGACTGCCCAAAGGCGATGTACTGATACATGGTGATGCCGTAATTGACGACCAGGTACACCTCGTCCGGATTGGTGAGGATGTGAATGTTGTAAGTCATCGGGAACGAAAACGGATTGACGCCCAGAGTGGCGCCCGTGGTCGCGAAGCCCAACGTGGCCTTGCCTACGTCTGAGCGACCGCTCAAGACGCCAGCAGCCTGAGTGGTACCGCATTGCACACCGAGCCGTGGATAGGTCTGCGCGATATTGGCCACTTCGGCGAACAACGTGCCCTTGCTCAGCACGCTGCCGGTCAAGACATAGCCGTTCGCCGTGCAGGCGTTCTGCACCGCCGCCAGCAGATCCGCGAAAGAGTTGGCCGTGCCCGTAACGAACGCCACTACTTCATCTCCAGCAGAAAATAATCACCCAGGCCGGTGCGAAAACAGTCCTGCAACACCACGTGCGTGTTGCCACCGAAAACGCAGGTGTTCTCGACGCTGCTGTTGAAACCGGAGATATAGCGCACACCGTCCAGCTCACCCCACACATTGCCCGTGTTCCACAGCACGCACTTCAAGCCTTTGTAATAGCCGCCCGTATCACGGCGAAGCGTGGGCGAGGGATTCTGGCCACCGGCATACGGCGCGTTGTTGAACAACTGCCAATTGCCCATCACATCGCGTATGGCACCCTGCGCAATGCCGCCACCCTTCAGGCCGCTGGTGTGTGTTGCCGCGGTGTCGGAGAAACGCGTGACAGGGACGCCACTGAGCGTGCCGATCACCGCGAGTGGGTACGGGTACTGGCTGGGCGTGCCGTACGGCAAAATCAGGCCGACGTAGCCCACCTCGTACACGGGCGTGCCGACCTTGAGCCCCAATGCAATGCGCTGGGCGTTCACGCTGAGCCAGTAGTCGATACGCTGGTTGTGCGCGCACATCCCGCTCTCGCGGTAGCCAGGCTGCGAGGTAAACGCATTACCGGCCACGTAGCCGGTGAAGCCGGCCACGCTGAGGTTGTAATAGTCGGCGGTCTGACTCTGGTACGCGCGAAAGCCGATATAAATCGATTGCGTACCGGATAGGCCCCCACCCAGCAGGATCAGCTCACGGATTACCGTGCTGTCGGTGTACGGCGTCGGGTTGACGTACCGCAACGTGGTCCAGCCGTTCGCTTCGGCGAAGGTCTTTATCTTGAGCAGCATCTGCCAGTGCGCGACGCCTTCGCTACCCTTGCTGTCGACGTAACCGATATCGCTAGCCATCAGTGATTCACCAGCGTCTTGAGGGTGGTTTTATTGCGGCCAAGCACCTGCAAGATCACCTGCTCGCCCTCGCTGCTGTTGAGGTGGTCGCTGATCGCGTTGGGATCGAGCGTGGTGATCAGGCGCAGGTTGCGACCCGCACTGCCTGCCTGCGCGCTGCTTTTACTGTTCATGTTGAAGCTCGGGTCATTGCGCGCCGCGAAGCCCGCGGGGAAAGCCATGCCGCCGTTGACGTAACCGCCATCGGCAAAGCCGGCATGTGAGCGGTCGACCACCGCCGCCATGCCGCGTCGGTTGAAATCCTCGAGGAACGTGCGCGCGCCGGGCTGCTTGACCACTTCCTGACGATTCACAAACTCGCCGCGATGCACGGTGCCGGCCGGCTCATACTTGCCGCCGTGGCCGGTGTAACCGCCATCGCTAAAGCCGGCGGTGACCGAGCGGATATTGCCGATGATGCCGACACCTTCGGCGAAGGCCTGCGCGATCAGTGGAATGTTCTGGGGCCAGCCCTTGGCGGCGGCTTGGCTGATATCCATGTACATGTTGACGCTGGCCTGCGCGATCGCGGCAGACTTGCTCAGTGCAAAGGCAGCACGGTAGGCCTTGCTCTGCTCGCCATAGCCCTGCTTGATCGCATCGGCCGCGGCATCCAGCGAGCTGGTGATGCCCAGCATCATCACCTGCTGGCGCGCAGTGTCGATCTTGGCCAGCTCGGTGGCGTGCGCCGTGGCCAGGGCTTGGCTTTTGTCGGCGAAGGCTTGATCCGAATCGAGCGTGGCCGCGTGCCACTTGTCCAGGGTGTCGAGTTGCTTTTTATAAGCCTCTTCCAGCGCCTTGTGCTGCACATCGAGCTTGTCCAGCTCGCCGAACGGACCGCCGACGGTCGCATCCACGCCCTTGTACTCGGGCAGCTTGGGCAGGTTCTGATTGAGCACCAGCGCGGTGGTGTCGCTGTATTCCTGGGCGGTGATCGTACCCTTTGTCAGCTGATCATTCAGCTGCTTGAGCTGTGCGAGCGCCTTGCCAAAATCCACGCCGTTGACGTCTTTCAAACTGTCGCGCAGCTTGACGAATGCCTCGCGGTCCTTGTCCGCGATCTTGTCCAGCGCGGCATCGCGCGCGGCGCCGTACAGCTGAATCAGCGCGTCACGCTGCGCGTTGATCGCCACGACGTCGGCGCCTTTTTCAGTCTTGGCTTTGGCCGAGAGTTCGTTGGCCTTGGCGACTTCGTCGTTGTACGTGGCCCACACCTTGGCCACGGGATCGAGCGCGCCCTGTTCGTCGCCCAGCAGCTTGATCAGGTCGGCATGCGCTGCCGCCGCGGCTTTCTGCTGCGCGGCGTCGCTCTTGGCCTTGGGCTTCTTGTCGATATCGGCCATCAGCGTGTCGTACAGACCGCCGCTAAAACTGGCGCTGCCATCGGCACCGACGACGCGCTGCACGCCGTTGAGCTTGGCGTTGTTCGGATCGGCGCCGGCCCACAGATCCTCGAAGTATTTATTTAGCTCTTTGATCTTTTCCTTTTGGCTGTACGCCTTGTCGATGCTGGCCGCCAGGCGATCGAGGCCCGCATCAGCGGTGACAGCCTTGTCGTTGAGCTGGGTGTGCGCTGCGGCGTCGTCAGCATCCTGCTGGGCCTTGTCGATCTTGGCCTGCAGCGCCTTGAGCTCGGCCTCGTCGGCATCACTCCATGTGGCGCGCGTGCCCGGCACCTTGGACAGGGCCGAATTGAGCAGCGGCGTAAGGCCCGTGCTGGCACCGCCGATACTGGCGAGCGCCCCACCGACGTTGTTGGTGCCACCCTCCTGCGCACTGATTTTTTTGCCGAGCAGCGCGTACAGCTTGGTTTGATCGTCGGCGGTGCCCAGCACCAGCGATGCGCCGGTTCTCATCTGCTCCCATGCACCGCCGGCGGACTTCTTGACCTTGTCCCACATCGCCGCCAGCCCGGACAGCTGGGCATCCATCTGCTCGATGCGTTCCTGCGCGGCACGGTGGAATGCCTCGGCGGCCACGTCCATCGCGGCCTGCGTGTCGCCTTCTTCCTCCAGCGCCTTGATCTGGTCATAGATGCTGGTGGTCAGAAAGTGATATTGCTCGTTGGCCTTGACCGCACTGGCGGCGGTGCCGTCAAACATCTTCAGCACGTCGGCTGTGGCCTTGTCGGCGCTTTGACCGGTGAGTGCGGCCATGTCCACCGCGGCCTTCCCCATCGCACCCAGCGCCTGACTGCCGACCTTCCCGCTGGCCACCAGCTGGTTGAGCACCGCACGTGAGGCGCTGATGCTGCCATTGGCGGCGGTGATGCCGCTGGCCAGCTTGTCGATCTCCCCCGTAGTGGTGCCGGCATAGTTGCCGGTGGCGGCAATCGACTGGTTGAGCTTGTCGTTTTCCGTGGCGACCTGCTCGGCCGCGAGGACGAACGCACCGAGCGAGCCGACCACCGCACCGATCGCCAGACCCAGCGGACTGAACAGCACCGACATCAGGCCGGCTTGGCTGGCCAGCGTCATGCTGGTCTGCCCCAGCCGGTTCCACTGACCGGTGGACAGATCCTTGATCAACCGCCCCATTTCGATGCGCGTCTGCGCCGTGTTGAAGTTGAACGTGTGCATGGCGGACCCGGCGCCCGTGATGGCCACCCGGTTCTGGTCGATCACCGACTTAAAGCGCGTGTAATCGTCCAGCCCGACCACGCCGGACTTGCGCATGGCGTTGAGCGACTGCTCTTGTGCGTCGAGCTTGGCCAGCGCCTTGAGGGTCGGATCAATCTGCGCGGCGAGCTTCGCCATCTCCGTGCGCTCGGCGGCGATGCCAGCCGCCGCACCACCCGTGCCGGCGGTGGTGGCCATGCGCGAACGGTAGGAGGCCAGCGCGTCGCTGGCGCGCTTTGCCGCGGCGGCTTGATCGTCATAGCTCTGGATGGTGCTGCGCGCAGCTTCCGCGGCACGCTCAGCCTGTGAGCGCGCCGACTCCTGCACCTGCACCTGCTGGCTGGTGGCCTGCACCATCTTCTGGATGCGCACACTCGCTTGGTCCGCACTTTCTCCCACGGCATCCGTGGCGGCCTTGGCGCCGCCGATGCTGGTGGAAAGGCCGTCCATGCCCCTGACGGCCTCCAGCAGGTCCGCCCGGACACGCAACAGCAGCTCGTAATCTTGGACGGCCATCGTGGGTGTCAATCCTTCAAGTGCGCGATGTAGTCACTGGCGGCTTTGCCGCCCACCTGTGCGGCCGCCGTATCCATGACGCGTGCCCGACGATCGCGACGCTCTTTACGCAGCGCCGCGTCGTAGAACAGCATCAGCTGCCGCTGGGTGTATCCGGTGAGGCTTCGCGCGTCGTGTCCGGCGGCGGTGAGGGTGGCGAAGATGTCAGCCCAGCGAGTTCGCGCACCTTTCGCAGCTTGACGCTGAGCAGGACGCGTCGCAGAAAAAAATCCGCGTTCACTCCCCACCACAGCATGTGCACCGTTTCGCCATCGTCGGCATTCAGACCGCGCACCCATGCCACCGGCTGATCGCAGGCAATCGCAATTAGCTCCATCACGCCGTCGGCGTTGGCGCCAAAGGCCGCCCGCAGCGAATCGAAATCGTGAAAATCGCGATTGAGCGCAATGCCGGTCATGGCATCGCTGAGCGCGGCGATCAGCGCAAAGTGCCGCAGGCTTTCCGCGAAGCTGTATTCACGCATCACCACCGCCTTGCCAGCGATGGTAGTGGTGCGATCCGGCAGCAGGATGGCGGCGTCCAGCGCGCCATCGGTGTTATCGGTCGGTGTAGTCATCAGGGCGCCACGGCCTGCGTGATCTGCGTGATGGCGCCGAACTGACCGAGCGCACCGGTGGACGGCTTGCTGCTGTCGAGCAAGATGCCGCCACTCACCTGCATACCGGTGACGTCGTTGCC
>Ga0302312_10000179_pt1 | contig 59427 bp, 61 predicted proteins | sample III_Palsa_N2_1_FD_200529 | JGI IMG/M metagenome (GOLD analysis project Ga0302312, IMG submission 200529) | Peat permafrost microbial communities from Stordalen Mire near Abisko, Sweden - III_Palsa_N2_1 | ecosystem: Environmental > Terrestrial > Soil > Palsa > Peat permafrost | place: Sweden... | reverse complement strand
CCAGTTTGCGATAGTCCACGCCCGTGGTGATCACGATGCTGCGGGTGCTGATCTCCCGGTCGCCCTCCAGAAAGATCTTTTTGTAGCCGTCCTTTTCCTCAATGGCTTTTACAGATTGAGGAGACAGGAATTCCGTGCCCAGGCGGGTGGCCTGCGTCATGGCGCGACGTGTCAATTCAGCCCCGCTCAGCCCGTTAGGGAAGCCCAGGTAGTTCTCGATCCGGCTGCTGGTGCCGGCCTGCCCGCCCGGGGCATGCCGTTCAATCATCAGTGTTTTGAGGCCTTCCGATGCGCCATACACGCCCGCTGCCATACCTGCCGGACCTGCGCCGATGATCACCACATCGAAGACTTCATTCGTTATTTGAGGATGCAGGTTGATCTTGGCGGCAATATCAATGATGCCCGGTTTGATGAGGTGTGACCCGTCTTCAAAGAAGACCGCCGGAAGGTCCGTTTCAGACATTGAGTTCAATGAGAGGAGGCATTTGGCGTCATCGCTCGTTTGGATATCCATCCATTGATAAGGCACCAGGTTTCCTGCGAGGAAGTCCTTGACTTCGTGCGACTTTTGAGAGTATTGGTAGCCGATCACCTTGATGCCTTTAAAATCAGGGCGGTAGGTGTTCTGCCAGTCATCCAGCAGTCCGTCAAGGACAGGGTATAGCTTTTCATCAGGCGGGTCCCAGGGCTTGACCAGGTAATAATCCAGTTGAATGGTATTGATCGCCTTGATGGCTGCCACCGTATCCGAATAGGCGGTGAGCAGTACCCGCTTGGCATCCGGATAGAATCTGATCGCCTGCGACAAAAAGCCGATCCCATCCATGTCGGGCATGCGCTGGTCCGAAATGTACATCGCGATGGTCTCGCTCTTGTTCTTTAGCTCCAGTAAGCTGTCCAACCCGTCTTTGACAAGGGTGGTACTGAGTATTTTATAGCTGTCGCGGTATTTGCTCTTTAAGTCGCGTGTGAGGGCGCGCAGCACCTGAGGATCGTCATCGATACAAAATATAATAGGAAGGTTCATGGCGGAAGGTTATTAAGAAATAAAATTATCCGTTTATAGGAAAGCAAACTAAAAACTCGGTGCGGCCCGGTACGGAATTTACAGTAATAGACCCCTTGTGTTGACGTACGATGCGGGAAACCACGTCCAGGCCCATGCCGGTCCCTTTCCCTATTTCCTTGGTCGTAAAAAAGGGATCGAAGATGCTGGAGAGGGTATCTGGAGGTATTCCAGGTCCGTTATCGATCACCGAGACATGGACGTCGTCCTTGTCGCGTACGGTGACGATCTCCAATATCCCTTTACTGTTGACTTCCATGGCATCCAGGGCGTTGTCGATGAGATTGGTCCATACCTGATTCAGTTCGCCGATCATGGCTTTCACGGGAGGCAGGCTGGTGTCAAAATGCTGGACTACGTCGACGTTCCCCTTGCGTACCTTATACTGGAGCATGTTCAGGGTATTGAATATACCGTTGTGGATGTCCGCAAATTGCTTGTCATGTCCCTGGTCCATATGAGTGAAAGTTTTCACCGAACTTACCAGGTCCGCAATGCGTTTGGAAGCCTCTTCGATATCCGTCACCATCTTGTCGGTCACCAGGTTTGAGTTGATCCAGTTGAATACGGGCGACAGGTGCGCTTCAGGGATATGCAACTTGAATTCTTCGGCGTCGGCAATCGTAAAGCCGGCATCTACAAAATTCTCCGCTATTTCCGAAGCATGGGCGATCTCCTTTTTTTCCATCCAATCGGTCAGGTCGTCCTCCAGGTCGCTGCGTTGCATTAAAGGTAATATGGGCCTGTCTTTCTTTTTCAGTGCGGTAAATAATTTATTATTGACAAAGTCCACTTCCCCGGGTTCTATCCTGATCCCCATTACTTGCTTAAAACTTTCCGGTTGTAATTGAAGGTGGTTTTTCAGGGAGGCTGCCCCTCGGACCACCGCGGATGCAGGGTTATTCAGCTCGTGGGCCAGGCCGGCAGAAAGCTTACCCAGGGCCATCATTTTTTCGTTTTGCTGTTGCTGGGCGGTAAAATCACGCACCCTGCTGGTCATCACCTGCACGAGGGCCTGGGTCAATTCAAAGTAGGTGGATATAAGTTCTTTGGTTTTTTTGATGGGTAACTGCATTATTTGCACATCAGTAAGGGCTTGTCCGTAGCCAGGCGTGAACCTCCCCCTGGAAAAAGGGAGATAGCCCGTAATGTTCCCCGGCTCAAAAACGTTGATCTCCCTGGCCTCATTATTCTGCAAGTAATACAGCCTTAGTTTACCTTCCACGATGATGTTGGTGCTTTCCATCGGGTCCCCGGCCTTAAATAAATAGTCCCCGGGCGCCAGGATGGTGGTCGTGCTGTTATCGATCAGCCACTGGAGCTGGTCGGCGGGCACGTCTTTGAGCGGTTCAATGGACCCGAGCCAGGAGGTAGTTACTTCGATCATATTTTAGGGAGGTTCGTCCATTAAAGGTAGCCCATTCGCAAAAACTTTGTATTTTAAACATCCTTATCACACATTTAATTGCAAGTATGAACACGTCTTATCTCAGATGCCTGCCTGCCGCTTTCCTTTTCCTTGCCTGCCATCATGCGGAACAACCCCCTAAGCAAGATTTTCTGACCGACGGTATCGATACGACCGTCAGCCCCGCCCAGGACTTCTTTATGTTCACCAATGGAACCTGGGTTAAGAACACCCCCATTCCTGCGGCTGAAAGTTATTGGGGGCTGGGCAACCTCGTTCAGGAGGATATCTACCATAGGCTGAAGAAGATCAACGAAGACGCCCAGGAAGCAAAAGCGGCTGAAGGTACCATCACCCAAAAGATAGGCGACTTCTGGTACAGCAGCATGGATACCGTGGCGTTGGAGAAGAATGGATTGACACCGCTCAAGCCTGTCCTGACGATGATCGACTCCATCCAAACGAGTGATGACATTGCCCGGGCCGCCGCCGCCTTGCATACGATTGGGATTGACGTTTTATTCCAGGATTATGTGGGGCAGGATGACAAGAATAGCGATAAAATGGCCTACCAGCTGGGACAGGGAGGGTTGGGGATGCCCAACCGGGATTATTATTTCAACACAGACGAACGGACCGTGGGTGTGCGAAAAGCCTACAATACCTATCTCTTCCAGACGTTTAAACAACTAGGATCGGACAGTGGGGCCGCGACCCGGAAGGCCGCCGCCGTGATGCAATTGGAAACCGGCCTGGCCAAGGCCTCCCGCAAACTGGCCGACCTGCGGGATCCATACAAAAATTATAATAAAATGGGCTTGTTGGGGTTGGAAAAGGTGGCGCCCAATTTTAATTGGGCCGCGTATGTGAGCGGGAGCGGTATCACCCACTTGGACACGGTGATCGTAGGTCAGCCGGAATTCTATACCGCATTGAGCCAGGAAATAAAAAATACATCCATCCGGGACTGGAAGGACTACCTGAACTTTCATGTGGTGTCGGGCAGTGCGGGTTACCTGGACAGTGAGACGTTTAATAACTCGCTGGCCTATCATAAATCACTGTCGGGAGTACTGGTGGCCAAAGCCAGGTGGAAAAGGTCCCTGGATGCGGAAGAGGAGGCGATGGGAGAGGCCCTGGGCCAGCTCTTTGTAAAGGAATATTTCAGCGAACAGGCCAAGCAGCGATACAGCGACTTGATCGAAAACATTAGGGCCGCCTTTAAGGACAGGATCAGGGATCTGACCTGGATGAGCGACAGCACGAAGGAAAGGGCCTATCACAAGCTGGCTATGATGACAAAGAAAGTAGGCTACCCGGATAAATGGAAAGATTTCAGCGCCCTGAAGATCGATCGGGGTCCATACGTGCTGAACATGCAAAGGGCCATGCAGTGGTGGCATAACTATAGTATTGCCAAGCTTGGCAAGCCCGTAGACCGCACCGAGTGGGGGATGACGCCCCAGACCTACAACGCCTATTACAACCCCAGCAATAATGAGATCGTCATGTCAGCTGCAGGGTTTATCATACCCGGGACAAGGGATGAAGACCTGGATGAAGCCTTTGTGTATGGATACGCGGGGGCTAATTGGATAGGCCACGAGATGACCCATGGCTTCGACGACCAGGGGCGCTTGTATGATGAGCACGGAAATTTGAAGAACTGGTGGCAAAAGAGCGATTCCATTCAATTTGCCCAGCGGGCCCGGAAGATCGTTCAGCAATTCAATGAATTCAACCCGGTAGATACCCTGCATATCAATGGCAGCGCCACCCAGGGGGAAAACATTGCAGACCTCGGCGGCCTCCTGCTGGGGCTGGATGCCTTCAAAAAGACGGCCGCTTATCAGAAGGGAGACCGGATCGGGGGCTTTACCCCCACGCAGCGTTTTTTCCTCGGCTATTCCTATGGATGGAGGGCCAAGGAGCGGAAAGAAGCACTGGCCCGGCAGGTCATGACCGACGTGCATTCTCCCGCTGAATTCAGGGTGAACGGCCCCATGGCGGATATCCCCGCCTTTTATGAAGCATTTGGCGTCAAGCCCGGGGATAAGATGTACAGGGCGGATAGTTTGAGAGTGAGTATATGGTGATTTTTAAGGGGAACATTCGTTTAAGATAGGAGCGCATCAAAACCATTTCTATGAAAGTCGCATCCCTATTAAGCAATAATGATATCCTGATTGGCGAATTCAAAAGAGGCAAGCGCCAGGCCGGCAAGCACATCTATGATATCTATCAAAAAGCGATCTATTTTTTTATCAGCGAGCTGGTAAAAGATGAAGTCACCGCCGCTAATATTACCGGCAAGATCTTTTCAGAACTATGGAATTTGCATGAAAGGTTCTATAGCATGGAGCATATAAAGAGTTTTTTATACCTGTATGCCAGCAATGCCTGCTTTGATCACCTGCAGCAGGAGGATGAAAATGGAGAGGATATTGCAAGCATGGTGATCCAGGCGGAACTATTAAGGGAACTTTCGTCGGCCCTGGAGACCATCCCCACCAAGGACCGGCGCACCTTACGGATGAGATTGGAAGGGATGCAGGATACGGAAATTGCACAACAACTGGGGTTGCCGTGGCAAACGGTAAGGACTAGCAGAGAGCACGCACTCACCATCGTCCGGGGAAAATTAAAAAGGAACATGTTACAGCGGAATTTGCCCTTCAGCCAATATACCGCCCTGAAAAGGCTGTTGGATACCTAGGCGGCAAATTTGTTTTAGCTTTAAGGGTATGGAAATAGGAATTGACAGTTTTGCCGCCATGTTTAGTAACGATGCGGGCAGCTCCATGGACGATAAAGACAGCATGGCGCAGTTGCTGGAAAAGATAGAACAGGCCGACCGGTACGGATTAGACGTGTTTGGAATAGGGGAGCATCACCGGAAAGGTTTTTTAGATTCCGCGCCCGCCATGATCCTGGCCGCCGCTGCCGCCCGCACAAAGCGCATCCGGCTGACCAGCGCCGTCACGGTATTGAGTGCGGCCGATCCGGTACGTGTCTTCCAAAACTTTGCTACGCTGGACCTGATTTCCCAAGGCAGGGCGGAAATGGTGGTGGGACGGGGCTCCTTTATAGAGGCCTTTCCCTTATTTGGTTTGAACCTGGAAGATTATGACGCCCTTTTTTCTGAGAAGCTGGAACTACTCCTTAATATCCGCAAGAATGAATTTGTTACCTGGTCCGGTAAATTCCGTCCCGCGCTGAAAAATCAGCCGATCTATCCAAGGCCACTGCAGGATCCTTTTCCTATCTGGCTAGGCGTGGGCGGTACCCCGGAATCGTTTGCCCGTGCCGGCAGACTTGGGTTGCCACTGATGGTGGCGGTCATTGGCGGAGAAACACACCAATTCAGGCCCCTGGTAGATCTTTACAGAGAAGCGGGAAAAAAGGCCGGGCATCCGCCTGATCAATTGAAAGTAGGCCTGCATTCATTGGGTTACGTAGCGCCCACTACCGAAGAAGCCAAGGCTGATTTTTACCCCGGCTATGCGGCAGGCATGACGAAAATAGGAAAAGAGCGGGGATGGAGGCCCATGACACCCGCCTCCTTTAATGCACAAAGCGGCCCCAGGGGCGCCCTGCTGGTGGGCAGCCCGGAAGAAGTGGCGGAGAAGATCCTCCGGCACAGCGATGCCCTGGGCGGCATTTCAAGACTTACCTTTCAGATGGATAGCGCTTCCTTGCCGCATGACACACTCATGCAATCCATTGCACTGATCGGTACGCGTGTGGCTCCGCGCGTCAATAGAAGCCACGCGTTGTAATTAACTTTACCCTCGAAATTTAGCCGCGAAACCATCGGCCCCACCGATTAAAATGACAATTTTAACAAACTTATTGTAAAGTTTATTTTACAATAAGTTTGCTTTGCTTTACCTTAGAGCAAACCTTCAAACACATTGTATGAATATCAAGTTCTTGTTTCCGCAACGCTACCGCTTGATTGGCTGGATGATTGCCGTACCCAGCCTGATATTGATGATCATGGTCTTGCATTTTGATTTTACTTTTTCCTTCCTTAATTATTCCCGGGGTGGAGCATCGGACCCATTTGGAGGAGGCACCCTTTTCACGGTGAAATCGAACAATTTCACTGACGAGATCGGTGCGGTCCTGTTGCTCACGGGGCTTCTCCTGGTCGCTTTTTCCAAGGAGAAAACGGAGGACGAGCGGACGGTCAAGATCAGGCTCGAGTCCCTGGTATGGGCGGTGTACGTCAATTCGGCCTTACTGATCCTGGCGATCATATTCATATATGGAACGCTTTTCCTGGAAGTGATCGTCTACAATATTTGTACCCCTTTGCTAATATTTATAGGGCGGTTTCATTACATGATGTACATGGACCGTAAAATGCTAAAAAATGAGATTGTATGAAAAACACCATCCGGATAGAAAGGGCCATACTTGATATAACCCAGGCGAATCTGGCCGAAAAGATCGGGGTTTCGAGGCAAACCATCAATGCCATTGAAAGCAATAAATATGTGCCTTCTACCATACTGGCCCTGAAGATTGCCCGGATTTTCCATAAACCAGTGGAAGATATATTCACTTTGGAGCAGGAAGATTAGGCTGAAAATCAATATATTACATAAATGAACAATGTTAACCATTAACAATAAGTTAATCAAGCTTAAAAAATGTGAATGACGCTTCCTTAACATACCTTTAAACTATTATCTTAAATCCAAGTCCTATTCTAAACCAAATTGCCCTAGAATGAAAACTACTATCTCCTCCCGCCTGGCCATTGTTATTATTGTAGCAGGTATCGGGTTTTTTTACGCCTGTACTAAAAGCAGCTCTTCTAATTCCAGCACCAGCAGCACTTCTTCCCCGGCAGATCTGCAGGCTTCTTCGGATGATCAGTCCCAGGTTTCTTATGAGTCCGATGCCGTAATGGACGACGCCAATACCTCATTGTCGGGCCAGATGGCCATTTCTGGGGCAAGCGCCGACCAAACGGACAGATCCGGAAGAATAACCACGCTGGGCATTAAGCAGGAAGATACGGCAGGCGTGGCCTTTGATTCCGTATACACGAATCTGATTTGTGATGCTTCCGTTGCCGTGAGCGATACAGGAGGCACAAGGGCTATTACGATCACCTATAATGGTACCAATTGTTCAGGCACACGCACCCGCACAGGAACGGTCGTTATTTCCATCCCTAAAGGCGTGTATTGGAAAGACGCAGGCGCTGCAGTGACCGTAAGTATCCAGAACCTGACCATCACCCGCTTGAGGGATAATAAGGTGATCATCATCAACGGCACTAAAACATATACCAATGTAAGCGGTGGCCTGATCGTTGATTTGCCTAATCTTGGTTCCATTGTGCACACCGTATCCGGCAGCATGACCATCACCTTCCCCAATGCTTCAGAACGTCAATGGAATGTTGCTAAGCAAAGGACCTTCACGTATAGCGACGGAGTTGTGGTGACCACTACAGGTACGCATACCGACTCTTTAAACAACACCGATGTGGCAGAATGGGGTGTTGACCGCTTTGGTACTTCCTTTGAAGCACTGATCTCCCAGCCCAAAGTGATCGCCCAGAGCTGCGACTTCCGGTTGACCGGAGGACAAGATGAACTGTTGAGGTCGGATAATGTTACTTTAACACTGACTTACGGATTAGATGCCAGTGGAAATGCTACTACCTGCCCCGGTACCGGCACCTATTATTTCAAGGCCGTTATCGTCGGACCCAAAGGTTTATCGTACACGTATATACTCCCTTATTAACCCATAGCGATTTATTGAAAAAAGAGGCTGTCTCATTTTGAGGCAGCCTTTTACTTTTATGGCATCCGGTAAGCTGGGATTTAAGCGATCTCTTCCTGTGAATTTCTTATATTAGCTTTTGCCAAAATGTAAAGCGTTATGAAGAAATGGATAGCCGCCCTTCTTTTGCTCGTCACCTATACCGGTTTCGCACAAAAGATGCCCAACCCCGAACCTTTTGCCAAGGGGATCACACCCGAAGACCTTAAGGAGAAGTTGTACGTCGTAGCTTCTGCCGACATGCAAGGACGGGAAACCGCCTCTGAGGGGCAGCGTAAAGCGGCTGCCTATATCGAAACCTATTTCAAATCTTTGGGTCTCAAGCCTGGCAACGGAGATAGCTTCCAACTGGAGTATCCCGTCTACGTGGATAAGTTGGATCGTGCAGAAGTCGTCGTGGGAGGCCAATCGTTCCAGGTGGACCAGGATTTGAGTGTGATCAATTCCTTTGATCACAACTCAACCGATTACTTCAGTGAAGCAGTGTATGTCAACGCAGCGCCCCTCGCCGCATCCGGCACTGGGGCATCGACTGCCGCATCTGGCACTGCAGCACCCCCTGCAGCAGGCGGCACGGCAGCCACAGACCCTTTTGCAGGCCTTGACGTTAAGGGCAAGCTGGTCTTGCTGAACGGCCTTGGTGGTCCAGGCGGGATGAGGGCCATCCGCCCGTTGTTTGCGAGCATCCTGAAAAGCGGGGCCGCTGCCGTATTGTTCATGCAAAGTTCCATTCCGCATCGCGATGCAGGCGGTACAGCCAGGGCAAATATCTATACCAATCTATACCAGAAGACAGCGTACCCCAATATATTCCTTGTCTCTGCGAATATCGGAAAGGCCATCGTTGGCGCAGCCTTCGACTCCGCCAGCAAGGGACTCCTGCCTTCGGGTACTTATACGGCGGATGTCAAGCTGGATTTCCAAAAGACAATCGAAATCCGTAAAAGTACAGACGTACTGGCGGTTCTGCCGGGCACGGACAAAGCCGATGAATATGTCTTTGTCACCGGACACTACGACCACCTGGGCATGCATGATGGCAAGATATGGTATGGGGCTGATGATGACGGTTCCGGGACCTGCGCCGTCCTGGAAATGGCCAAGGCCTTCTCCAAGGCCGCCGCCGCCGGGAAAGGGCCTCGCCGCACGATGGTCTTTATGACCGTATCGGGGGAGGAGGAAGGACTTTTGGGATCCGCATACTATACAAAACATCCTGTATATCCACTGGCTAAGACCAGCGTGGATCTTAATATTGACATGATCGGCCGGATCGACCCTTCACGCAACTATGGGGATTCCACGAACTATGTATATATCATTGGAGACGACAAGCTGAGTTCCGATCTAACGCCTATTACGGAGGCCGCTAATAAGAAGTACACGAAGCTTGAACTGGACCGGAAGTTCAACGACCTGAAAGACCCTAATCGCTTCTATTACCGCAGCGACCATTATAATTTTGCGGACAAGGGAGTCCCTATTATCTTTTATTTTAACGGGGTACACGCCGATTATCATCAACCTACAGATACGCCTGACAAAATTAATTATGACCTCTATGCCCGCCGGGCACGCCTCGTCTTTTATACTGCCTGGGATATGGCCAACCGGGATGAGATGCTTAAGAGGGATATGCCGCTGAAATAGCTTTTGTCTGCTTCAGGATGGCGCGTTATCCGCCTTTTCCTTATTTGCTTTCTCCTGGCCGATTCCCATGGTGAGGGCGGTTAATCCTGCCATGCTGCCTAAGCCCATGGTTTCCACGGCGGAGCTGGGCACAATCACAATCGTCGAGTTCTGCTTTAATCCTTCGTAGAGCATGTTCATGGCCCTCAGATGCAGGGCCACCGGATTGTTGGCATAGGTCAGGGCCGCCTCTCCGAATTTTTCGGCGACCTGTCTTTCCGAATCGCCCAGGATCACACGGGCCTGCCTTTCCCTTTCCGCCTGTGCCTGCATGGACATGGCATTCTCCAGCGCGGCGGGGATCAGTACGTCTTTTACTTCTACGGAATTAACCGTAATACCCCAAGGTTCGGTACGCTCGTCAATTATTTTTTGCAGCACGGAGCTGATCTTGTCCCTTCCCTCCAGCATGTCGGACAGCATGGTTTTTCCTATGACGTCCCGGAGGGCGGTCTGAGAAGCCCAGCTAATGGCCGTGATATAATCTGCGACTTCCAGGGCGGCTTTTTGCGGATCCAGCACTTTCCAGAATAGTACGGCATCCACATCCACCGGTACCGTGTCTTTTGTAAGGGTTTTTTCTGCCTTGAAAGAAGTGGTGATCACCCTCGTGTCGATCCAATAGGGGATGGTATCCAGGATAGGAAAGATGAAGAACAGGCCGGGGCCCCTGAGCGAGTGAAAATGGCCCAGGCGCAATACGACCGCTTTGTCCCACGGGTCGGCAATTTTGATGGCGGATGAAATGAGCAGGGCCAATAAAAAGGCGCCAACCCCGATGGCAAAGGTGGCTGTCCTGTCGGATGGATTGTAGGCGGCGTATGAGGCTGCGAGGCCGATGCAAAGGATGAGCAGGAATACAAAACTGGCAAACAAACTTTTGCTTTTCATGATAATAAATGTAGCAAAGTTGGTGGCCTTATCTGTTACACAATGGGGGGAATTCCTTGCATGATTCACACTTTTGCAGCCACCCGAGGTCTTTTAAGCATTCACCTGCTTGACATATAACTCGTCAATTAATATGATCACGATCGCGAGCAGCGGCACCGCTAAAATTATCCCCAGCGCACCCGATAATGTACCCATGATCAACTGGCTCATCAGTGTTAAAACCGGGGGAAGACTGATCATCTTTTTTTGAATTAGCGGAGTGACGACGTTTGCCACAATGGTTTGTGATACAATGTAGAGCAGCGCCACTATGATGCCTGTATTGGTACTAATGGTCACGGCGAGCAGGACGCCCGGTATCATGGCAATCAATGGCCCGAAATTCGGCACGATCTCCAATATCCCCGTTATTAAACCCAATACCATGGTCATCGGTATGCCGATGATGGTGAGGCCGACGGTGATCAGTACCGTGATCAGGACCATAGATAGCATCATTCCTTTCAGCCATTTTCTGAGGGAGGCGCTGATCCGATCGATGATATGCCTGCCCTGGCTTTTTCTTTCTTTTGGAACAAATGTTAGAATTCCCTCCTTATACGTCGTGGGGCTGGCGGTAAAGAAAATGCCCAGGAATACAATGATATACAGATCGCCTAATACGCCGAAGCTCGTATTAAAGAAGGAAGTGGCCGTATCGAGCAGTTTCTCCGAATTGCCCCCTGATGAATATTCCAGTATCTTTTGACCTACGATCGTTTTTCCCAGTTTGGCCTTTGTTACACTGATAGTATGAGGGAGGGTATTGCTCAATTCAGCCACCTGGGTTTGTATTTTGGTGCCGACAAACCAAATCAACCCCCCTATGATTATAAATGTCCCCGCAGTGGATAAGATCATGGAGAGCCTCCGGCTCAACCTGGTTTTTCGCTCAATCAGGTCTCCCAATCCATGAAAATATACGGCGATTAATACGCCGGCCAGGGCCATCAGCAATACGTCAAAGGCCACCCGGACGATTAATATTACCACCACAAAAAAGCAAACAATGGCAACTGTTTGCCATACTCTTGCTGTAAAAGGAGGGCGTTTGTTTTCTGCCATTAGGTAGGTGTTTGTACGTAAAAGATAACAATTCAGGACGATAACAATGCAGGGTTTGTCGGATAAGGTGTGAATCGTGTAATATTCGCCTGTATTTGTGTAATGGTATTAACTCATAATTGTCCCAAATTGTGTTTGATTTCAGCTATGTCCATCTTTACTATTAATCAAAGCAATCATGCAGACGCAGAATGATACAAGGATGCAGGATCAATCCTATCAATGTGTACTTGCCGTTGATAATTTTGAGATCCGTTTTTATCCGGAAGGCGCCAGGGATGCATTCATTTCCCAGGCAGCGCCTTACAAGGAATGGCGACGCTCCGGTTACTTGGATATCTGGGATGGTTCGGTTTCCTTCGCGAACCTGGTAATGGCAGCCGCGCCCTACATTGAGGGTGATCTGCCAAGGTCCCATGATCGCAATATAAAGATAAAAATGCCAGGTGATGAATATTTAGCGGCGGTAAGGTTTGGGGGATATGCATCAGACAGGGTGATTGAATTTTACATAGAAAAATTAGATAAATTGTTGAAGACAAATTCGATTGTTCGAACCGGAAACTTCAGGTTCTTATCTTATAATTCACCTTATCGGCTATTTTTCAGGAGAAATGAGATCGTGGCCAGTATTGTTTGGGATTAACGGCTACCGTTTTGACGGCACTATTTTGGGGCCGGCATTCCTTACGCAAGACTGTCAATGAGGCTGATTAGCCAGGCGGGAAAGGTTCCCAGCCAAATGACCATTCCCCCGAGGAAAATCAATGTGATCATGCCTGTCAGGGAGGAGCGGCCATTAATAGGAGCAACGTTCTCCCCCGTCTCCATCATGGCGAAAACAAATCTGAGATAATAATACAATCCGATAACGCTGCTGACCACAAGCGTAAAGGCGAGTATCCAATTTCCTTTTCCCACCCCTGCTGTCAATAGGAGGAATTTCCCCATAAAACCCGCCGTCAGGGGAATACCGGCCAGGGAAAGCAGGGTTACTGATAAGACCGCTGCCAGAATTGGCTTTCTCCAAAACAAGCCCCTGTAGTCTTCGATACTTGCTGCTTCATTATCCGCTTTGGAAATGAGCGTAATAAGGCTAAATGCAGCCAGTATGGCAATAATATATACGGTAATGTAAAAGGTGGCTGCTTGTGTGCCAGGTCCCTTTCCGGCAATAAATGCCACTAGTACATAGCCAAAATTGGCAATGGATGAATAGGCCAGCATCCGCTTTATATTATTCTGCCGGAGGGCCAGCAGGCTGCCCGCCATCATGGATAGAACAGCTATCACAGCGAAGGCCAGCATAATCTTCTTTGAACCATACATGCCCGTCATCGTAAAGAACCGGATCAATACCGTCATCATAGCCCCCTTGGATATGGTGGCAATAAAAGCGCTTATCGGAGAAGAAGCGCCTTCATATACGTCGGGCGCCCACATATGGAAGGGGACCAGGGCTAACTTGAATCCCATACCGGTGATCAGCATACCGATGCCCGCTACCAGCGTCAATAGGGATAGGGAGTCCAGGGTGGGAGCCGTGGCGGCGAGGCCCTGAAAGGATAGAGTGCCGGTAATGGCATATATCAAAGCCATTCCAAATAGCAGGAATGCAGAAGACGTGGCGGCAAGGATCAGGTACTTCAGACCGGCCTCTATAGCCCTGGAGCTTTCCCTATAGTAACTAATCAGCGTGTAGAGAGATATATTGAGTATTTCCAGACCCACAAAAAACGAAACAAAATGTGTGCTTATCACCACGGCAGTCGCTCCCAGGGTGGCCATCAGCAATAGCAGGTAATACTCTTCTTTTCTTTTTTCAGGGAAGGAACGTTGAAGACTGATATGGCTGAAGACGGTGATAATAAATGCGGAGAAGAGGATCAGGGCCTGGAAATAGCACCCGAACCGGTCAACCAGGAACAAATCTCCGATGGGATGGGGTGAATTCGGCCAGGTGTACAGCACGGCAGAGAAGGAGGCGGCCAATACACCCAGCGTGCCCATAAAAATCAATGAATGATTGCGACAAAAGGCTACCAGGAGTACCATCAGCAAAATGCCCCCGGCTAATATCTCCGTTGGAAGTAAAACGAGTATGTCCTGTCCTGTGATCATCGGTTCGCGTTTTGAGTCATATTACCGGGGGTATTTACCATTTCAATGACTTCATGAACAAACGGTATGGTGCTATTCAATACGGCATTAGGAAATAACCCCAGCCATCCGATCGCAATGGCAAGGGAAGTCATTACAATCATTTCCCGGATACCGAAATCGGCTATTTCCCATTTTTTGAGTACGTTCCCGTAAAAGACCTTCTGCATAATGCGAAGGGAATAGAGGGTGGCTGCAATAAAGCCGCACGCAGCTATGATGGTGAATAGGGGGTTGGCCATAAACGATCCGGTCAGGATCAATATTTCAGCAATAAAGTTGCCCAGCCCGGGTAACCCCAGTGAAGCCAACACAAATAGCAGTCCCATGGCTCCCATCTTGGGCGCCTGGGTCCAGAGTCCCCCCATCTGACTTATTTCCCGGGTATGGATGCGATCGTGCAGGGCGCCGACAATAACGAATAGGGCGCCGGTACTGATGGCGTGGGCCACCATTTGCATGATCACCCCCTGCATGGCTATCACATTGAAAGCATAGATACCGACTAAAATGAACCCCATATGACTGACGCTGATATAAGCGACCAGCCTTTTAAGATCGGTCTGGGCAAATGCCAGCTTGGCGCCGTACAGGATGCTGATGACGCCTAATATCATGGCCAGTGGGGCAAATTGATGAGAGGCTTCCGGGAACAAGGGCAATACGAAACGTATCAGGCCATAGGCGCCCGTTTTCAGCAATAGCCCGGCCAGGAGCACGCTGCCGGCCGTGGGCGCCTGGGTATGTGCATCAGGCAGCCAACTGTGAAAGGGCACGGTAGACAACTTTACGAGAAAAGCGACGGCAAAACCCAGCATCAGCAGGAAGGCGGTTGGCCGACCCATCGGGGTCCCGATCAACTGTCCGTAGTCAAAGGTGTACGTGCCGGTGCTCCTGCCGTGAATAAAGTATAATCCGAGGATGGAAAGGAACATGAGCAGCCCGCTGGCCTGGGTGAAAAGGAAGAATTTACCGGCCGCATACGTTCTGTTTTCATACCCCCAGATGCTGATGAGAAAATACATGGGGACGAGCATTAATTCCCAGGAGAAGTAAAACAGGAAGAGGTCCATGGAGACAAAAACTCCGGTGATGCCTGCCAGGATAAAAAGCAGGTTAAAATGGAAAAACCCAACCCTCGTCTTGATTTCTTTCCAGGAGACCAGCACGGATAGCACCCCCAGAAAAGAAGTCAGCAGCAGCATGAGCAGGCTCAGCCCGTCTGCTGCCATTTTTATCTGAATGCCCAAAGCGGGAATCCACGCGTGCGTATAACTCGTGATCCATCCGGGGCTTGCGCTATGCTGCCGATGACCGAACCATAGGGAGAGAACGATCCCCAAATAAACTAGCGTGCCTGCAAGGCTGATGATCCTTGGAAGCATATCGTTCCACCGGGCTGCCAGCCATGCCAGCAATCCGGTTCCCATGAGTACACATATGATCCAGACTAGTATCATGTATAGAAGAGTATGGCTAAAGTGATAATGGCCCCGACTGCCAGGACCATGGCATACCGGCGTAATTTCCCATTCTGGGTGGCGCTGAGGACCTTATTCAACCAGGAGGAGACGGTCGCAATGCCGGTATAGAACTGGTCTATAAAATCGTTTTTATCCATCCTGGAAAAGAAGACGACCGGTTGGACAATGGCTTTGTCATACAACAGATCAAAATCCCATCCCTGGAAAAAGAATCTTTGAATGGGATTCCGGACGGGTTCGGCGGCAGGGAATGGTTTGTTATAATAGAGCCTGAAGGCAATCAGCATGCCGGTGATGGCCACGGCCCCGGCCATCAGTTGACCGATCAGCTCTGTGGAATGTCCCAATGCCGTTACGGCTGTCGCAGGTAACGTCTTTTCGATAAAGTGGGAAAACAAGGTCACATGGCCCATATTGTCCGGTAATTGGATAAAGCCCCCGGCAAGGGAGAGCAGGGCTAAGACGACCAAAGGCAGGGTCATGGCCAGGCCCGGGCGATGGGTAGGTTCAGCCTTTGCCTTTCCAAAGAAGGTGAGGAATACCATCCTGAATGTATACAGGGCGGTGATATAAGCCCCCGCCAGTCCGGCCAACCATAGCCCTATCGAGCCTTTGTCACTGGCATAGGCCAGCCACAGGATCTCGTCTTTGCTGTAAAATCCTGCCGTGATCAATGGCAGTGCGGATAGTGCACAGGAACCGATCAGGAATGTCCAGAATATAATGGGTAGTTTTTTCCATAGACCGCCCATCTTAAACATATTGTGTTCGTCATGCATCACAAATATGACACTGCCCGCTCCGAGGAATAACAGCGACTTGAATAGCGCATGGATCATAAAATGAAAGAGGGCCGCTGACCAGGCGCCCACACCCAAGGCCAGGAACATATACCCGATTTGGGAAATGGTGGAGTAGGCGAGGACCTTTTTGATGTCATGCTGGTATAAGGCGGACATCCCTGCGACAATGAGTGTAATGGCCCCTATAATGGCAACCGTGGTCTGAACGACAGGCGCCAGGCCAAATAATACATGGGTTCTTGCTATAAGGTACACGCCCGCGGTTACCATGGTGGCGGCATGAATAAGCGCTGAAACGGGTGAAGGCGCCGCCATGGCGTCCGGCAGCCAGGTTTGGAGGGGAAGCTGGGCGGATTTGCCGACGGCCCCTCCCAGCAAAAGGAAGGCGGTTGTAACAGCTATTCCGGAGCCTGCTGTCCAGGTATGGGGCGCGGCCTGGAGAATGTCCCGGATATTCAGGGTGTGATAGTTGGCAAAAAGGATGAAAAGGCCGATCACCATAGCGGTGTCTCCTACGCGGGTGACCGTGAACGCTTTTCTTGCCGCATAACCATTGGCAGGATCTTTATACCAAAAGCCGATCAGTAGGTAACTGCATAGGCCAACACCTTCCCAGCCAAAATATAACAGGAGGAAATTATCCGCCAGGACGAGCAGGAGCATTAACCCGACAAACAGGTTCATGAAGGTGAAAAAACGTGCATAGCCTTCTTCTTTCCACATGAATTGGGCGGCATACAAGTGGATCAGCGCCCCTACGAAAGTGATGACGAATACGAAGGTAAGCGAGACCGTATCAAGGCTAAAGGCGATACCGGGAGAGAATCCAAACACGTCGATCCATTGCCACAGTGTTTGATGGAAGGGAATCCCGGTAGGGTTTCCGTGCATAAAATCCAAACCCGAGAAGATCGTTACTATGGCGGAAAGTGAAACGGATCCTACCCCCACTATGGCGCAGGCCAGACGGGATAAATGTTTACCCGCAAGCGCCAGTACGAGGGAACCGGCAAAAGGCAGTGATACGATCAACCAAAGTAATTCTTTCATGCGTTTCAGTCCTTATTTTGCCGATTGCTATGTCTGCGTCGATAGATTTTATCCTTTCATGCTACTCGCCATGTCTGCGTCAATACCGTTGAACTTTTTGTATAGCTGTATGATGAGCGCCAATCCTACGGAGACTTCTGCCGCAGCCATGGACAATATAAAGACGAACATCACCTGGCCGTCTGCGCTGCCTTGGGCGGCTCCGCCCACAATAAACGCCAGCCCGGCCGCATTTAACATGACTTCTACAGACATCAGCATGAAAATGATGTCCCTGCGGACCAGTACGCCGGTGAGCCCGATGCAGAATAAAATGGCTGCCAGCAGGAGCCCATATTCCATGGGTATTGTCATGTGGTGGACTCCTCGTTTTTTAAGTAGCGGTGATGGAACAGCTTTTCTTTCTGTCCCAAATGATAGGCGCCGATAATTCCGGCCGCCAGCAAAAAAGCGGCCAGCTCGACTACCAGTATGTATTTCGTGAATAGTAACGCTCCGACCATGGCGGGGGAGATGTCCGCTCCCTTCATCGTGTGGGTTGTCCGGTGTGACAGCATGTAGACCATTTCCAGCAATAGCATAGCCGATATGGCGCCGGGGCCGATCCAGGTGGCCGGCTTCATCAGTTCATGCTCTTTCTTATTTTCCTCTCTGCCTGTGTTCAGCATCATGATGACAAAGACGAATAATACCATGATGGCGCCTGCGTAGATAATAACTTCAAGGGCGGCAATGAACGGGGCGCCCAAAATAAAGAATATGACGGAAACCGATAGCAGGGAAACGATCAGGTACAGCAGGGCATGCACGGGATTTGTACCGGTGACCATGCGTAAGGTGGTGAATATGGCGAGGATGGATGACAGGTAAAAGAATATGTTCATGGCATGAGTTTTTTTGTATCAACCGGTTTATTTTCATTTTCACCCTCTCCTTTTCCTTTCACGCCCGCATCGATTCCGGCCACTTTATAAAAATTATAGCCCTGGATCTTACCCTGGCCATCTATCAGGAGATCTTCTTTTTCGTAGACCAGATTCTGGCGAAGGTATTCGCCCATCTCAAAATCGGGTATCAGCTGTATGGCATCTGTCGGACAAGCCTCTTCACAATATCCGCAGAATATACAGCGGGAGAAATTGATCCGGAAGAACTCGGGGTACCTTCTCCCGTTTTCATCCTCTGTGGCCTGGAGAGAAATGCAATCGACCGGACAGGCCGCCGCACACAGGTAACATCCCACACAACGCTCTTGGTGATCCGCGTCACGGGTAAGTACGATCCTGCCCCGCCAGCGGGGAGGCAGGTATGCCTTTTTTTCCGGATACAGGACGGTTTCCCTTTTGTGGAACATGTGCAAAAAGACTATCCATATGGAACGTAGGTTGCTGAACATGGTAGAAGCGATTTATGGTTTATTTAAGTAGAGCACGATGGCCCCGGTGATCAATATATTTAAAAGGGATAAAGGCAAGAGGATCTTCCATCCGAGCGACATGAGTTGGTCGTATCGTAGTCTTGGCAGGGAAGCCCTTAGTAGGATGAAGACCAGGATAAAGCCAAACATTTTGATCAGGAACCAGACAACGGGCGGCAGGAAGTGGAATCCAAGCCATCCTCCGAAGAACAGGGTGGTGATCAGCGCGGAGATGAGTGTAATACCCAGGTACTCGCCGACAAAGAACATCCCGAACTTCATCCCTGAATACTCTGAATGATACCCGGCCACCAGCTCACTTTCTGCTTCGGGGATGTCGAAGGGCAGCCTATGGGCTTCGGCTATTCCGGCGATGAAGAAGATGACAAATCCCACGAACTGGGGAATGAAAAACCAGGTGCCTCTCTGCGCCATTACGATGTCTTTCATATTGAAAGAGCCGGCCAGTATGACGACACCCATGAGGGAAAGTCCCATGAAGACTTCATAAGAGATCATCTGCGCAGATCCCCGCATGGCGCCTAATAATGAATATTTGTTGTTGGATGACCATCCCGCCAATACCACGCTGTAAGCTCCCAGGGAAGACATGGCCAGGAAGAAAAGCAGGCCGATATTGAGGTCGACAACTCCTATGCCCGGAGAGAAGGGGACGACGGCAAAGCTCATCAATATTGTGATCATGACGATGGCGGGCGCCAGGACGAATACTTTTTTATCTGCAAACCGGGGAATCCAGTCTTCTTTAAAGAATATCTTGATCATATCAGCCACGACCTGTAATGTACCGAACGGGCCCACCCTGTTCGGCCCGTACCGGTCTTGCCACAGCGCGAGCATCCTTCTTTCCAGCCAGATCAAACCGGCGGCGATCATGACCAGCGCCAGCATGATGCATAAGACCAGGACTACATATTTTAAGTGGTCAATCATGGGGCGCGCTGTTGATAGTAATGCTACAGGGGAACTGGAGACCGGCTGTGGCTGGCAGCCCTTTGGGTAAACCGGCTGTTCCGGGAATTAAACCGATGTGTAACCTGACCGGAAGCCGGTGTTTTTGACCATTGAGCCAGACTTCTACGAAATCTCCTTCGCGGATGCCTGCTTTGGCGGCATCGGGATCGTTCAATGCGATATAGGGCTGTGGCACACGTTCTTTCATGCCGGGACTCTGTGCGCTCAGTGGGTCAGAACCGAAAATATGATAGAGCGGCAGGACCAGCCATTCACCCGGTATGGGAACGAACAGTGGAGGAACGGATTGCGCCAGTTCTGCGTCACGAGTATGGACATATGGCGCCTCCGAAGTTTTGCTCTCCAAAGGTTCAAATAATCGCTTCCCGGGATTCCCTCCGTGTAAGGGGCCGCCTACTTCGATCTGGTATTTGTTAATGGCCTGAACGGAATTCCAGCCGGGCGCCCAATAAAAGGGAATCAGGGCGGCCGGTGGCACGCCTTCAAAGCCTTCCATGGTAAAGGACAGCGCAGAATCGGGGTCTTCCGCCGGCCTGGGCTCATGGACATTGACATCCGCATGCATCGCCGTCCTTCCGCTATATCGAATTGGTTCACGCGGTATTTTCTGGGTTCCTTCGCGAAAGCCCGCAGCAGGGGCAAGGGTAGTGATGGCCTTCAATTCCGGGAATGCCAGGACCAGGCTGTCCAGGATACCGTCAAAATGCATTGTGGCCGTAGCCGGTGCACCTGAATTTTCCAACGTAGCCGGTGCACCCGTCGTAGCCAGTGCATCTGCCGCACCCGCCACGTCCGGCAAGATTTCCTGCAACCATTTCCAACTGCTTCTGACGTCGTTATCAGGTACGTGTACCTGGTAGAAGCGCTGGGCCCTTCCTTCATTATTGATGAGGGTTCCGTCGGCCTCCGCAAAAGTCGCGGCAGGTAGTAGATGCGTTGCGTGCCGTGTGGTCGGATTATTGAGGTGATCAAGGGAAATGATATTCTTATAGCGACTGAGGAATGTGTCGGTTTGGGTTTTATAGGTTCTTTCATATAGATCATTTTCCAAAATGATTAAAGTTGCCTCATCATACCCGGGGGGCTCTTCATCGTCAGGCCCTGGCTCCTCATACGCCTCCTCTAAGAACTGGTTTGACATCATCGCCAGGCCGATGGAATTGGCTTCGGGAACGATATATACCAGTCCGGGGGCCTTTCCCTGGTCTTTCAAAGCATAAGCGATACGCGCAGCGGAGTCAAGAATGGCGTCGTTGCAGAGACTGATACCGGAAACGATCAAAGGTTTTTTGGCTGCCAGTAACGCGGCTGCAACAGATATTGATAACGTGACCATTTCGGGATCGATGTCCAGGGCCTGATCGGCCGCTAATTTCTGATCGCCGTCCGATGCGTGGCCGGTCCCCGATACCCGGCTGGTGTCGGCGGCGCCTAGCGAGGTATTGATATGGTGGGCTACGGCATAAGCCAACCGGGCGATCGTATCCGGATGGGCGCGGAAGGTCCGGGTAGCTATTTCATCCAGTGCATTGACAGCGGGTGTGGCTATGTAAAAGGGGCCGGTAGCTCCCTGTACGATTTCCTTTACGGCCGCATCGTTCCAGTCCGGAATATGCATGGCTTTCACCCGCTCGCCGGGCTTGTTCTTTGCCGCTTGCCGCAGGTTAAGGGCCAGCATGGGCGCCGTATTGGTGACGTCTTCACCAATGACGAATACCGCATCGTATTCTTTGACTTCACCCAAAGAAGGGGTTTTTACTTTTCCGTTTTTCAGCAGGTGGGTGATCCGCTGCAGAAGTCTTCCTTCCGTACGGGGAATACCGGCGAAAAAATGCCCGGCGCCCACCAATTGACGCAGTAGGAAATTTGATTCCAGGGAAGCCCTGGGAGATCCGATCCCCGTCATCTTTTTCCCGGAAGCAATGATATCTTTTAGTTTCCCGATAGCCTTATCGGCAGGTAGGGTCGTAAAAGCGCCGTCTTGCCGGATGGCGGGGGCAAGGATCCTATTCGGGCTATTCACGTACTCGTACCCGAACCTTCCCCGGTCGCACAGAAAATAGCCGTTCACGTCGCCGTTGTAACGGCTCAGGATCCTGCGGATGGAGCCGTATCGCTCGCTGGCTATGATATTACACCCCAGCCCGCATTGATGGCAAATGGAGGGCGCATCGGTAAGGTCCCATTTCCGGGTGAAATGCTTTTTGAGCGTCTTGTCTGTGAATACACCGGTCGGACAGACTTCAACCAGGTTGCCGCTGAATTCATTTTCCAATATGCCGTCTTCGTGACGGCCGAAATAAACGTCGTCATGCGAAGCGAACACGTCCAGGTCTTTTCCCCCGGCATAGTCTTTATAAAAACGCACACAGCGGTAGCATTGGATGCACCGGTTCATTTCGTGGTTGACGAATGGACCCAGGTATTGATTGTTGTGTGTCCTTTTCTTAAATTCATATCTTCGGCAGTTATGCCCTGTCATCACGGTCATATCCTGCAAATGACACTCGCCGCCTTCATCGCACACGGGGCAATCGTGGGGATGGTTGGTCATCAGGGCTTCGATGTTTCCGGCGCGAAACTGCCGCGCTTCCGGCGCTTCGATGGAGATATGGAGACCTTCTGTTACGGGCTCCAGGCAGGCCATGACCAGCTTGCCTTTATGGTCTTCGGCATTTTTATACTTAAGGATCGCGCATTGACGGCAGGCGCCCACGGAGTGCAGGGCCGGATGCCAGCAAAAGTAGGGCAGGTTTAGCCCAAGGGAAAGGCAGGTGGCCAGCATATTTTTGCTGTCATCCGCCTCATATGCGATATTATCGATGACGATATTGGCCATGATTAGTTCCAGGGACATTTATGTTCATGAATATGCCTTTCGAAATCTTGCTTAAACAGTTTTAACGCGCTTTGCAGGGGTTCCATAGCGCCGGGCGCCAGTGCACAAAACGTATTGCCGGGCGCCATATAGTGGGTTTGAAAGGCAAGGATATCCAGGTCTTCCATTTTGCCCTTTCCCGTTTCCAGGGCGTCCAGTAACTTTGCGGTCCAGGGTAATCCTTCCCGGCATGGGGTACACCAACCGCAGGATTCCTGGGCAAAGAATTGTTCCAGGTTACGCACCATGCCTACGGGGCACGTCTTGTCATCCAATACAATGATGGTGCCTGTACCCAGCCGGCTGCCGGCTGCCATCACGCTTTTATAGTCCATGGGAATATCCAGGTGTTCTTCTGTAAGGAAATCCGTGGAGCCGCCCCCGGGCAAAACACCTTTGAAGTGATATCCATCCTGCATGCCGCCTGCGTGTTCTTCCAGGATCTCGCGGAGGGAAGTTCCCAAGGGCAATTCCCATAGGCCCGGTTTTTTTACCCGGCCGCTGGCGCCATACAATTTGGAGCCTCCTTCACCTGTCTTACTTAATTTCATGAACCAATCCGCTCCCTGGGCCAGGATATGGGGCAGGCAGCTCAGGGTCTCCACGTTGTTCACGATGGTGGGCTGACCGAACAGGCCGTGAACCGTCGGGTAGGGGGGCTTTGAACGGGGGTTGGCCCGTTTTCCCTCCAGTGCATTGAGCAGGGCCGTTTCCTCTCCGCACATATACCGGCCCACACTGATATGGAGCGACATATCCAGGTGGAAATCGCTTCCTGCAATATGCTCCCCTAAGTAACCGGCTTCATAGGCCTCCCGGATGGATTGAGTGATGGCTTTTGACGCCTGATGATAGGCCCACCGGAGAAATACGTAACTGTAACGGGCCTGTATCGCATAGGCGCCGATGATAATGCCTTCGATCAGTTGGTGCGGATTTCTTTCCAGCAGGAGCCTATCCTTGAAGCTACCCGGCTCCATCTCATCCCCATTGGCAATGAAGTATTTTGTAGTGGGTGCGTCCGGGCCCATAGGAACGGTGGCCCATTTGGCGCCTGTGGGAAAACCCGCACCCCCTCGTCCTTTAAGGCCGGAGTCGGTTACGATCTTCGTAATTTCATCTGGCTTTAGAGCCAGTGCTTTTTTTAGGGCCTGGTATCCGCCTGCGTCTTCATATTCCCTCAGCGTAAGCCAGGTGCCGTCATTTTTAATATGTTGTGTTAAGGGTCTTTCCATTTTATGTATACTTATTCAATATCATATCCAGATTGTCTGTGGTCAGATTCTGGTGCAGGTCTTCGTTGATGATCATGGCCGGTGCATGGTCACATGTGCCCAGGCAGGGGATCGTTAGTAACGTGAACCGGTCATCCGGTGTGGTTTCTCCGTAATCGATCGCCAGCTTATTTTTTACACAGGCCGCCATTTTATCATGGCCCATGATCCAGCAGCTGATGCTATTACAGAGCAGTATCACGTTCCTGCCCACCGGGCGACGGAATATCAGGCTATAGTAGGTGGCTACACTGTCAATCGCGGCCGGTGACATTTCCAGGAGATCAGCCAGTTCCTTTACCAATTCATCCGATACCCAGCGGCGGTGTTTCTGTATGACCTTTAACCCTTCGATGCAAGCAGCGCTTCGTTGCGGAAAGTGCCGGTATATTTCCTGTATTTCCGTGATCTCAGCGGTCGATAATTTACTCTCTGGTGCCATGGTAAAAATGTTTATCTGTCAACATCTGACAGCACATAATCCGTCGCCCCCAATATCGCCATCAGATCGGGTAGGGTATAGCCGGTGCTGATGGTGGGGACAAACTGCAGGTGTGGAAATGAAGGAGTCCGGATACGGGTCCTGTACGAGTTGGTGTGGCCATCGGAGATCAGGTAATACCCGTTGTGTCCCTTGGTGGCTTCCACACCGCAAAATGCTTCACCCGGTGGTATAACGGGCCCCCAGGTCACGTTCAGGAAATGATGGATCAGGGTCTCTATATCCTGGAGCGTCCTCTCTTTGACCGGAGGGGTCGTGAGGGGATGATCCGATTTATAGGGGCCTTCCGGCATATTACGGAGACATTGCCCGATGATACGCAGGCTTTGCCTCATCTCTTCCACGCGTACTTTTGCCCGGTCATAACAGTCTCCGTTCTGTCCGGTTGGCACATCAAAATCAAATTGTTCGTAACCCGAATAGGGCTGTTTTTTCCTAAAATCCCACTCCAGTCCCGTGGCCCTCAACCCCGGACCTGTGATGCCCCACTCGATGGCTTCCTCCGTCGAATAAATGCCAATGCCTACGGTTCGTGCTTTAAAAATGCTGTTCTTCATCACCAGGCGATCATACTCTTTCAATCTCTTGGGGAAGTCATCGATGAACGCCTGTATAAGGCCTTCCCAGCCTTGGGGAAGATCCTGGGCCACGCCTCCTATACGGAACCAATTAGGGTGCATCCGGGCCCCGCAGACGGCGGCTACGATATCAAGCACCTTTTCCCTGTCGTTAAACGTTAAAAATACGGGGGTCATCATTCCCAGGTCCTGGGCAAAGGTGCCATACCAGACCAGGTGGCTGGAGATCCTGAACAATTCACTCATCATGATGCGGATGACTTTCGCCCTGTCCGGTACTGTGATGCCGGCCAGTTTTTCCACGGCCATTACGTAAGGGAAATTGTTCATCACCCCACCTAAGTACTCGACCCGGTCGGTGTACGGGATATAGGAGTGCCAGGATTGGCGCTCCCCCATTTTTTCCGCACCCCGGTGGTGGAATCCGATATCGGGTATAACGTTCACGATGTCTTCACCATCCAGTTGAACGACGAGCCTTAAAATACCATGGGTTCCCGGATGCTGAGGGCCAAGGTTAAGGAACATGAGATCATCATCCCCGATCGACCTGTCCAAACCCCATTCTTCCGGCTTGAATTGCATGGAAAGTTGTTCCATTTCCTGTTTGTCTTCCGGGAGCTGGTAGGGTGCCATTTCTGTGGCCCTGGCCGGATGGCATTTTTGCAGGGGATGCCCCTCCCAGGTCTGCGGCATCAAGATCCGTTTTAAATGGGGATGCCCCTGGAATTTTACGCCAAAGAGATCATATACCTCTCTTTCATACCAGTTCGCGGCAGGCCAAAGCCCGGTGATGGATGCAAGCACGGGCTCGTCGGATGTGAGCGGTACTTTAAGCCGCAGGAATGTGTTCCTCTCAAAGGACAGTAACTGATAGACGATGGTAAAGCGGCTGTCGGGCTGATCAGGGCGATGCGCCCTGGCCTGTTCATCGATCGCTGTTAAGTCATACAGCATTTTGTAAGGGAAGTCCACTTCCATTTTCAGGAAACGGAGCACTTCAACAATATGATCGGGCTTTAACCAAAGGGTGGGAAAATCATCTTTCGTTTCCTGAATGCTGAATTTGCATTCGCGAAATGTCTGGTTTAATATGGTCACGATATCAGTCATACTGTGCCAGGATCTCTTATTTCTGTCATTTTCATTCTTTCCGCCCTCTTTTCATCCTTCATGGAAGCCCCCTGAGGCTTAATGATGCCCTGATGCCCGATCACCCAGTTCAAGGGTCTTTTTTCATTTCCCACCTGGTCCCTTAACATTAATATACCTTCAAGGAAGGCGTCCGGCCGGGGCGGGCATCCGGGCACATATACATCTACGGGCATGAACTTATCGACGCCCTGAACCACACTGTAGATGTCGTACATGCCGCCTGAATTAGCGCAGGAGCCCATGGAAATGACCCATCTGGGCGCCATCATCTGCTCGTATAGCCGTTTAATAACGGGCGCCATTTTGATAAACACCGTTCCCGCAATGATCATCATATCGGCTTCCCTGGGGGACCCTCTTATTACTTCGGCCCCAAACCGGGCACTGTCATATTTGCTCGTGATGCTAGTCGCCATTTCTACATAACAACAGGATAATCCGAAATTAAACGGCCAGATGGAATTCTTCCTGCCCCAGGCCACCATGCTTTCCATGTTGGTCAGGATGATTGATTTCTGGAATGTTTCTTCAAAGGAGCTGTTACCGGCTATTGCTGCCGTCGGGTTATTTACTTTCGTTGTCCACCACTGCATAGGTCGTCCGGTTTTTTATGTTTTTATGAAACGCTTTCAGGATAGCCTTGCCGTCAGGGCCAAAATTAAGCCCGCCTGTTTTCCACAGATAGACCAGTAACGTCATCTGCACTCCTATGAATACCAATATGGCGGCGTATCCCGTCCACCCGGCTGCCCTGATGGAAATGGCCCAGGACAATATGAAGGCGGCCTCCACATCGAAAACGACAAAAAATATGGCAAGGATGTAAAAGTGAACAGGAAAACGCAGCCTCGCTGTTCCTGTGGCGATGATGCCTCCTTCATAGGCTTCATCCGTAGCCGGTTCTTCATGCCGCTCTCCTAAAAAATAAGAGATAAATAGAATGCCGCTTACCAGTGATACCACGGCAATGCCGTATACTAAAAACGGCCATAATAAATGAACGCTGGTGTTGTGTTGCATGTTATGAATACCCCAGGAAAGTGAAGAATGGATGCAAGGCAAAGCTGGACGATTTGATACGATTAATCTTATAATGTTGTATGAATAAGTTGCATAATTCACACTATATCCGATGATATGTGAATACTGTCATTTATCGTCGGAACTGTGTAATACTTTCCTGGAGAATAGAGTCCAATTTTACTCTTCAAATGATTTACCCTCGTGAGTAAGAAAATAATCCTCCCGGGATTGGTGGCTGGTGTTGTATTGCTGGTATTGAGCATTGTCGGTTTGTATGCGACCATTTTGCTGTTTCCCGGGCTTGCCGTCCAGTATTTCGACCCGACTTTTGATGCGCAATCCGAGAGATATCTTTTGTACTTCGCCCATCCCTTCATTGTCGGGCTAGCCCTTTCTTGGTTTTGGGATCGCTTTAAGGGCATTTTGAAAGGGTCCTTCCTCGGCAGGGGCATCGAATTCGGTATGGCGTATGCACTGGTCGCGGTATTCCCGATGATGTGGCTTATTTATAGCGCGATCAATGTGTCATTGGCTTTGGTGGTGAGCTGGCTTTTATTCGGTATTCTGCAAGGCGTGGCAGCGGGCCTGATTTTTGGCAAAATGAACGCCTAATGGCAATTCAGACATCGTCATGAAAATGTGCGCAATCTTTTTGCTGATCAGCTCCTGGCTGACCGGCAATGATCTTTCTGTTCAAAAGGCCTATATCCTTTCCAAAGGGTATACGGTGATCATCCACGGCAGTGTAAGCATTCACGCCTGGACGGAGACGATAGAGGAGGTGTCCGGAGAACTGGTGGGAAGCATGAATGGGGACGGAAGCGCCAATCTTCAATCGATCCGTATCGTCATGGAAGTGCGGTCCATTAAAAGTGATATGGGGTCGGTCATGAACTCCAAGACATTCAAGGCCCTGAAAGCCGATGCAGATCCGGAAATCACCTTTTTACTGGCCATCCCCGCCAAGTTAAGTCAGATCAGCCCGGGTGGAAAGGCAGTATCCCTGAAAGGCAGCCTGACCCTTGCGGGGGTGACCCACCCGGTCATCATGGTGATAAAATCATTCAAGGTCGTGAAGGACACTATGACTTTTGAAGGAGAGCAAACGATAAAAATGACCGATTTCGGGGTAAAGCCGCCTTCAGCCCTGTTTGGCGCGATGAAGACTGCCCCGGAAATCACCATCAATTTCAAAACTGATTTTACCGTGAAGCAAAAATGAACGGTCAGATGAGGGAAGAATCCTCTATAGCTTTTTAAAATATTTATATGTTGCCAAAAAAAATGAAGGCGGCTGTACTCCATAAGTTCGGTGACCCGCTGAAAATCGAAGAAATGCCTGTGAAAGAGCCGGGCTTGAATCAGATCCTGGTAAAGGTCATCACTTGCGGAGTTTGCCATACGGATTTGCATGCCTGCCAGGGGGATTGGCCAGTAAAGCCCAAAATTCCGTTGATTCCGGGACACGAAGCGATAGGCTATGTCGTTGCCCTGGGACCGGAAGTGAAACAGGTGAAAGAGGGGGATATTGTTGGCGTCCCCTGGTTGTACAGCGCCTGTGGCTATTGTGAATTCTGCATTACGGGGTGGGAGACCTTGTGTGAAAGTCAGCAGAACGGAGGGTACAGTGTGGACGGAGGATATGCTGAATATGTAGTCGCAGACGCCCGGTATGTGGCGCATATTAAAACCAGCACCAATCTGCTGGAGATCGCCCCGATCATTTGCGCTGGTATCACGGTGTACAAAGGGCTGAAGGAGACGGAAACCAAACCTGGGGAGTGGGTGGCTATTTCAGGGATCGGAGGTTTAGGCCACCTTGCTGTACAATATGCCAAGGCGATGGGATTGCTGGTCGCCGCCATCGATGTAGCGGATGATAAGTTGGCATTGGCTAAGAAATTGGGAGCAGACATAACGGTCAATGCCAAAGAACAAGATCCGGGGGCTTATCTGAAAAAAGCAACGGGAGGTATGCATGGCGTACTAGTGACGGCGCCGTCCCCCATTGCTTTTAAACAGGGTCTCTCAGCCTTGCGGCGGAAGGGCACATTGAGCTTGAACGGGTTGCCGCCGGGAAGTTTCGACCTGCCCATTTTTGAAACAGTTTTGAACGGGACTACGATAAGAGGTTCTATAGTAGGTACCAGAAAAGACATGCAGGAAGCCATTGCTTTTGCTGAAGAAGGTAAGGTAAAGGCCACCGTTCATGCGGGTAAACTGGAAAATATCAATTCTATTTTGGAGGAAATGAGACAAGGTCAGATCGAGGGCCGGATGGTCCTTGAGATTGGCCAGCCGTAAGCGCAACAATAACGAGTTAAAACAAAAAGTCAATATCATGTCTATTCAAACGATTAATCCATCCACGAACAAGACCGAAAAGTCTTTCGAGGAAATGACAGAAAAGGCCGTTGATACGGCGGTGGCGCAGGCATCCAAGGCATTTGACCATTGGAAAAAGACCAGTTATGCCGAGCGTGCGGTTCTGTTGCATAAGGTGGCGGAACTAATGCGGGCAAAGAAAGCCTCCCTGGCAAGGATCATCACCATGGAAATGGGTAAGCTCATCTCTCAGGCGGAAGCAGAGATCACCTTAAGCGCGGACATCATCGATTATTACGCGACCAATGGAGCCAGGTTCCTGGCAGATAAAATGCTGCACCCGGAATATGGGAAAGCGTTTATCCGGCACAGCCCGATTGGCGTTCTGCTGGGCGTTGAACCCTGGAACTTCCCCTTTTATCAGGTGGCTCGTTTTGCGGCGCCGAATATCATGATCGGGAATACGGTGTTGGTTAAGCATGCGTCGATCGTGCCGCAGTGTGGTATCCTGCTGGAGGACTTGTTCAGGGAGGCGGGTGCGCCCTATGGTTTGTACACCAATTTGCTGATGTCTGGAAAAAGGGCCTCTGCCCTCGTGGCGGATGAACGGATCAAGGGTGTTTCCCTGACAGGGAGTGAGGCAGCGGGAGCAAGTATTGCCGCCGAAGCCGGTAAGCATCTGAAAAAATCCGTCCTGGAATTGGGGGGCAGTGATGCATTTATCATACTGGAAGACGCAGACATCGACAAGGCAGTGGAGTGGGCGATTGTAGGAAGGATCAATAATAACGGGGAATGTTGTGTAGCCTCAAAACGTTTTATTGCTTTGGAACCCATTGCCGATGAATTTCTGCAGAAATTTAAAGACAAGCTATCCAGGCTAAAGGTCGGTGACCCAATGGACAGGACCACTGAACTGGGGCCTTTGAGCAGCGAAGAAGCGGCGGAGCAACTGGCAGACCAGGTAAAGCGCTCTGTGGCTGGCGGAGCAAAGGTATTGCTGGGAGGCAATAGAGTGGACAGGCCCGGCGCTTTCATGGAAGCAACCATCCTGACGGATCTGAAGCCCGGGATTGCGGCTTACCATGAGGAACTGTTTGGGCCGGTCGCCTCATTCTACAGAGTCAAGGACGAACAGGCGGCCATTGATCTGGCCAATGACTCCCCGTTTGGGCTAGGCGGGTCTGTGTTCACAAAGGATATAGAGCGTGGTAAGCGCGTGGCCGATCAGATCGATACCGGTATGGTATTCATCAATCACCCGACCTGGACACAGGCCGACTTGCCCTTTGGAGGTACCAAGCGTTCAGGCTACGGTCGTGAATTGTCAGAGCTGGGGATCGAGGAATTTGTAAATAAGAAGCTTATCCGGATCAGCGAACTCACCGATCCGTTCTAGATATTAACAGGCCGTTGCTGTCCTTGATTATGAATACATGGTGCCGTTAGGGAAATCCCTGGCGGCATTTTTTGTTAATAAAGGTTCCAGCCGGCAAAAGACCCCTACCGGCGGTTTGAAAAATAATCCCTGACAAAGGCGTGCTGCGCATTTTGGGTCATCTTATCAGACTCTTTCGTTTCGAGCTTTATTTTCTCAAAATGATGGTCTGCTCTTAAAACATTCAATAGTTCGGATTTAGCATTCGTTGGGCCAAAGAGAATCACATCATGATAATTTTTAATTACTTCCGCCAATTTTTTATAATATTCGGATTGCTGGTGTGGCTCCTTGTTGTGCAAGATATTCATCGTGATCGGATCGGTGGTGAACTCCATTAAATGAGCATTGGAATGGTCCATCCAGATACCCAGGTTTTTCGTTGTCGTCATTATTCTATGATTGTATTGATTGTTTCCTTTAAAGCGGCACATTTTTCTAATTCCGATTCTTTGATCTTGCTGTCCAACCCGTCATTCTTCAGGTCAGTCCGGATGAGGAAGAACAGGCTCATATAGATATTGGCGATCCAGATCAAGGAAAAACCTGCAATCAGGTACCCTCGCCAATCCGTATACAGCATTTGATACTTGGTGATGAACAGCAATAGTGCAGTTACATAAAAACTGAAGCAATACTCGCAAGTGAACAGATAAAAGAACTTTCGGTGGAGCAGGGTCTTTCCTTGTAAACTTTGCCTTTTGCAGAAAGCCCTTGGTTCGGAAAATATCTCTTCGTGTGTCACCGTCCAGGCGATGCAAGCTATAGGAATGGCCAGGATAAAAAGCCAGGCGATCGGAGGTAGGATATTCATGCCATCAGTATTACAATATTCCTGCCACAAGTGGTTTTTTACGGAGTGTGAATTGTATAACTATTCTGTAAGGACATGTAATAGTTGTGGTTGGGAATGATCCGACCTTTGTGGCGGAAGCTAACAAAATGAAATTAAAATGAATGCTGTAAACTGTTTACTCATCACCACCTCCAATGACAGGTTGGGAGCCACCGGAAATAAAACAGGTGTATGGATGGAAGACCTTGCGGCGGCTTATTTTATATTTAGGGATGCAGGGGAATATATCACGTTTGCCTCGCCCAAAGGAGGGCACATCCCTGTGGATCCGAATAGCCGGACGGAGGATGCGTCGACGGCGAATACGATACGCTTTCAACTGGATGCCCAGGCAATGTATCATTTTTTACATGCCCTTCCGCTGAAGGAGATCAAGGCGGAGGATTTTGACATGGTATTTGTTGTTGGGGGATACGGGGCAATGTGGGATCTTCCCGGTAGTGAATGGGTGAAGAAATTACTTGATCATTTTATTGAGGCGAACAAGCCCATCGGTTTGGTGGGCCATGCCGTCGTTGCGCTGACTTCACTGACACAAAAGAATGGAGAGCCTTTTGTGAAAGGAAGAAGACTCACGGCATTCAGTAATTCGGAAGAGGAACTGTCCGGATTAGCCGAGGAACCGCCCTTCCTGCTCGCGTCGAAACTCCTTTCCCTGGGTGCAATATACAGCTCGGGAGCCGAGTTTGCCAGCTACGTAGTCGTGGATGGGAATATTATCACCGGTCAAAACCCCGCCTCATCCGTTGAAACGGCTCATCGATTGTTGGAATGTGTACATAGGATAAAAATGGATAAAAGAGCCGCTTTGACACCCTTGGTATTTTAAAAAATGGACAGTATTACCTGTCCATTTATATCTGGCGCTCCATGGCGCCGGGGACAAAGATTTGTTCCTGATACTCGGCTTTATCTCCTTCCGGAATGATATAGTCCCACATGTCTATTGGGGCGCTGTTCTTTATAGCATCGACGGTTATATCTACGAGGACTTCGGCGCTATCCCATTGTACGTCCTTTATATGTTTGACGCCCACTAATACCCTTTTTCCGCCGAACCAGTGATGGGTATCTACCACCAGGTAAGAAATCTGCCAGGTCTGATCATCCACTATAAAATCATCTACATGGCCGATATCGCCGTCACTAGTGTGAATGCGATAACCTGTTACCTGTAGGACGCTTCTTAAGTGATTGTCGTCCTTGGATACTTTTAATTTGTTCAATTCCCTTGCGCTCCTGGGTTCAATTCCCGGTGCGGGCGTCACGACGCCCCAAACACCACCGGGATAGAAGCCGGTGCTCCAATAGCTTTGCCATTGATAATGCAGCGCTAATTGTTCCTCCTGCTGCCGGGAAACTGGTTTTTCAGTATCGATATCAGGGCTGTGCCGAACTTGTTCTTTGGTTAGGTTTACCGGGAATATCCCTGATTCCCACGCTTGCCTGGCGAGGGATTTGGACGAAATAAGGACTTTCCGGCCGAACAGCCAGCTTCCGGTGTTTACGATCAGGTAGCGGATGGTCCAGGTCTCGTCATCGAAGTAAAAGTCTTCGACCTTGCCGATCTCCCCATCTGTAGCTCCCATATTATTGCCCATTAAGTGATTGATAGCTCTTTGCATACAATGTTGTTTTGTTTTTTGGAAATGGGTGATGTTCGCATCAGCAAGCTAACGAAATAAGCCCCCATCTTTCTTACATGCCGGTGTGAATACCTTGCATGATTCACACATCTTTTACGCCATCGCATGGAAGACCGGTATTTTCCGGAACCGGAAGGCGTCGTATAAATAAAGCAGACCGATGGTCACTCCGATGGCTCCGATCAGGACGTTCACGCCAAAGGGATTCTCCATGGGATTATGGGATATCAGCAGTCCACAACTTATTAAGAAGAAGCCTCCGGTAAAATCCCCTTTCCATCCATGGATATCTTTGGCCAGCGCCAGGGAAGCGATCATGGTAAGAAGGCCCTTTGCGACGATCCAGGGGCCAACGAGGTATGGAAAGGCAAAAAGCGAAAAAACAGGATCAAGCAATAGAAGGACGCTGAAGAGCAGGTCAGGGATACTTTCTGCTCTGATCCATCTCTTTTCTTTCTGAGTGGAATCGCAACTATAGGAGACGGCCAACAGCAGGAGGCCATTAAGCAGCAGTACAACACCTGAGTATTGAACGGCGGAAATATAGGTATTGTGAGAACAGTATAAGGCAAAAGTTCCAATGAATATCCAACAGGATGCCGCAAGGACTAAGAGCAGGGGAGCAGGGTTCTTTTTCATATTGCTAGTGTTAATCTTCGATCGTGTTCTTATTTACTAAAAGGTTATTCATGTAAGCTCAACACAGGTATAGGGCTATGCTGGGCAAGTTTCCGGGACTGACTGACATGAAAATCAAAAAGGCCATGTTTTTTAGGAAAGACCAGGATTAAGTCAGCGTTGTTGTAACCCAGATATTCCAGGATGCCGTCATCCACCCTTTGGTTCTGGATACAATGAACTTCCGGATATAATTCTTTGAGCTGCTCTTTCCACGCGCCACTTTTGAAAATGGGGGGTTCGTTGCTCGTTACCCGGGGCTTTTCCACCGTGACGATATCGAAGCGGGAGCCGAAATACGTTCGTAGGTCTTTAAGGAGGGGCAGCGAATGCGCCATTCCGGAATTGATATCCTCCAGGTCACAGGCCATGAGAATTCGACGGAAATGGCGAAAGGGGAGATCTTCAGGAACGACCAAAACGGGATACTTAAGACGATGAAGCAAAGAGGCAACCGGGCTTCCGGCCAGGAATTTTTCAATAGTAGGGCCGGTGGCGCCCAATACGACAGTGCAGGGTTGCAGTTCGTTGCACAGGTTGGCGACGTTGGTGGAAAGGCTCCCGGCTTCCACACTGGTGTCGATCCCGATCTTCTCGTGGGTGCGCCGGATCAACTCGACCTGCAGTTCTTTCAGCGAAATATTGGCGGAGTCGACCATTTCCTGGTATACGGATTCCGTCATCAACATTTCGGCGGAGGAAACAGGCACCTGGATCACATGAATGAGGTGCAGGTCCGCCTTGATAGCCAAGGCAAAGTCTGCGGCATAGCGGGCGGCGTTGATGGCGCAGGGGGAAAAGTTAACAGGAACGATGATGGATTTCATAACGTTGTCGTTTTCACGAAGCTCGCCCTTTCTGAAGGCCGGTTATATGACATACGTCTTTTCAAGAAATGATTTTGATCAACTCCGGTAGGCCGGACTTGGTTTAACTTTGCCAGATTAACCTACGATAATATGAATTCGCCTATTCCTGAAAGCATGAAGGCTATGGTGTTGGAAACGCCAGGCCTCCCTCTTTTATATAAGGATGTCCCGCTGCCGGTGCCTTCTGATCAGCAGGTGTTGGTCAAGGTCATTGCCTGCGGTGTTTGCCGCACAGACCTTCATATCATGGATAGTGAGCTGTCACATCCCAAGCTTCCCCTTATTCCCGGGCACGAGATCGTGGGTCGTATTGAAAAGGTGGGAAAAGAAGTCACAAGATGGAAGCGAAACGACCTGGTCGGGATTCCCTGGGTGGGATATACTTGCGGATACTGTCGGTATTGCGGGAAGGGGCAGGAGAATTTATGTGAAAATGCCCTCTTTACCGGGTACACCATGGACGGGGGCTATGCCGAATATACGGTAGCCTACGCGGATCATTGTTTTGTGTTGGATGCCATGTTTGGAAACTCTTCAGGCGCGCCGCTCCTTTGCGCAGGCCTGATCGGTTACCGTTCTTATGGTATGATCGGATCGCTGGTCGAAAAGCTGGGTATTTATGGATTTGGGGCGGCTGCCCATATCCTGATACAGGTGGCACTGAGTCAGGGGAAAAAGATATATGCCTTCACCAGGGATGGCGACCTGGAGTCGCAGGCCTTTGCTGTCAAATTGGGCGCAACATGGGCGGGAGGATCTTCCGAGTCTCCACCCGAACCGCTGGATGCCGCGATCATTTTTGCCTCGGCCGGTGAATTGGTGCCCAAAGCCTTGAAGGACATTGATAAGGGAGGAGTTGTCGTTTGCGGAGGGATACACATGAGCGACATCCCGTCCTTTCATTACGAGCTCCTGTGGGAAGAAAGGATGATCCGTTCTGTGGCCAATCTTACCCGGAAGGATGGCCTGGAGTTCCTGGCGCTCGCCGCCAGGATACCTGTGAAGACGGATACGCGGTTGTTTCAACTACGGGAAGCCAATGAAGCCCTGACGGCACTCCGGAAGGGTGAGATACATGGAGCGGCCGTACTGGTTATGTAAATCAGGCCCGCGGTGGTGCAAGTGGAATTAAAGTGTGAATTACATAAATCATTTATGAATTTATGTAACACTTGTGAGTGAGAATAAGGGGAAATTGTAAGGATGCATCGCAATATAAATAGTTTAGTCGGATACAAGGTGGAAGCGACGGATGGGGAGATGGGGAAAGTAGAGGAGTTCTATTTTGATGATCAAACCTGGGTCATAAGATACCTGATCGTAAAAACGGGTAATTGGCTGTCTGATCGTAAAGTCCTCATTTCTCCCGTAGCCCTGATAAAGGAAACGGGCCGTTTCGGGGGCTTCCCCGTCAACCTTACAATGGATCAGGTCAGGAAGAGCCCGAACATTGATACGGATAAGCCTGTTTATAGGCAACAGGAAACAGAACTGCATCAATATTATCCCTGGCAAATGCCACCCACAGATGAACAAATAGTGGGAAAGGCTGATAGAAATGATAAAAGATCCGGGGATGATCTGCACCTGCGCAGCACCCATGCAATTTTGGGGTATGATATTGAGACCACGGATGGAGACATGGGCCATTTGAAGGATTTCATTATCGATGACGCGACCTGGAAGATAGAATACCTCGTCATCGAAATGCGGGCCTGGCCCATTGGAAAGAAGGTGCTTTTGGCTTGCAAGCATGTCAAAGAAGTGCAAAAATACACGTCCAAAGTGCAGGTGGATGTGACCGGTTATGCATTGAAAAATAGTCCGGTCTTCGATGAATCGGGCTTTGCATATCCAGAAACCATTGATACCGTCTACGATAATAATCTTCCCGACAGATAGAAAATTGGCAACTATATGGAACGTACTATTACTAGTTTACTGGGCTCCAGGATGGAAGCCACGGATGGTGAGATCGGGAAAGTAGATGATTTTTACTTTGATGATGAATCCTGGACAATCCGTTACCTGGTTCTAAAAACCGAAACTTGGCTGTTAGGTCGTAAGGTGCTTATTTCCCCGGTGGCTTTTATAAAGGACCGCTGTATACCTGGAGTATTTGAAGTAAATCTTACCCGGGAACAGGTACGGAACAGCCCTGGTATCGATACCGATAAGCCTGTTTCCAGGCAGCAGGAGATCGAATTATATGGACATTATGCTTGGCAGGGATATTGGGAAAGCGGCTTTTACGCAGGTGGATTAGGATCGACCGTCGATGCGCTTCCGGAAAATGGAAAGAAGCGTGTCGGCGCCGATCTTCACTTACGCAGCACGGGTTATGTGCATGGTTTTCATGTTCATGGGACCGACGGTGAAGTCGGTCATGTATATGATTTTATTGTGGACGATCAAGCCTGGAAGCTGCTATATCTTGTCCTCGATACGCACAATTGGAGGGAAGGCAAGAAGATGCTGGTTTCAACGGCTCATATCGTGCAGATGCAGTGGAGTGATGCTGAAGTTTATTTGGATGAAACGATCGCTGATATAGGAAGAGGCGTAGTATTTGAGCCGGCGGCGTCCACCGATCCGCCAACGGCTTTGTGATAGGTTCATCCTTTCTCATTTTTCCCGCCAGGGAAATTCATTTGTATGGGGCTTTATTTATTTTGGGATAGATATATAATTTATTATTTATCTTAGACAGGTACTCCTGTGGCTGCTATTGTAATATTACATAGACTATATCCCCCCCATAATTTACATCTATTGATGGCTAACAAAACGAAGTTTAAAATAAACCTTTCCAGGTGGACCGTCGTCGCTCCTGCCTTGGCCTGGGTGTTTTATGCATTGAGAGGATCGCACCCGGGCGGAGGCTATATTTTACTGCTGGCTATTTGCTTGATCGGGGCCGTGATGGCGTCTGTGCATCATGCGGAGGTGGTCGCACACAAGGTAGGTGAGCCATTTGGTACGCTGGTGTTGACAGTGGCCGTGACGATCATTGAAGTATCGCTGATCATCTCTCTCATGCATACCGGGGGGCCGGAAGTCAATACCCTCGCAAGGGATACGGTTTTTGCCACCATCATGATCATATTGTCGGGTATCATTGGGATATGTTTGGTGGTTGGCTCATACCGCTATAGAGTACAGGTCTTTGAATTGGAAGGAGTCAATGCGGCCCTGGCCGCGCTGATCGCTATCGCCGTCATTACCCTGGTCCTTCCGAATTATACCACCAGTATTCCCGGCCCCTGGTATAGCCCTAAACAACTAGGTTTTGTAGCCATTGTAACTTTGGTTATTTATATCTCCTTTATCCTTGTTCAGACGGTCAGGCATCGGAGTTATTTCCTGGTGATTCTTTCCGAAGGAGACAAGCCGGAACATTTAGCTCCTCCTTCCGTCACTACTACAGTGATCAGCCTGCTAGTGCTGCTTTGTTCTTTGCTGATCGTCGTATTGTTAGCAGATAACCTGGCGCCGGGAACAGAGCACTGGATTGAAAGGATGGGAGCGCCAAAATCGCTGATCGGGGTTTTGATTTCTGCGGTAGTATTGATGCCGGAAGGGATTTCTGCCATCCGGGCTGCTCAGAATAATCATTTGCAAATCAGTTTAAACCAGGCATTAGGGTCAGCGTTGGCCAGCACCGGGCTCACGATTCCAGTAGTGGCGCTCGTTGGATTATTTGGCGGCCATAGTATAGAATTGGGCATAGATTCAAAATCTACGGTACTATTATTGCTATCCTCCTATATTGTTTTCCTGTCCCTTAGAACGGGACGGACCAATATCCTTCAGGGGGTTATCCTGCTGGTGATTTTCGCGCTTTACTTATTCCTGACCATTTTTCCTTAATAACTTAGCTAACATTATGAAAGCAATTCAGTACACCGCATTTGGAGATTCATCCGTCATTCAGCTCAGCCAGGTTAGCAAACCCACGCCTCAAGACAAGGAAGTCTTGATACGGGTTACCGCAGTAACCGTGAATCCATTGGACATTAAGATACGTTCGGGGTTTATGCAAAAGCAAATGCCCCTGGTATTGCCCTATATACCCGGGCTTGATGTTTCAGGTATCGTAGAAGCCGTTGGCAGCGATGTGATCCGCTTAAAGGCAGGGGACGAAGTATTTGGGACCACCTTTGGAGGCACCTTTGCCGAATATGTATCCATTAACGAGGATCAGCTTGCGACGATTCCAAACAATGTCAATAAAAATGAAGCGGCGGCCCTGGCCGTTCCCCTGGTGACAGCCTATACGTTCTTAGTAGAGGAGGGGCGACTGCAGGCAGGACAAAAGGTCTTGATCCAAGGCGCCGCCGGTGCCGTAGGGAGTACAATGGTTCAAATGGCGAAGGAAATGGGAGCATACGTCATCGGCACGGCGTCCGGTGAAGGCATAGCGCTCCTGGAATCCTTCCGTACTGACCAGGTGATCGATTACAAAACACAGGATTTTACGCAAGTGGTGAAAGACGTTGATCTGGTACTGGACCTGGTGGGGGGTGAAATCCAGGCAAAGTCATTTGAAGTATTGAAGAAGGGAGGTCTGTTACTGAGCACAGTGATGCCCCCATCCGCCGAGCTGGCTCAAAAGTTCGGGGTAAACGCCCGGTTTGCCAATTCATCTCCGTCCTATAAGAAATTGGAATTTGGCAAACGCCTGGTAGAGCAAGGGAAAATAAAAGCCCAGATTGCCAGGACCCTGTCGCTGGCCGATGCCGCGCAGGCGCAGGATTTGGTGACGGGCGGCGGGATCAATGGTAAAGTAGTTTTAGAAACGAACACTTTTTCCGAATGAGCAAATCTTCTATCCCTAAAAGCGCAAGTGGAATCAAAAGCGCAAGTGGGGTCAAAAGCGCAAGTGGAATCAAAAGCGCAGGTGGAATCAAAAGCGCGGGAGGCGCCCCGCCTGTTGGCGATAAACGTGTAGACAGGTATATCGCAGAAGCGCCTGATTTTGCCCGTCCGGTCCTGGAGCACATCCGGGCCTTGGTACATAGGGCCTGTCCCGACGTTCAGGAAACAATAAAATGGAGCACCCCCTTCTTCGAATATAATGGCTCCATCCTGTGTAATATGGCTGCCTTTAAACAACATTGTTCCCTTGGCTTTTGGAATGCTGCTTTGTTGAAAGATCCGCAAGGTGTTTTGCACGTGGAAGACAAGGATTCCAGGGGCCATTTCGGGCGGATCACTTCACTTAAGGACCTTCCCCCTGATAAAGTGTTGCTGCAGTTACTGAAGGAGGCGTCCAGCCTTCTGATGACAGGTGTTCCCAAGCCGGTAGCCGTGAAAAAAAAGAAGGCGGCATCGGAGCTGCCGGTGCCGGACGAACTGTTGAAGGCCTTTAAAAAGAGTAGGGGAGCGCAGGCTGCTTTTGATGCCTTTTCTCCCTCCCACCGAAAGGAATACATTGAATGGATCACGGACGCAAAGACAGAGGCCACCCGCGATAAGCGGATTGCTACGACCATTGAATGGCTGATAGAGGGGAAGCCCAGGCATTGGCAATATCAAAAGTGATACTCCCCTTTATGCGGAATTTTCTACCATGTTATTTAACGTCATCAGGTTCCTGGGTGCATCCCCTTCTATCGTGTTATTAAAGTAGGCGTAGACATTTTTGCCTTTGGTAAGCCAATCTTGGATTTGATAGGCTTTGTCCTGTAAAAAGACATCGCTATAGCTTCCTTTGTAATCCCCCTTGGGCCCATGAAATCGGAGATAGATGAAGGGGCTCTCCGCCGATACGTCAGCCCGGAGTGGCCTGTCGTGCCAGACGAGGGCGGCCCGGTGGCGTTCCAGCAAAGAACGGGTTTGCTCATTATACCAACTTGGATGACGGAACTCCACCGCCACCTTCCAGCCATTAGGGGGATTGAGTTGTTGGATTTTTTCCAGGACCATTTCCAATTGGGGAGAATGGCTGCTATCTGTGCTTGCCGGAAGTTGAACCAATAAAGCCCCCTTTTTATCTCCCATATGATTGGCTATACCCATAAATTTTTCAATATGGCCGTGAGGGAAGAGGAGATGTGTTGAATGGGTGATCTCCCGCCATACTTTCAGGGTGAACCGGAATTCAGCCGGGACTTCAAGGGCCCATTTTTCAAGGGTGACGGGTAGGGGAAGCTTATAAAACGTACTGTTGATCTCCAGGCTATTGAACAAGGAGGAATAATAGGCAAGGCGGCTTCCCGATTGAAATGCCGGAGGAAATGCTTTCTTGTTTTTCTCCACAAGCTCTATGTTACTGGTGCCGCTCCAGAATGTCGCCATATGTGCAATCACGGTTTTTTCCTTTCTTCCAGCAGATCGTCAATGATAAATTGTATTTCCAGGAACTTAAAGGCAAGGTCCGTCACTTCGTTGTCAAAATTGTCCATATCAACCTGAATCCATCCTTCCACTGAATGCACCCATATGCCGACTTTCAATTCCAATTGCTGTTGATCGAAAGGGCCTTTGTCCATGCGATCAAGGCAAGATTGAAATTTGTTTAAGTAGTAAGTTGTTTCCATATTATTGCTTCGTCTTCAACAATATATAATAATTCTTTTCAATTCCCTCATTGGCAGTTAACATTAGAAAGGTAAGATCGCTGCTAGGAGAGATTTAACCCCTCATTTAATTCCTCATCTCTCTTCTCTATTGAAAATAAAACGTCCCTAAAATCCTTACTTCCCCCTTACCGCCAAATGCCCCATCCCCTGTTTATTCAGTATCGTCGAAATGCAATCCTGCACCATCCGCTGCACCTCCAGTTTTATCCTTGAATAATTATCAGCAATGGCCGCTGCGTCCGGCGGCTTAGGCAACAAAGGGATCTCGACATCCGACGCAGCGCCGCCGCCGCGGAGCCGACCATGCGTACCGCCAAGGCTAGGCCTATGGCCCACTTTAATCCTTCCATGAAACAACTTCAACTTCACCGCCTGGTCCGGCGCATCCGCCAGTATCCCTACCATTTCCCCCGCCGACAAGGTCGCGATTCTCGATGGAGGCAAGGCCGCCTCCAAATGCCTTGACATGCCTATGGATTGCTCCCGGGGACTAGTGTGTGTCGTATACCGCTCCTGCAATATCCTGCCGAAACGTTCCGAGAGAGCACGGGCCGAATCCCCGCTGACCTGCCCGCTGATGATATTACCCGTGATGTTCAGCAGCACATCCGACAAGTCCTTCCCATATTCCTTTCGGAGCTGGCTCATGTCCTGAACGGCGATGGTCGTGGCTACCCGGTTGGAACGGGCGGTAGCCAGCAGGGTATCCATGCCATTGAAATAAAGGGTAGGGAACTCATCAAAGACCAGGGAGGAGGGAAGCCGTCCCTTCTGATTGACCAGCGTTACCAACCTCGACACATACAGGGAGACGACAGCGCCGTAGACCTGTTGCTTGGCGGGGGTATTCCCCATACAAATAACCTTGGGCGCGGAAGGATCATTGATGTCCAGCGTAAAATCATTCCCCGAAAGAACATAATACAAGTGGGGCGCAGACAGCCTCGCCAGGGATATCTTGGCGCCCGCTATCTGTCCTTCCAACTGAGGCATGACCCCCGCCTGGTAGGCAGATATAAAGGGACTGATCAGGAAAGCGATCTCCGGCTCTGTGCGCAGGACGGAGAACAGATGGTCATAGGGTATTTGCATCAGCTCGATGACATGGGGCAGCGTGCAATAGATGCCCTTTTCATATTTCTTGAGGAACCAGATAAGGGCCGTCACCAGGTTGATGGCGGACTCCACAAAAAAGTCCCCTTGTTTCCTGATCCAATCCCGGTTAAGCCCCAGCAGGATGGTGCGGGCCGATTCCCCTGCGTCTGCTAAGTCGGTCAGGGTGGTCGGATCCAGTGGATTGCACCGGTGCGAACGACTTAAGTCGTCGAAATGGATCACGAAGAAAGATGGTTTGACTGCATACGCCTTCTCGTTCCTGAGCAACGTATTATACACATGCCGGCTCAGGTCATCAAATTTGAAATCGTAAACGAACAGCGTGAATCCTTTCCGGATCTGCTGTTCCAACAGAGGGCGAATGACAAAATATGTTTTACCGGATCCCGGGGAGCCCATTACCACCAGCCCCCGGAAGGGTTGGAGGATATTGATCCATCCTTTTCGGGTCCGGCCCCTGAATTGGTAGTGCATGGGCAGGTTGACCGAGTACGGATTATTGCGTTGTTTTTCTTCCTGGGGATAGGATTCGCTTTCCGTATTGAACACGTCGGAAGATTGTCCCTGTCGTTGTAAATAAGAAAGGAACACGCCGGCAAGCCCCGATCCCATGGCCAGGAGAGGAAGACGGAAGGAGCCCTGGAACAGCCAGTCCCGCTGGTGAATGGACAACCATCGGTCCAGGGGAGGCCAGGCGAGCCGCCGACCCGACAACCATCGGAATGGCCAGGCGGCCAGCCATGAATGCCCATGCAGGTAGCCAAACAGCGCCAGCAACAGGGCGAAGGCCACCCAACATCCGATGATGGTCTGTCGGAGAATGGGGTCCGATGATGAGGAAGGCGGATTCATTGTGTAATCCCCCGGTTCCATTGTGAGGAAGGATCTTCCGCCGACGTGCGTACTTCCCGGGTACGGGTGAGGGACAACGCCTGGGCCAGGTCGTCCGGCGCCAGGCGGCATCGCCGGAGCAGCGCCGTCGCCGTATAGGTTTCTCCCATGACCGCTTCCCCGAAAGCCCAATGCGATTGGTGATCCACATAACAAAGGGAAAGGGGCATGGGCTCCTGCCGCTTCGGTAATTGCCAGTGCATCTCGATGCCTTCATTTTGCAGGTCGGCCCGTAACCGGTCGATATGCCGGTTGTTTTCAGGAAACAATGACCAGTCCACGGCGTTGCGGACCCGCTTGACAAAGGCGACTTGTTCGGCCCGGTCCCGTTCAAAGCGTTGTTCCAGGAAAGCCAGGGTGGGCTTGCCTTCCAGCTTGCTCGCTTTCAGGTAGCTCGTTTGAGGGTTCCCTTCTTCATTCAGCGGACGGTACACCAATCCTCTATGTATATAGATATTTGAACCGGGTTTGCCACGGTCGGCCATCAGCCGGTAGGGCCGTAGCAAGGCATTGAACTCTTCCAGGGAAGTGAACCGGTATTCCGCCAGGACAGTGGCCAGGATGGTATTTACGAAAGGACCTTTGGGGCCGCTGTTGTAGTGGACATCGTTGATGCCTATGGACCTGTCCCCGCGAAAATGCAGCCTTTCATTTGCATGGGATCTTACCAGGTCAAATTCCCGCTCCAGGTCAGCCGTGGTCTGTCTGGATAATTCCTTTTTAAGCAGGTCCATTTTGATGACGGCCCCGTCACGCCGGATGGGAGATCCCACGATATGAACATGTGGATTGGGCGCATCCATATGTTCGTACACTAAGTAGGGCTGTTCTCCGAAACCCAGTCTTTCCATATATATTGTAGAGAGCCGGATCAGGAGATCCCTGTCCGGTTGCTCGGAGATATCAAAGGTCAGGGCGATAGAGGTGCCTTTTACCTCGGCCCTGGGATTGAGACTGCCCCGCATCTCCAGGCGTTTCCTTTTTTGAAGAGGGGTCAGCCGTGCTGAATCTATAGGGTAGCCCATGGCAAACAGAAAACGGGCTTTGCCGGCGTCCACCTTTTTTTCACTATAGTGCACTACGCGGTATAGGTCGCGTATGCTATGGATCATTGCAACCATACAATAGCCAATTTTTGTATTAGGGAATTGATTTGAGAAAAAAGGGCAATCGTGTCCCGGTCCAGTCCTTTGTATTCGGGAGGTAATTGTTTGCGCAAGAGGATCAGTTCTTCCAGGAGCTCGTCCATGGAATGATTCCTGGTCAGCAGTACCGTCTTCTTTTGAAGGACGATATGTTTAACCATAGTGTTAACGGAGATATCCGTTTCTCCGAGTAGATGCTTCAGGTATTGATAGTCCGTCTCACTCACGAAGAAGCTGATCTCATATCTTTTGGCTTGCATAACCAATAATTTAGGTTATACAAAACTAGCCACCTTATCGATTAATGAGGATACCTGTACTCCCAGGGGAATGCCTATGAATTCAGGAGCGTGACTTACTAATTCAGGAAAACCCTGTTTCAGCGGGCGCTGCCGTCAAGCCGTTTTTTTGATCCATACCGAAACCGACCCCGCGGACACGCGAAATTCGCCCCATCCCTCTGCATTGATAGTGACTTCTCCGGCATTTTCTGCCAGGTGATTGATGAACACGGCGCCTGCGAATTTCTTCCCTATTTCCATGTTTTTGAAACCTTCGTCGCCATTGGTCATCAACACCGCACAGCCGGAGTCCGGATGCTCATCTATTCCTTCCCGGGTCCATCCTATGCAATTGCCATGATCGAAATAGTCCCTTTGCATCCCATAAGCATACAGGTTCCTGGCCACCAATAATTTTTCGATATGCTCCGCTTTGTCCAGGAATATTTCCTGGTCGCTTCCGTCCTTGCCTTTGTCCACATAGTGCGCTCCATACAGGTCCGGGTAAAAAACACAAGGGTGGCCTCCTTCCCGGAGCAGGATCAGCGCGTAGGCGAGGGGCTTGAACCACTTCTCCACAGGCGCTTCCAGTGCTTGCAAGGGTTGGGTGTCGTGATTGTCTACGACAGTGACAGCCAGTTCGGGTTTTACTTCGACAAGGGAATCTTTAAAGATCGTCCTCATGTCATAATCCTTACCGCTTTTGGAGGCCGTATGGAAATTGAGTTGCAGGGATGCATCAAACAAGGACATTTTTCCTTGCGTCGCCTCAATGTATTTTAGCAGGAGGGGCAGATCTCCGGGCGCCCAGTATTCGCCCACCGCAAACAAGTCAGGCTTCTTACTCCGCATATGATCCAGCCATTCGTTGTAGAAAGAAGGCGTGATATGCTTTACGGCATCCAAGCGAACCCCATCGAAACCGGCTTCCTGGAGATACCATGACCCCCAGTTTTTCAGTTCTTCCCTCACGGCGGGATTTCTGAAATCAATATCGTCAAACATCAGATAATCAAAGTTGCCCTTTTCAGTGTCAATCACCTCTTCCCAACCTTCCCCGTACTCATTCAGGATACGGAAGATCCCCGTTTCCTTTAAATCATCGGCATAATCAATACCGCTAAAGCAATGGAAATCCCAGACAAAGGGCGAGTATTTACCCTTTCGTCCCGGGAACGTGAATTTGGTATAAGCATCAATGTCGAAAGGGTCGCTGGTAAATTCAGTTCGGTTCTCAGGGTTGACCCGCCTGACCTTGATCCTCTCCTTTTCGTCGGCGCCGCCTTTATGATTGAGTACTATGTCGACGTAGGTCCGAATGCCTTTTTCATGTAAAGTCTTTATGGCGTCAACGTATTCCGCCTTTGTCCCGAACTTGGTCCGAATGGAACCCTTTTGATCAAACTCTCCCAGGTCAAAGAGATCGTACACATCATACCCATTGGTATTGGCGCCTTCTTTCCCCTTACAGGCAGGGGGGAGCCAAAGGGCATTGATTCCAAGGGCCGCTAAGTTGCCGGACTCGTCTTTTGCACGTTTCCATAGGCTCCCATCGGCTGGATAATACCAGTGGAAATATTGCATCATAGTACCATTGATCATAAAACCAGTTTAATAATTCTATACCAATTATTAATCCAAAAAAATCAATACATTCAAGGATTAAACGATCGTATGCCACCAACCTATTCCCATATGGCCTTGCACTTCCGCTATCGCTTGTGGATTGCAGAAATGAACGCCGATATTAGTGTCTTGCGTATATTCAACGACTACATCGTTGAACTCTCTTCCAAAAATGGCGATCCTGCGGTAAAGTCAGGGATCGCTGAATTTAATAAGGTCTTTACCGGCTTTAGGGGCGATATAGACGAGCTCCGGCATGAGATGCACCTGTGTAAGATGTCCCTGGCGGCTGACGCGAAGGCGTCGGGTAAAAGCGGTAAAACGTCGTCGATCACAGGAGATCATTCCGCCCTGGAAAAAAGGTATACCGGCTATAGGAAGAAATTTGACACAGTGAAACAGGAGTTCGGGTCTTTTGAGGGAAAGTGGCTCTGAAATACTCACCGCTTACTGCGTTGGCTGAACGACCGGAAGGATCACGTGAAAAGTGGCGCCGCATCCCGGATGGCTGGTGGCGTAGATATCGCCGTGATGGTTTTGGACGATCTTTTTGCACATGGAAAGACCAATACCGTTGCCGGAATACTCCGTCTTCCGGTGTAGCCGTTTAAAGATGCTAAAGATATGGTCGGCGTGTTCCGCGTCGAACCCTATGCCATTATCGCTGACCTGGATGTGGTAATTCGTTCCCACCAACTCGGATCGGATAATGATGACAGGCGATACGTCCTTGCGGACATATTTAAGGGCATTGGACATCAGGTTAATAAAGAGCTGCGATATTTGAAGGGGGATGGCCTCGATGGTAGGAAGGGCTTCGCATTTGATCAGGCCTTTCTTTTGTTCAATGACCAGTTCGTATTCGGTTTTGACGTCTTCCACGATGTCTTCCAGGTTCACGCGTTCAAAACGGGGGGCTTCCGTGGAAAGCTCGGAGTAGGCGAGGACATCCCGGATGAGTGTCTGCATCCGGGCGGAGGCCCTGGTGATCCTTTCCAGGTATCTTTTGGAGGGCTCGTTCAGGTCGCCGGCGCTGCTTTCAAGCATTTGGGCATAAGTGCTGACCTTCCGGACGGGCTCCTGCAAGTCGTGGGAGGCGATATAGGCGAACTGCCTGAGTTCGGCATTGGATCGCTGGAGATGGGTATTGGCGGTGGCGAGTTCTTTGGTGCGGTCCGCTACCACTTCTTTAGTGCGGCCAGGAATTGTTTTCCGTCCATAATGGGCATATTGAGATCGAGGAATATGACATCAACACTGATTTCGCGGTTTTCCAGTTTTTGCAATGCCAGTCGGGCGCTGCTTTCTGCAGTGCAAACAGCGGAAGTGGACACTTCGCTCATCGCTGAAAGAAAGATTTCCTGATCGTCTTCGTCGTCATCGATAAGCAATACGCGGGAGTAAGGCATAAGCTGTTCACGGGTTAGAGATCAGCAATTTATGACAATAACATGGTATTTGAACGGGTGATATTGACATTGGCATAAATACTTCAATCAGGTTGTGATATGTTTGACCATTCTGCATAACAGCCAAAAGACGACTACCAGCATACCGGCGATGGCCAGGGGCATGGGCAAGGGTTTAGCAAAATACAAGATTACCGTCGACTTATTTCAGGGCCGCCTCTATGGCTTGTGCTTTGTCCAGATGCCTGTGCAACATTCTCAATGTATTTTCTGCGAAGGTCTTTATATCCGGATCTTTGCCATTTGTCGCCTCTTTTTCAAAATCCTTTATATCCTCCTTGTGATCGTCTACCATCATTTTCACATAGTCTCTATCGAAGTCGTTACCGGTTTTCTTTTGAAGCCGGCCCTTTTCTCTTGACTGCTTGTCGGTCAGGGAATCCGGTAACGCATAATTTTTCGATGCAGCCAGGGACTTGATCTTATCGCCACCCATGACGTGATCCTTAACCATCAGCGCTCCAAATTCTTTGATGGTGGTCCTGGAAGCATTTCGCTGCGCGATCTTCCCCAATTCAACTTCCATCATTCCGCCGGTGGCAGCGTTTTTCAGGAAATCTGCATCTGCTGAAGGAAGGATAGACGAGTCATTGGCCATGGCATTGGTATTGGAGTGGGTGACCATGGTGTCTGTGGCGCGGGCGGTACTCGAATCCCCGGTAGAAGCACTGCCGCTGGCGGAATGACAACTGGTTGCACCAAGTAATAATAGGCTTGAACAAAAGAGTAGAAAGGGTCTCATAAAATGATTATTCTTTCCTATGGAAGGATGCTCTGTTTTCTAAAGCAGTTCGCCCCCCTTCTAAACAAGCTACATTCTGTTCAGTAAAAGGGCTATTGCCATGAAATGGATATGTGTATTAAATGGTGTTCCTACGGCCGGCGATCAGGGATATCAGGAATAGCACAATAAAGATGAAGAATAAGATCTTAGCAATACCTGCGGCGCTCGCTGCTATACCTGCAAATCCGAAAATGCCCGCGATGATGGCAACAACTAGAAATATGATGGTCCAGCGTAACATAGTAAAAAAGGTTTAGTGTGATGAATGGTTAATGATTTAAATGAATTCATAAACTATGCCAGGATGAAATCAAACTTCAAGGCGGGAACCTGACAAGAAAATCTCCGGGTGTAGAATTTTTGGGTCACGTCAATTATAGATTTTCTTCCACAGGAATGGGTGCTTACGGTGCATGTATGGCAGATGTTTTGCGATAGCACTTGGAAAAAGAGGAAATTATGGAAACAACTCAAGCGCCGGTCCGTTCCGGCACAACCAATACCAAATTAAATGAATTCTTCCTGGACCAGTTGCAAGACATTTACTGGGCCGAACAAAAACTAGTGAAAACCCTCCCGAAAATGGCGGATGCCGCTCACTCCGGTGAGTTGAGCCAGGCCTTCAGGAGCCATCTGGAGGAAATAAAAACGCACGTGTACCAAATTGACGCAACTCGCCGAAGGCGGGATCAACGACCAGTCTTCAAGGGAACCTTCGGACAGATAACCGGCAACAGTAAGCATTGTTCAAGCACAAATTAGAAAAGCCACCCTGCTAAAGCAAGGGTGGCTTTCTTATAATATATGCCAAATAGAGCCGGATTCACGTGTAGAGCCGGATTCACGTGGTTTATTCAGGACAGGATAGTGTATTCAGGAAGACCTTTTTGCAGCCGGTTTTTTGGGCGCACCCTTCCTTGGCGCAGCCTTTTTAGGAACTTTAGCGCCTTCTCTCCTCGCTTCGGATAGCCCGATAGCGATGGCTTGTTTGGGATTGGTCACTTTTTTTCCGCTCCTGCCGCTCTTCAGCGTTCCTTCTTTTTCTTCGTGCATGGCCCTTTCGACTTTGGCTCCGGCCTCTTTTGAATACTTAGCCATAATGAATGGATTTTAATAATATACTATTGATTTTCGTGCCAGATTTATCTATACCCGCCTAAAGGCTTGTGGAAGTTCCTCCTCATTTACTTTCCTTATTTGTTAATAATAGCCAGCCCGGTCTGACCCGGCAGGATAATTGCGCACTTATCATGAAGGCTGCTGTTCAAATGGCAGTCGAATGATAATTAAAAACGATTTGTTATGCAACACACAAAAGACGCTGGTAAAAATCAGCCCACATCGCAAAAAGATCCCAAAAATGCAAATCAATCTGCCAATCCGGGGCAGCAACAACGCACCTCCCAGGCCAATGGCCCTGGCAATGGCAAAAATGCCAATAATGATAGCGCTCCCGTGAACCCTACGAAACAGAAAGACGCTCATGAAGGCATGGGTAGCGGTCAAAGGAAGGATGAGAAAAGACCTTCCGGTTTATAAAGGATTGTACATAGGGTGTCCCGGTTATTCCGAGACGCCCTTTTTTTGGATGGTGCATTAACGCCTAAGTTGGGCATTAATGGTTAATCAGATTTAATACTTGTTCCTTATTCAATTTGGAGACCGCTTTAAATCTGGCCATAGGACAACACAGGGTTTGGGATCGGGAGAAGGGCAGGAAGGTACTGGCCTGATAAGATCTCCGGACGCAACTTATGAATTCGGGAGCCTCATTTTATGCTTTCCGGAGCAATTTCCTTTTTCTCCCCCTGATTTTATGGAATTCTTATGGTTTTGCATTCTTATAGGGAAAAGCGTACCTATGAGGACATCATTACATCAGTTAGAAAAGCTGATAAGGCTATTGCCTGTTCAGCATGCATCAGACATAAAGGCCATGACCATTTCGGAGATTCAGGGACTACTGGATCAGGCATTGAAAGGGAAGGATCTGGTCCTCAAAGAAATGCTGGACACGGGGATTAATGCCGGAGAAGAAAAGGCCCTTCAAGTCGTTGTCCGGTGTTACCAGGATGGCCTGATCACTTTATCAGATGGGGTGTACAGCCTCCGCCAGGCGTCCGTTCCCGCCCAGACGCCCCTGTATGATCCGTTACTGGCTGCCTTGGCGGAATTATTACTCTTTCTGAAAGAGAACTTCGGGCCCTATATTAACCCGGAAAGAAAGATACCCAATGTGGACCGGGATCGACTTCAGCGGGAACTGAAGCTTGAATGGAGCAAGCTGCTGAACCAACTTTCTATCCCCGGGGATAAGCCTTACCAGACGATCTTGAACCAGTGGATGCTGATGGTGGCCGACGTAAGATATTCTCCTTGCCTCAATGATCGCCAGTATACCTACGCACGGATACTGCTGAATGAGTTGAAGGACCGGATATCCGATGAACCCGGGGCGGAATGGAACGAGGAATATTCCTTCTTTACACCCTTGGTAGATGTACTGGTATACATGAATTTCAATCACCCCGCCTTGCCCAGGAATGTCATTGCGCGGTGGAAGCAGGCGCTGTCCAGGTTAAAACCGGACCAGCACCCCATTGTCCATCTTGAGCATTGGAGATTTTTGCTGAATAGGATGTCCGTCCAGAAGTGCTTTGCCCTTTATGTTGATAAACCCAGTCTCAGGGATCAATTGGAGCAATGGCTGATAACACAGATCGCAGGGATGGCCATCAGGAAAGACGTTAGGCCCCTCCCTCCCTTGGGGGCTGATCCCGAACCCAAACCATATCGGTTGGACGATGGTACGGTAGGTACGTATACCATTGACGAAGCGTACAGCGCCTATAAAGCCAGTGTAGCTGTGGCTGCCCAAACCGGCAAAATGGAGCTGAACATTTCCGTCCCTATGCTGGCGGTTTTTGTCAAACTGCTGATGGAGCATCAGATCATCAACGTCACCAAACAGTCCGAAGCCATCCGGTTTTTCGCCACTCACTTTTGCACGCGGCGGCAACCCAATATTTCTACCGGAAGCCTGTATGGCAGCTTTCATAAGCCAAACGCGCTCCTGCTGTCCATGTTGAGGCGGTGTTTGAGGAGTTGGGATAGGAAGGTGTTGGAGTGGGGGAAGGAGGGGCGGTAATTTGGCCGTCACTAAAGGTCCAATTGTGCCGTCATTGAAGGGCCAATTGATTGGTCTATCTCAATTCTCGAACATTGAAAAGCGGAAAATTCAGGCCTGCCCATGCCGGCCAACTCAATTTCTACTTGAACATACTAGACGAAAAGATTAAACTCCCCCCAAAAGCGGGCCCGGATTGCCCAAAAAGTTGGAGTTTTGCCTTCTATGCCAACAATAGCCGTATTAGGTCTGGGGAGAATGGGCCAGGGTATGGCCTCCCGTCTCCTCCAATCAGGATTTCGCGTCGTCGTGTGGAACCGTACCCCTGAAAAGGCCGCCGCCGTCTTGAGCAGCGGCGCTATTTGGGCGGATAGCCCGGCCGAAGCTGCCCGGGAAGCATTTGCGGTCATTGCGATGCTGGCTGACGACGCCGCTTCTTCCGTGGCTTGGTTGGGGCCTCAGGGTGCGCTGGCTCATCTGGCAGCGGACTCCTTCGTGATCGAATGCTCTACTCTATCTATAAGTCAAGTTGAACGGATCGCGGCTGCCGCCACTGCGCGGGGGCTTCGTTATATCGATTGCCCCGTTACCGGCTTGCCAGAGGCCGCGGCCGCAGGGACGTTGACCCTTTTAGCCGGCGCAGATCCGGCGGACCTGGAAGCGGTTCGAGCGGTGCTGGCGGCGTTGTCGGTCACCATCAGGCATTTCGGACCGGTGGGCGCCGGCACGGCCTATAAACTAATGATCAATTTGATGGGTGCGGTACAGATCGCTGCTCTGGCGGAGGGGTTGGTGCTCGCCGAAAGGCTTGGGCTCGATCCGGAGACTGTCATCGCGGCGATAGAAAACAGTGCGGCCGCAAGCCCACAAGTGATAAGGCATACTCGTAGCATGGCAGAGCGAAATTTTTCGGAGAACCCCTCTTTTACACTCGCACTGCGCCATAAGGACGCTTTATACGGATTGGCGCTTGCCGGCCGTGTGAAAAGCCCTGTCCCGCTGGGGACACTGGCGGCACAATGCTTCGCCCAAGCGGCCGAGGCCGGTGCGGATCGTGATGAAGCCGCGGTGATCGGCCCCTCGCAAAAGTTCATTTAAGCTCCTGATAACGCAACTTACACACCTCTGGTTCGCTAAAATAGCGACCAGATGGAGCCCTTATTGCTTAGATAAAACGAGTTTCCAAGATGTTGTTCACCCGTTAATCCGATGTTGTTTAGCAGTTAATCCTATGTTGTTCAGCAGTTAATCAGCCCCTGTTGAAGGCATAGTCCGAATTAATTGACGCAGTTTTACATCGCATTTTAATCTTACCTCAGATTCCGTATTATGAAAACAAGTGTTATACAATCGTTCGCTGTTCTATTCACACTTATAACTATTCAGGCATCTGGACAGAGTTATTACCCCGCCGGGCTGGGGAATTCCAAGTTGAATTTGTGGTTGACCGCATCCGATCCCACCACTATACTGAAATCCAATGGTACGCAGGCCGGCAACGGAAATTTCGTGGCCACCTGGAAGGATAAGAGCGGATCCGGAGCCAATGCCACCCAGGCCACCAACGGCAGTCAGCCCATTTATTCCACCAATCAACTCAATGGCTTTGGGGGCGTCCTGTTTCAAAACGACAACGAGTACCTGGCCGGTCCATCCGGAGCGTATCAGACCATTGTAACAGTAAGGAGCATGCCGGGCACCGGGCACTATCAATACTTGTTTTCTTCTCCGGCTAACCAGGATTTTAGTATCAGGGGTGGAGGAGCATCCTCCGTTTATGCCGACGGCCCTAACAGTAACGACTGGACGATCGGAACGGGAAGCACACCCACTCAATGGATAAACGGGGTACAAAGTATGGCCGGAAGCAATACCAATCATATCCTGGTCTCTGCCGCCGCAGGTCCCACCAACGCTACTTATTCTATCAGCAATGTCAATGCCTCCGCTGCATGGGGCGGAAGGGGTATGAACGGGAACGATCCGGTATATGAGCTGCTGAGCTACGACACTATCCTGAACACCACCCAAAGACATCTGCTGGAGAATTATGAAGGAGCCGAGTGGGGGCAGTACAGCTTGCTGCCCACCAGTGGGTATACCCTTTTTACACCACCATCTCCGACAACCTTTAACAGGAACCTGGTGGGTGTGGGTTATACCAGTGCCGCCGATAATTTTCTGACCAACCCGGCCGGCTCGACGGATGGATTTGGATTCAGCAGCGGCAGCGGCGCCACCGATTTTTTAAATACGGCAGGGTATCTCATGGCCGCCCACAACGGCCAGGCCAATACAACGATCACCAACGCCACCATCCCGGGCATCGGCAGTAGTTCCTCCCTCAGTGAATGGAACCGCAGTTGGAATTTACAGGTATCCGGTGGCAATGGTACAGGACTGGTAACGTTGAACTTCAATTTTTCCGATTATAACGGGACAACCCCTAATGCTACCTTTCAATATTCCATCCTGTACAATGCTACCAGCGGCACTTTTGCCACTGGCACCAACCAATTGATCACCACAGGAACACCAACCGTATCAGGCAATATCGTATCCTTTAAGGTCAATGCCGCCAATCTCCCCAATGGATATTATACGATTATATACAGCACGACCCCTATTGTTCTTCCCGTAACGCTGACCGGCTTTCAGGCGGAAAAGCAGCAGGACAATGCATTGCTGGGATGGAGTGTTTCAGACGGAGCGGGCATCGATCATTTCGATGTGGAAAGAAGTACCGATGGCGCTCATTTTTCGACCATTGGTACCGTAGCGGCGCCGGACGATCACTCACTGACCGAAAACTATACGTATACGGACATGGATCCTGCCAAAGGCACCAACTATTACCGCCTGGGGATGATAGGCGCCAGTGGTATTATCGGTTACTCTGATATTATACCCGTCAGCTTCGACGATGCCGCCACTACGGCTGCTGCGGTCCCGGTCATTTATCCCAACCCGGTAGCGGATGTAATGTATATACATATGACTGCCGTAAGTACCACAGCGACGGATGTCCATATTTTCACCCTCCAGGGACAGGTAGTTGCAGCCTTAACCAGCACTGCAAATGCAAATGGGGTCGACGTACCGGTAAATAATCTCCGCACGGGTATTTATATCGTGGAGATCAATACGGGGGGAAAGAAGTATATATCCAAGATGATGAAGCAATAGCCTCGTCGGGGCTTATCTCCCCTTTGAAGAAGACTTGCGCCGCATAACAATCAGTGCATTCTCAGGAAGGGAAAAACAATTCATTGAGCTGCTGCCGAAAGGCTTCCTCACCAACACGTTTCCGTTCCGCTACATAGCTGACCGCGTCCGGCCCTGCAGGGTATCTCAGCTGGTCTTTCCCATCCGTTGCTGCTTCATAGATGACAGCTGCGATCGCTTCCGGTTCGCTCACCACCGTGGGGGTTTTGCCCTGCATAAAGGCGTTGGTCACTTTTTGGAACAGGGGGGCGTAAGCGTCATTTTGTGCAAAGACCTGGTTGCTTCTGAAGTTGCTCCGGATACCTCCCGGGGAAATGGTCTTTACAGCGATACCAAACTGATTCATTTCAAAAGACAGGCTTTCACAAAAGCCCTCCACCCCCCATTTGGTCGCACTGTAAACGGAGTAAAAAGGGAAGGTTATAACGCCGCCGATTGACGTGGTTGTAAGGAACATCCCGGATCTTTTCGCACGGAAATAGGGAACAAACGCTTGAGTCACCCTGATCACCCCCAGTAAATTAGTATCGATCTGGTTGACGATTTGCTCGTCGCTATAACTTTCCAGGGCCCCTCCCAGCCCGTAACCGGCATTGTTCAATACCACATCTACTCCCATCTCAGTCGCTTTTCCCACTACATCTTTTATCATTTCAGGATCGGCCACATCCAGTGGGAGCAGGACTACGTTTTCGAGTTTGATTAATTCGGTTTCTTCGGCTGGTCTGCGCATCGTGGCAATTACTTTCCAACCTTTTGCTGCAAACAATTTCACGGCGGCTTTACCGAGCCCGCTGGAGGTTCCTGTCATAAAAATCGTTCTCATCATTGTAAATTTTTGTTGTCAGGAAACAAAGGTAGGTGAGGGAAAACTGCGGTATTTATGCGATTCAATCCATTATTTATGAGATGGAAACCGGCTCTTTCCTGAACTGGGAGGGGCTTTTACCCGTTTGCCTTTTGAAAAATATATTGAAGTTTGCGCCATGCTCGAAACCCAGGCAATGACTGATGGAAGAAATCGACCAATCGCTGTTTCGAAGCAATGCCTTGGCCTCCCTGACCATACTCTCGGCAATGTGGTCGGATGTTGTTTTCCCGGTGGCTTCTTTTAATGCTTTATTTAAGTGGTTGGTGTGTACAGCTAACTGGGCTGCAAATTCATTGGCATTCTTTAGCAGGATGCTATGCCGCTCCGATGGAATGGGGAATTGCCGTTCCAAAAGCTCCATGAAAAGTGAACTGATTCGTTCCGATGAAGTCACCGGGTGATAAAAGCGGTCAGGCGGTTCGATCTTTAAGGACTCATGCATTACGATCTGTACGTAGTTGCGCAGCACGTCAAATCTGTTTACATAGGTAGATAATATTTCTTCCTGCATTCGGGCATAGATCGTCTGTAGAAAATCTACGGTTGGTGGTGCTGGAAACAGCACCGGATTCCCGCCCACCTTAAAAAGCGGAGATTTTGAAAGACTGCTGTCCTTGAAGTGGTGGTCTACGAATTCTTCCGTAAATAGGCAAAAGTATCCTTCCTCGCTGCCCGACAAACGTTCCCAGTAGTACGGTATCATCGGATTTGAAAAAACCAGGGCGGGTCCTTTGATTAAAATGCTTCTATCTGCGTGAGACAGGATGCCGTGCGCATTTGTTATGAGCGACATCTTGTAGAAGTCTCTTCGGTTATGAGGAGAAGAAACGAAATGGTCGGCGTCCTTGATAGGAAATATATTGAACTGCCCAGCGTCTGAAGTATCTTTTCCGATGCGCTGAAAAAAGTCCTGTAATGTTTCCCTCGATTTCATGTGATAACGCAAATGTACCCAATATCTCGATCTCCTCACAGCTTCCCGCCCGCCATATCAAACGGAATATAATTCTCCCAATACCATGGCGTATACACATCCCCGATGGCCGTAGCAAGCAATTCTTTAAAAATACTTTCTCCCCGGTCATTATTGGTCATCACGATCAGGGCGATGCCCTTATCCGGAAAGGCAATCGAATAGTGTCCAAACCCTTCACTGTGTCCTTCCTTGAAATACGCCACTCCGTACGGGGTTTTAATCAGGCCAAAACCCAATCCGTAGAAGAGTGAAGTGGTGGCCGGGGTCCGGTCGTCCACCAGTGCATCCGGACCGAATTGCTTTTTGGACAAGATGGGCACCTGGGGCCGGAACATTTCTGTAAAACCGGTGCTGCTGAGTCCCTGGTGATTTAATAGGGCCGTGTAAAAGCGGGTGAAGTCTCCAATGGTTGTATACATCGTCCCGGCGGCCTGGCTGACCGTTCTTTTATCAAAATAATAGGGATGTTGCAGACTGTCATACCCCAGCGCATGATTGGCCTCATAAGTATCCCTCCAGAGATAATAGCTTTGGGTCATCCCCAGTGGTCCAAAGACTTCTTCTTCAACGGCATCCTCAAACTTTTTACCCGTGATCTGTTCCCACACGAACTGTAAAAGATAGATGCCTTCCCCCGAATAGCTGTAGCGGGTGCCGGGGTCAAAGTGAATGCTCAGTTTTTTATCAGGCTCGAATCCCCTGTAATTAGGAAGCCCGGTTGTATGGTCCAGACACATTCTCGCCGTGATCTGCTCATATCTCTTGTCATCCTTGATATCCTGGTAGCCCCTGGTTTTCTTGACAAAAAGATACTCAGGCAAAGGCTTGCTTAAATAACGTACCAGCGGGGTGTCCAGTTGAATGATCCCTTTGTCCACCTGCTTCATGATGAAATAAGCGAATACCGCTTTGCTGAAAGAGCAGGCCCACCAATCAGTGGCGCTATCCATCGGTTGATTCTTGCTCAGGTCTGCAAATCCAAATGCCCCGGTATAGACCGGTTGGTTCTGATTAAAAACGGAGATCACCATCCCTGTCACCTTGGCCCGATCCATGAGTTGATGAATCTTTTGAGTAAGGGAGTCTGCTGTCAGCGTGCTCCCATCTAGGCGATGAACAAGAGCTGTTGTCTGTTGGGCCAGCAGGGGATTACCTCCTGCAGCAAGAAAAAATAAGGCGATCATAAAGCGTTTCATAAATGGCTGTTTTTTTAACTACCTATGTAAAGACGAAAAATATGCCACGCCATAACCCAGCTTTAAGACAGTGATAATCAAAGAGGCGTTCTTTTTCCGGCCGGCAGAAATTGGCCGATTATGGACACTCGCTGTCCGCTTATATTAAATCGATAATTATCAATATATTTGCACCGTTGATGCAGAAAATAGACAACAAGCAAATAGAACGGATCTCCAAGGCCCTGGGCGACCCCCATCGCCTCACCATATTACAGGCAGTGAGGAAAAGGGACTGGACCCAGTGCTCCGATATCTGTGATATGATAGATCTGACCCAATCCGCTGTATCTCATCATATCAAACAGCTCGTCGATGCCGGCCTCCTCATCCAGGAAAAGGTGGGCAGGAATATCCGGTACACCATTGATAAAGAAGTAGTTGACTCCTACATGCGCTTTTTACAGGAAATCAAAGGCTAAAAATATTTAAATAAATACATTCAAATATTTAAATGTATTGTAGATTTGTATAAAAAAATATGAGTCTTACATTAGCAGGAAAAGTAGCGGTCGTGACCGGAGCTTCCAAGGGTATCGGGGCAGGCATTGCCAAGCACCTGGCCGCCGCCGGCGCCAGCGTAGTCGTGAATTATTCCAGCAGCAGGGAAGGGGCCGACAAGGTCGTGGATGCCATTACCGCCAAGGGCGGAAAAGCCATCGCCGTGCAAGGCAGCGTAAGTATTGCAGCCGAAGTCAAGCAACTGTTCGATGCCGCAAAGAAGGCCTATGGAGCCGTCGATATCGTCGTCAATAATGCCGGCGTTTATCAGTTCGGCGCAGTAGAATCAATTACCGAAGACGAATTTCACCGGCAGTACAACACCAATGTCCTGGGCCCCATCCTGACCACCCAGGAAGCCCTGCAACATTTTCCGGGAACGGGGGGCAGTATTATCAATATCAGTTCAGGCGCGAGCAAACGCCCCCCCGCTTATGCCAGCTTGTACTCTTCCACCAAAGGGGCGTTGGACACCCTGACCCAGGCCCTGGC